>ULRR01008632.1_pt1 | contig 40050 bp, 29 predicted proteins | sample 1955651 | NCBI WGS metagenome assembly ULRR01 (sample SAMEA4835688, study PRJEB28245) | human gut metagenome | biome: gut microbiome; material: fecal sample | place: Denmark | collected 2008
TATCTGAAGGTATTGCTGGTTTCGTTTGTAGTGGCGGTTCCGCTGGCAGTGCTGATTATCCGCCGCTACACCGAAGGCTTTGTGCTGAAGGCGCCGCTCTCGCCATGGATATTTATTGTGGCATTACTGCTCGTCGGATTGATTTCGCTGGGCACGCTTTGGTGGCAGGTGGGCAAGGCGGCACGTATTAATCCGGCAGATGTGATGAAATCGGAGTGATGCGGATTCGGTTGTCTGCCCGTTGGCAATAGGCTGCCTTTCCGGTAAGATTAATAATCTTACGGCATGAAGATTAATAATCTTACAGCTTGAAGATTAATAATCTTCCAGGGAAAGGAGTTATATTTGTGGGGCAGAGAGGACTGAAAGATTAGAAATAAATACGGATATGAATCATAAATGAAAAACAATGAAACTGAAGAGTAAATTTTTTGTGAGCCTGTTGTCGGCTTTGATGCTGGCTGTAGGCAATGTGAGTGCCCGGGTGGTGAAGAACCCGTTGATTGAATGTGCCAATACCACGGCGCTGGACATCACCCAGGTGGAACTGACAGACACCGCTACGGTGCTTCACGTCGATGCTTATTTCACACCGCACTATTGGATTCGGATTGATTCGGATACTTATCTTCGTGCCGGCGGTGAGAAGTATGCGCTGACCGGTGCACAGGGGATTACGCCCGATTCGCTTTTCTGGATGCCCGCGTCGGGAGAAGCTTCGTTTGTGCTTTCTTTCCAGCCCTTGCCGGAACATACGTCTTCTTTCGATTTTATCGAGTCGGATTGCGACGACTGTTTCAAGTTGTTCGGTGTCGACCTGACTGGGAAGAAGACATACGAAAGAGCCGAAGAGATTCCGGCGGTTTTAGACGTGGACGGCAATATCCCTTTGCCTGAACCGATATTCGAGATAGGCGAAACGACTGTCGAAGTCCGTTTCCTTCATCACCGGAGGGAGATGGGCAAGGAAGCCAACCTGTATGTATATGCCATAAGCGGTAGGCAACAAGAATATACGGCGTCTATCCATCCGGAGACAGGGACGGCGGTGTTCAAGTTTATGCAGTATGGACCTGCCGTAATGTTTGTACCTGATACCGGAGATTTATTGTTGACGGCACCCGGCGAACATGCGGTTGTCTATGTTGACCGTCGCTTGACAGGCTGGCGTATCGTAGCCCGCCGGAAAGGAACCACGCTTCCGCCGCTCAGAGATTTTCATGCGGAAGGCGTCTATGCGGATGTAAATAATCTGACGGCTGACGGGACAAACAAGCCTACCTACTCGATGAACCTTTACAGTGGTCAGTTTGCAGACTATAAGATGAGTGCGGCAGCTTATACGGAACATGTCATCAATACGTACAAAACGCTTTCGGACTCGATAGCCACCAGCAATCAGTCGCCGTTTATAAAAGCATGGATGCAGCTGTGGGTAAAGGAAGAGGCTGTGGCTGCCATGGTGGGCGGTGATTTCTTCCGCGAACACAATTACCGGTATCAGCATCGTGACTTTGATTACAAGAAGCCTGTAGAAGGCATCGAGCCGATGAAGCCGGAGAGCCTGGCGGAACTCGGCAAGCTGTTTGACATCAATGACCCTCACTTGCTGATGGGAGCGCAGGCTTCGACATACCTTGGCGCTATTCTGGGTATGGACGAAAACTGGATGGAAGCTGCCGGCATCCGGACGGGACTGATTCCTTCTTTGTGGAAGTTTGCAGGGCTTGTCGAAAAAACACAGGCAGGAACGCTGACCGAGACCGACCTCAAGGTATTTGGCGCAGACGATAAACCTTTTTATGCGGAAGCTTTAAGAGCCATGCAGCAGGAGAGTGTCGCCAAGCTGGAAGCGGTAAAAGACAAGGCACACATTGAGCCGACTCCCGATGTCCCGGTGAAGGAATTGTTTGAAGCTATTATTGCTCCCTATAAGGGGAAAGTGGTGTTTGTGGACTTCTGGAATACTTGGTGTGGTCCTTGCCGCATGGCTATCAAGGCTACCGAGCCGTTGAAGGACACCGAATTGAAAAGCGAGGATTTGGTATGGCTTTACATTGCCAATGAGACATCGCCGCTGATACAGTATAAAACCATGATTCCGGATATCAAAGGCAAGCATTTCCGACTGAATGACCGGCAATGGGCTTACCTGTGTGAGAAGTTCCGAATCGACGGCATTCCCTCTTATGTATTGGTGGAGAAAGACGGTTCGTATGCCTTGCGGAACGATTTGCGCGACCACGATTTGTTATTGAAGGTGCTGAAAGAAAAGACAGCGCGTTGACGGATGGCTTGACACGAAAGAGCACGATACAAAAAAGACTGTCTCCGAAGATTTGTTTTCGGGACAGCCTTTTTTTGATTTATTTCTTGGGAAACATTATTGTGTATCCCCTTCGGGCACGTAGATGATTTCACCGTTTTCCAGCTCGTAGGCGATGCCTACTTTCTTGCCCCGCTTGCCGCTGGACGACTGATCTTGGCTGGGAGTGTAACGGTTTATCTGTTTGCCTTCTTTGGTGATGATTTCCATATTGTCTTTGCCGGGATTCTTCACGATGGTGAAATCTTTGTCGGTGAAGACCTCGGTCATATTCATGTGCATGACCATGGCTACCATAAGGGAGACGGCGAAAACCATTGCCACATCGAAAAGATTGACCACTACGCTCAATGGATCGGTGTCTTCTTCTTTCTTGAAGAAACTGACACGACGGCTGCGTCTTCTCATACCTGTCCTCCTTTTTCAATCAATACGCGTGATACATAGTCGAGGTTGTTGACACACTTGGCATACCAGCGTTGTTTGAACTGCATGGAAACCAGTCCCACGGCACTGACAACCAGACCTACGACGGTTGTGGCGAATACCACCTGCATGTTGTATGCCATGCCGGCGATGTCACCCGTAGAAAGTCCGACCAGCGCAGGGCTCATGGCAATCAGGGTACCAATCAATCCCAATACCGGTCCCAGCTTGGAGAGCATCTTTGAGAGGGCCACGTCCTTTTCCGCTTCCACTTCAAACTTGGAAAGCACGAAGTCGGCATAATCTTCATTGACTGGACGGTTCAACATATCGCGCAGGTAGCTTACGTAAAGCGAGTTGTCTTTCTCGGGCAAGGCTTGTTTCAGCTCGTCGGTTTTTCCTTCCTTGATAAGATGGTCGAATGCCTTGTCGTTTTTACGTTTGGTGATATACATATTATAAGTGCCTCCTATCAGAATCAAGGCGCGCACGAAAAGGAAAAGCAAGATAATCACATCGGGAATCAACAGGCTGTTGGCTACCCAGAAAAGCATTTTAGATATAAATTCCATTGTCTTTTAAGTTTATAGTTTTAATGATATGAGCAATTAAAGGAGTTTTTTCTTTTTTCTCCACCGCTGGATAAGAGGGTACTTGAATTTTCCCCATACGTAACCCACGATGAAAAGGATGATGAACAAGGAAAGGGCGAGTATGACCGCATTCCAGTTGATAGGCTCGTCGACGGCGGCATAGACCGTTTTCCCGTTGACGGTGGTCAGCAATCCGAGGATACAGACAAAGAGGCTGACGAGGAAATGAATCTCCAGTCGCAGGTCTTTTTCCGGAACGAAGTATTTTACCGCTTTAGCCAAAGCCGGTATGCCTATCAGCACGACCGCCGCCACAATATATGTGACAGTGGTGAAAGGCATCCCCACAAAGGTGAAGATGGCTTCGGTGAGGCAGTAGAACACTACGGGGAACAGGAGCAGGCTGGGATACCACCACAACAGCTTTGCCCACCACGGATTCTTCTTTCCGTAGAGTCCGCGCAGGTAGGTGACACAGAACCCGAAACAGAGTGCAGATTCGAGCGTGATGATGACTGCCATATTCTGCAAGGCTTCGGTATTCTGCAGGTAGTCGGCTATCTGCGTTTTCGATTGCAGGATGGCATACGGATAAGCCAGTATGGTGAAAACCGCCATGATCAGGCTGTAGATTCCGGCTTGCCATCCCTTCCATAAACTGAGCTTGAAAGCACAGTTTATGGCAATGAATAGCATAAGGATGAGAATGATTTGCTCCATCTTATTCCTGTTTTTGGTTTTGTGAACGTTTCTTCTTCAAGACGACCAGCAGCACGACGAAAGCGACAAGCACGATGACTACCACCCAGGTTCCGCTTAACTTGTTGGTTTCTTCTTCGGGTTGGTCTACCGTGCCTACGGTATTCTTCTTGAGCGTCATTCCTTTTTGCGCGGCTCCGTCGGCCAGTGCGGCTTCTTTCATTTCGTCTATGCGCTGCTTGTAGTCGGCTGCCTGTCGGGCATCGACATTGCCGGCAATGAAGTCTTGCAGCTTGGCATTGTTGTCGGCGAAACCTCCGCCTGATGTTCCGTATTTGGCTACCAGTTCGGTATGCAGCCCGGCTACCGCTTTCAGTTGTTCAGGCGATGCTTTCCAGTATCCCTTGCGGGCGGTTTCCATCATTACGGCGGTCATGTTTTCCAGAGCGGCAGGATTCTTTCCTTCAAAGTATCCCTGTGTGCCCAGGTTGTATTTATCCTTTACGTACACGTCGTAGATGTCGTTCCACAGCTGTTGGTCGATGGCTTTCGGCTTCATCACGTTCCAGCCGTAGGTGTTCTGCACGATTTCGGCGATGGAGCTTGCCGCTCCTGCGTCTCCTTTCATCTTTTCTTTGATGTAGGCAGGGTTCAGGATGGTGGTGCGGCTTTCCACTCCGATGGCTTCTTTCACTTCCTGCATCCGCACGTTGTTCCGGTTGCGGTAATCGCTCAGGTAAGCATCGGGGTCTTTTCCCGTTACGTTGCGGACAGCCAGGTTCATGCCGCCCATAAACTCATATACGTGGTCGAGGCTCAATGCGCCCCACGTGTTGCTCTGCCGGGGCTGTATCACGGCATCTGTACGTGTCAGGGCTGCTTCGAACGCATATTGGCGGAAAGCTTCCCAGTTCTTTTCGCTTCCGTAATAGGCACCCATATTGTGGATATAGGTTTCGGCTATTTCCTTTTCGTTCTCCCAGCGGTCGCCGGCTTCTACCATACTCTGGATGCCGGTGCCGTATCCGCCATTCACACCGCCGAATACACGGAAGGAAGACATCTCGCGGGCGTCTTTCGGGGTAAGTCCTTTTTCTATCAGGGCACGTTCGGTCTCTACGATACCGGCGGCTACCTGATTTTCGTATACATCGTCTTTGGCTGCGGCAGCCATTTCCACGGCACGGTTAATCAGGAACAGACGGGATGCCGCCAGGTCGCGTAGCTGTCCGCTGGTCTGTACGACGACATCGATACGCGGACGTCCCAGTTCCTTGGAAGGAATCAGGCGTATATCGTTTACACGTCCAAAAGCGTCGCGGATAGGTTCTACGCCTAACATATACAGAATCTGCGCTACGGTAGCTCCTTCGGTTTCGATGAACTCACTGCTCCAAAGCGTGTAGCTTACTTTACGCGGGATGGAGTCGTGGTGGCGTTGCTTATACATCTCGATGGTGTTGTTTGCCAGGCGGATGCCTTTTTCCCAGGCAGCTTCGGAAGGAGTCGATTCGGCATTGATGGCATACAGGTTGCGTCCGGTAGGCAAAGCGTTGGGATTGGCTATCGGGTCGCCTCCCGGTGAAGGTTGCGTGTAGCCCCCGTTGAGTGCGTTCACCATACTCTGCAACTCTTTCTTCGGACTTTCCAGCAGGGCGGTACGGTAGTTGTTCACGTTCTTGATAGTCCGTTCCACTTCCATAATCGCCATTGCCTGGGTGATTTGTTCTTTGGTATATTCTTTTTTGTGCATCATCCGTTTCATCATAGCAGCCATACCGCTTTCCGGTGCTTTGGCAGAAGATGTGGTATGATGCTTCATCGCTTCTTCCATTTTGTGCAAGGCGTTCGAGTCGGCACCCATTTTCTTTGCCATTGCCAGTGCCTTGTCGGGGCTCATACCTTTGGCAGCCTCCCGCATCTTCTCGCGCATCTTTTCGCTGATGCCTGACGGATGGCTTGCGGGCTGTGCGGCCGGTTTTTCCTGCATTTCTTCGGCAGCGGCCATCATCATCGACATCAGTCCGTCGGGGTTCTGGCGTGATGCTTCCACCTCGCAGGCTTCATCCAGTTCGGCTTTTGTGATGCCGGCGGTACGGCAAATCAGCTCGTCGGTAGCCAGCGAGGGATTGGCAAGCAGGCGGGTTACCAGGGCACGTGCCGGAGTCAGATACTTGCCGGTAAACTGGCTGCGGTGCTTCTCGGTTTGCGGGTCTGCTTTCCCTTTCAGTTTGTCCAAAGCCAATAGGCTGTAGGCAATCGGCTCGGTTGCCATCGCATATACGCTCGATTCGATGCGTGCCTGTTCGTAGGGAACCCCCATTGTATAGAGCTGGCCCGTAATCTTTTCGTTTGCCAGTTCTTCGGCAAAGTTCTCCACGCGTGCCACTTCGTCCTCCGTATAAGGCCGGGTCAGCAGGCTGTCCAGCCCGAGGTCGCGGTGGATGCCCAGCTTGACGGTCAGCGATTTTACTTTCAGCGAGGTCTTGTCGAGTGCGGACGGTGCCGGACTGTTTTCTTCCAGCAGGTTGTTGTAATTCTTGATGGCTTCGCTCAGTTCGCGGTAGATGCCGCGCACGTTGCTTTCCATAAACGGCGGGGTGAGGTATGACTGCAGGCCGGCATACGAGCGGCGCTTGGCGATGACACCTTCGCCCACATTCCCGATGGTGTAGATATAGAAGTGGGGAAGGGCTCCTACCAGACGGTCGGGCCAGTCTTTGCTGCAAAGCGCTACCTGTTTGCGCGGTGTGAATTCCAGGCTGCCGTGTGTGCCGAAGTGAATCAAGGCGTCGGCTTTGAATCCGTATTGCATCCACAGGTAGGGGGCGATGTAGCTATGAGGCGGCGCGGCGTCGGTTCCGTGTACAATCTGGAACGAGTTGGAACCTGCACCAGCTGCCGGCTGGGGAAGCAAGACCACATTGCCGAACTGCAGGCGCGCGATGCCCAGCTTGCCGTCTGCCGTGGCCATATAGTTGCCTGGGAATGCTCCGTTGGCGGCTACTACTTGGTCGTACAGTTCGGGGCGGATGCTTTGTTTCACCCAACCTTCATATTCCTCTTTCGTTATTAGCTGGGGATGTCCTTCCTTCATAAACTTGTCGAACGAGCCTTCGGCGTAGGTGCTGAAGACGGTGCCGCGCTCCTGAATCAGCTTATCTAACTCGGCGCTGCTGGCTGGCAGGTTGTCGACGCGGTAGCCTTCCTGGCGCAGGCGCACCAACAGGTTGTAGAGCGAAGGCACTACTTCCATTCCCGAAGCTGTCAGCGCGTTCTGGCCGGGGCCTTTGTAGTAGACGATGGCCACCCGTTTTTCCGCATTGGGCTTCCGTTGCAGGGCGATGTAGTTGTTTACGGTTTGCACGAAGGTTTCCAGCCGTTCGGGGATGGCAAAGGCGTGTTGCAGCCCTTCCTCGTCGGCATAGTGGCCGAAGAGGGCGAAGGGGCGGATGGCACCGTCAATCTCGGGCGTCACCACACTTTGCGAGAGGAAACCGCCGTTCATTCCCATCGGGTCGTTTTCCCAGTCTTCTACCAGTGTGTTCACGTTCAGCGGGGCGAAGAGGGGGATGTTTTGCGCACTTAGGTAGTCGACGATATAGTCGCCCATCCGTCCGTGTGCCATATTGATGACGGCTGCCGGACGGATCGAATCTATCTGGTGGCGGGTGATGAAGCTCTTCATCCGGCGTACGGGGTAGACCACGTTGCCCGTCTCTTCCAGCCGGCGGATGAGGTCGGTGGGTTCACCCATCTGTCCGGTGATGACGATGCGCGGGGCGTTTTCCTTCCATAGCTTGTTTTCTTTCAGGAACCGGTCGTATTCGGCAACCGTGTTGAATCCCTTTGCCTCGTCATCCGGGCGGGCAGGGTCGATGTGGTACAGCATTTCATTGGAGGCTTCCTGCACGGCTTCCGGCTCGTGGGTGGAAATCAGTTTGCCGTCCACCGTCTTGCGCACGTATTCCAGCATACTGCGGTAGTTGCGCCGTCCGCCGTTGGCAAGGTAGGCACGCAAGGGCGCTGCGGTGGCAGAGTCGAGCGAGCAGATGTCGTTGGCAGGATTGGTGACAGCCGTCGAGAGGATGGGCAGTCCGCCGTCGGCCGCCTTCTGGATGACGGCGCGCTGTTCTTCGGTGATGCGTATGCCCATTGCATTGATGAAGACCATATCGCAACTGTTCAGCTTGTCCAGTTCGTCGGTGCTTATCTCCGCGAGGCGGATGAACGAGTTGTCGTTGGCTTTCGAAATTTCTCCCAGGTTGATGGCCTGGTAGTTGATGAAGCCTATCTTCGTGGCGCTGAACCAACTGTTCCACACGATGAACAGCAGCAGGACGGCCACGAGGAGGCTACCCAACACAATCATAGTTTTCTTTTTCATTGCTCATTTGTTTTTATCGAATTGTTGTTAGTTCGGTTTCTGGTATCTGTCCCGGCCTTCCGAAGAGGTGCAAAATGCAATTCAGCCCCCCGAATCGGGCCTTGCAGGTGTGCGAGGTGCAATTCAGACCCCTGAATCGGACTTTGCAGGTGTGCGAGATGCAATTCAGCCCCCTGAATCGGGCTTTGCAGGTGTGCGAGGCGCAATTCAGGCCCCTGAATCGGACTTTGCAGGTGTGCGAGACACAAATTCGGGCTCCTGAATCGGACTTTGCAGGTGTGCGCGATGCGGTTTCGGGGTCACGCCGCGCATTTTGCACGTGCTTCGGGCACTCTTTTGGGTCAGAACAACTGGTCTACGTCGAGCGCCAGCCCCACGGAGAAGGTGGTGCCGGTGGTGGTGGGCGTGCTGTTGTAATAGTGGTCGGGACGGTAATTGAAGAGGTTGTCCACTACCACGTTCACACGGATGCCTCGGTACACCCGTTGCGATACGTTCAGTTTCCAGATGGTGTATGCCGGATAGGTGGTCGAGGTGGTTCCGGCATCGGGGTCGGAGTAGCTGACATACTCGTCGGTGGTCACCTGCGAGAGCACCCGTCCCGTCAGCGTGACATCGAAGCCGTAGTTTTTCCAGTCTTTGCCGTAATCCAGCTTGGCGGTCGCCGAGTGGGGGCGGGTACTCGAGAAGTAAGGCTCGCCCTCCGGTATGTGGACGTGCGTGTAGGCATACGAGAAGCGTACGCCCAGCCCGCAGGGATATTTGGCTGCCACGTCGGCATTCAGTCCGGCGATGTTCATTTGGGCGATGTTCGAGTAGACCATTCCGTTCAGCCCCTGGTCCCACACCGTGGTGATGCGGTTGTCCACCAGGTTGAAGTATCCTGTGAGGGTGACGTTGTAGCGGCTCTTGAGGTATTCGGCCGAGAGCGAGAAGTTCTGGCTGCTTTCGGGCTTGAGGTCCTCGTTGCCGTATATCATAAAGACGTTCGCCATATTGAAGTCCATATACATTTCCTTGAGGGTCGGGGCGCGGAATCCGCCGGCATACGAGGCGCGCAGCGAGCAGTTCTTCCATTTATACATAATGCCCAGTTTCGAGGAGGTGTTCTTCACGTCGGCTTCCGAATAGTAGTCGAAGCGGATGGATGACATCACGTTAAGGTTCTTCACCGGATTCAGGTCGAACTGTGCGAAGGCGTCGGCTGTGTACTGTTCGTGGCTTCCGTTGTCGGTAAACTGGTAGCTCATCAGGTAGTCGCGCATAAAGTCGCCTCCTACGGTCAGGGTGTTCTTGTCGTTCAGCGAGTAGTTGTACAGGGCGCGCAGCGTATGTTGCACGTTGGTATAGTCGCGCAGGTCGTAGTCCTGTCCGGCGTCGAAGTCGCTCTTGTCATACTGGTCGAAGCTGTACGAAAGCTCCAGGTCGCTTTTCTTGTTGAACGTGTAGTTGCCCCGCAATCCTCCCGAGAAGTCACGGTAGCGGTCTTTGCTCGATGTGCTCTTGTCGCGCTCGCGGAAAAAGTATCCCAGTCTTCCGGTCAGTTTCAGCCGCTCGGTAGGGGTGTAGACCAGGCGTTCCTTGAAATTCCACGTGCGGTTTCCATACACCCGACTGAAGTCGTTTTCCTCTCCGTCCTTGCCTACGCTCCCCACGTCAATCGGGTCGGTCGACGTATGCTGTACGTTGAGGCTGTTCCGGAAGTCGCCTGCCTTGAAGGTGAGTGTCCCTCCGTAACGCTGGTCGTTGTGCGAGCCGTAGCGTCCGTTCAGGTTCAGCGTCCACGGTTCCGCAGATTCCTTGCTGATGATGTTAATGACTCCTCCCACGGCATTCGAGCCATAAAGCGAGGAGGCGGCTCCTTTCACGATTTCGATGCGTTCCACGTTGTCCAGGTTCAGGCGGCTGTAGTCGATGTTGTCCAGCGTTTCTCCCGCCAATCGTTCGCCGTCTACCAGGAAGAGGATGGCGTTTCCGCCGAATCCCTGCATATTGAGCGATACTTGCTGGTCCATCGAGTAGGAGAACTCGATGCCGGGCAGTTCGGCTTGCAGCAGGTCGCCGATGTTGGTGGCGTCCACTTTGCGTATGTCGTCGGCCGTGATGACCCGTGTCACGATGGGCACATCCTTCAGCAGTTTGGGCGTGCGTGTGCCCGTCACTACCACGGTTTCCATACCGATGGCGTCTTCTTCCATCACGAAGTCCATCCGGTCTTGTCCCGGCTGGAGAGGATGGCTTTGGGTCACATAGCCGATGAAGGAAGCCTGCAAGGTATATTCTTTGTTGTCGGGGAGGCGCAGACGGTAGTTTCCTTCGGCGTCGGTGGTCATTCCGATGGTCTTGTTCTCTTTCACGAAGACCGTTGCTCCTGCCAGCGGTTCGCTGTCGGCGTCAATCACCTTTCCCGATACATAGTGCTGTGCGGCGGCAATTGCCGGAAGCAGGAGGCATCCTGCCAGCACGATGAGGTTTTTCAGTATAAGTTGTTGCATAGTGTTTTCTTTCTATTGAATCACGCTTTAGTTGATGGCCTCCTCCAGCGGGTAGGCATATTCGATGGTGAGGTATCCCGACGTATTCTGTTCGTTGCGGAATGCTTCGAGGCGCAAGGCGGCGTGGGTGCCGTCTTTCAGCCGGAGGATGTACACCTTATTAGATAAGGTATAGATGGGCGGCATCGTGCTGGTATCCACATCCAGCCATTTGGCAAGTTCTGCATTGTAGCTGGAAGTGGCGTAGAGGATGTTTCCGTCCATCATCCCCGACATATCAATCGTGATTTCGGTTTCGGTGTCGCTCACGTAGTTTCCGGTGGGGATGCTGCTCATCAGCAATACGGCATCCATACTGGTGGCTGCGCTTTCCAATATGGCGCCTCCGTTAGTCTTTACGTCGTAGCGGTGTATGGCGAAGTCCCAGTCGGTAGGTATTCCGGTCGCATTGTCACCCATCGGCACTTCTGTTCCGTTCTCGTCGGTGATGCGGGTAGAGTCTATTTCTTCAGTATGCAGGTTGATGTAAGTCCATTGGGCATAATCGGTGGCATCGATGAAGAGCGTGCCTGTCACTCCGTCGCTGTTCGGATTGAATCCGTATCCGTTGGTCGTGCGGGGCTGGTCGTAAATGCCATCTAAAATACCATTACACGCCGAGAGCGACAGTAGCATCGCTCCCAGCGTTAATATATGATAAAGATGTAACGGTTTCATCTATGTATGTTCTTCGCGGTTTAGTTGGCTGCAGGTGCTTCGCCTTGGGTGAATGTGATGGTCAGTCCGCCCATAACGCCCGGTACAGTGAACTCGAACGTTACGTTTTCTTTGCTCTCGTCGATGCTTCCGCTCAAGGTACAGGGATATTCGCTGACGTTGCCGCCCATACCCATCATCGTGGTGCCTTCACCGCTCAGGGTATATACTCCGTTGGATGCAGTCGCGCTTACGCTACTGAACGAGAATTCTCCCCAGTCATCCGATGTGTAGGTGAGTGTGAAGGTATCGTCGCTGTTGGCAGTCAGGGTAAGGCTTTGGTTGTCTGCCTGCATACCGTCGAAGTAAGCACATTTGGCATTGGTCCATCCGTCGTACGAGCCTGCCAGCAGTTTGGCAACCGGTATGTCGCCCAAGGTGAAGGTGATGTTCATGCCTCCCATTACCGCAGGTACGTTGAATACGAACGACCCTTCGGTCTTTCCTTCGTTTAAGGTTCCTTCCAGTGTGCAGTCGTATTCGCTGACGTTTTCGCCCATTCCCATCAGGGTAGAGCCGTTTCCGCTGATGGTGTAGCTGTTGCCCGAATGAGTGACTTCAGCTCCGCTTATGGTAAATTCGCCGAAGCTGGCAGAAGTGTAGGTGATGGTTGCGGCACCGTTTTCGGCATCGCTTTTGACGGTGAGCGATTCACCTGCCGATACCAATGGTGTTTCGACGTACTGGAAAGCTGCTTCCGAATAGCCGGCGTAGGTGCCGGCGATGTCAGCCGCAGGGTTCTCGTTGATACTGTTGTTGTCATCGTCGCTGCACGCAGCCGTGAATAAGGCAATGGCTGCCAGTGCTAATAAATTTTTCAGTTTCATATTGCTAATTGAGTTAGTTTTTATTTGACGATGCAAAGTTAGAACGACTGAAAAGGGCGGGCAATACCTAAAATTTATGAAAAGCAGAGGGGCTGCAGAAAGCTTATAGGAGGGTGGAAAAGTGAAAGAATCAGTATTTTTAGGTATTTTATATAAAAAGGAAACGTTGAGAACGGACGGTTCCCAACGTTTCCTTTAGTAATAATATGTTAGACCAAGGTTATTAAAACGGTGTCAGTCCATCGGGTGATAATCTTTGGCAAGCCCTCCTTCGCTGGTCTCTTTGTAGAGAGAAGGAATATCGTGACCCGTCTCTTTCATGACTTCTACCACACGGTCGAACGACACACGGTGATGACCGTCGGTAAAAGCCGAATAGGTATTGGCATCGAGCGCGCGTGCCGCAGCGTAAGCATTCCGTTCGATACACGGAATCTGCACGAGTCCGCATACCGGATCGCACGTCATGCCCAAGTGGTGTTCCAGTCCCATTTCGGCAGCATACTCTATCTGTGCGGGACTTCCTCCGAAGAGTTGGCTGGCAGCCGCCGCAGCCATCGAGCAGGCTACGCCCACTTCTGCCTGACAACCGGCTTCGGCACCCGATATGGAGGCATTGTGTTTTACGATGTTTCCTACCAGCCCGGCTGTAGCCAGTGCGCGAAGGATGCGTGCATCGCTGAATTCACGGGTCTTTTGCAAGTGATAAAGCACCGCAGGCACTACGCCGCAGGCGCCGCAGGTAGGGGCAGTTACGATTTTTCCGCCCGATGCGTTTTCCTCGCTCACCGCAAGGGCGTAGGCGAACACCAGTCCGCGTGAACGGAGTGAGTCTTTATACCCTTTCGCTTTGATGTAGTATGCCGAAGCCTTGCGGCGCAAGTTCAGCGGTCCGGGCAGCACACCCTCGGCATCCAGTCCGCGCAGGATGGCCGCTTTCATAGTTTCCCATACTTCGGCAAGGTAATTCCAGATGTCTTTCCCTTCGCATTGCTCCACGTATTCCCAGTAGCTGCGCCCCGTATGTTCGCACCAATACAGGATTTGGCTCATTGTATTCATACTGTAAATATCAGGAGTCGTGCCTTTGTCGTGTCCTTCTTCCGCCAGTGCGCCACCGCCTACACTGAATACGGTCCATTCTTCTGTTTTTTTCTTGTCCAGGTCGAATGCCTTGAAAGTCATTCCGTTCGGATGGAAAGGAAAGAATACGTGAGGTTTCCATAAGATTTCAACCGGCGCGTGCGGTTGCAGTACATCCAGAATGGCAACATCTGTCATGTGGCCTTTGCCTGTAGCGGCAAGGCTTCCGTAAAGCGTCACTTCGAACGACTTGGCTTCAGGGTGACGTTGCAGAAACTGTTCGGCGGCTTTCCGTGGCCCCATTGTATGGCTGCTCGACGGTCCTGTCCCGATTCGGTAGAGTTCTCTAATTGATTTCATACTGCAAATATACGATTAATTCTTTTATTTTAAGTCGACCACCGTGATGCCGGCTCCGCCGAATTGCACGTGTTCGTCTTGGAAATGCGCCACGCCGGGTACGGTAGCAAGGTATTGGCGTATCAGTGTGCGCAAGATGCCCGACCCCGTTCCGTGTAGGATGCGTACCCGGCTGACTCCTACCTGGATAGCATCGTCGATGAAATAAGTCACGGCTTGCACCGCCTCGTCGCCCCGCATGCCTCTTACGTCGATGTCTTGTTTGAAGTTCAGTTTCTTCTGATACATCTGTTCTTGCGTCTCGCTGCTGACGAAAGTGGCTTTTGCCATAGTGTTCGGGTTTTTGGGCGGGTCTGTGCGTTCCAGCCGTTCGGTCTTTACGTTGGTCTTCATCAGTCCGAACATCACTACCGCGTTCCGTTCGTTCAGTTCCAGCACTTGTCCTACGCTGCTCTGTCCCTTAATGCGCACATAGTCGCCTTCGCGTATCGGGAGCACTTTCGGCTGTACAGGAGCGGCTGCTTCTGCCGCCTTCTTGTTTTTCCGTTCCTCTTTCCGCTTCTGCTTTTCGCGCAGGCGTTCCATCTTCCGGGCTATCTGTTCCTCAATGGCTGCCGTGTCGATGGTTTCCACTTCCTGTTTGAAGTCGGCAAGTTCCTGCCTTGCCGTGCGTGTACGTTCCTTTTCCGCCTGTGCTTCTTTGATGGTGCGGATGGTATTTTCTATTTTGGCATTCGACTCTTGCAGCAGATGTTCGGCGTCTTCCTTTGCTTTCTGAAGGATTTCCTTCCGCTTGCGTTCCAGTTCTTCTATCTCTTGCTGATAGCGGCTGATGGTGTCTTCCATCTGTTTCTCTTTCTTGCGGATGTTCTGCCGTTTGGTCTCCCAGTAGCGTTTGTCGCGCACGATGTCTTGCAGGTATTTGTCGCTCTGGATGTATTCGCTGCCTACGATTTCCGAAGCGTCGGCTATCACTTCTTCGGGCAATCCGATTTTGCGGGCTATCTCTACGGCAAACGAGCTTCCCGGATTGCCTATTTGCAGTTGGAATAAGGCACGCATCTCGTGGCGGTCGTACAGCATGGCTCCGTTGATGACCCCCTCGTGGTCTTCGGCGAAATGCTTCAGGTTCTGGTAATGGGTAGTAATGACGCCGAATGTCCGTTTCAGGTTGAAACGCTTCAATACCGCTTCGGCTATGGCGCCGCCGATTTGCGGTTCCGTGCCTCCGCCGAATTCGTCTATCAGGATGAGGCTTTTGTCGTTGCAGTATTTCATCATATTCTTCATGTTGGTCAGGTGTGAAGAATACGTACTGAGGTCGTCCTCGATGCTTTGCTCGTCGCCGATGTCGATAAAGATGCTTTCAAAGATACCCGCATGGCTCCGTTCGTTCAGCGGAATCAGCATGCCGCATTGCAGCATATACTGCAGCAGTCCTACGGTTTTCAGGCAGACCGATTTTCCGCCGGCGTTCGGACCGGAGATAAGCAGGATGCGCTGGCGCTTGTTCAGCTCAATGTCCAGCGGCACTACCTTTTTATTATGTTTGGCCAGCGATTTCTGGAGCAGCGGATGTACGGCTTCTATCCAGTCGATGACCTGCTGTTGCTCGAAAGCCGGCTTGACAGCTTTGATGTCGGAGCAGAATACGGCTTTGGCACGGATGAAATCGATGAGTGCCAGAAATTCGTATGATTGCAGGATAGCAGGCACTTGCGGACGGACGGTAGCCGAGAACTCGGTCAGGATGCGGATAATCTCGCGTCGTTCCTCTCCTTCCAGTTCACGGATGCGGTTGTTTGCCTCCACTACTTCCGCTGGCTCGATAAAGACTGTCTTGCCGGTAGCCGACTCGTCGTGGACGATACCTCTTATCTTTCGCTTCATGCCGGGAGCCACAGGGATTACCAGTCGTCCGTCGCGCATGGTCGGAGTCACGTCTTTGTCTACATATCCTTCTGCCTGCGCGTTGCGAAGGATGTTGTTCAGGCTGCGCGAAATGCTTCCTGTGGTATTTGCCAGTTCACGCCGGATACGCAACAGTTCGGTGGAAGCGTTGTCTTTTATTTTCCCGAACTTGTCGAGGATATTGTCGATGCGGGCTATCAGTTGCGGAAACACCAGGATGTCGGCTGCCAGCGCGTGTAAGGCAGGGTAGGGCGATTTCGGGTCGTCTTCGTCGTCATCGTCCTCTTTTTGCAGGAAACTCACGATGTCACGGATGGTTTCCAGCGAGCGCCGCAGGTCGAATAGTTCCTGTTCGTCCAGATACAGCCCTTCTATCCGGATACGTTTCAGCGAAGAGCGGACATCGAAAAAGTATTGGCTGGGGAAATCATCCTCTTCTTCCAGTATGCGGATGAATTCCACCACCTCTTCCAGCCGGCAGTTGATTTCTTCATAATTGCTGGAGAATGCCATTTCGTCTACTTTCTCTTCGCCCAATGTACTCAGACACTTGGCTTTTACAAGGGTCCGGATTTGGTCGAACCCGATTTTCTGTTCAAAGTTTTGCGGGTATATCATGCCTTGTTTTTGTCTGTTTATCAAAGTTGTTTTCGCTGGCAAAGTTACGATAATGAGAAAAAACAATCAAAAAAGTAGTGAAAAATTTGTCAATTCCAAAATAATCCGTACCTTTGCATCGCTTTTGAAAATCGAAAGCACTTACACAAAGATATTTGGAGAGGTGGCAGAGTGGTCGATTGCGGCGGTCTTGAAAACCGTTGTACCGCGAGGTACCCGGGGTTCGAATCCCTGTCTCTCCGCTTGTTGAAGCGCTTTTGAGTTGTTCAAAAAGCGCTTTTTTTCTTTGGAGAGATGCCGGAGTGGTCGATCGGGCCGCACTCGAAATGCGGTGAACGGGTAACTGTTCCCAGGGTTCGAATCCCTGTTTCTCCGCTGTAAAACGATAAATATCAGTAAGTTATAGGAATCAAGCCTCAATGGATTGGTTCCTATTTTTTTGCTTATTCAGGTAGATTTGTAGACCTTTTTTTATTGAATGTTTAGAAAATGTTTAGAGTTTCTCTGCGAATGTTTAGAGAAAATATCATTACCTGCGCATCCGTATAGCTGATGAGGATTCTCTTTGGTCCCTGCCAGATCAAAGATATACGGGTCTTTCAACAGATAGTTGGCAAGGTCACTTTGAGGTGCAGGAAGGTTTGGACAAAGATAACTCTAACAGTTAATAATTCATGAAACCGAATGATGCTTTTAGAGTTGATTAAAACGTATTTGCGGAATTAAATTGATAAAATATTTATGTAGAAGAGCCATCATCGAGGTTTATCACCTTGATTTTGGCTCTTCACTGTTTATTGTTTCATTATACGGACTGATAGCTGCAGGGTGTCGCGCGTGATATCATTACGGAGGATTTACAAACTCAAGTACTTGAAAGCTACGAAACAATTGCTTTGATTTTCTGCACAAGTTCCTTAATTATGCACCAGCGTGCCGATGTTTTCTCCTGAGATTACTTTCTTCAGGTTTCCGAGTGTATCCATATTGAATACGATGATGGGCAGGTTGTTTTCCTTGCACATGCAGGTAGCCGTCAGGTCCATTACTTTCAGACCGCGTGCCAACACCTCATCGTAGGTGATGTCATCAAATTTCTTGGCAGTCGGGTCCTTTTCCGGGTCGGCTGTGTAGATGCCGTCTACGCGCGTTCCCTTCAGCATCACGTCGGCTTCTATTTCGATGCCGCGCAATGAAGAACCCGTATCTGTGGTAAAGAACGGATTGCCTGTGCCTGCCGACATGATGACCACTTCACCGTTTTCCATTGCTTCAATGGCTTTCCATTTCGAGTAAAATTCGCCAATAGGCTCCATGCGGATGGCTGTCAGCACACGGGTCTTTACACCATTGGCTACCAGTGCCGAGCTTAGTCCCAGGCTGTTGATGACGGTAGCCAGCATACCCATTTGGTCGCCTTTTACCCGGTCGAATCCTTTTCCTGCACCGCTCAGCCCACGGAAGATATTACCTCCGCCGATGACGATGCCGATTTGCACACCCATGTCATGTATTTCCTTGATTTGTTGGGCATATTCTCCCAGCCGTTTTTCGTCTATACCATACTTTTTTTCTCCCATCAGGCTTTCGCCGCTTAGTTTCAACAGGATGCGTTTAAATTTTGCCATAGTCAGAATCTTTTTATGTTAGATGTTTTAGCAAAGGTAAAAAATAAATTGATAAGCTTTGAAAATAAACTGTCAGAATGATGGGTAGTGAAGTGATTTTTCTTATATTTGCACCGTCTTTCTGGTACTTGCAGAAAGAATATTAAGCGTTTTGGCATTATCCGAGTTCAGGAAATCCCCAATTTCATAGTGACAACCCGGAATGATACAAGGAACGCTCTGCGTATATTGGTATCTGTCTGTCAATCATTCATTGATGACTTTTTATATATGCAATAAGTAGCGTGGGGCTTTATGTATTACTGTGTTGTCGAGTATGGGGATACTTCTGAACAAGTAATGCTGAAGTTCCCCACGCTTAATTCTTAAATTATATCAGGAGCAATCCCCCTTGGGGGCGGTGGGGTTGTGCATTGTTATGTTGTTTTATGGAATTTATCAAGTCTGTAAGTTTTGTCCCTTTCTGTCGGATTTCTTCGTCTGTTTCAGTTTGTGTATCATTTTTCACCGGTTGTGCTGCAAATTATATGCCAAAGCTTTTCCCTGATTCTTTTTCCGGTCTGTCGTTATGAGTGAAAAGGATTTATTTTGTCGGGAAGAGGATGTGTGGAAGCGTATTGTCGGTTTGCTGGAAGAAATTCATCAGATAAAATCTTTTTTGCATCAGAACACTTGGGATGCGATTTTGTATAAATTAGACCAGGTAGAAAAAGAATTGGAGATATTGATGATGCTTTATCGGTCCGATTCTGACAAAAAGTAACGGTTCTCTTTCCGTGTATGACAATTTTTCAGTAATTGAGACTTGCTTCCTTCTTTATGGACTTTCTGACAGGCAAGGAGGCTTGACTAAACTAGATGTAAGCGTTAAACAATGGAACAGTTTGATTTCGAGCAAGAGTTGCTCGCTATGCGTAGTATGCTCCGGTGTCTGGCATACCGGTTGACTTCGGATGCGGAGGAGGTTGACGATTTGGTGCAGGAAACCATGCTGAAAGCCCTTTCCAACCGGAAGTACTATCATGAGCATACGAATTTTAGAGGATGGGTTTATACGATAATGCGTCATCTTTTTATCAATCATTATCGGGTAAGGAACCGGTATTCCGTATGGACCGATGTGCCGGATGACGAAGAATTGTCGTGTACGGAAGATATTGGTCAGGAAGAATGCCAGATGGAGATATGTTTTGATTGTAAGGAACTCAGAAGGCAGATTGGTTTGTTGCCTCCGATTTACCGTGATGCCGTTTTGATGTATCTCGATGGGTTCAAGTATCGGGAAATAGCTGATAAGACGGGCGTATCAATCAATACGGTGAAAAGCCGGATTTTCCTGGGAAAGAAATTGCTGAAAAAATTATTGGATGATTTCAGGACATAATCTGAAAATGACAGGAGATAAAAAAACGTCGCGGCATGATTTAATATGCTGCGACGTCAGAAAGAGAGAGAGAATCTGTTGAACAGTCCGGTTTAGTTTTTGTTGATGCTTTTAATGACCTCCGAAGCTATTTTCGATGAACTCTTGCGGCTCGCTTTACTCAATTTGTCGCCTTTTTCCAAGTTCATGCTTGTAAAGTAATTGTTGCCTTTGGTCACTTCGTGCTGGTTACGGTCGTAGAGTGAATAACTTACGAAGTGGAACAAGGTGCGCAGCGGAGTGTCTTGCCATTTCAAGTAGTGCTTATTAAGAAAAAGTACATAGTCGGCGTCTGCTTCGTTCAACACTTTATTGTATTCGTCTTTGTTCACGTGGCTCAGGTCGGCGTATGTTTCTTCGTCTTCCCCGTCAACTTCTACATCGCTGACGAGCTCGTTTACGTTGGGAAGATTTTCGGAAGATACAAATGTATATTTTTTATTCTTGTTAGTCTGGATGATATTGTTTGTGATGATGCGGTTATACGTATCGCCGATACTGTCTTGAGGGATTCCCGTTTCTTCTGTAATCATCGGGGCAGGGAAGTAGTTCGAGCTTACATTATCCAGTCCTACTACCAGTACCTTTACGGTCATGTCGTTCGTCTTGTTTTCTTTGTTGCTGTCTTCTGCAAATGCAGCTGTGGTGAAAGTCAGGGCTGTCAAGCCTAAAATGATGCTTTTAATCCATGTTGTTTTCATTTCTTTCTTCCTTTTTTAATTTGACATTGCAAAAATAGGGATGCCGTGTTACATCCCTATTTCTAATTTGTGATAATCTTGTTAAATGCGGAAGATGACTTTGGAGCATGATTTTTACTCCTTGTCCGTATGCAGCTAATACGTTTGCTTATTTGACAAGCGCTTTTGCTTCCACCGGTTGGTCGGTAGTGATGTAGTCCACTTTCAGGTCGATGAGTTTCTGCATATCCGCAGTTTCGTTCACCGTCCATACATTGACTTTCATGCCCAGGTCGTGTGCCTCTTTTACCCATTCGGGATGTTTGTCGAACACCTTATAATAATAGTCGATGCCGTTGATGCCTTTGGCTTTGATGTCTTTCGGAGCGATATCGCTTTTCAGGTAAGCGATTTCCGATTCCGGAGTCAGCTTGACGAGCTGTTCGCACACATTCATGCTGAACGAGATGTATTCCACTTGTTTTTCCAGCCCCATTTCTTTTACCATCTTGACGCAGTCTGCCGCAATCCGGTTTTCCTGCTCTTGAGTCTTGTGAGGTTTTATTTCGAGGATGAGTTGGATATCGGGCAATTGTTTGCCTACTTCCAGGTAGTCTTTCAGGGTAGGCAGGGTTTCGCCGTTTTTCAGCTTCAGGTCTTTCAGCTTTTCATATTTTGTTTCGGCGATAGTCATTCCGCCGATGGTGTCATCGTGGTTCACAACGATAACACCGTCTCCGGTCAGTTGTACATCAAATTCCGAACCATATACGCGGGCTTCTGCCGCTTTCTTTAAAGCCGTGATGGAGTTCTGTGCCGAACCTTCAGCCTTCCAGTATCCGCGGTGTGCGATGACCTGAGTCTGTGCTTGTGCCGCCAATGCGAAAAGTGCGCAGGCGCAAGCGAGGAAAAGTTTTCTTGTTTTCATGTTTGTTTTATGGTTTTTATTGTTAGGTGACTAGGTGTTAGGTGACTAGGTACTAGGTACCATTGTCACGACTATTTAAGCCTAGTCACCTGGTACCTGATACCTAGTCAACTCTTAAATCAGAATGCGTATCTCAAGCCTATCTGGAACTGGTACGGTGTACCGTTCAGGCTCGACACGCCGGTGTTCGGGTTCACGTTATATACAAACTGTTTGGTATCTTGGTCGAAGCTCTTGATAGAGTAGATGTTCTGCTTGCCCAAGGTGTGTCCGGCACCCCAGTCTTTGTTCAGCAGGTTTGCCACATTGAAGATGTCGACCGACAATTCCAGACTGTGTTTTTTGTAGAGATTGAACTTCTTGGTAAGACGCAAATCAAGTGTGCCGTAGAAACCGTTTACACCACCGTTGCGTTCAGCCACCTTGCCAAAGCTCTTACGGATATAGTCCTTGGTGCTTTGTTCTACTTCCGGATTGTTCAAGATGTCATTGATGCCGTCGCGCAAGTATTGTGGGGTGGCTGGGTCGTTCGGGTCGTAAATGTAAGCCAAATCATTCGAATCTACAAAGTCTCCGTTCAGGTTTCCGCTTACGGCAAGCGAATAACGTGTTCCGCCGATGCCCGAGAAGCGTGCGCCGATGCTGATGCCCCAGAAAGTGGGAGCTGTTCCGTAAACCACTACTTTGTGGCGGAACTGGTTGTTGGAGTAAGTCATTTTGCTCAAGTCGCGTGGGTCGTCTACCACCATTTGCGAGAGGGTTGCCGAGTTTGCCACGTTTCCGTTGTACGAGGTATTGTCTTTTGTATCGTTCCAGGTATAGCTTACCGAGAGCTGTCCATCCTTGAAGTATCTCCACGTTCCTTCTACCACGAAGGCGAACTGGTTGACTTTGCCTTCGCTCACCATTTCCAACACACGACCCACATTTTTGGTCTTACGGCTTTCTCTCCAGTCCACTTCACCATTGTCTTTAATGGTCTCTGCTGGCACATAAATGCCTCGGTTGCCTTCGGCTGCAAGGCGGAAGTAAGGCTGGTCTACCATGTTGCGGTCTACGTACATGTAGTTGTTCCGTCCCAAGGTCATATATCCGCCTACGGTTACTTTCAGGCGGTCGTTGAAGAAATGGGTGTACGAAAGGTTCGCCTTGTAGATGACCGGTACCTTGCAATCTGCTCCGTTTAGGTTAATGGTGGAGAGCTTTTCTATGTTCGGATTGTTGAACAGTTCTGTTCCCGGAGCCTTCGATGGATCTTGGCGATAGGCAGGGAAGTCGGGACGTAGCAGGTTAAGCAATTCATTATAGTTGGCGTTTCTCGGGTCAAGCGTTACATCGATAGATGCCGTGCGGGTTCCGTCGAACACCATGTTGTTAATCATCGCATAGTTGTTGATGTCCGAGGCAAAGATACCGCCGCCCAAACGGATGATGTCGCGGTGCTTGTCATTGATGTCCCAGGTGATTTGCACACGGGGCTGTACCTGGAAGGTCGAAAGTCCGTTGTCGGTGCGTAAGCCTAAGTCATCGTACACGGTCTGGTTGAATGTTCCTTTATTGAAATAGGTAGCGTTGTCCAAGCGGAGTCCGGCTATCAGCTCGAAACCGGGGAACAGCTTGGTCTGCAATTGCGCGTAAGCACCGGCGTTCATGATGTTCTGTTTCACGCGGTCGTCTGCCGTAAGGTAGAGTTCGCGTACATAACGGGAAGGGGTAAGGCTTTCAAAAGCGTCCAGTCCGTTAAAGTAGAAGCGTCCGTTGGTCTCGCTTCCGTAGCGCGAATTCATGTGGGTGTACATCAGGTCTACACCGAAAGTATAATTGATTCGTTTTGTGTTGTAATAGAAATTGTCTACTAATTGGAGCACGTGGTTGTAGAAGTTCTCCGGGCAATAACGCTGGCCTCCTAACTGAATGTTAGTATATACGTTTTTCCCGTTTACAACCGATTCTACATCTTCTACGATGGCACGTGGGATGTTGGCAGAGGGAAGCTCGTCGCCCGGCATTGATTTCTCTAATGTATAAAGGTGTTGCACTTTCAATTCGTTCGTGCCTCGCGGACCTACCACCGAACGCAGGGTTGCCAAGGCACTGTTGTTCAACGAGTGTACGTTTCCGTACGATTCATACATCGTGATGCTGGTATTGTCGCCCAATCCTAAGTTGTTCATGTCGTTCACGAAGTTGTCGGTGAAGGTCAAGAGGTTGGTGGCATTGATTTGCCAGTCTAAGCGGGCGAATACGGCATCGGTGCTTTGTTTTTTATCGAATGCGCCGAATTGCGGTGTATTTGCCACGCCATATTTGTCGCGGGCGATTTGCAAGAAACGGTCGCGGGTATCTGTACTCAAGCTATAGCGTTGCTCGTCGGTAGCGTTTTGGATATCGGCGATATAGAGTGGGCGAGAGTCTGCCTGATGGTCCCACGTAATAAAGAAGTGGGCACGGTCTTTCACAATAGCTCCTCCCAGCGAGGCACCGAACTGGTAGGTGGAGAAGTCGTTGCTCCGCTTGTTGCCACGGATGTCATACGGGCTGGAGAGCCAGTTGGCACGTCCGTATACGAACGCACTACCGGTCAAGGTATTCGTACCCGACTTGGTTACAGTGCTTACCGTACCTCCTCCGGCACGTCCGTTAGTCACATCGTATTGGTTGGTCACTACCTTAAACTCACGGATAGCCTCCATGGAGATGGCGTAAGGCACTCCGTTACGGCTTGTCGTACTACCTCCCGAAGTCGGATTCTTTGCCGTCATACCATCGATGGTATAGTTGGTAGAAGAAGCCAACTGGCCCGAAAGGCTGGAGCCGGTGCTGAGCGGGGATAGGTCGACTAGCGAAGTAAAGTTACGTCCGTTTACCGGAAGTTTTTCCAAGTCTTGTTCGGTGACTGAAGTTGCCGAACCGGTAGTGGCAATGGTATTTTTTAATGAGTTGGCAACCACCTCCACGGCTTCCATGGTAATGGATTCTTCTTTCATCTGGAAATCGATACGCACTTGGTCGCCTTGGTTCAGGGTATATCCGCTTTTCGTCTGGTCCCCATATCCGATGTAGGACACCTTAATTGTGTACGGACCTCCCAACGGAAGCTGTTTGATGGTATATTCACCATTCTCGTTCGTGATAGAGCCTGTGCTGAAGCCCGTTGACTCGTTTCTTACTTGCACAGTGGCACCGATGACTCCCAAATCGGTTTCATCGGTCACAATGCCCGTAATAACGGCACGGTCATCTTGGGCAAACAAGTATCCCGGCATGATGAACAGGATACAGAGAAGCAATAACGCTTGCTTGATTTTTGTTGTCATAATCTTTAGTTAAGTGTAAGTGTTTGTTATTTGATGCGACAAAAGTAGACTTAGCTTATTACAATGCGGTGACTGGCTTGTAAAGAAACGGTGTAATTTGTGTTACGGATGTGTTACTGGAGGTGACAATCAACCCGTCGGCGGAATTAAAATCCTGAAAACAACATCAAGGAATTGTGGCAAAATCTTTCGGTATCTGCAAGTATGTTGGAGGTAAGTTAGTTAAAATTGCGATGTCAGTTGTCTTCTGCGGAAAGGGAAGATAACTGCGTAGCCAAACCTAATAGTGTATGACTGCAGTTTTAGCAGGTCATGATTGCAGTCCTCTATAGGCTGGGACTCCAGTCCTGGTATATTCGGATTGCGTGAGGACTGGGATGAAGAGTACGAGGCATATCATTGGCTGGAGTTTTTTATATACGATGACCAGATAAAGAGTGCGGTTTGCCGGTGTGGAAGAGAAAGTCTGTGAGGAAAATGGTGTGCTGTTTCATGAAATTACGTATCTTTGTCCCCCGACTAAAAACATCGAAATGAAAGAATAATCATGAAAGCGAAAATTTTCTTGGCGGCTTGCCTGCTCTGCCTTTCCTTTTGGCAGGCGATGGTGGCGCAGACCGTATATCCGAAGCGGGAATTCCGCGGGGCGTGGATACAATGTGTGAACGGACAGTTTCAGGGAATGCCTCCCGGACAGATGCAAGCCTTGCTGGTCAGCCAGCTCGACAAGCTGGAAGCGGCGGGCATCAATGCCATTATCTTCCAGGTACGGGCGGAGTGTGACGCCCTTTACCGTTCGTCGCTCGAACCGTGGAGCCGTTTCCTGACCGGTGTGCAAGGCCAGGCACCCAATCCTGTGTGGGACCCTTTGCAATTCATGATAGACGAATGCCACAAGCGGGGCATGGAGCTGCACGCCTGGATTAATCCTTACCGGGCGCAGACCAAGGGCACGACGGCATTGTCGCCCCTTCATCCTTACAATAAATATCCGCATCTGTTCGTGCGTTATGCCGGTCAGCTGTATTTCGACCCCGGCCAGCCCGAGTCGCGCAAGTATATCTGCCGCATCGTGCGCGACATTGTTTCGCGGTATGACATCGACGCCATCCACATGGACGATTATTTCTATCCTTATCCGGTCAACGGCATGGACTTCCCCGATGACATCAGTTTTGCGGCATACGGACGAGGGTTTACCCGTAAGGCAGACTGGCGGCGCGACAATGTGAACGTATTAATAAAGGAGATTCACGAGACGGTGCGCCAGTGCAAACCGTGGGTCAAGTTCGGCGTATCGCCTTTCGGCATCTACCGCAATAAGAAATCGGACCCGAACGGAAGCGATACGAACGGGCTTCAGAATTACGACGACCTGTATGCCGACGTGCTTTTGTGGGTGAACAACGGTTGGGTGGATTACAACATTCCGCAGGTGTATTGGGAAATCGGACATCCTGCCGCCGACTATGATACCCTGGTTCGCTGGTGGGCGAAACATGCCGCCGCCCGTCCGTTATTTATCGGGCAGGACGTGATGCGTACGGTATCGAAAGCCGACCCGAAGAATCCTGCCCAGCATCAGATGCCGGCTAAATACCGGTTGCAGCGCTCTCTGCCTACGGTGCAGGGCAGTTGCCAGTGGTATGCCGCTGCCGTGGTGGACAATCCGGGCAATTATTGCGGAATGCTGGAAAAGGTGTATCACAAGTATCCTGCCTTGCAGCCTGTCTATCCTTTTATGGATGACAAGGCACCAAAGAAAGTCCGCAAGGTGAAACCCGTATGGACGGAAGACGGCTACATCCTTTTCTGGACCGCTCCGAAAGCCAAAGACGTGATGGACGAAGCTGTGCAGTATGTGGTTTACCGTTTCGCTAATAAAGAAAAGGTCAATCTGAAAGATCCGTCGCACATCGTGGCTATCACGCGCGACTGTTTTTATAAACTGCCCTACGAGGACGGAAAGACAAAGTACCGCTACGTGGTGACTGCGCTCGACCGCTTGCAGAACGAGTCGAAGGCGGTGAAGAAGAAAGTGAAGCTGTGAGGGGAATGTGGCAATGTGGCAATGTGGTAATGTGCTAATGTGCTAATATGCTAATGTGCTAATGTGACAATGTGCTAATGTGGCAATGTGCTAATGTGGCAATGTGCTAATGTACCAATGTGCCAATATGATAAGGTGCTGATAAATTATATATAAATAATCTGTTTCCCTTTCATATTGGCGCATTTGGTTGTGTAAATATTATAGTCTCGAATTTGGAACGGATAGGAATCTTTTTTGCCTTTATATCCTTAAAAAATGTCATGCTGGTTTGTTTTTAACTTAACGGTGATTTGCAAATACTATAAAATTCTTTAACTTTGTTATCAGTTAACAGGTCGAGAGTGGTTTTCTTTATCTGTTAGGATAAGGAATTTATCCCTTCACTTTTCGGCTTAAAAGAGATTATGGAAAGCATTGGGTCTTTAGAGGGAGGAGGCCATCACTAAAAAATGAATGAGTTATGAAAAAGTTAGTGTTAACCGTATTATTTGGGATGATTGCCCTTGTTGGATTCTCACAAGTACGTTGGGACGTGAAGGTTGGGATGAGTTTCAGTAATCAGACGAAGTTAGACGACGCAAAAGCTTTGCCAGGATTTACATTGGGAGTGGGAATGGATTATGCTTTTACTGACAATTGGTCTTTCCAGCCCGGTTTGATGATTTCTTCTAAGGGATATAAATATAAAGAAGAGGGATGGAAATCTACAACAAGACCTATTTATTTGGATATTCCTTTATTGGCTGCTTATAAATTTAGTGTTGCAGAGGGAGTTAAGATTGTAATTGATGCAGGTCCTTATTTGGCAATCGGAGTTGGTGGTAAATATAAAGATGACGATGATGACGATTGGAAGATTTTTGATGAAGACGGTGAAAATTGGAAACGTTTCGATTTAGGTATTCAATGGGGTATCGGCGTTGAATTAGGCGAACACTATTTAGTGAACTTCATAGGGCAGAACGGTTTTATCAGTCCTTATGATTTTAGCGATGGATATAAAGGAGATAAGCCCAAGAACATGACTTTTAGTATTGGTTTAGGTTATAGATTTTAATTGACAATAGGAAAGGAAGGGGCAATTCATTGGAAAATTGTCCCTTTTTTAGTTAAACTTGAATGCTTATGAAAACACTTCGACTTATTAACCTATGGTGTATTATTGCTGTTGTGATGCTGGGGATAAGTGCTTGTTCGGATGATGATGAACAAGGAACTTCCGGTACAGGTATTGTAAGCACATGGAAGTATGTGCAGAATGATGAATACAATGAAGTGCTTCGCTTTAATTCAGACGGTACTTTCCTTTTGGAAGAAAACGAATATTATAATAGCAGCAATGAATGGGGTACTAATATTGTACGAGGCATGTATGCCTATGATGAAGAATTTCAGGAGTTGACTATGTATTATGTGTATGAAGATGGTGGCACTTATACAGAGACGTATGATATCCTTCAGCTGACTTCTGAGATATTGGTGATAGATGGATGGTGGGGGGATGACCGTGCCTTTACGTTCTATCGTCAGTAATCTGACAAACAAAAATCATGGAGATTGTATTGCCGGAAAGGCTGTGATTCTCCATGGTTTTTGCTATATTAATCACTTTATATGCTCTCGAATCTTTTCCAGATAGGCTTTCATCCGGGTGGCGTCTTTTTGATGGATGATGTCGAGCAGTTCGTTCAGCTCGGTACGGATGCCTTTCACGTGTGCCGGCGTACGCGGGTTGAAAAGGATTTCCTGTAACAGGAAGTCGTCTTCGCTCAATACGCCTTTGGCAATGGCCATGTGTCGCTTGAAGGTAGTTCCCGGCGTGTCCTGATGTTTCATCACTGCCGCAAAGGCAAAAGTGGAAACAAAGGGGATAGACAGCGAATAAGCCATTGTCTCGTCGTGCTCTTCGAATGTGTATTCGAAGATGTTCAATCCCAGCCGCTGGTACAGGTCCTTGAAAAAGATTTTTCCCAAGTGGTCTCCTTCCTTGATGATAATGGCGTTCTCCGAACTCAGCTGGTCCAGGTTGGCAAACGTAGGACCGAACATCGGGTGAGTGGATACATAACGGAATCCGGATTGCTCGTAGAACGCCTGCAGGTCGGTCTTTACCGAGGCGATATCGCTGATGATGCAATCCTTGGGCAACAAGGGCATCACTTGCCGGAAAGCTTCCAACGTGTATTTCACCGTCACCGCATTGATAACCAGTTCGGGACGGAAGTCGGTTATCTCCTCCTCTTTGGTGAAACGATAGCAGTTGTACATAAACCGCAAACGCTTGGGATTGACATCGTAAACTGCCACTTCATGTTCGAAACTGAGCACATCGGTAAAGAAGGAGCCCATTTTACCGGCTCCCAATATTAAGATTCTCATTCTTTCTTTAATTAATTATAATTATAAGAGCGTTATTCTTTAACTTCTAGCCCACCGTGTGGGCGATAACTTCTTCTAACTTCTTTAACTCCTAAATTTAATCATTTATTGATAATCTCCAGTTGCTGGCGTACGCTTTCTTCGTGTATGGCTTCGAATACGGTTTTTACAAATTCCGGATCCATACCGCAGAGGCTTCCTTGTGCTCCGCGTTTATCCAAGATTTCGTTGTAACGTCCAGTCTGCAATACCGTCATGTTGTGTTCTTTCTTGAAGGTACCTATTTCGCGGCAGATGCGCATGCGTTTTGCCAGGATTTCCATCAGGTTGTTGTCGCATTCGTCTATCTGCTGGCGCAGTTCGTGCAGGCTTTCGGTCGTCTGATGTTCTTTACGGATGACCAGCAGGTTGAGGATGTAGTCGAGTACATCAGGCGTAACCTGTTGCGGAGCATCGCTCCATGCTCCATCCGGATTGCAGTGCGATTCCACAATCAGTCCATCGAAGCCTAAGTCCATGGCTTGCTGGCAGAGCGGGGCAATCAGTTCACGTTTGCCTCCGATATGGCTTGGGTCACATAGAATAGGCAAATTGGGAATGCGGCGGCGCAATTCAATAGGGATATGCCACTGCGGCAAGTTGCGGTAAATCTTCTTGTCGTACGAAGAGAATCCGCGATGAATAGCAGCCAGGCGCTTCAGTCCGGCAGCATTGATACGTTCCATGGCTCCAATCCACAGTTCCAGGTCAGGGTTCACGGGGTTCTTTATCAGCACGGGAATGTCTACACCTTTCAGTGCGTCGGCTATTTCCTGCACGGCAAAGGGGTTGGCTGTGGTGCGTGCACCAATCCAAAGGATGTCGATGCCGGCCTTCAGGCATTCGTACACATGCTTGGCAGTAGCCACTTCGGTAGCTACATACATGCCGGTTTCCTGTTTCACTTCCTTCATCCATGCCAATCCTTCTACGCCGATGCCTTCGAAGCCTCCCGGTTTGGTACGTGGTTTCCAGATACCCGCACGGAATATCTTGATTCCTTTGTTGGCAAGTTGGGTGGCGGTAGACATCACTTGTTCTTCTGTTTCTGCACTGCAGGGACCTGCAATGACGACGGGACGTTCTTTCGATACGCCTTCCAGTTCGATGGGTTGTAATTCGAGTTCCATATTATTTTGAGTTTTTAAGTTTTTAAGTTTTTTAGTTGACAAGTTGACGAGTTGACAAGTTGACAAGGTTTTTAAAACGCAGATTCTTCATTCTTAATTCTTCATTCTTCATTTATAGAATTGCCTGGATGCGTTTCAGCGCTTCTGCCAGTTTTTCGTCTTTGGCACAGAGCGAGATGCGGATATACCGCTTTCCGTTGCTGCCGAAGATGAATCCGGGAGTGATAAATACACGGGCTTCGTGCAATACTTTCTCGGTCAGGTCTTCTACATCGGCATACGTGTCGGGGATTTTACCCCAAAGGAACATACCTACCTGGTCGGGGTCGAACGAGCATCCCAAGGCGTGCATGATTTCCTCTGCCAGCTTGCGGCGGCGGTGATATACGTTGTAGTTGGCTTCTTCATGCCATTCGGCACTGTTCTTGTATGCTTGTGCGGCTGCCAGTTGCAGCGGGCGGAATGTACCTGAGTCAATGTTGCTCTTTATCTTCAGAATCCATTGGATGAAGGTGGCGTTCGTGGCAATCATGCCTACACGCCAGCCCGGCATGTTGTGGCTCTTGCTCATGGAGTTGAATTCGATGCAGCATTCCTTGGCTCCCGGAATGTTCAGGATACTGATGGGTTTCCGGTTCAAGATGAAGCTGTAAGGATTGTCATTCACTATCACAAGGTTGTGCCGACGGGCAAAATCCACCAGCTTCTGGTACAGTTCCAGACTTGCGTTGGCTCCGGTAGGCATGTTCGGATAGTTGGTCCACATGATTTTCACGCGGCTCAGGTCCATCTGTTCCAGTTCGTCGAAGTCGGGTTGCCAATGGTTGTCCTCCTGCAGGTTGTAATTGACGATTTCGCTTCCCAGTATTTTGTTCAGCGAAGTATAGGTGGGATAGCCCGGGTTAGGCACCAATACTTGGTCGCCGGGATTTACCAGTGCCAACGTGACATGCAGGATACCCTCTTTCGAGCCGATAAGCGGCTGTATTTCGGTATCCGAATTCAGGTCTACATTGTACCAGCGTTTGTACCAGTCTGCCATGGCGCGACGCAGTTCGGGTATGCCCACCGTGGGCTGATAGCCGTGTACGTCCGGTCTTTTGGCGTTTTCACACAGCACGTTGATTGTCTCTTCCGAAGGAGGCATGTCCGGGCTTCCGATACCCAGGCTGATGACGTCTTTTCCTTCTGCATTCATGCGTGCCACTTCCTTCAGCTTGCGGCTGAAATAATATTCGCTCACATTCGCCAACCGGTCGGCTGGCTGTATGTTATAAAGTTGATTCTCCTTCTGCATATTCTCCTAATATTTTAAGTGCTTTGGTAAGCGGGGTTACGGCATCAATGGATTGTTTGTATCTCAGGTAATCGTTGAACATTACGTCTACGTAGAACATATATTCCCATTCGCGTCCGATGATGGGCAAAGATTGTATTTTGGTCAGGTTGATGTGATAGAAAGAGAAGATGGACAAGACCTGCGAGAGGCTTCCTTCATTGTGGGGGAGGGAGAAGACGATGTTGGCTTTGTTTACTTTCGAACGGTCTTTCAGTTCGTCTGCCAGCCAGGGGTCGCATACCACCAAAAAGCGGGTGAAGTTGTGCTTGTTCGTTTCGATTCCCTCTTGCAGGATTTTCATGTCGTATAGTCCGGCGGCATATTTCGAGCAGATGGCGGCATGTCCCCTCAGGTTCTTTTCGTGAATCAGCTGTGCGCTTTTGGCTGTGTCTTCGGTTTCTACTACTTTCAGTTCGGGATGATGTTGCAGGAATTCGCGGCATTGCGCCAGTGCCACCGGGTGCGAATTGACTTCGGTCAGGTCTTCCCAGTCTTCATCGGGCAGGCACATGATGCTGTGGCTGATGCGCAGCTTGTGTTCTCCGATGATGGTGGTTCCGCTTTCGCGAAGCAGCTCATAGTTATGCAGCAAGCTGCCGGCAATGGTGTTCTCTATGGCAATGACCCCGATGACACCGCTGTCTTTGCGCATCGATTCGAATACGTCTTCGAACGTGGCGCAACAAATCAGTTCGATTTCCTCCTCCTTGAAATACTTATGGGCCGCAATGTCGTGATACGACCCCAACACTCCTTGTATGGCTATTCTCTTCATGTTTTTTCAGTTGCTTTTAAAATAAAAAATCCCGTCTTCCTTGCAGAAGCGGGATTTCGTCATATTCATTCGTTTTTTTGTTCTCTTCGTTTTTAATGTACACATACAAACTCCCGCTTCACTTCATTGCTAAAGTAAAAGTAATAAAAGAAAAAGAAGAAGTATGTAGCAAATGTTTTCATACGCTTGTTGTTAGTTTGTTAGCTTTACGGGTGCAAATGTAATACTTTTCTTTAAAAAACAAACATTTTACAAACTTTTTCTTCAAATAATTTTATGAACGGGCAGAATGGCCTACCTTTGCTTGTGAAATCCGGTTGGCACTTGCCAGCCTAAAAAGAAAACAACATGCAATATAACTTTGATGAACAGATAGACCGTCGCGGCACGGATGCCGAGAAACTGGACGGAATGAAAGAGATTTGGGGAAGAACCGATTTGATTCCCTTGTGGGTGGCGGATATGGATTTTGCCACGCCTCCCTTTGTGGTAGATGCTATACGCCGGCGGTGCGATTGTCCGGTGCTGGGTTATACGGCGAAGCCGGACAGCTATTATCAGGCGATTATCCAGTGGGTGGACAACCGCTACGGATTGCCTTTGGAGAAAAACCAGATACATTATGTGCCGGGCATTGTGCCGGGATTGGGAATGGCGCTCAACGCTTTTACCTCTCCGGGAGATAAGGTGTTGATTATGCCGCCTGTCTACCATCCTTTTGCCTGGCTGGTGACACGCAACCGGCGTGAGCTTGTCACCTGTCCGCTGGTATTGGAAAACGGGCATTACCGGATGAATTTGGATTTGTTCCGCCAGTTGGCAAAAGACGTCAAGGTATGTATCCTCTGCAATCCCCACAATCCCGGAGGAGTGGTGTGGACACGCGAAGAGCTGGAAACCGTAGCCGAAGTATGTGCCGAGAATAATGTGTTGGTATTTTCCGACGAGATACATGCCGACCTGACACTTCCGCCTTACAAGCATCTGCCTTTTGCGCTGATTTCGAAAGAAGCGCGCAACCGTTCGGTCACGTTCATGGCTCCGAGCAAGGCTTTCAATATGCCGGGACTGGCAGCTTCGCATGTCCTTATATATAATAAGGAGTTGCTTCACCGCTTTCATGCTTATTTGGAAGCGGGCGAACTGGATATGGGACACGTGTTCGCGTTTCGTGCGGTAGAAGCTGCCTATTCGCATGGCACCGACTGGCTGGACCAGTGCATAGCCTATATCCAGGGCAATATCGACTATGTAGACATTTACCTGAAGGAGCGTATGCCCCGTATCAAGGCGATGCGTCCGATGGCATCTTATCTGATATGGCTGGATTGCCGTGAACTGGGCTTGTCGCAAAAAGAGCTGAACGCGTTTTTTGTAGACAAAGCGGGGCTGGCTTTGAACGACGGGGAGATGTTCGGCAAAGAAGGTATTGGCTTTATGCGAATGAACGTAGGTTGTCCGCGGGCAGTGGTAGAGCGGGCTATGAAGCAATTGGAAGCAGCCTACAAAGAGTTGGTTTAAAACTGTTTTATATATCTTTCTAATCGTACTGGTGGATTGTGTAATTGTACAGTTTCGTTCCCCTATCACAAATAGGGAAGTCCCTACAGACAGATGGGGACTTTCTGTTGTGAGGGGAATTTTCTTCTTCTATTTTTGTAACAAGAAATTAAAATCCTTACCAGTATGAAGACAAGAAACTGTTTTTGGAGCCTGCTCCTTCTCGTTTGTTGCCTGGCATCGCCGGCAATGGCTTCCGGTTTGGGTGATATCCGCATCAATGCCCGTTTTCTTACCGACCGGATGGCGTTTGAGCTGAACTTGACTCAGACGCAGTATAATGACCTGTACGAAATCAATTACGATTTCTTCCATTGCGTTGACCCCTACGTAGCGGCTATGGCGCGTAGGGAAGTCTATGCGTTGGATGTTTATTACCGTTACCTGGACGAGCGCAACGATGATTTGCGCTGGATTCTTTCCAATGCCGAGTATGTGCGCTTCATGGCATTGGATTATTTCTTCCGTCCGGTATATGCCGTAAACAATGTGTGTTATCTGCGCATTTATCAGGTGTATCCCAACCGTACGTTTTTTTACTTCGGACGTCCGGCCCATTATCTGACCTATTGTGGCGGTCACAGCCGGCATCATTGTGGAGGCAGGAGTTTCTATCAGGGGCGCTATCCCAAAGTGTATCGCCATACGATGTATCGGGGTGATTTCCGTTGTCGTCCCGATTTCCGGAAACACGATTTCATCGTAGGTCGTCCTCCGAAAGGTCCTGGTTATCATTTCACACACGTTCAGCCTCCGCGTCCGGATGTAGGAGCGGGAAGACCTCATATACCGGACAGGCGTCCGATAGCCAACCCTGGTCGACCCGGTTATAAGCCGGACAAACATCCTGCAGTAAAGCCGGGACGTCCGTCTAAACCGGACAAACGTCCGGTGATGAAACCCAATCGTCCTGTTAAACCGGGCAAGCATCCGGCAGTTAAACCGCCACGGAAAGACCGGAAGCCGCAAGCCCGTCCGCGTCCGGGCAGGAATGTGTCGAAAGAAAGAGGAGACAGATTCTTGCGTAAAACCTGAGGATGATGTATCTTTGTCGGTGTTAGGTACTTAGTAAAACCGGATATGATTACATTGAAACGAATCGGAATCGTCATAGCCTTGCTCGCGATACTCTCGGGGGCAGGGCTTTTTTTGTTGCGTGGCACTTTGCTGCGTCAGGTAGCCAAGGAGAAGATGGAAGCCTGTGCGGCCCGTTACGGCTTGCAGGTGAGTTATGCTTCGTTGAAGATGCCTTCGCTTTCTACGGTTCGTGTAGAAGGATTGAGTGTCGTGCCGGTTCAAAGCGATACCTTGCTTAAGATAGCTTCGGCAAAGATTGAACTGGAGCTTGGACAATTGCTTCGGGGTAACCTGTCGGTAAAGCGTATGGAGACAGAAGGGCTGGCGTGTACCTTTGTCAAGCAAGGCACTCAGTCAAATTACGATTTTCTTTTCCGCCGTTCGCAGGTGACACAAGGCGGACCGGTTTCTTCTTTCGGATATCATGAAAGGGTAGAGAAAGCATTGGCATGGTTGTTCCGTTTGCTTCCCGATGAGGCTGAGCTGCGTCATACGACCTTGGCGGGTGAACGCGATTCGTTGCAGACTTGTTTCTATATTCCCGAGTTCATCCTTGATGAACAGAAGTTCCTTTCTGAGGTAGAAGTGACCGAAGGGAATAGGCAGGGAAGATGGAGGATAGCAGGCGCGTTTGACGGAAACGCGCGCTTGATAGAGGGAAGCTTAACTTCTGCCGATAGAGACCGGGTAGTGATGCCTTATATTCTCCCGCATTACCGGGCGATGGTAGCATTCGATTCGATAGCTTTCAGTCTGAAGCAAGCAACCTCTTCTGTTAAAGAGCAGACGCTGTGGGGCAGTGCCGAAGTAGGCGGCTTGGAAGTGCATCATGCAGCTTTATCGCCCGATACCATCGGACTGGATAATGCCAAGGTCAGTTATGTGGTTCGGGTAGGAGAGCGTTCAGTCGAGTTGGACAGTGCCACTACAGTCCGGTTCAATCGCCTTTCGTTTCATCCGTTTATACGTGCCGAGAAGACTGGCAAGTGGCATTTTACGGCATCTGTTCATCGTCCGCCTTTCCCCGCGCAAGATTTGTTCGCCTCGCTTCCGTCCGCTTTGTTCAGCCATTTGCAGGGATTGCAGGCGGAAGGGGAGTTGAGTTACGACCTCCGTGTCGATATCGATTTCAATAGGTTGGACAGCCTGAAGTTTTCTTCCGATTTGCGTGGGCACGGTTTCCGTATCCGTCGGATGGGAGCAACCGACCTGACCCGGATGAGTGAGGAGTTCGAATATACGGCATACGAGCACGACCAACCCGTGCGTACCTTTGCTATCGGTCCGTCCAATCCGAACTTTCGTCCGCTTTCGCGTATCTCTCCTTTGCTTCAGATGGCTATCATGCAGTCGGAAGACGGGAGCTTTTATTATCACGACGGTTTCTATCCCGGCGCTATTCAGGAGGCTTTGGCATACGACTTACAACAGGGGCGTTTTGCCCGGGGTGGAAGTTCCATTACGATGCAATTGGTAAAGAATGTCTTCCTGAATCGTCATAAGAACATTGCCCGTAAGTTGGAAGAAGCCTTGATGGTATGGCTCATCGAGTCGCAACATCTTACTTCGAAAGAACGTATGTACGAAGTCTATCTGAATATCATCGAATGGGGACCGTTGGTTTATGGGGCAGCCGAAGCCTGCCGTTTCTATTTCGAGAAAGAACCTTCCAATCTGACGGTAAGTGAAGCCATCTTTTTAGCGTCCATCATTCCCAAGCCGAAACATTTCCGCTCGGTGTTCAATCCCGATGCTACCTTGCGTGAGAATCAGTTGGAATATTACCGTGTCATAGCCCGTCGCCTTGCCGTCAAAGGTTTGATGACGGAAGAAGAGGCGGAAAATTTTGTTCCGGATGTGCAGATAAAGGGAGAAGCCCGCCGGCTGGTGTTGGCTAACGAAGAAGATACAATTCCCTAGCGGATACGGTTTATCGTTTTTTGAACACAAAGACACAGAGGCACAAAGTCTTATATTATAATTTCTCTATGACTCTGTGTCTCTGTGTTTTTTATGTTTATGACATTATGTACAGATTAGAATTCGGCTTTCTTGGCTTCCCAGCCCAATGCACTGGCACCCAATACGGCTGCATCAGCATCTTTCAGTTGAGAGAGGAGCAATTTGGTTTTGCCTTTGTAGATATTCAGTACATTGTCTTCCATCGCTTTCTGGATAGGCTTCATGATATAATCGCCCGATTTAGCTAAACCGCCAAAGAGAATGATGGCTTCGGGGCTGGAGAAAGCAATGAAGTTGGCAAGTGCGCGTCCCAGGATATCGCCTGTGTATTGGAAGATGTCCAGTGCCAGCTTGTCACCTTTTACGGCAGCGTCGTAAACGTCTTTCGACTGGATTTCTTCTGCCGGAACATTGCGCAAGATACTCGGTTCGGAACGAGCTACGAGGAATTCGCGTGCCGTACGTGCCACACCTGTAGCCGAGCAGTAAGTTTCCAGACAGCCCTTGCGTCCGCATCCGCAGTTACGTCCTTCTTTATCTACGATGACGTGTCCCAATTCGCCGGCAAATCCGTCGTGGCCGTAAATCAACTGGCCGTTGATGACGATACCGCTTCCTACGCCTGTTCCCAGCGTAATCATGATGAAGTCTTTCATGCCGCGTGCAGCTCCGTAGGTCATTTCGCCGATAGCGGCTGCATTAGCGTCGTTGGTCAGTGCCGTAGGGATGCCCAGACGCTCTTCGAACATCGCTGCCAGAGGGATGATGCCTTTCCAAGGCAAGTTGGGTGCAAATTCAATGGTTCCGCTATAATAATTGCCGTTAGGTGCGCCTATACCCACTCCTTTAATCTTTTCGGGTCCGCCGAACTGTTCCAGCAGGGGAAGCATTTTTTCGCATACGGCATCTACATATTCTTCTACTTTCTCGAATTGGTGTGTTTTGATGGAATCAGAAGCCAATACGGTTCCGCGTGAGTCTACAACTCCGAATACGGTGTTTGTTCCGCCAATGTCCATACCTACCACGTAGGATTTTTCCATGTTTGTTGTCATGACATTAAATCGTTTAAAGGTTAGTTATGAGAACAAAAGTAAACAATCGGGTAGAATGGAGCAAATTTTTAGTGAATTTATTTAAGGCGTTTCGTAACTTTTTATACCTTAGCGGCGTCTAAACGGACAGAAACCAAAGAAAAAACAGCATTTTGCGTATGATACAACTAAAGGATATAAACAAGACTTATCACAACGGTGCTCCGCTCCATGTCTTAAAGGGTATCAATCTGACCATCGGCAAAGGAGAGTTTGTCTCTATCATGGGAGCTTCCGGCTCGGGAAAATCCACCTTATTAAATATATTAGGCATTCTGGACAATTATGATTCGGGGGAATATTACCTGAACGGCGTACTTATCAAAAATCTGAGCGAGACACGTGCCGCAGAGTACCGCAACCGGATGATCGGGTTCATCTTTCAGTCGTTCAATCTGATTTCATTTAAGAACGCGATGGAAAACGTGGCGCTTCCTCTGTTTTATCAAGGGGTGAACCGGAAGAAACGTAACGAGCTGGCAATGGAATATCTTGATAAATTAGGATTGAAGGATTGGGCGCACCACATGCCCAATGAACTTTCCGGCGGACAGAAGCAGCGTGTAGCCATTGCCCGTGCCTTGATATCGAAGCCGCAAATCATCCTTGCCGATGAGCCTACGGGTGCGCTGGACAGCAAGACTTCGGTAGAGGTGATGAACATCCTGAAAGACCTGCACGACCGGGAAGGGCTGACCATCGTAGTCGTCACGCACGAGAGCGGCGTGGCTAACCAGACGAACAAGATTATCCATATCAAGGACGGCGTTATCGAACGCATTGAAGACAACATCGACCATCATGCTTCGCCTTTCGGGCAAAACGGTTTCATGAAATAAGTAAACTCTATTCGTTGTAATCCATGATTGACTTGATACAAGAAATATACGGCACCATCATGCGCAACAAGCTGCGCACGGCATTGACGGGGTTTTCCGTGGCATGGGGTATCTTTATGCTGATTGTCTTGCTGGGTGCCGGTAACGGACTGATACATGCTTTCGAAGGACAATCGGAAGACATGATGATGAATTCGATGCAAATCTTCCCGGGTTCTACCTCAAAACCTTTCCGGGGAATGCAGGAAGGAAGAAGCATTTCGCTGGATAACCGTGACATGGAGTTGAGCGCGACAGCTTTTCCCGACTATGTCATTACGGCGGGTGCTACAGTGAGCCAGAGCAGCGTAACGCTCAGTTACGGGAAAGAATTTCTGAGCATCGGGGTAGACGGTGTATTTCCTAATTATCCCGAGTTGGCAGCCGTGAAGCTGAAAGAAGGACGTTTCATCAATGAGCGTGATATGGAAGAGCGGCGCAAGGTGATGATTCTTCACGAAAAGACAGTGGGCATGCTTTTTCCTCACGAACAGCCCATCGGGAAAAACATCAATGCCGGCGGAGTGGTTTATCAGATAGTCGGCGTATATAAAGACCAGAACAGCTTTTCGCCGACGGCACTGGTGCCTTTCACTACGCTTCAGGCGGTGTATGCCAAAGGGGACAGCATCGACAACATTACCTTTACCACTAAGGGGTTGACAAACGAGCAGGATAACGAGGCTTTCGAAGCCGATTACCGCCGTATGCTGGGAGGGCAGAAGCAGTTCGACCCGACCGATGACGGAGCTATCTGGATATGGAACCGCTTCACCCAGTATCTCCAGCAGCAGACGGCTACTCAAATCCTGCATATCGCCATTTGGGTAATTGGTATCTTCACTCTGTTGAGCGGTATCGTAGGCGTGAGTAACATCATGCTGATAACGGTGCGCGAACGTACGCACGAGTTCGGCATCCGCAAGGCATTGGGAGCCAAACCGATGTCTATCCTTTGGTTGATTATCTCGGAAAGTGTGACGATTACCACTTTTTTCGGATACCTCGGCATGGTGGCTGGCATTGCCGTAACGGAATATATGAATGTAGTGGCAGGTAAGCAGACCATGGACATGGGAGTATTCTCGATGACCTTCTTCGAGAATCCTACGGTAGACCTCTCTATTGCCATCGAAGCTACTTTGACTTTGATTATAGCCGGAACGCTGGCAGGGCTTTTCCCTGCCTTGAAAGCGGTGAAAATCCGTCCGATAGAAGCGTTGAGGGCAGAATGATGATAATGTGCCAATGATGATAATGTGCGAATGTGCCAATGTGCAAATGTGCCAATGTGCAAATGTGCCAAT
>ULRR01017442.1_pt1 | contig 39745 bp, 31 predicted proteins | sample 1955651 | NCBI WGS metagenome assembly ULRR01 (sample SAMEA4835688, study PRJEB28245) | human gut metagenome | biome: gut microbiome; material: fecal sample | place: Denmark | collected 2008
TTGACGGGGAATATTATCTGACCATGCAGTTCAAAGGCTTGACTATCGAGAACAAATTTGGTTATCTGATGAATCTTTCCTACTATGATGCGGGCTATACATACAACAATTTTGGTATTCCGCAGGGCACACTGGTTCCGGCCGAAGTGCTGTCTACCCAGAAGAATGCAGACGGAACCGATGTGATCGACATTTACAACGATGCCGACCATCTGTATCCGGAAATGATCCGGCTGAAGCTGGTGGATAAGGCCGCCGGCGAATATGTCCCGCTTCATGTGTTTGTCCCGATTATGGAAGCAATTTCCGAGGGCACCGGTAGCCAGGATGTTCTGATGAAACTCGACTGGTCTTTACTCAAGCTCGATGACGGAGAAATCAAGCCGGAAGAACCTGTAGAACAGTCTCCGGCAGTCAACGTCACCGATCCTACAACCGGAATCAAGGTTGAAGCCGATAAAGGTGTTTTCCCTGAAGGCGTTGAGCAGGTAGTAACCCAAATCACTTCCGGTGCTGATTATGACAGAGCTGCTTCTATTTTGAGCGATGTAGGAAAGAAGTTCCGCCTGTTTGAAATTCACTTTGAGCTGGATGGCGCTGAGATACAGCCTAACGGTATTGTCACCGTGTATTACCCCATTCCCGAAGGATACGATGCCGACAAGGTGGTTTTGTATCGAATCAATGACGATGGAACAAAAACCCTGGTCAAGGGCACGGTTGAAAACGGTTTCTACAAAGTCATGACGAAGAGCTTCAGTACCTATGCGCTGGTGGAACAGGGCAGCACAATCACCGATGCTGAAAATAGTGCAAATGTCGGTAGTGATATCCCGCAGACAGGAGACAGTACAAATGTACTTCCCTTTGCGCTCCTCGCAATGGCTTCTGCCGGCATGATTGGCGTTCTGTTTATCAACAGAAAGCGTAAATTTATAGAAGGAGAATAAAACATGAAAAATACCGCAACAAAAGCTTTAAGGGCACTTTGCGGTATGGTTGTAATGCTCGCCCTAATGGCGGGCATTACTTCTGTACCCGTGTTAGCCGCCTCTAACGGCATTTACACCGCAACTGCTACCTCTCATTACCGCCACCCAACTACCGGTGTGATTGAAGACTCCGGCGGCGAAGGTTCTGCCGTACTGGGTCAGTCCATGACAGACAGTGCCCTTAACAAAAGCGCATTGGTAGAGGTGGATGCTAACGGAAATACCTGGGTTACGATTCGTTTGAATTTGATGGATAACATCCAGTCTCCAAAGTTTCAGGTGGATGGCAGTTCCGTGTCAGCAACCTTGATGCAGGAAGATTACAGCAACAATACAGCGGATTATCGTATGAAGGTCAACAGTGAAAATTCAATTATCCGCTGCAATATGTATGTTGTCCCTATGGGGCGTGAGGTTATCTTCTATATTACCGTAGGAAATCTGAAATCCGGTTCCGGTGACTTTATAACTAGTATCACCGTTGAGGAACCGGAACCCACGCCGGAACCTACTCCGGAGCCGACACCAGAACCGACACCTGAGCCAACTCCTGAACCTACACAGACTCCCTCTTCATCTTCTCAAAGCACGGAATCTGAAAACTCAGCGCAGAACTCCTCAGAAACCCCAGGCAGCAGTGCGGAGTCTTCTGAAGAACCTGAGTCTTCAGAATCGGAAGAATCTTCTGAACCCAGCGGACTTGTTGAGTTTGATGAATCCGGCAATGAAGTAAGCGTGACTTCCGTAGAATCAGAGTCTGAAAGCAATGGTTCCGGAAGTGCGGTTCTTTGGTGGGTAATCGGCGGAATTGTTGTGATCGCCGCAGCAGGCGGCAGCGTATGGTATTTCTGCTTTGTGAGAAAGGGCAAAAATCCCTTTAAGAAAAAATAAAGGGAGGCACAGATCATGAAACTTAAAAAAATCTTTTCTCTTTGCCTTGCTGGGGCGCTGGCGCTGTCAGCCAGCGGGTGTGTGAACCAACATCCTGAACAGAACACAGATGATGTTTCGGGTGAGGTGCGTATCGTTGCCACCTCGCCTGCCGCAGTGGATATCTGCGACCGGCTGGAACTTGATCTGGTGGGTGTGTGCTCGTCAACCCTCAGCACGATTCCCGAACGGTATCAGGATGTGACCACTGTCGGAACCGCCATGAGCCCGGATCTGGAAATCCTTAAATCGCTGAATCCGGACTATGTTCTTTCCCCCAACAGCCTGCAAAGTGATTTACAGCCTAAATACGCTTCTATTGGCGTCAATTCCCTGTTCCTGAATCTGCGTAGTGTGGAAGGTATGTACGCCTCGATTGAAGGTCTGGGCGAAAAGTTCGGACGCGAAGAACAGGCGCAGGCTCTGGTTGATGAATACGAGCAGTTCATGGAAGAATACCGCAGCCAAAACGAGGGGAAAGTATCCCCTACCGTACTGGTGCTTATGGGGCTTCCCGGCTCTTATATTGTGGCGACGGAAAGCAGTTATGTGGGCAATCTTGTGAAGCTGGCAGGCGGTATCAATGTGTACGGTGACGGTGACGGTCAGGAGTTTCTCACAGCCAATACCGAGGATATGAAAACGAAAGAACCGGATATCATTCTCAGGGCTGCTCATGCCTTGCCTGACGATGTGGTGGAAATGTTTAAGGATGAATTTGAAACCAACGATATCTGGAAACATTTCGAAGCTGTTCAGAAAGGGCGTGTTTATGACCTGCCCTATGAATTGTTCGGTATGAGCGCAAAGTTTAATTATCCCGATGCGCTGGAAGTACTGCAGCCGCTGCTCTACGGCGAGGAATAATTCAGAACTATAAAAGGAGGAATGTTTGTAATGACAACAACGAAACAGTTATGGTTTAAGCGAAGTTTGGCTGTGCTATTAGCCGTGATGATGGTTATGAGTATGGGTGTGACCAATGTATTTGCGGCGGACTTTTTCACTAAGACTTCAAGCCTGATTGAAATAACGGTAACGGAAACGACCGAGACTGGTGCGACGATCAATATTAAAAACAATAAAGATTACGGTACGAACAAATTGGTTTTTATAAGGTGCTGAAGAAGAGTGACCAGGGTTTTGAGAATGCACAGGCACTTATTGCTTCCTTTGGAGATATCACTGACAGCACTACTATGATGGCAGCGTGTATTCCGGAGTTTTTGGCTGGACCGCCAACCTTTACCGCACAGACGGAAGCAACAAAAACGGTAAGTGATTTGGAAGCGGGGACCGAGTATGTTGTGTATGCAGCAATCGGCGACTATTATGCTATGGCGGCTTCCAATGATTATTCCGGTTGCAGCTTTGCAGCGGTGGAGTTTTCCACCAAGCAGTCAAACCTAATTGAAGTGACGGTGACGGAAACGACCGAGACTGGTGCGACGATCAATATTAAAAACAATAAAGATTACGGCACGAACCAAATTGGTTTTTATAAGGTGCTGAAGAAAAGTGACCAGGGCTTTGAGAATGCACAGGCGCTTATTACTTCCTTTGGAGATATCACTGACAGCACTACTATGATGGCAGCGTGTATTCCGGAGTTTTTGGCTGGACCGCCAACTTTTACCGCACAGACGGAAGCAACAAAAACGGTAAGCGATTTGGAAGCGGGGACCGAGTATATTGTGTATGCGGCGATCGGCGATTATTACGCTATGGCTGCTTCCAATGATTATTCCGGTTGTAGCTTTGCAGCGGTGGAGTTTACTACGAAGACAAGTGGTGAAGGCGAAACGCCTACACCGCCAGATCAAGAGAATGTAGTTGTTGAGCTATCCTATCAAGAAAGCGGCAAAGAAGAAATAACAAAAGTTTTATACGAGAAATTTGAAGATGTGACCACTGCCTTAAATGGGCTTAGCGATTGCAGCGACATCAAGCTCACACTTCTAAAAGATACAACCATTCAACCGACAAAAGCCTATGGTTACGCGGCAGTCATACAAAAAAGCTGCACGTTGGATTTAAATGGTAAAGTATTGACGGCGTATTCTGATATTGTAGGGTCAATGACTGGCGGTCTTTTGGTGGAAGGCGAGGTTCACTTTGTACTTACCGATTCTTCGGAAGATCGCAGTGGTATGATACTTTCGAAATCGGGTTCTGCCGCTATGATTTCAGGACTGGAAATCGGGTCCCGATTTGACAGTGACGTGTATGAAAAATTACCAGGTGAAATCACTTTTGAAATGGATTCCGCTGTGGTAAAAGATATCAATTATGACCAGCCGAAGGCTGTTAAGTCCTGTTTGTACTTGGGCAATTCCTGCACATCGGCTGAACTCAATGATTCTGTTGTATATGGTGATGTGACTGCAAGCTGCGCCTCGCTGACCCTGACTCATTCGAGAATAGAGTCGAATACAGAAGGACAGAGGACGCTCACCTTTAGAGGTGAGCTTATCATGAACGAAAGCGAGATAGCCAACACTTATGACGGAGAATTGGAAAGCTGTGCCGTTGAGTATTACAGGGGCACAGGAAATGATATTGTAGAAGCTGGAACAATACTCAGTCTAACCAACAGTACAATTTCCGCAGGAAGCGGTACAGCCTTAAATCTGGGGATGAATCAAAAGCTAAAGTACACTGTGGAATTAAATGAAGGCGCACGTATACTTTCTGACAGTGGAATTGGTATTTATGTCGATTCTCAAATGGTAGGTCCGTCTTGGTATGACGAAGAAAATCCCGCCCCCCATGCAGCGATTCATCTTTATACCGGCTCAGTTGTTTCTGGTCCTTCTGCAATAGAAGTTGCGGTAGGTACAAAGAACTACAAATTGAGTGATGTTACTAAGGTGATAAGGATCGAAATGGATGATGGAGCATTCTTGGGCTACGACAATGTGCCGGTTTTACCCAATAGCTCCGTAATGACTTATCCCACAGGTATGGTGCTGGATGTTGATGCGTCTAATCAAGCGGGATTTGAGGAGTACTATACGCTGAAGAACACCGCTGAAATGGATCAAATCATTGATACCATAACATTTGGATACCAATATCTGGCAACCTTAAATGCCACAATCGAGGGAACCCGGAATCTCTATGCTGCTGGAAATGCGGACGACACTTATGACACGGTTCTCTGGAACGCATTCACCGAGGCCTACGAGGCAGCAATCGCTTTGATCGGCACAGATGATACTGCGGCGAACTTGAATGCAAATCAAAACGAAATTGATTACAGGGAACAACAGCTTAGTGCAGCCGCCTTGGCGCTGCAAGAGAGCGTGGATACTGTGGATCTGAGCAATCTGGCCAATGGAACCTATTCTATTGAAATACAGATGATGCATAGTAGAGATGACGGAAGCTTTTCTATGGCAAACGGCGCGGTGGAAAGAACTGCCACACTAACCATTGAGGATGGTAAACAGACACTGTCTGTTAATTTCAAACCGATGGAACTTGGCCCAATCAATGGCCATTTGCTGAAATTCTGGGTATATAACGCACCTACTCCGGATGAGGCAAGGAGCTTCAATCAAAGTTACATTCAAGATAACTATGTTGTACACAGCAACTATTACAATCAAGACGGAACGAACGATCCCATATACGATGCTGATGGAATGTATCCCGGAACAATAACATTTGAATTGCCCTATTTCGGGTCAACTGATGGATACAACAAGATTTATGGCAGAGTAAGTGTTGACGCAATGGCTAGTGATCAAAACGTAATTATGCTGCTACAATACCATACTCTGAAGGCTATTGAAGTTGAGGACACCCTCTCACTGGACATCGATAAAGTGGCATTGCTGACTGGTGAAACACATAATGTTAACGCCAAAGTGCTTGGCACAGACGGTTGGGTAATCACGGCAGAAAGCGAAAATTCTGATATTGTTGCTGCTTCGTGTGCAGAGGGCAAGATTACAATTAAGGCTTTATCTGCTGGTACAACCAACATTACTGTTACTGCAAGTAAGGATGGTGAGACCAGTTTAACCAAGACAATCACTGTAACCGTTGCCCCTGAAGGCAGCGAAGCAGTGAAAGCGGAAACAACCGTGAACGGCAGTGCTGAAACAATTACTGTTTCCGGCGATTTCCTCACCAGCGGAGGATCCGACAATGTTGAAGTAAGCGGAAATACCGTTACGATTGACGCAGCATCCGCTGCATCCGGTATTACCTCCTCTAAGGTCATCATCCCGCAGAAAACCGCCGAGGCTCTTATGGGCAAAACCGTTGTTGTGAAAACCTCTGCCGGTTCCGTTACATTGGACAGCGCCCTGATTGCTCAGATTTCCAAAGTAAACGGCGGAGTAACATTAAGTATTTCCGAAGCATCGGTTCCTGTCGGACTTGGAACCTTCTCCTCTGCTTATGAACTGACCCTTGAGGATAAAAACGGCGATACAGTGGAATTCGGTGAAGGCAAAGCGACTGTAACGGTGACTTCCGAAGACGCAGTCAGCTATGCTTACTGCATTGCAAACGGCCAGCGTACAGAGCGCGTGGCAGTTTCCACCAGCGGGGATCAGGTGAGCTTCACCGTTTCCCACTTCTCCCTGTGGGCGTTGAGCGACAGAGAATATGAAACCGGCGGAGAAGCAGGCACCGGCTTCTTCCTGGAGGACGGCAACTACTATGTAGACATTGACCTTTGGAAGTCCGATTCTAATGAAGCCTCCATGGGCAATGTGGCTTTTAAGAACAACGACAAAGCTTTGATCACTGTGGAGAACGGAAAGATTACAAGAGTACAGATTGGAACAAACCCTGTTGACATTGATCCGTACCACAGCGCAATCATCAAATTTGAGCTGGCAGACGGAACGGCGGTAAGTATTGACGCAACAGGCGAACTGACTACTGTTCCTGCAAACAAGAATTACACCTACATCAAGCTGGTAAGCTTCAACCTTCCTGATTCGGCTCAGCCAGATATCAGCGACGCTATCACCTATGTGCCTGTAAACTTCTATGTACCCGATACACCGATGGATGCGGCGGTAGGAGAAACACTGACAGCAAGATTGCGCTTTACCTGGAGTACGGCAACAAAAACCGATGATACATCCCTGAAGGTAGATGATACTTCGGCGGCAGGCGACAGCGATATCACCGGAGAGGAAATCGTAGATGTGAACCTGACAGATGAAGCTACTGGAATCAAGCTGGAGACCAATTCCGGAATTCTGAGTGATAAAGCAGTTCTTTCAGTATCCAAACTGACACAGGGTGCCGACTACGATATTGCTCTGAAAGCGATGAACGGCGTAGATGGCAGCTGGAGCCTTTACAAGATCATAACACTGGTAGAGGGCGTGGAAACGGCGCCGCTTGGCTCTGTACTTCTGTACATCCCGTGCAGTGAGGACGGACTGACTCTGTACCGTGTGAATGCGGACGGAAGCAAGACACTGGTAAAAGGTGAAGTGCAAAACGGCTACTATGTAGTCCGCACCACCAGTCTGGGGCTGTTCGCTATGGTAGGAGAAGTGACAGGAGGCAGCAATGCCGGTCAGAACCAAAACGGAGATACAACAATTCCGCAGACGGGAGACAGTACAAATGTACTTCCCTTTGCGCTCCTCGCGCTGGCTTCTGCCGGAATGATCGGCGTTCTCTTTGTCAGCAGAAAGCGTAAGACAGTGAAATAAAAAAGACTGCATATTGCATGTAAAAAAGCAATGGCCGGGTTGCCGAAATTCGGCGCCCGGCTGTTTGCTTTATCACGAAAAGGAGGCCTGCTTTATGATAAGCAGAAGAAAAAAGATTTTCTCCTTTGGTATTACAGCGGTGCTGCTTGTCGGACTTTTTCTCTTTTCCGTCAATACCGGCAGCTTAAAGGTGACACCTCTGGAACTTTTCAAAGGACTGTTTGTTGCATACAACGAAAATGTGGCGACCATATTCGATCTGCGTTTTCCCCGTATTTTTATCGCAATGTTCGGCGGGGCGGCCATGGCAGTTTCCGGCGTGCTTTTACAGGCTGTGATGAAAAATCCGCTGGCTGATCCGGGAATTATCGGTATCAGCTCAGGAGCCAGCCTTGTAGCGGTGCTGATTACCGCATTTTTCCCGGCGTTATACTTCTTTACGCCCCTGTTTGCGTTTTTGGGCGGTATGATCGCATTTTTACTGGTTTATTCTCTCTCCTGGAAGGGTGGGCTTTCCCCCCTGCGCATCATTTTGGTGGGCGTAGCAGTCAACGCCATGTTTACCGGACTGATGAGCGCGTTTAACTCCGGAACAGGAAGCAATTATTCGGGGGTTGCCAGCATCGTAAATGCAAATATCACCATGAAGACCTGGGATGATCTGCAAACCCTGTTATTGTACGGCGTAGTAGGATTGATCGCTTCGTTCTTCGTACTCGGTCAGTGCAATTTGCTGGCTCTGGAGGACAAGACAGCAAGAAGCCTCGGCGTCAATGTCAATAAAAGCCGTATCGTGATTTCGGTTATTGCAGTACTGTTGGCGGGCATTTCTACGGCGGTGATCGGTCCCATCAGCTTTTTAGGATTGATCGTACCACATATTGCAAGGCTTTTGGTAGGAAGCAATCATAAAATATTGGTTCCTTATACGATCCTGCTGGGTGCTTTTACTCTGCTTTTAGCGGATACGGTTGGGCGTACCATTGCAGCGCCTTATGAAATCAGCGCTTCGGTCATTATGTCCGTGGTAGGAGGCCCGTTCTTTATTATTCTGCTGAGGAGGTCAAGACAAAACTATGGCCAATAATATTTTTACCGTAAAAAATCTCTCTTTTTCCTACGGAAAGCAGCAGGTACTGAACGGATTGGACTTTTCTCTTCACGAGGGGAAAATTACCACATTGATCGGTGCAAACGGATGCGGAAAATCCACATTGTTTAACCTGATGACGAAAAACTTAAAGCCCGATCAGGGGGAAGTGTTTCTGAGAGAGGAAAATATCGCAAATTTGCGTTTAAAAGATTTTGCCAGAGAAGCGGCGATTGTCCATCAATACAATACGGCGCCGCCGGATCTTACGGTCGAAAAGCTTGTGAGCTACGGGCGAACTCCCTATCATACCATGGGGCTTTCATCGGATCCGCAAAAAGATGAAGAAAAAATACAGTGGGCGCTGGAGATCACCCATACAAGCAAGCACAAGGATAAACCGGCAACAGAGCTTTCCGGCGGACAGAAACAGCGGGTGTGGATTGCCATGGCGCTGGCACAGGACACCAAGGTACTGTTTCTCGATGAACCGACCACCTATCTGGATGTCCGTTATCAACTGCAGATTTTAAAACTCATTCAGAAGCTGAATCGGGAGTACGGTATTACCATCGTTATGGTTCTCCATGATATCAACCAGTCGCTGTATTACAGTGACGAAATTGTCGCCATGAAAGATGGCAGGATGATTGCTCACGGTTTACCGGAGGAAATCATTACAAAGGAACTTGTCCAAGAGGTATACGGCGTCGATTTGACCATTCAGTTGGTAGATGGAAAACCCTTTGTGATCCCGGTATAAGGGGGTAACTCTGAATACATGGAAAGGAGGCACAAGCCGTATGAAACAAAGAAAAACAGTGGAGGATTATCTGAAAGCCGTGTATTTGCTGCAAAAGCAAAACGGCTCCGTACGTGGTGCGGATATTGCAGCAGAGCTTCATGTGTCGCGTCCCACAGTTTCTGTTTCGCTGAAAGAGTTGGAAAAAGAAGGCTATCTTTTCTTAGACAGTACGCGTGAAGTACATCTCACGGATAAGGGGCAAGCCGTTGCCAGAGAAACATATGAGCGCCACCAGACATTCCGGTCCCTTTTAGAAGAGCTGGGCGTGGATGGAAAAACTGCGGCGGAGGATGCCTGCCAAATGGAACATGCCGTGAGTCAGAAAAGCTATGAAGCGCTGAGAAAGTGGACGAACAGAAAGAAGGCGAGCGGCTGTGAATAATGCCATGCAATCCCTTTTTTACGGTTTTACATCAGTGCTGCTTGTGATAGCGGTTGCCGCTCTGTGTACAGGCGTTAAGAAAGTGATGAAAAAAATAACAAAAGGCGGACGAAAATATGATGATCAATAAACGGCTCATCGGTACCGTTGCCGAGAGCAAAAAATACATAGCGGGAAATGTAATTTTACAGTGGTGTTCCCTTGCGGCGAATATCGCCCTGATGCTCAGTATTTCCCGGATGCTTGCAGAGCTTTTCAGGGGTTCGGCCTCGGCGCAACTTTTAACAGTGACGGGAGGCGTTGTAATTCTGGCTCTGGCAGTCCGGTTTTTCTGCTCCATCGGGGCCGCCAAAATGGGGTATTTCTCCTCCAAAGCAGTCAAAAAGACCTTGCGCGAGAAGATCTATCAAAAGCTTCTGCGGCTGGGAAACTCCTACAACGAGCAGGTGAAAACTTCGGAAGTGGTGCAGGTGGCAGTCGAAGGCGTGGATCAGTTGGAAACCTATTTTGGCGCATATCTGCCTCAGTTTTTCTATGCGATGCTGGCACCGCTCACACTGTTTATCGTGCTGTGCTTTGTGAATGTCCCGGCAGCGGTAGTGCTGCTTATCTGTGTGCCGCTGATCCCCGTAGCTATTGCAGCGGTACAGACCTGGGCGAAAAAACTGCTTTCCAAATACTGGGGACAATACACGGAACTAGGCGACACCTTCCTTGAAAATTTGCAGGGGCTCACCACCCTTAAAATCTATCAGGCGGATGAGTTTAAACAACAGGAAATGAACGAGCAGGCGGAAAAATTCCGAAAGATCACCATGAAGGTGCTGACCATGCAGTTAAACTCCATCACCATTATGGACCTGATCGCTTACGGCGGCGCGGCGCTGGGCGTCATTATGGCGGTGACCCAGTACCAAAACGGAGGCGTTTCCCTTGAGGGATGTCTGCTGATTATCCTGTTGGCAGCGGATTTCTTTATCCCCATGCGGCAGCTGGGCTCCTTTTTCCATATTGCCATGAATGGCATGGCGGCCAGCGATAAGATTTTCCGTCTGCTGGATCTGGAAGAAACAAAGCTTGAGATTACTGAAAGTTTCCCGTCGAAGCATACAATCCGCTGTTCCGGTCTCTCCTTCTCCTATGAGCCGGACCGGGAGATCCTACATAATGTTGACCTCGTTTTCCCTCAGGGCAGCTTTACGGCATTAGTGGGAGAAAGCGGCTGCGGCAAATCCACACTGGCATCGATCCTGATGGGAAGAAACAGAGGATATACCGGAACTGTTTCGGTGGGCGGCGTGCCCCTTTTCTCCATTCAGGAAGAAAGCCTTCTGCGGAATATTACCTATATCAGTCACCAGAGTTATCTGTTCAAGGGCACGGTACGGGATAATTTGCTTATGGGAAACCCCGCCGCTTCTGATGAAGAACTGTGGGCCGTGCTTTCCAGAGTAAATCTCGCTGCGTTTTTGAAAGCGGAACAGGGGCTTGATACTCGGCTTTTGGAAAAAGCGTCAAACCTCTCCGGCGGGCAGTGCCAGCGGCTGGCGCTTGCAAGGGCGCTTTTGCATGACAGCCCCGTCTATATTTTTGACGAAGCCACCTCCAACATCGATGTGGAGAGCGAAAACGATATTATGCGTGAAATTCATGAACTGGCAAAAAGCAAAACGGTGATTCTCGTTTCCCACCGGCTTGCCAATGTGGTGGGCGCCGACCATATTTATGTGCTGGATCACGGAATCGTTGCGGAAAGCGGTTCACATGAGGAATTACTTGCCCGCCACGGCCTGTATGAACGGCTGTGGAGTGCCCAGCAGACATTAGAGCAATTTGGAAAGGAGTGTGCAGGCGTATGAAAAAGCGAAGCGGATTTGCTGTGATGGCACGGCTGATCGGGCTGGTAAAACCTCTGAGCGGCTATATGTCACTGGCTGTTTTGATGGGGCTCGTCGGACATTTGTGCGCCGCCTTTATCACCATCTTCGGCGGATACGGTGTGCTGGCGGCTCTGCGTTTTGATATTCCGCTTACCCTGACGGCAGTTTTTGTTTCCGTTCTTGTTTTTGCGGTACTCCGTGGATTTCTGCGGTATGCGGAGCAGGCATGCAACCACTTTATCGCATTTAAATTGCTGGCACTGCTGCGCGACCAGGTGTTCCGCGCGCTGAGAAAACTTTGTCCGGCAAAACTGGAAGGCCGGGACAAGGGGGATTTGATCTCGGTGATCACCTCCGATATTGAACTGCTGGAGGTGTTTTATGCCCACACCATCTCCCCAGCTGCCATCGCGCTGTTGTTTACCATCGTCATGTGCCTGTTCATCGGCTCGTTTCACTGGATCCTTGGCGTGATCGCACTGGTAGCCTATCTGATCGTGGGAATCGTGATTCCAATTGTGATATCCAGATGCAGCGTGGACAACGGGCTGCGTTTCCGCACCAGATCCGGTGAGCTTTCGGGCTTTGTGCTGGACAGCCTGCGGGGGCTTTCCGAAATCCTCCAGTATGGGCAGGGGAAAAAACGTCTTTCCCAAATGAATGAAAAGACGGATGAACTCTCCCGGGACGAAGAAAAGATGAAACGCACCGCCGGGCGAAATACAGCAGTTACCAATACGGTGGTGTTGGCGTTTGATCTTATCATGCTGTTTGTCTCGGCCTTGCTGTATCAAAGCGGCGCAGTGGGCTTTGAAGGCGTTTTGATCCCTACGCTGGCGCTGTTTTCCTCCTTTGGCCCTGTGATCGCTCTGGCGGCGCTGGGAAGCACCCTGCAAAACACTTTTGCGGCAGGCAACCGGGTATTGGATATTCTGGACGAAACGCCGGTAGTAGAGGAAATCACCGGAAAACCGGAAATTGATTTTTCCGGTGCAAAAGCGGAACACGTTTCCTTCTCTTACGGGAATGAAACCATTCTTTCCGATGTTTCGGTGACCATTCCGGAAAACGCCGTAGTAGGGATTGTGGGCAGAAGCGGAAGCGGAAAATCCACCCTGTTAAAGCTTCTGATGCGGTTCTGGAAGGTGCAAAAAGGATATGTGGAGCTTTCCGGCAGATCGGTAGAAGGGATCAACACCAAAAACTTGCGGGAACTGGAAAGCTTTGTCACCCAGGAGACTCAGCTGTTCCACGACAGCATCAAAAACAACCTGCGGATTGCCAAACTGTCGGCCACCGACGAAGAGATCGAAGCTGCCTGTAAAAAGGCTTCCGTCCATGATTTTATTATGACGCTTCCAAAAGGCTACGACACGCCGGTAGGCGAATTGGGCGATACCCTTTCCGGCGGCGAGCGTCAGCGGCTGGGACTGGCGAGGGCATTTTTGCACGACGCGCCCTTTATGCTGTTGGATGAACCCACCAGCAATCTGGACAGCTTAAACGAAGCGGTGATCTTAAAATCCCTGCGGGAAGAGAGGGCGGGCAAAACCGTGGTGCTGGTCTCTCACCGGCAGTCCACCATGCGAATCGCCGATATCATCTATTCGGTAGAACGCGGGAGGATGAGCTGATGAAAAGCACAGCCAATAAGCGCGAACGGGAAAAGCGGATGGTGTCGGAGATGATTGCCCTGTACTGCCGAAAAAAACATCATACTAAAACCGGCCTTTGCCCCGAATGCGCAGAGCTTGAAGCCTATGCCAGGATGAGGAGCGATAAGTGCCCGTTTATGGAAACAAAGACCTTCTGTTCCAACTGCAAAGTGCATTGTTACAAACCGGTTATGCGGGAGAAAATTCGTGAGGTTATGCGCTTTTCGGGGCCGAGAATGTTGTTTTCCCATCCGTTGATGGCTATTTCCCATGTAATAGAATCGAAAAAAGAGAAAAAACGACTGGAGGAATCAAGGTGAAAATAAAGAAGATTTTATATGTGATTTTAGGCTGTATCGGTTTGGCACTCGGAGCCGTTGGGGCCATACTGCCGCTTCTTCCGGCGTTTCCGTTTTTGCTTTTGGCGGCGTTTTGCTTTGCCAAAAGTTCCGAAAAACTGCACCGTTGGTTTACGGGAACAAAGCTGTATAAAAATAATCTGGAAAGCTATGTAAAAGGACAGGGCATGACGTGGAAGACCAAAATCCGGATTATGATTACCGTGACGGTTCTAATGTCGATCGGCTTTATTATGATGCATGCTGTTCCGGTGGGAAGGATCGTTCTGGCTTGTGTTTGGGTATTCCATATCCTTTACTTTGTTTTCCGGGTAAAGACCATTAAACAAACCAATGGTAATCGCTAACATATGAAATGACTTATCCTGAAGGAGGTTAAGAAAGGAAAGCAAAATAAAACTCCTCCAATTAGGGGAGTTTTACCGTGTTTCATTTAGAGATATCGGGTATATATAATTTATGTACAGTAAGCGCTTTTGTCTACGGACAATTGCGCTTTTTTTATTTTCCATCGAGCAAGTTCTGGCTGATAACCCATAGCGGCAGGTCGCCGCCTCTCGACAATCTGAATTTTTAAAAAATTTCAGATTGATCGGAGGAAATAATTATGGCTTACAACAAAGCCAAAGCGGAAAAAGAATGGCTTCGCTGGAAAGAAGCAGAAGAAAAGAAACTCAGAGAACTCGGCGTAGATGAGGAAACCATCCAGCGCCTGCATACATACGACTGGGCTCAGTTTAATAAGGAACGCCAGTATCTGCAGCGACAGGTGGATTGGTCTCCCTATGTGGATTGGGTTTCAGCACAGGATCTGGAACTACCTGTTGATGATACTGAATCCTTGCTGGATAGTATTGAGGACATGGAACTTTTTTCTTTGTTACATACTGTGGACAAGCTTACCCTCGAAATTCTCTTTATGAAAATGGATGGGTACAGCAGCAAAGAAATAGCGTCTGCTTTTGGAATGGATGAGTACGCTGTAAATATGCGAATTTACCGCCTACGAAAAAAAATAAAAAAATATTTATGAACTGCGTTATATTCCGCCTCTTTTCATGGGCTATGGGGCGAACGGGGAAAAAGAAACGTTCGCCTTGTAGCTTGAAAAGTGAATACCAGCCATGCGGGTACATTCCCGCCTAAGTGAGCGACGCAGGAAAAAGCGCCATGACGAGCCGCACATAAACCGCCTCCCATTTATTCGTGGGATGGTGGTTTGTGTTGTTGGTTTTGAGCGATGCATTTTGACCGGAAAGAGGGTGTAGTTACCCTTTTCGCCACGACCTTGGGCGGGGTATTATGATACGCATTATCGTTTGCCCACACGTCAGATGGGTTGGTCGACCTTGGGTTGTAATCAGCAAGACCTTTGGGGAGCCAGTGAACGGTTTGTAAACTGCAAGCCTGCCCGTATGGTTCCCAAGGTTGCCGGGGGGCGAGCAGCAAATACGGCACATCAAAATCAAACCTTTTAATTTTTATTCAGATTGCCGTTGACGGCGAATCCGTGCGGCGCAGCTTTCATACTGCGCCGCATTAGTTTTCCGCCAACACATACGAGCAAACTGCTCAAAGGAGAATGTGCCGAAATGAATAAGCCTACTTTGAAAGAGCAGGCCCATGGAGAGATTGAAAAGATTTTCAGAATTCTTTTGCCTCAAAATGGTTTGGCGGTTCGGGAAGAACAAATTGCCCTCTGTCATGCCATGCTGGATACCCTGCTCAAAAACAACATCGCTCTGTGCGACGCAGGCGTTGGAATCGGCAAGACCTATGCTTACCTGACCGCCTGTATTTTACTGAAAAAGTTTGCCCCGCATGGACCTGCAGGTTCTCAGCCGGTGGTGATTTCTACCTCCAGCGTTACTTTACAGGACGCCATCATCGGAGAATACATTCCGTTTTTATCCCGGATTTTTCTGGAGAATCGTGTTATTTCCAAACCCATCCGGGCAATCGTAAGAAAAGGAAAAGAGCGTTTTGTCTGTGACGCCCGGCTTTCTCAAAGGTTGGAAGCGGTCAAAGATAAGAATAAGAATGCGGAACAGCTCAAAGCATTGCTTTCCCTTCGCACTTATTACGATTTGGACTCCGTAACCGGTCTCAGTGGATTTGACCGGCGGCAGGTGTGCGTCCCAAAAGTTTGTGAGAAAACTTGTCCTTTGCGAAGCGCCTGCCGGTATCATCAATACCTGAAGGAAGCCAGAAGTGCGGAGATTTTCGTCCAGATATGCAATCACAATTACTTGTTGGCAGACGCCGCCCATCGTTTACAAGAACTTCGTCCCCTTTTGAATGACTATCGGGCTTTGGTAATCGATGAAGCTCACAAACTGCCGGATGCAGCTCGGCAGATGTATGGAAAAAGCCTTTCAGCAGAGGATTTCAACGAGCTCTGCACTCTGCTGGCAAAAGAAAAATATGTCCTCGCAGCCCAGCAACTGAAAGAAAAGTTTACTGCCCTTATGGGAGCCATATGCCGGGGTGAACTGCTGGAAGAACCACAGCGTACCGCCTTTGTTTTAACGCCGGATCGGGAAGCTGCCCTTCGGGATTGTCTCTCTCTTCTTCGGCAGATCCAAAAACAGCTTGTACCTCACCTCCCACGGTGGATACTTTACCGGCTGGGAACAACAGAGCAAACCCTCAACCTGTTTTTTACCGGGGATCGAAAATATATTCTTTATATCCAGTATGACAGGGATGGAAGTCCCAGCCTGTGCGCCGCCAGCCGGGAAATGCCGGAACAGCTGCGCCATGCACTATGGTCGAAGGAAACGCCAGCGATTCTGACATCCGGTACCCTTATGGCCGGGGACAGCTTTGACAGAACCCGCCAACTCATGGGGCTGTCCGCAAACAAGCGGCTGGATGATTTTATTGCGGTTTCTCCCTTTGATTATAAAGAAAACTGCCTTCTCTACATTCCCGATGATATGCCAAAGGCGCAAATGGGCAGCGAAAAAGAAGCCAAGTGTCTGGCAGAGCAGATCTGCCGCTTAGTGGAAGCCACTCATGGCCACACTCTGGTACTGTTTACTTCCTACTCACTGATGGGCGCTGTTTATAACCAAGTAAAAGAACAGCTGTCCTTTCCGTTAATGGTGGTATGGCGGCATTCGCAGGATGTCATCCACCAATTCAAGCAAGCGCAGAATGCGGTGCTGTTCGCAGCGGGCTCCTGTTGGGAAGGTGTGGACTTTCCCGGCGATATGGTATCGTCGCTCATCATTGTACGAATGCCTTTTCCTGTTCCTGATCCTATCAGCGAAGCGGAACGGGAGCAGTATCCCACTCTGCAGGACTATATCCGAGAAGTCATCATCCCGGATATGCAGGTAAAGCTTCGGCAAGGGTTCGGACGGGCTATCCGTACTGAAACGGATACCTGTGTGGTGAGTATTCTGGACTATCGTGCGGCCCCCGGAGAACGATATCACCGAGCTGTGCTGGAAACCCTGCCTCCACTTCATATCACCAGAAAAATCGAAGATATAGAAGACTTCATCCGGACCAAAAAAAGCCCGGATTATTTTATGCCATGAAGGAGATGTCACAGATGAGCAAAATATCAGCGCCCCAAATGGCTTATCCCTACAATGAAAAGATAATCAATGAAATCAAATACTTTATAGCGTTTTCTGTATTAAAGAAGCTGTTGAAACAGGAAAAAATCTCATTGGAATACTTCCATCAGGCAAATGTTGCTATTGCTGAAAAGTACGGGGTTTCGCAGTTCAATATTTAGTGGTTGTCGTGATAGCTATCCAGAACCGCTTGTGGTAGTATTGTGTGTGACAAAAAAGATGTACAACGGGAAAGGTGGTGGCAAAGGTGCCGCAGGTCAAGATCATACAACCGATAGCGGAGCAGGCAAAAAAGCTGCGGGTTGCAGCATACGCCCGTGTGAGCAGTGATTCGACCGATCAGCTAAATTCCTTTGCCACCCAAGTGGATTATTACACCAATTACATTCAGTCAAATGATGAATGGGAATTTGCTGGTCTGTATGCGGATGAAGCGGTTTCCGGAACCACAGCCAACAAACGGAGTGATTTTCAGCGACTGCTTGCCGACTGCCGGGCAGGAAAAATTGACCGTATCCTTGTCAAATCCATTTCCCGGTTTGCCCGGAATACCATCGACTGCATTCAGACGGTGCGGGAGCTCAAACAGCTTGGCATTGCGGTGGAATTTGAAAAAGAGGACATTGACACCGGGAATATGGGCAGCGAAATGCTGCTGAGTATTTTGGGATCAGCCGCACAGGAAGAATCCCTCTCTATCTCGAAAAACCTGAAATGGAGTTATCGTCGCCGGATGAAATCCGGCGATTTTATTACATCAAAGGATTTGCTGGGATATTTTTTTCAAAACAACACTCTTGTGCCCAATCCTAAAGAAGTTCCCATTGTCAAATATATTTTTAATAGCTATTTGTCTGGTAAAGGGATGGAAGAAATTGCAGAAGAATTAAATGCGGCAAATTTAAAAACGGACAAGAAACCATCGGGTAGATGGCATTCTACAATGATCAAATACATTTTGTCTAACGAGAAATACATTGGGGACTCATTGGTTCAAAAAAAATTTACACCGGATGAATTACCGCTCCGGCAAAAAAGAAACAATGGTGAAATATCACAATACTATATTCAAAATTCTCATCCAGCCATTATTTCAAAAGAAATATACGAAGCGGTTCAGGAATTATTGCAGCAAAGAATAGAGCAGCATGCTCCCAAACAAAAGATGGAGAAATCACCATTGAGTAATATAATGCAATGCGGTCTTTGCGGATCAGCATTCCATAAGCATAAAAGTAATGGCGAAATTTGCTGGTTTTGTTATCAACATCGAAAAGGGAAAACATTATGTCCAATGGGAATTCTTTACGAAAAGGAAGTATATATGGCCTTTTTATCCATCCACAATAAGCTGTTGGATAATAAAGATTTCATTTTAAAAGCCATGCTGAACCAGCTATTGGAATTACAGACAAAAGTCATATCCACAAAGGCAGATATCGTAGAAATAAACGAAAAAATATCTGAATTAGTTACGCAGAATCATTCACTCGCAAGGTTGCAAACCAAGGGGTGTATCGATTCTGCTATTTTTATAGAGCGAAGCAATCGCAACAATCAAAAAATTGAAGAGTTAAGGCGTGAACTGCGCCAGCGTCAGGAACCGGATAGTATCAGTAATGCCATTGAAGGAACCCAACTACTGCTGGATCTACTGGAAAGTGCAAAACCTATGCTCAAATTTGAACCTTCCATCTTTCAGAGCATGGTAAAACAGATTACTGTTTATCAAGAAACTATCTGCTTTCAACTGGCCAACGGGATGATCCTTGAAGAAAGGAGAACTCAGTCATGAAAAAAATTCGATATTTTCCATTCGGGTATCACATGGTACACGGAAAGATTATGATTCTTCCAGAAGAAAGCAACCTCCTCAAAGAATTATTTGATGGGTATCTACAAGGCGCATCCTTACAAACATTGGCAAATCGTGCAGAACAGACCGGAATCAGGTTTCGAGAGAATGCTGAGCATTGGAACAAAAATATGATTGCCAGAATGCTGGATGACGAACGATACTGGAATGGTGATTATCCTCCTATTATTGCCGAAGAAGTGGGTGCTTGTATCACTTCAATGCGAGAACAGAAAGCTGCCGCCCAATCTTCTATCAAATTTATACATAAACGGTTGGTCTGCTGTAATTGCGGAGGAAAGCCAAAACGAATGAAGTTGAAATCATCCCGAATCCATTGGATATGCGAAAAATGCAACATACAATTTAGACTGATAACGGACAATGACTTGCTTCACGAAGTCACAAATAAAATGCTTTTACCTTGCCGCAATCCAGAAATCACAGGACGAAATCTATCGCCTAATAACAGCTTGTCCATACAAGCCGCCCGATTGACAAATGAAATCAATCAAATGCTGAATCAGCGTGAGGTTGATGCAAACAAGGCGCTTTCCCTCATTTTAGAATGCGCTACAGAAAAGTATAAGACCTGCAGTATTAAGGAGTCTGACCACCTCACGATAAAATTAAAAACTCTCTTTCAGGAACATAGCAACGACGAGAAGCTGGATCGGGAACTTTTCGAACAAACTGTGAAACAGGTTATTCTGCAGCCGGACGGTTCCGTACAGTTTCGGCTGCTGAATGATAAAATAATATGAAAGGAGCAATCTTCCCATGTCACAAAAGACAGTCATGGAGATTCCAGCGAACCCCTTGCTTGGGGATTTGCGAAAGCGAAAAAAGAAGCTTCGGGTAGCAGCCTACTGCCGAGTCAGTACCGAGGAAGAAGAACAACAAAACAGCTTTGAAGTGCAGGTAAACTATTATACCGAAAAAATTACCCATCACGATGGTTGGCAGCTGGCGGGGATTTTCGCAGACGATGGAATATCCGGCGTAAGCACCAAGAAAAGAGAACAGTTCAACGAGATGATAGAGCTGTGCAGAAAAAAGAAAATAGACCTTATTCTGACGAAATCCATTTCCCGATTTGCCCGGAATACCCTCGACTGCATCAAGCACGTCAGAATCCTCAAAAGCTGGGGGATTCCCGTTATATTCGAGAAGGAAAACATTGATACCTCGAATATGAACAGCGAAATGATCCTGACTTGCTTAAGTTCTTTCGCACAAGCTGAAAGCGAGTCCATCAGCGGAAATGTTACAAAGGGGATTCGCATGGGATACCGTCAGGGGCGTTTCACCTTCCGATACAAGAATTTTTTAGGATATCGCAAAGGACCTGATGGGGAACCTGAGATTGTCCCGGAAGAAGCGGAAATCATTCGGCTGATCGCTCAAAACTTTTTGAATGGCGACAGCCTTCGTACCATCAAAAAGACCTTAGAAGATATGGGTGTGCCAACCGCCACCGGCAACAAGAACTGGAGTACCGAATCTATTCAGCGCATTTTACTGAATGAAAAATACATGGGAGATGTCTTGCTTCAAAAAACTTATACAGCCGATTTCATCGATGGAAAGATAAAGAAAAACAACGGAGAACTTCCACAATACTACATTAAGGATAATCACCCAGCCATCATTCCAAAGGAAATGTTTTTCAGAATACAGGAAGAAATCGCTCGAAGAAACAGCAAAAAGCCTGCCAACACGAAGAAAGCCAAAACCTATCGTGGAAGATTCACCAGTAAATATGCTTTATCTGAAAGGCTGGTCTGTGGGGAATGCGGCTGTTACTTCCGCAGAGTGACATGGAACATCCATGGAAGAAAGCAAATTGTCTGGCGGTGCATCAACCGGCTGGAGTTCGGACCGAAATCCTGCGGGAATTCACCAAGCCTTGAAGAATCCACGCTTTACAATGCCATAATGGAAGCAATCCGTTCTTTGGTTCATGGGCAGCAGGAAGAAATGACTGCGGCACTGCAGGATACCTTGATACACTGCATTGCCGGAGAAAAGGAAGAAGTCAGCCTCATTGTGATAGAGAACAAAATCAAGGAATTGGAAACAGAATTCGACCGACTGCTGATTCTAGCGGTTGACGAAAATGACATTATTGACCACAAGCTGAAACAAATCAGTGAAAGCCTCCTTAAATTAAAGCAACAGAAAAAACGAATCGAATTTTCAGCAGAACATTCCAAAGCAGTAGAATCCAAAACAGAAGAAATCATGAACCTTATCTCAGCAGAAGATCTCGATCTGACAGAGTATTCCGATGCCTTAGTGTATCGTATCATTGAAAGAATCACCGTATTATCCAAAGAGGAAATCCGCATCCGTTTCATAGGCGGATTTGAAATCACACAGCCACTTCGCTAAGAAGCAGGTACAGAGAAATGCTGGCAGACCATGTGCTACCGGTGTTTCTCTGTACCTGCTTTTTTGTTGCATTTTATATAACTGATTGTTTTTTGACACGTTTTCTGCTATAATTTAAAATGAAGTATTATAATTTTGTCTGTTTTAAATAGATAAAAATTCCCATTGTTTTGAGGGATGAATTTTTTATAGTTAGTTGAACAGGAGTAATAATCAGAAAATGTTTTAACACTTTATAGGAGGGGTTCTCATGGCATTAACAGTGAGTCAACAAAATGCAGTAAACACAGTCGATCAGAATTTGCAAATGGTTGCATGTGCTGGTTCTGGTAAGACAACTACTATTGTTGCTAGAATTTTAAATTTGTTGAGGCAACCAGATGTAGAACCCAAGAATATCGTTGCAGTGACTTATTCAGAGAAAGCTGCGGCAGCATTAAAACAAAAAATTTATAAAGAATATGAAAAATTGAATAGTAACCTAGAAGGACTTGCCGATATGTATATAGGCACCATTCATGGATACTGTTTTTATTTACTCCAAAATTATAGTGATGACTTTAAAAACTATGAAGTTCTTCAAGATGTACAAACTCGCCTTTTTATGAAACGCTTTCGTAGAGATATTGGAATCTATGAAGTCCAATACTATCCCAAGACAGGATCGCCGTATACTTTGGCTCATCAAAATATGACTAATAGCAAACTTCAAGAGGCAATTAGTGCATACAAGACTTTTCTTGATATCGCACGCGAATATGGGGTCGAAAAACTTCCTGCTACTTTGCGAGGGTACGTTGAAAAATATGAATCAGCACTTGTCTCAAAGAGCAAATTTGATTTTACATCCATCATATATAGAACGCTTACACTGTTAGAACAAGGTGATTTTGATGAATATATAACATCGACAGTGAAGCATTTAATTGTTGACGAATATCAAGATGTAAATGATGCTCAAGAGCGTATTTTAAACTATTTTTATAACAAAGGCGTATTACTTTGCGTTGTTGGAGATGATGACCAAACAATTTATCATTGGCGTGGTAGTAATCTAACATACATTCGCGACTTCCAATCTCGTTACCAAAATGTCAAGCGGGAAGATCTAGACATTAACTTCCGTAGCAGTTGTGGAATTACTGACATTGCTCGCCAAGTTATTCAAAACAACCGTAATCGTCTTGCCAAACAGATGAATAGTAATAACACTCAAACCTATGAGCAGGGAGATATCATCACTTATGATTTTGATGATCGCCAGTCGGAGATCAATTTTATTGTTAGTAAAATTAAGCAGTTAACAGGAACAGAATATACCAAGGACAATAAGACTTTTGGCTTGGACTATGATGATATGGTGATTCTTGTTAGCTCTGTAAAAAAGATTCCGGAATTAATCCAAGCTTTAAAGGATAATGGTATTAATTTCATAGTTGAAGGAACACAAAAACTTTTTGAGGCCAATGAAATACAAACTATTTGCAAAACGTTTGAGATAATATTTAAAATTTTGGAGATCTATGATATAAATACCTTTAGTCGGGCAGATATCCAAATTGATGATGAGTTAGTGCAAAAGTGGACACAGTATTCATCTCTAGATACTATAACAATTAAAAATGTATTAGAGAATTTTGTTGCATTTTTTCATGAAACAGATGCCTATGAATACACTATCCAGCAAAATTTAAAAACTTTATTTGCTGATTTACAATTGATTTCTCAAACACAAGATGAAAAAATTCTTTATAATTGGGGGAAATTCACCGAGATAATTAATGATTTTGAAAAGATATATCTTGATATGGAACCAATTTATAAGTTGAGAGCATTTCAGACATTTCTTAGGGACGATGCCCCGTTTATTTATCCAGAGGGATGGCTCTCCCCAAGTTTTAAGACTATTCGTAGCTTACGTATTATGACTTATCACCAGTCTAAGGGGCTTGAGTTCCCAGTTGTATTTTTACCGTTTTTAACGAAAAACTCCATATTCCCCCTCAAGAATCCGGGTGGAACAAGTGCATGGGGAATATTTAATGATCCCTCTATAGAAAAAGCCTATAAGAATGATGACGAAAGTTATCGTCGACTATTCTATGTAGGACTTACGCGAAGTGAAAAATATCTTTTTATGACTCGTTCTCCCCAACCTTACGGAAATGGAAAAATGTATAGGAAAGCAGCTCAACCATATGTAGAGGCTAAAAATTCTCTTTATGCTTATCAAGGTTTAGCTTTAGATAGAACATACCCACAATCTTCAAACAAAAAATTTTCTAATGATGAAGTAATTACATTGAATTTTTCGCTTCTTAAAGACTTATTTGATTGTCCGTTCAAATTTGAAATGTTGAATGTATTTGGATTCCATTCCCCCCTTAATATTCGAATGGGATATGGGCGTTCTATCCACAATATGTTGGATTATATACATAAGCATTACAAGAATATCCCTGAATTTTCAGACAATGTGATCCGAAGAATTGTTGATAGATATTTATATTTGCCATATGGTTCTCCTGTGCTTGTTAATGCGATGAAAGAAAAAGCCTTTCAACACTTGCGTAGTTATATAGTGAATAATCAGACGAATTTTCAAAATATACTCTTTTCAGAGAAAACCATAGACTATAGCATTAATGAGTATCTTTTCATTGATGGCAGAATTGATTTAATACGAGATAGTCTTAATGACACAATTACTATTGTGGACTTCAAATCTAGCTCCGAAGTGCTATCAAGAGAACAAATAAAAAATCAGTTAATGGTTTATGTTCTCGGTTACGAAACCTTAACAGGTGAAAAAGTTGATTTTATTGAATCATATGATTTCAATAATAACGATCCGACACGTATTCAGGTTGAGCAAGCGGACAAAGTAGCTTTTAGGACCAGGCTTGAAGAATGTCATCGCGTTATTAAAACTTCGAACTATCCCAAACTGGGAAAAGAAGATCCTACTAAAGGTAAAGCATATTGTGAGAGCATGGGATGTGAGTTTTTGAAAAACTGCTTTCCGGTTGATAAATAAGTAATGGAAAAACTAAACTACTTGAAGGGAGGGGACCTCAATGGAAATAGCAGAATTAATTACTGACTTAAAGGCTAAAGAGTCTGAAGAAGCTTATTGGGATTTCAGACGGAATGATCAAAGAGAACATGTCCATTCTATGATTAAATATCCTGCTGTTATGGTACCGAATATGCAGGGGGAAATTTTTGATCTTGTCTTAAAACATGATTGTGATATTCATAATGTTCTAGACCCTTTTATGGGTTCTGGTACTATCTTAGTGGAAGGGTTAATACGTAATCTTGATGTAATTGGCGTCGATATAAATCCGTTATCATACTTGACAGTGCTTTCCAAAACGCAGAAATATACCAAAAAGACTTTACGGGAAAAAGCGGAACAATTGCTGCAAAGGATTAAAAGAATCCGGAATCAGGAAATCGTGCTTCATAATTTTGAAGGAATTAATAAATGGTATGTAGATGATGTTATTCGTGATTTAAGCAAATTGCGTCTTTGTATTATGCAAGAGCCTGATGTCAAATATAGAAGATTCTTTTGGGTTACATTTGCCGATATTGCTAAACAGGCCGATAATGCTAGAACCAGTACGTTTAAACTCCACATAAAACTTGAGGAGACAATCCGTGAAACAGAATTTGATTGCGTACAAAAATTCGAAGAGAAATTATGTTCAAACATAAAAGCTGTATTTGAATTCAAGACACTTAGGCATAGCGGAACTACACGTATTTATTGTGGTAATTCAAAAACCATTTTTAACAACAGGCGTAGTTTCGCCCCAAATAGTGTCGATTTAGTTATTACATCACCACCGTATGGTGACAACGCAACAACCATAAGTTATGGACAATATTCTGTACTTCCTCTACGTTGGATACCTCTAGCAGATATTGGAGATACAATTAGTGAGGAAAGTATTATTAGTCTTAGCAAGATTGATAGGGATAGCCTTGGTGGAGTGAATTATTCATTGGAGCAACTTGAACAAAGTGGCATTTTGCAAGCATCTAATCAACTAAATGACTTTGTAAATATGTTACTTAATGAAAAAATGACAGATAAAGCAAGAAAAGTAGCAAGTTTTATTCTTGATTTTTCTGAGGTGTTGCAAAGCCTTTCTTCGATTGTAAAGCCTGGGAAGTTACTTATTTTTACGGTAGGAAATCGACATGTTAATAAAACAGAGTTTCCACTACATCTTGTTTTGAAGGAGCTTGCGGAACTTTATGGTATGAATATGTGCTATGACTTTCGGAGAAATATTATTAAGAATAAAAATTATGTAGATACTTCCGTTCAAGGGTTTAAGACAATCAACAAAGAAACCATAATGATTTTTCAGAAACGGTAGTTCATGCCGCATTTATTTCGGCCCAGTGATGTTAACACACCCGGTCATATGTTTCACCTGATTCACGGCATTTAGAAATCCATAATTCTCATTTTTAGCGGGTATCTTTTTTGTCAATGAACAGAGGCCGAAATTTGGAACTCAAAAATGAGACAATCCGAATTTGGCCTCTTTTTTCATGTCATAATTCCAGCATTTAAGCCGTTTTTTCAGAATCGTCCTCTTTTACTAAAACGGGACACCCAAAAGTAAAACTCAAAAAAATACTGTGTAAAAATGAAAATAGACCTATTCTGAACCTGGAATTCTCATTTTCAGCGGGTATCTTTTTTATAGCGTAAACCCATTTATCGAAAGGCGTCGAACCAAGTTAGGTTCGACGCCTTTCGACTGGTTGTACAAACTGTATTTGTAAATAATTTGTGAATATTTAAAAATAGTTGCCTATTTTTGTGCAACTTTTGCTTGTTTTCAGCCTATTAGTGAAAGGACTTTTTTGTTCTTATCATTCAATAGGAGATATGTTACAATGACAGAAGAAAACTGCAAGTATCGTACAAGTCCATTCAGATGGCGCACCGGAATTTAAAGCATATGAGGTAAAATTTATGTCAAAGATTATAGAAAAAAACAGTTTGGAAGATAATCGATTTAAAACGATTAGTGATTTTAAGTGGTGTGTAAACAGTGGCGGAGAAATTGAATTTGAATATAATGACAGAGTATTTGGAATTTTCCCTAAATTAAAACGCACATCCGAGTCCGGGATGCAAATGTTGATTTGCGAAAAATTTGTAGACAACCAGCAAAAAACAGAAAAATGGTGTAAAGATGTCGATGAAATTTTAGAATATATGATTGACGGCGAACGACTGCGCGATATTATAACAAAGGTTGAGGTAACCGATAGAACGATTTAACCCACTTTAAGTGAGCCGTATCTATTTTGTTCCCTAAAGACAGCAGGCAAAGCCTGTGCACACATCGCGCACCTCACTAAGTGGGGTGCGCTTTGTTTTTCGCCCGCGCTCATACCGGACATCTTTTTAGTAACCCAAACCCATATGTCGAAGAAACCGATTTTGTGTAAAACAAAGTCGGTTTCTTTATTTTCTGACTTGTGTTATACTCATTTACGGTGATGTAATGGCTAAGGGGTTTTCAGCATACGATTCGGCACTAATGTTCTCTAATTTTTTTAAGATTTTACTTAGTGAACATATGTTGGCGTGAGTAACCGGAAACTATGAAAAATTTACATTACTGATTCCAGCAATGGTAAATGGAGCATTTGCATGTGAATTATTTCTTAAAGCTTTATTGGGAGTTCCTCTTAGAGGACATAAGCTTTATAATGACCTGTTTTATAAGCTGGATTTGCCTACTGCATAAGAGATAGAAACAGTTGTCATTGAATGCTTTAAAAAGAAAAAGAACACCATAATTAATTCAGAGCAGTTTATTTCTAATTTTAATACTATAGAAAGATCTTTTGAAGAGTTCCGTTATTTTTACGAACCCCAAAACAACATTGAAATGAAAGTATATAATATTGATTTTCTTGAAGTCCTAGTCTTTTCATTAAGAGCAATCTGCGAGCAAAGATTCGGTATAAGGCCGGTACAGGAGTAACAAATTTAGTATCTTTTTGGTCAATACTTCCCAGTTACCGAAAGAGGTCGATTGCTGTAAGTCGGTCAACTTCTTTTGTTTTTATATGCTATAATTCTAATGGTAAATATTGTGACTTTTATAAAATGGGAGATAAAATAAAATGATCAAATTGATACTATATACTCCGGAGTTTAAGGATGATACGGTTAAAAGGATAGCAGATTTTTATAATTACCATTCTTCTCTTTTCAAAGAAAAAGTCGAGTTATCAGAAAGCAGTTATGCAGAAGCCGAGGAAACTTTAGGAAACTGGTTGAAATCCTCCCATGAATTATATTTGATTAAATACAAACAACTTGTTGTGGGATTTTTACATATTGGGTATCGCGGTGGAAATGTAGCTTGGATTGAAGATGTTTATGTAGACCAAAATTACCGTAACAAAGGTATTGCTACCCAATCAATTCATATCGCTGAGGAAATTATAAAATCTCACGCAGGCTATACATCGATTTGTTTTGACGTTGTTCCGCGTAATAACAAAGCATTACGCCTGTATCATAAATTAGGTTATGATAATCTAAGCATAATTACTGTCAGGAAAGAACTGTATGAAAACAACAGAGATAAAATTGAGAAACTTATGGGATTAGAGTTTAAATACTAATTTTTTATGAGAACAGGATATCTTTTTTGTCAGCGCTTCCCATTTTTTCCACGCTCATATATATGGGTGTGGAATTTTTTGTTTACGGTAGTACAAAACGCATAAAAATTATCCCACATTTTCCGTACCTGACAGCACTGCCCTGACACCGTCGTAATTATAATATAATCACCTTTGACTTTTAAATCCCGATATGCTATACTGAGTTTGAAAACCGGAATTATTCCGGCTAAAGATTTAATGGCAGATAATATGTATTTTCACGCATCAAGGAGAAAGTAATAAATGAAACTTTTATTCAAGCAAAGATTATTCTCGTGGTTTGACAGCTACGACATTTATGATGAAGCCGGAAATACTGCGTTCGTTGTAAAAGGTGAGCTTGCATGGGGACACCTGCTCCGTATTTATAACTCCTGCGGAAAAGAGGTCGGATACATTAAGGAAAAGGTGTTTACCTGGCTTCCGAAGTTTGAAATGTATGTCGACTCTCGTTATGTCGGCTGCATCAGCAAAGAGTTTACATTCATAAGACCCAGATTCAACATTGATTATAACGGCTGGAATATAGACGGCGACTGGCTTGAGTGGGATTATAACATCCGTGACTGTACCGGTCGTTACATAGCTTGCGTATCCAAAGAAATCTGGAACTGGACAGATACCTATGTGCTTGACGTGCAAGACCCACAGGACGCATTGTATGTATTGATGCTTGTTCTTGCCATCGACGCGGAAAAATGCTCAAGAAACGACTGAAAACGCATAAAAATTATCCCGCACTCTGAGGTGCGGGATAATTTTATTTGTCGGTACGGATCATTGCTTTTATGCCGGTATTACTTCTTGAACATACCGAAAACGCCTTTCAGCTTTGATTGCGGTGCAGTTCCGTTCAGCTTGTTTTCGGTATTTGTGAGATATTCATTTGCTTCGGTCGCCTGCTCTGATGTTATGCCGAGTTCAGGAAGAAGCTCTGCAAGCTCGTTCCTTGCATTATTGACATCGGTTACTGTGTTGTAAGTCTTGCTCTTCACGAATTTAAGAGCCCTTTCCTTTGCCGCTTCTTCTCTTGTTGCGGCGGTTTTGATAAGTGATACCTTTCTGAACTTTTCGTCAAAATCCACCAGATGCTTTTTGATAATACCTATATACTTATCCTTTACGGGAGTCCTGAGCTGTGACAGCTTGTCCTCGATTTCAAGCAAGTTTCTTTCATAGCTCAGTAAAGGCTCATTTTGCGGAGGTGCGACCTTGAACATTATATTCTGTATCTCCTCAAGCTCCTTTTTGGCGAGGGCGGCATTCTCCCTGTCAGGCAGAACCACTCCGTCAACCGTATTCAACTTGTCCTCCTGTGCCTGTATGTAATCTGTCGCATCGGTTGCGAGTGTCTTGTCTATACCAAGCTTCGGCAACGTGTCATCAAGCGCCTTTATCGCCTTGTCAACGTCATCATAGGTGCAACCGGTCGGGGCTATGGATTTTACCAGCTTCAAAGCTCTTATCTGCGCCGCCTGCTGACGTGTTTCAGCCTTTGAAAACGCTCCTGTCGTCTTGAAGGTCGTATCAAACTTTGTTATATAATCGTCAATAATCGCAATATACTTATCCTTTACTGGCGTCTTGTAGCTTTCGAGTTTTGCCTTTACATCGAACAGCTTCTGCTCATAATCGAGAAGAAGATCGGGATTCGGTTTCGGTACATCGCTCATTATAGCGGTAATCTCCGCAAGCTCGGCTCTTGCCGCTTCTGCTTCCTCCTTGCTGTTGAAAGCAATTCCGTCAACGGTATTGACATTGAGATAGCATTGTCTGAATAGCTCACTAACCTGCTCTGCTTCCTCAAAGGTTATTCCGACCGTTAACAAAAATTCATCGACCTTCTGCCTTGCGTCAATCAGATCCTGCTCGGTGTAACCCTTGGGAATCACGCTCTTTGCAAAATTCAGTGCTCTTTGTGCCGCCGCTTCTTTTCTTGTTTCATACACCGTAAATCCTACCGTACGGAATGTTGTGTCGAACTTTGCCTTGTATTGCTCGATAATTCCGATATACTTGTTTTTTACGTCTGTTTCATAAGATTCCAGCTTTGCCTTTGTTTCATCAAGCATTTTCTCATAAGGAAGAACGCTGTTCTTGTCAGGCTTCGGCACGGCATTTACTATTGCCGTTATCTCGTTAAGCTCTGCGGTAGCCTTTAATGCCTCTTCCCTGTTTGCAAACTGTATTCCGTCAATTACGCAAAGGTTCTTTTCGACCTCGTCCAGATAAGCGTAAGCGTTTTCTGCCTGTGCCTCGGTTATACCGAGATGCGACAAACGTTCGGTCAGCATCTTAACAGCGTTGTCACGCTCTTCAAAAGATGTTATTCTCATGCCCTTTACATATTCAAAGGCTCTTATTGCCCCCGCTTCTTCTCTCGTCAGGCTACGGTCGAATTTTCCCTCTTTTCTGAAAAGCCTGTCGAAATCGGCAAGCAATGCGTCTATACTTTCAAGATATTTATCCTTAACTTTTGTTTTGAACGAATCTATCTGCTTTCTTTTTTCGATAAGGTCGTTTTCATAATCAAGGTCAGACTTGTCGGTCGGCTTTGTAACCGTTTCAAATATCGCCGTAATCTGCGGAAGTTCTTCTCTTGCAAGGTCTGCTTCCGCTCTTGAGTCCATAAGAACGCCGTCTACGGTGCAATAAAGGTCGTTGAAATATTTAAGACGTTCTTCCACTATATTCCTTGCCTGTACAATCTGTACGGTACTGAGCCCTATCTTTGCGGCATACTCCTCCATAAGTCCCTTGCACTTCACAGCATCTTCTTCGGTTTCACCGATATTATCGTTTACAAAGCGAGCAAGAATATCGTTCTTGATGTCGAATATATTCACGCCGAAAAATTCGGAGAATTTCCCTATGGAGTCATCCTCATCACCCATTGTATCAATCAGCTTTGAATAGAAACTGTCCTCGTAAGGATCAAGCTCGAATATCTGCACGATAAAAGCATCTCTCTTTTCGGGGGGGAGACTTATAGACATCATATTGTTGAACATAGCCTGTGCTTTCTGCGTATCAGCCGCACTCACAGTACCGTCAAACTTTATTGCGGTGTTCTTCTCTACTATATCAAGCAGTAATAAATGCAGATTGAAGCAGGAATCATAAACACTGTTCACCATATCCTGACGAAGACTCATTGTGTTAAAAAGTTCCTTTATCTGTGAACGTGCATAGCTGCGGCTCATCATATTTCCGACCGCATTAACAAGGCTGTACGCTATACCCTCGGTGATATTCATTGCCGTTGCGTCGAGCTGATTTGACCAGGCGTTTATGGCATTTCCGCCGAATGTAGCCGACTGCCAGCGAGGTCTGCTCTCTTTTCTCAGTTCTCTTGCATATTCGGCATCGTTAAGATCGGTAAGTATCTTTTCATACTTTTTGTCAATGACCTTGAACGCTTCTGTGAATTCGTCAAAATACACACCGTCAAAAGCCATATTCACAACAGCATCTTTATCTATTGTATAAATATCCACGCTGATTATATCCTGTATCAGCTCGAGCAGAGCCTTTTCAATGCAGTATACAAAAGCGCTCGGAGCATTGTTTATAAGATCGTCAAGATCCTCAAACTGCTCGTTTATCTCTGCAAATTTTGTCTGCGCTTCAAGAGCCAGTTCCTTGTACTTGTTTCTGATAATGTTATAAATGTTCCTGTCAGGAGTAATTGTAAACGGAACATTGCAGAACTGAGTTTTCAGTTCATGATTTTCACTTTCGATAATATTTTTTAAATCTCTCGCTTGCATCTGATTTCCTCCGTTTGAATATTAACAGCCTTGCGGCTTAACTGCATACGAAACGTGTATTTTGATATAACCGATATAAAATTTGCACATTCCGTTTATTATTTTTCATATTATCACACAACAAATATATTTTCCACCGTCAAATTCCACGCAAAATTCCTATCAAATTGTCATATCGCTGTAAATCCCATTATTATGCCAAATTTCAGTTAAAATATTTTCCGTCGCTTAGTTGAATTTTCCTTCCTGCTCTAAGCAAAAGATTACAGCCAAAGTAAATCTGTCGGACAAGTATATTTTTCTGCGTTCCACATTCCCCACCGTATATCAAGGCGCAAAACAGCCACGAAAACAGCTTACATACCTCTTGACATTTACAGCCTGCCGTGCTGAATTTCTGAACCGTGCCTGCAACTGCTATATTCAGATTGGAAAACCCGATGAACCGGCAGAAAGAAAAAGCCGTAGCACTGAACGTTCAACTTTGCTTTCATAGCCTCAATAACAGCATCAACCCCCACACCGATTGTCTGAACGGTGCAGGGGTTGATGCTATTATTATATTTTTTACGTTCTTGCAAACACCGCAAAATCTATAGCGGCACATAAACAGCCTTCACAATTGTTTATGGTTTTATACATTTCGGTCAGCGTTGCTCCGGTAGTCGTTACATCGTCAATTATGAGAATATGCTTTCCGTTGAGCTTTGTCGGCTCTGTCACAGTAAAGCAATTGTCGAGATTGCTTTCACGCTCTTTCTTACCGAGCGTTTTCTGCTGTGCGGTCTTTCTTGTTTTGGCAACGGCGTTAACTGTCGGTATGCCGGTTATTTCGGAAATCTCACGGCATATCTTCTCGGTATGACTGTAGCCTTTTCTGATTTTATCCGTATAATAAATAGGAACAGGTATAATGACATCCGGCAGAGTTTCATAGCACCCTGTAATCTTCTGTACAAGCGTATATGCCATAAAACTGATTTTACTGCCGTCACGGTGCTTCTTTGCACCTATAACTACAGGCGAAGTCTTTTTGTTATAACGGCATACGCTTAACAGCCTGCCGCCGCAAAGGCTTTCCTCTTTCTCGTTATACTCGAATTCGCAGGCGCATTTATCGCAGATATAATCCATTCTTCCTATGACCTTACTGCACAAAGGACAGCGGTTCGGAAAGAACCAATCAAGCAGTATACGCTTCAGCTCGTATTTATTCATCATCATTTTCATCTATAAACGGATTGCGTATCTTTGTCGGCTTTATTATGCCGTCAAGCAGCCGTTTCGCTGTATTCCTGTTCATTGTGCCGCCGTTGTCACGTCTGCGTCTGTCCGCTCCCGGAATATCATCGGCATCGGTAAGGCTGTCTACGGAAGGAGCGTCCAGCTTTATAACAGGCGGAGCGTGCTTTTTGCTCACAGCCGGCTTTTCCTCGGACTTTGCTTTTACGGACGTTTTTTCTCCGGCCGGTACAGTAAGTGACGGCGAGGATGGCAGAATATCAAAATCATCCTGCGTCAGATGTTCTCCGCTTTGCTGTACATCAGGGAAATCTTCTGCCGGTGTCTGCGTTGTTTCAACGGTATGCCTGTACATATTTGCCGCATAGTTGCTCTTAGGCGTTACAGAGTGCTTTATGCTGTAGTCGGCTTTTGCAAATTCGCCTGCAAAGCCCGTATCAACAGCAGACTCTGTATATGCGTTATTGTCTTTATCGGAACTGTCTTCGTCTGTAGTGCCTTCATCGGTATATCCGCCGGATGTCTGCTGTAATTTGTCATCTGCTCCGCCAAAACTGAAAATATCATCAAGCGGCTTGAAATCATAACCGCTGACCCTTTCAAGCTCGGAGATTTCGCTTTCGAAAGCATTGTCGAACGGATTTTCAAACAGGCTGACATCCAGCTTATCCGTTTCATCAGCCTTTACAACGTGAACAGGTGCCTTAGGAGCTTCGTTTTGCAGTGCGGCCGCTTCCCGCTGTACGGGTGCGGCGCTTTCCTGCATCATATCATAAAGTTCACGTTCCTGCTCCTGCTTTCTGCGGCGGTTTTCCTGCTCATAAAGAACACTGCGGTCTACCCGTTCAAAAACAAAAGGCTTTACCTCAGGCTGTTTTGCCTTGCCCGTTTTTTCTTTGCTTTCCTGTGCGGACGGCTCGCTCTTGCTTTCGGCTTCGTGCTTGACCGGCGCAAAATGCAGATCGTGAGAATACTTCTCAAATTCTCTGAATTCCGAAACGCTAAGCGTATTGTGAAGAATGCTCTCCTTTATAGCCATAAAGCTCTGATACCACTCTGCAAAATCACGCTGTGTAAGATCGACGTTTATACGCTTCGACATATATGTGTACAGCTCTTTGGTCATATCCTCAAGCCGTCTTATTTCATCCGGTGTTCTCGGAGGTACCGCCGTGCTCATCTCAAGGCAGGTGCGGCCGCCCGGCTGAGCCTTACTGCAATAGTCATAGTCGTAATCCTTGTCACGAATAAAATACTCTCCGCAGCGTTCGCAGTGCTGAAGAACTCCCCCGCTTTCAAGCAAAAGGTCTATTTCCAGATCTATTATCGCCTTGAGGCTGTCCGAAACGTACACCTTCTTCGGCAGAGAACGCATCGTTGTTATTATCGTGTTCAGCACCGAATCCGGTTTTTCGGGAACATAATTCTTTATCTTAGCAAAGACGTCCATCGCCTCGCTGTCCGAATGCAGAGCGGCAAACGGTCTGTGCTCGCCCTCATATTCGATCTCGGGGAGCGCAGAAGCGGCTATCGCCTTAGAAATATTGCTCGTTATGAACGGAGCGGACGGCAGCCTGCCGACAGTGTACACCTTTGCGGCGGTAAAGCATTCTGACGGATAGCCCATCTCATTTGCGGCTACGCTGAATGTCAGATCGAAATAATCACGCTTTGCAAATGCTTGCTCTGCCGTAACCTTTTCACCGAACACAAAGTCTATCTTGCGTTTTGCGTATTCCTGAAGCTGAAGAAGACTCACCCAGCGGTTTACCGCCTTATTGTGACGATATTCGGTAAGCCTTGTGAATATGAGCTTTTCAAACGGAGTTTTGGCATTTATAAGCTCATTCCATAAGGAAGATATACCAAGCCCCTTTTCTCTGCAAAGATATTCTATAAACAGATCCTGCACCACTTTTTCATAAATGCCGTGGATATTTGCCTCAACATATTTGTGACACGCACCGAGTGAATTACGGAGCGCAACAATATCCTCAAGTCTGTACTCTCCGCTTTCCGCACATCTTTTGCAATAATCGGTACAGCGTCTGATAAAGCCGGAAAAGTCATATTCGGCAAATTTAAGGACAGACTGCGGATATGAAAGAGAATATATCTCACTCGAATTTATACCGGTTAAGCTGACTGTTCTTTTTATACTCATATCCGCTTTTCCTTTCCGCTGCTCCTTTAATAGTCTTCCGATGTGTCATCTGTCGATACTGCGTCGAAGTTGAATTCACGCTTTCTGCCGTCAACATAAAGCGTATGCTTGTCTTTCCACTTGACATCGGCAGGCTTGTTATAGTCGGAGGTTATTATATGGATACCGCCCAATGCGTTACGGCATTCAAGGAACGGCAGGCTTATATCTCCGTCTGTTTCTTCAAGATAGAAGGATACCGAACGGCTGGTGTCGCCCTCAGGGTCAACATAAAGAACTATTCTGTACTGCTTGTCGGGCGAATAGCGGTAGCTTGTGCTTCTTGCGGACAGATCGACATCCATAAGAGTAATGTTTCCGAACAGCATCTTGAAAGTCAGGTAAACAAGCACTCCTACTACATACATAAGCAGATATATAGTGCCGATAATGATCTTTGTGGTCTCGCCCGCACCGCTCAGCAGGAATATAAGTACGCTTACGACTATCGGAGGCACTGCGGCAAACCAGTTGCCGAAGCCGAACAGAAGTATAGCGAACGCCAAAAAAGGCGAAATTATCGCAACGATTCTTGTGACTATCTGCTTTCTTGTGAAAAGCATAATTCCAAAGAAGATAATATTGATAAAGATATAAAGCGTAACAAGTGCGCCCTGGTGCGTCGGCTCAAGATAATATCCCATAAAAAGCCACGCCACGAAGCCCAGAAACACGGGATAGGCTATCGACAGGAACGACACACCGAATTTGAACCATTTATTTGTTAAAAAGCTGATTACTTTTTCCATTTATTTTCCTTTCCGCTGTGCAAGGCACATACGTTTGATTTACAGCATTACTTATTATATTGTATACTAAATCGCCGCAAATTTCAAGACTTATTTCATTATCGGCAGTATTTCGGGCTTTTTTCATCATTGCAGAGCCTGCCGGTTAAATAAAAAGGAGCATCATTTATGCCCCATTTTGTTTTATTCGGTTATTATCGCCTTTTCGGGTACAACAGCGGTTCTCTTTACAAGAGGCTCGCCACGGACAACGATATTCTTTTCATCGTCAAAGCCGAATTTCTTATACATACGGCTTACCCCGTCCGACATCAGATGTTCCTGTCTGAAAGTTACGGCTGACAGCTCCTCCCCGACCTCAAACTGTGCCATAGCCGTAACCATAAGTCTTGACGCTATACCAATACGCCTGTAGTCAGGCGACACGGCGATATGATCTATCGTTTTGTTCTTCTTCGAAAACATAATAAAGCCTGCGATATTGTTTTTGTGTGCTATAACAAATATCTCGCCGCTTGACATTCTTTTCTTTATAAGCCTTGCCATTCTTTCGGCATTGTAGTCAGCAAAATTCTCACTGCAAAGCTCAGCCAGAGCCGTTATTTTCTCCGCTTCCTCAGCATAAGGGATGCGTGGCAGGGTAAGTGAAACATATTCAAGGTCAAGCCCGAACAGAAGTGCGGTCGTTTTCATACTTTCCCTATCCGTTCCGGCAAGCCGTGATTCCTTGTCACGCAAAAAAAGATTGCCTATCCCGTATGTCATTATTATAGCAAGCTCTTCCGTGCTTATCAGCGGCTTTGCACCGTATTCTATCAGCACTTCAATAATCTGCTTTATATACGGGACGGATATTTCAAGCGATCGATCACGAATATCTCTCAGCGTGCTTTCGTGCATTTTCCCTACAAATTCATTGCGGAAGCGTTCAGCTTCATCCGCAAACATTCCGAATATATCAATAAAAGAAGTATACGGCGACCTTACGGCTTTTTCCGTCATTCCGATTATCTTGCTTCTATAATCTATGAACAGTGATTCTATAAACGCACTGTATATATCATCCTTTGATTTAAAATAGTAATAGAACAGACCGACCTCAGCGCCTGCCTCATTCATTATTTTCCTTATTGAAGTGCCCTCAAATCCGTCTGATATAAAACAGTTTGCCGCCGCACTGAGTATTTTGCTTTTTTTAGCGTTATCCTTTACAGCCTTTTTCTGCAAGTCAACACCTCCCGCCAAATATTACCTATTTAATTATAACACTGCATTTATCAAAATGCAACAGGAATATGTACAAACAATGTAAGAATATTTTGTTGCGAGGTGATATTATGGAAATAACCGAAGCAGAGATAGAAATCATTACAAGGCAGATTGTTAAAATCATCATAAATCATCAACGTGACGCATCAGCTGTGGGTCCTGAGGACGCTGACGATGAATAAGCTCAGAGCCGCAGCCTATTGCCGTGTTTCAACCGACCGTGCCGAGCAATCCGGATCGCTTGCTTCACAGCGGTCGTTCTTTGATGATTATATCAGAAATTCGGACTCTATGACTTTGGTCGGAGTGTTCTATGACGAGGGTACAAGCGGCACGACAACGCTCAACCGTTACGGTTTCAACAAAATGATCTCCCTTGCCGTGTCCGGCGGTATAGATATCATCCTTACAAAAGAGGTCAGCCGCTTTGCAAGAAACACTGTAGACACCCTTAACATCACCCGTATGCTGAGGGCGAAGGGCGTAGGTATTATCTTTATAAATGATAATATAGATACCCGTGACAGCGACGGCGAGCTTAGGCTTTCTATAATGGCAACGATAGCGCAGGAGGAAAGCCGCAAAATCTCCGAGCGTGTAAAATGGGGACAGCAAAGGAAAATGGAACAGGGCGTAGTGTTCGGCAGGAGCTGTCTCGGATATGACGTAAAAGACGGCAAAATCACTGTCAATGCGGATTCGGCAGAAATAGTAAAGCGTATTTTCACAGAGTATACCGTGCTTTTAAAGGGTGCAGAAAGCATAGCGGACGAATTGAACGCCGAGCAGATAAGAACCGTCAACGGCGGAAGGTGGAGCGGTGCGTTTATCCGTAAGGTACTGCGGAATGTAAAATATGTCGGCGACCTTGAGCAGAAAAAGACCTGCACTCCGGATTTTCTCACGCATAAGAAAAGGCTCAACAGCTCGGAGCATATCTATATAAGAAATCATCACGAACCGATAATAAGCCGTGAGCTGTGGGAGCAGACCCAAGCCGAGATAAGCCGGAGAAAGCCTACGGACACAAGCCGCCACAGCGACCGATACGTCTTCAGCGGAAAGGTATATTGCGGTGTATGCGGCAGTGTGATGGTATCCCGTGTAAAAACGCTGAAAAACGGCAAGATATACCACGCCCTGCGTTGCTCGGGAAGAATCGGCGGGAAGTCCTGCAACAACGAAACGCTTAACGTGACCGCCCTAAAAGCCTGCGTAAAGCGTATTTTCACAGATATACCCATCGACAAAACAGCCGTCATAAACGCAGTAATAAAGGGCTTATCCCGAACAGACAAGCCAGACATCCCTGCACTGCGCAGAAAAATCGAAACGCTCAACGCCAAAAAGCGCCGTGCGGTTGATCTTATGCTGGACGGATTGATAACACAGCAGGAGCTTATCGAGCAGAAATCGTACTATGACAGTATTATAGAAAAGCTGTCGCAGGAAATTTCAAGCGACAGATCCATTTTTGAAACGGATAAAATCAGAAAAAACGCAGAAAAGTTTCTTGATTTCACAAGCGATCCGATATGGCTCTTGGTCATAAGAGCCGATTATATCCACGGCACTCTTACAGTGTATCTTAATGGTATAGAAAAAGGCTTCACCACCTGCTTTACCGCAACAGGCAGGGGGGACAGCTACCGTGTCATCACGGGAAATACAGTGAGGTCGCAAGGGATCATTCCGGGAACGATGCAGGTACCGAAGAACTATCCCATCTCGAAATGATAGGCTCTATAGTATCCCAGCTCACAACAGGCGAGGGCGCAAAGAGCTTTGACCGATACGGAGTAGGCGCATATTATATGGATCACGCAAATGCGGTTTACCCATCCAATGCCGGCGGTGTGCCGTTTACCGCCGCATACATCCAGAGCAAAGCCGATCCGCTCGCTGATATTCACGAAGATCTTGCGGCGGAGCAGAAAGCCAGAGCTACCTATGACAACATCCTCAGAGTCTGCGACGATCCGGACGTAAGCAATGTGATAAAATTCCTGCGTGAACGTGAAGTAGTGCATTTCCAGAGATTCGGTGAGGTCCTCGATATACTTCAGTCGCAGATAAAGTGAATATAAAAGCTGTGGCAGCAATGAAACTGCCACAGCTTTCAGTCTGTCGATAAACCTCTTGTTTATCGAAAATGGGGTCGCAGGGGCATAGC
>ULRR01032648.1_pt1 | contig 39357 bp, 36 predicted proteins | sample 1955651 | NCBI WGS metagenome assembly ULRR01 (sample SAMEA4835688, study PRJEB28245) | human gut metagenome | biome: gut microbiome; material: fecal sample | place: Denmark | collected 2008
AATTAACTATAGTTTAGCTGATTTAAATATAGTAGCAATTAAAGTGAATGGAAGAGATGTAGAAACTTTACCTGATGGTAATTATGAGTTAACGAGTGAGTCTTATTGTACAATAAATAATGAAAAAGATAATAATATTAAGTTAAGTTATGATAGTGAAAGCCATACTTTAACTGTAACACCAATGACTACAAAAGGAACAAAATGTTATTTGGATTTTGAAGAAGAGCCAACTATAAAAGATATGATATTGGCTAATAGTAAAGTAAATGAAGGGACACCGAATTTTGCAAGTGTAGCAACAACAGATGAGGGAGTATATAAAACAGAAGATGATTGGGGAGAAAGTTATTACTTTAGAGGAGCAGTGGGTAATAACTGGGTTAGATTTGCAGGATACTATTGGCGAATTATCAGAATCAATGGAGATGGATCTATTAGATTAATTTATAATGGAACAAGTACGGCAACAACAGGTGAAAGTACAATGATTAATAGTTCACAAGCTTTTAATACGAACTCTAATAGTGGAGAATATGCAGGATATATGTATACAACTGGGCAACAACATGGAAATACAACAAGTAGTACAATAAAAGGAGTATTGGATAACTGGTATAATAATAATTTAAAGAGCTATGAAGGCAAGATTAGTACAGAAGCAGGATTCTGTGGAGATAGGGAAATGGCTGGTGGCTATGAGTGGAGTGGTGGATCAAACAACATTTTCTATTATATATCACATGAGAGGTTAGCAAATAATAAGATTCCATCATTAAAATGTAGTAATAATTTGGACTTATATACTGTAAATGATAGTAGTAAGGGTAATAAAGCGTTAATGAATCCAATAGGATTAATAACGGCAGATGAAGTAGCTATGGCAGGAGGAGTATATGGGCAAGCCAATTCTAGTTATTATCTATATATAGGGCGTATTTATTTAACAATGTCTCCATCTGGTTTTTATAATAAGTATGCAGATGTATTTTATGTACATTCTAATGGACAACTTCTTAACAATGGTGGTGTAGGTTGGACTACTCCAGGTGTACGTCCAGTTATTAATATAGCTAGTGATGCTATAATTTCTTCTGGTGATGGTACTAGTTCTAATCCCTACACAATTTCTTAAAAATATGATATACTTCTTTTAGAGAGAAGTGATTATTTATGGAACTTAATTTAGCGATTTTAAGTAATGGTGCAGTAAGTTATGATGAAGATTTTACTGTTGATGCAAAGCTTTATAAAAGTGTGGGTATATTGGATTTAAAAGATTGTCATGTAAGTGGCACTATTTTTCTTAATTCAATTTCTATGTTAGTGTTAAATCTTAGTGTTACTGGGGTTATGGTTCTTCTTGATAGTGTTACTAATGAACCTGTAGACTATTCTTTTACTAGTAAAATTGATGAAGAATATGACTTAAATGATGAATTTTTCTTAGAAACTTATCAAAAATCACAAAATGTACTTGATATTATGAAGATTTTGTGGGAAAATATTGTTCTGGAAGTACCCATGAGATTTACTTTAACTAAAGATGCTCATCTTTCTGGTGAAGGTTGGAGTTTGGGTGAAAATGAAAATGAAAATAATAATATTGATCCAAGATTTGCTAAGTTAAGTAAATTGTTGGATGAAAGGAAGGAGTGAAAACATGGCAGTTCCTTTTAGAAGAACAAGTAAAACTAAAAAAAGAATGCGTCGTACTCACTTAAAAAAAGAGGTTGGAGCATTGACTAAATGTCCAAAATGTGGTGCAACTTTAAGACCTCATCGTGCATGTACTAAGTGTGGTTACTATAAAAATGAAGAAGTAATCAAAATTGAAAATAAAGATGCAGAATAGTTAGAATATCTAACTTTTTGTATTTAAAAAGGAGAAATTTTATGAATGAACTTCAATTTCCTGCAATTTATAAGCATTTTAAGGGAGATTTATATTTGGTTTTAGATATAGCAACTCATAGTGAAACTAGAGAAAAATATGTTGTTTATCGAGCTTTATATGGAGATTTAAGTTTATATATTAGGCCAATAGATATGTTTTTATCTGAGGTAGATCATGAAAAGTATCCTGACGTAGTCCAAAAGTATCGTTTTGAATTACAAGATATTAAAAGTGTAAAAGACTTATTTTAAAAGAATAGAGTTGTAAAAATTAGTTAGAGTAATCTAACTTTTTTTGTGGTTTAATCTACTAGTAAAAGTAAAGAAAATATGGTATACTTTATTTAATATAAAGGAGTGTCTAGAATGAAATATGATGACTTAGAGAAAACTAGAGATTTATTTGATATTGCGGTAGATGATATTCCTACACCAATTGATAATATTGATGAGGAAGGAATTAGCAAAGATAATTTAACTGATGAACTTACTTTTGGTTTAAGTGGAGAAGATGCAGTGGAACCTCAAAAAGAAGAAATTCCTGAAGTTTTAGAAATTAATGAAAAAGAAAAAATAAAGAAAGAGAAAAAGCCTAAAAGAAAGTTAAAAGAAATTTGGCATAGCTGGTCTAAGAGAAAAAAGATTATTGTGATAGTTTCTTTTGTTCTTGTTTTGATAGCTATTATAGCTTTAATTTTATTTTTGATTTTAAAAGATGATAAAAAGGAAGATAAAAAGCCAGATACTCCAGAAGTAATTGTAGAGAAAGATAACTATATTTATCGTGATGGTACTTTAGTATTTTTAGATCAAAATGATAAGGAAATTGGTAGTTATGAATGTGAAAATAAATCAGAAGAATTATGTTTTGTTTCACCATATAGTAATGAAGATAACTTTGATGGAGAAAAGAATGTTTATGAAGATGAATCTTTAATAGAAAGACCTAGTGCAATTTATCAGAATCATTATGTGTTTGTTTTTGATAATGAATCTATAGAGGATGAAAATATTATTTTATATAATATTAAAGATGAAAAAAAGGAAGATACTTATTCATTAATTAAGGGATTTAGTGATAGTGATTTTGTTATTGCTAAAAATGATAAAAATAAATATGGAGCTTTTAGTTTTAGTAGTGAAGGAATAACGGAAGTTTTACAATTTTCTTATGATTATTTAGGTAGAATTAGTAGTGATAGCAACTTAGTTGCTAAAACAAATAATCGTTATTATATTTATGATGAAAAAGGAAAGAATTTAAGTCAAGGGCTTAATTATGAAATTAAAAGTTATAATGATCAATATATTGTTGTTAATAACAGTGGTTATTATTTATATGATTACGAAGGTAATTTAATTTATGATGATGGCTATGATTTTATTGAATTATTAGATCAATATGCTGTTGTTATTGATCGTAATAAACTTTATATTCGCGATTATAAGAATAATAAGTATAATGAAGAGGGAATTGCTCTTGAGAATTCTTATTTTAATCCTTTAAATGTTTATAACGAAGATAAGAAGTTAGTTGAAACAAAAAGAGCATATGAAATAGAAATTCATGATGATATTTTAGATGTAACTTTTACAAAAGATGGAAAAGAAAAAGCAGAGTCTATTGATTTACAAGATGGAAAAATAAGTGCTAATTATAGTTATATTAATTATTTTGATGGTGTTTTGTATTTTTATAAAGATGAAGAAGAAACTAATTTATTAGGAAAATATAGTTGTACTAATAAAAATTCTACAGATTTAACTAATTGTACTGTTGCAACGGAATCTTTCTTTAGCAAGAATGAAGTAGAAGTTGATCAGTCTAGTAGTGTTGGATGGATTCCTATTTATAATGAGCGATATGTATTTATTTTAGATACTATTGATACAAATAATCCAACTATTGTGCTTTATGATTTAAAAGAAAAAGATGAAAAAAAGGCTAAACTAGCTACTTATGCAGCTGTAGATAGTGGAGGCTATACGAAAGAGAAGAAAATTAGTTTTAAAAGTACAGATGCAACTTATGTTATGGCAAAAAATAAAAGTGGTAAATATGGTTTAATTCGTATTAGTGATCATGTTTCTGGAACAATTGCTTTTAGTTATACTTCAATTGAAAAGTTAGGAGACTATTATGAAGTTGGAACTTCTAGTAATACTTATCAATTATTTAGTAATGTTGGTGAAAAAATAACAGATGCTTATGGATATCGTATTGTAGATTATGTAGGTACGTATTTAAAAGTAATAGATGGAAGTAAATATTATGTTTATGATTTTTCTGGTAATAAATTAAGAGAAGAAGATGGAGCATATAATTATGTAGATTTACAAAATAATTATTATGTAGTTATTGATTCTAAGAATATGCTTAATATTCATAAATATAATGATCCAAGTTTTTCTTTATCAGAATCTTTAAGTATTGGAACTGAAAATTATAGTGGTAGCTATAGCGTTAAAGAAGTAAATGGGGGATTTAGTGTTACCATTACTAGTACCAATACAACTTATACTTTTGATAGTAATGGTTTGAAGTCAGTTAGTAGTTGAAAAATATATTAAAGTTTGATAGAATACTTGTATAAAAAGTGATGAACAAGAGGAGTACATTATTGGATCTTTTAAGAGAGTTCTAGGATGGTGAAATAGAACATTTGAAAATAGTGGAAGGTTGCTTGGGAGCTGGTTTTTAAAAACCCGTATATGATACGTTAGAAATTTAAGTAAAAGAAAAGGTGGTACCGTGAAATTTTTTCACCCTTTGGTGCTATCTTTTTTTATTGGAGGTCAATAAATTATTTACAAATTTTGAATTCAGTACCATGATACGAGAACATAAAAAATATAGAAAAGAGGATAATTATGTTAGAGAAAAAATATGATCATAAGCAAGTAGAAGAAAATAAGTATGAAAAATGGAAGAAAGCAGGTTATTTTGAATCAGTAGATAAAAGTAAAGAAGCATTTTGTATAGTTATTCCTCCACCTAATGTTACTGGAAAGTTACATATTGGTCATGCTTGGGATACATCTATTCAAGATGTTCTTATTCGTTATAAAAGAATGCAAGGATTTGATGCTATATGGATTCCAGGAATGGATCATGCAGGTATTGCAACTCAAGCAAAAGTAGATAAAAAATTACAGGATATGGGCATTAATCCTAGAAGTTTATCTAGAGAAGAATGGCTTAATCATGCTTGGGAATGGAAAGATGAGTATGCTAGTAATATTCATGCTCAATGGGCTAAACTAGGACTATCTTTAGCATATTCTAAAGAGCGTTTTACTTTGGATGAGGGATTATCTAAAGCAGTTAGAAAAGTTTTTGTTGATCTATATCACAAAGGATTAATTTATCAAGGAGAGAAAATTATCAATTGGGATCCTGTTGCTATGACGGCTTTATCAAATGAAGAAGTTATATATAAAGATATTCCTGGAGCATTTTATCATTTAAAGTATCAGTTGACAGACAGTGATCTATATTTGGATGTAGCAACAACTAGACCCGAAACATTATTTGGAGATACGGCAGTAGCTGTTAATCCAAACGATCACCGTTATAATCAGTTAATCGGTAAAAAAGTAATTTTACCGATTGTAGGTCGAGAAATTCCTATTATTGGTGATCTTCATGCTGATATGGAGAAAGGAACAGGATGTGTTAAAATCACTCCAGCTCATGATCCAAATGATTATGAAGTGGGACTACGCCATAATTTGGAGCGAATTGTTTGTATTAATCCTAATGGAACTATGAATGAAAATGCTTTTGGCTATGAAGGATTAGATCGCTTTTTAGCTCGAGAAAAGTTAATTGGTGATTTAAAAGAGCAAGGATTACTACTTGATGTGGAATCCATTACACATAATGCTCCTTTTAGTGAGAGAAGTGGAGCTTTAATTGAACCTTATTTATCTAAACAATGGTTTGTTAAAATGCGACCTTTAGCTGATCATGTGTTGCTTAATCAAAAAGATAAAGATAAAAAAGTAAATTTTATTCCTAAGCGTTTTGAAAAAATTATGAATCATTGGATGGAAATTACTTATGATTGGTGTATTTCTCGTCAGCTTTGGTGGGGACATAGAATTCCTGCTTGGTATAAGAATGGAGAAATTTATGTGGGAATAGATGATCCTAAAGAAGAAGGATGGGTACAAGATAGTGATGTTTTAGATACATGGTTTTCTAGTGCCTTATGGCCTTTTTCAACTCTTGGTTGGCCTATGGAAACCGAAGATTTAAAAAGATACTATCCTAATCAAGTATTAGTTACGGGTTATGATATTATTCCTTTTTGGGTAAATCGTATGACTTTTCAAGGTTTAGAATTTTTAGGTAAAAGGCCTTTTGAATATTGTCTTATTCATGGACTTATTCGAGATAAAGAAGGCCGAAAAATGTCTAAGAGTTTAGGTAATGGGATTGATCCAATGGATATGATCGAAAAATATGGTGCAGATGCATTACGCTATTATCTTACTACCTCTGTATCTAATGGTATGGATTTAAAATTTGATGAAGAAGCTTTAAAATCTACATGGAATTTTATTAATAAACTTTGGAATGCATCTCGTTTTGTTTTAATGAATTTAGAGGGTTACCAAAATAGTGCTAGGCTAGAAGAATATTCTATTATTGATGAATGGATTTTGACGAAATATAATGAGACAGTAAAAAAGGTTACAAAATTTATGGATAAGTTTGAACTTAATAATGCGGGTATGGAAATTTATAATTTTATTTATGATGATTTTTGCGATCATTATATTGAATTTGCTAAGTTTCATATGGAGGAAGATAATACTAAACAAGTGCTTGTACAAGTATTAAAAGGTATTTTAAAGATGCTTCATCCATTTATGCCTTATGTTACGGATGAGATTTACGGGATGATTCCTAATGTAAGTGAAAATATTATGGTAAGCGATTATCCAAAATATAATAAAAAAGAAATTTTTAAAGCTTCTTGTCAAAAAGTGGAACATATGATTGAATTTATTAAATTATATCGTAAAACATATCAGGAAAATCATATGAATAAGTCTGCTCAAGTAAGATTTAATAATGATGAAGATTATTCTTTAATTAGCCAATTATTAAAAATTGATCATGTGATTAAAGGTTCTTCTGATATGCCTTCTTATTCGGTTCATTATCAAGAGTTTGATGCAACAATTTATTTTGAAAAAGAAATAACTGAAGAAGAAAAAGAATTCATAAAAAAAGAAATAGAGACTTTAAAAGCTTCTATTGCTAAAAGAAAAGGACTTCTTGCTAATCAAAATTTTGTTAGTAAAGCACCACTACAATTAGTAGAACAAGAAAAGGAAAAATTAGCATTAGAAGAAGAAAAGTTAAAGAAGTTAGAAAATTAACTTCTTTTTTGTCAAATAGATATAATAATGCTTTACCTTTATTTTGCTTTTCAGGTATAATAATAGTAGATTTTGATTATAGGAGGTTATAATGAGTTTTTTAATTAATGGAATAAGAGGGTTTTGTATGGCACTTGCAGATAGTGTTCCTGGTGTTTCAGGGGGAACGATTGCTTTTATTTTAGGATTTTATGATAAATTTATCAATTCTTTAGATGATTTGGCTTATGGAGATTGGAATAAAAAGAAAAAAGCTATGTTTTTTCTGTTAAAGTTAGCTATAGGATGGCTAATTGGAATGATATTGGCAGTTTTAATATTAACTAGTTTATTTGAAAAAAATATTTATGCAATTAGTTCAGTTTTTATTGGATTTATTATTTTTTCTATTCCTCTTATTATAAAAGAAGAAAAAGGAAGTTTGAAAGGAAAATATCATAATTTGATTTTTACTTTAATTGGTATTATTTTGGTAGTATTAATTACTTATTTTAATCCTGTTACAGGAGAGGCAAATGTTGTTGATATCTCTAAATTAGATATGGGCTTAGCTTTTTATGTTTTTGTAGTAGCAATGGTGGCAATCTCTGCTATGGTTTTGCCTGGTATATCTGGATCAACTTTGTTATTGATTTTTGGATTATATGTTCCTATTATATCCGCTATTAAAGAGTTTTTACATATGAATTTTGACTATTTGCCTGTATTAATTGTATTTGGTTTGGGGCTTATTACAGGAATTTTACTGGTAGTGCGTTTTATTAAAATGGCTTTAAAGAAGTATAGAAGTCAGTCTATTTATTGTATTATTGGCTTAATGATTGGTTCTATATATGCTATTATAATGGGACCTACTACTCTTAGTGTACCACAAGAAGCTTTATCTTTTTCTACTTTTAGTATTTTGTTTTTCTTGATAGGTGGTTTAGTTATTATCGGGTTAGAACAATTAAAGAAAATTTTAGAAAAGAAAAGTAAAGCTTAGTCTTAAAAAATACTTTTAATTAAGTATTTTTTTTAGATTACTTATTATTTTTTTAATCATTTTATTTTATCTATCTAAATATTTTAAGTAATTTGATAAAAAAGTTTTAGTGTAAAAAATAAAGAAGGAAAATTTTGCATTATTAATTATTGCAAGAAATTAAAAATTTTTATATAATGGAGATGTAATTGTCCTCGTAGCTCAGTAGGATAGAGCAATTGCCTCCTAAGCAATAGGTCGTTGGTTCGATTCCAATCGAGGACGCCAGTAGATGTTTAAAGCTTTATAGCTTTTTTTATTTTATGTTTTTTAAAAAAATGACCTTTGTTATTTTTAGAAAATGTATAAATCTTTATTTTTTTGAAAAAATATTTTTTGAATTTGGCTTATTTTCAAGCTTTTCTTTATTTTTAATTTTTATAAAATAGAGTTGCGTTATTTTTTTTAAAACATTAAACTACATTTTTGTTAAATTTTTGTCAATTGTCGTAAAGCGAACAAAAAAATTTTTAGTGCTTTTTCTAGTGTTTATGGGCTTCTGTAAAAAGTGCTGAAAAAATATCAAAAAAATGACTTGTTTTTTTGTTTTTTCCTTTATATAATCAAATTGTAAATCGTAGATGTATAGAGAGGGAAGTGTTATGAAAACAGATCAAAGATTAGAAACATTAAAAGTTATTAAAAGAGATGGGAAGCAAGTAGCTTTTAATGAAGAGAAGATTGCTATAGCAGTAAAAAAAGGGTTTGATAGTTCATTAAATGAAAATTATGAACCTAGTGATAGCAATAAAGTTTTTAATAGTGTTATGGAGGCTATAAAAGAAAAGTATGCAAATTTAGAATTAATTAAGATTGAAGATATTCAAGATTTAATTGAATCTAAGTTAGAAGAATTGGGATATCATGATGTTTTAAAATCATTTTCTAGTTATCGTAAGAGAAGAGCAGAATCTAGGGAAGTATTTCAAAAAAGATATCATAAGTTGATGAAAATTATTGAATCATTATCTTTGAAAACAGCATTAGAAGATGATAACAAAAGAGAAAATGGAAATATTGATGGAAATTCTGCAATGGGAACTATGTTACAATATGGTAGCAATTTATCTAAAGAATTTGCTAAGTCTTATATGATGGAGGCAAGATTTGCAGAAGCTCATGATAATGGAACAATACATATTCATGATATGGATTTCCTACCTATGGGAACTACAACATGTTGTCAAATTGATTTATTAGAATTATTTAAGGATGGCTTTTCAACGGGACATGGATTTCTTAGATGTCCACAAGACATTATGAGTTATTCAGCTCTTGCAGCAATAGCTATTCAGTCTAATCAAAACGATCAACATGGTGGTCAAAGTATTCCAGCTTTTGATTATTTTCTTGCTCCTGGAGTTTTAAAGACGTTTAAAAAACAATTTAAACAAACATTATATGATTATTTTGATTTATTAGGTTTTGTTCATTTAATAAAATGGGAACATATTGTTAAAGAAATTGACAAATTAAAATCAATTGAATTTGATATTAGTATGTTTGAAGAATATTATAAAGATAGCAGTGAAGTAGAAAGAGTATTTAAGGTTTCTTATGATAAAGCAATAGCTAAAACGAATAGAATGACTTATCAAGCAATGGAGGCTTTTATCCATAATTTAAATACTATGCATTCTAGGGCTGGAGCTCAAGTTCCATTTTCATCTATTAATTTTGGAACAGATGTTTCTCCTGAGGGAAGGATGGTTACTAAAAATTATCTTTTAGCAGCAGATGCTGGACTTGGTAAGGGAGAAACACCAATATTTCCGATTTCTATTTTTAAAGTAAAAGAGGGACTTAATTATAATCCAGGAGAACCAAATTATGATTTATTTAAATTATCTTGTAAAGTTTCTGCTAAGAGGTTATTTCCAAATTTCTCATTTATTGATTCTTCCTTTAATTTACCATATTATAAAGAAGGAGATTATCGAACAGAAATTGCGTATATGGGATGTCGTACTAGGGTAATGGCCAATCCTGCTGTTCCAGATAATGAGATTGTAACTGGAAGAGGAAATTTGTCATTTACTACTATTAATTTACCAAGACTTGGTATTAAATATGGTATTTTAGATAACAAAAAGGCAGATATGAAAGGATTCTGGGAAGAGCTTGGAAATATTATGGATTTAGTAAAAGATCAATTGTTAGAAAGATTTGAACTTCAATGCAGTAAAAAAGTTTATAATTTCCCATTTTTATTGGGTCAAGGGGTATGGATTGATTCTAAAGGATTGAAGCCAAATTCTAGATTAAAACCAATTTTAAAGAATGGAACTTTAACTATAGGATTTATTGGTCTTGCTGAATGTTTGAAAGCTTTATGTGGACATCATCATGGTGAAGATGAAAAAGCTCAAAAATTAGGTTTAGATATTGTGAAATTTATGAGGGATAAAATTGACGAATATGTTCAAGAATATAAACTTAATTTTTCTCTTATTGCTACACCTGCAGAAGGTTTGGCTGGTAGATTTACTAGAATAGATCAATCTATTTACGGAATTATTCCAGGTGTAACAGATCGTGAATATTATACAAATTCATTCCATGTTCCAGTATATTATGATATTAGTATTGTTGAGAAATTAAAGATTGAAGGGAAATATCATAAATATACGAATGGAGGACATATTAGCTATATTGAAGTAGATGGAGATACGGCTAATAACTTGGAAGCTTTTGAAGCGATTGTTCGTTTGATGCATGATAATGATATTGGTTATGGAGCAATAAATCATCCAGTAGATCGCGATCCAGTTTGTGGTTATACGGGAGTAATTAATGATGTTTGCCCAGGATGTGGTAGAAAAGAAGCAGAGGGCGTAACGGTTGAGAGAGTTAAAAACGCAAGCTTATCTTATTATGGAAATTAGAAGGGAAGGATTAAAATGAAAGATAGCGAAAGAATTATTGGTGAAGGGGTGGAATTTGAAAGAATTAGAAGAATTACTGGTTATTTAGTTGGGACAACAAAGAGATTTAATAATGGTAAAAAGGCAGAAGAAAGAGATCGCGTTAAACATTCTACTAAAGGCTTATTAAAAGAAGAAAAAGTAGCATAATGCAAATTCGCTTAGCAAGTGATTTACAAAGAGATTCAATTGTAGATGGAGAAGGAATTCGTTCTGTTTTATGGACTCAAGGCTGTGGACATCATTGCCCTGGGTGCCAAAATCCATCTACTTGGTCTTTTAATGAAGGAATGTTAGTTGATTTAGAAGATGTCTTTTTGGCATTAGATGAATTAGAAGGACAAGATGGCATTACTTTTTCGGGGGGAGATCCAGTTTATCAAGCTTCAGCATGTACTCTTATAGCTAAGCATGCTAAAAGTATTGGTCTTAATGTGTGGTGCTATACGGGCTTTTTATATGAAGATATGTTAAAGGATGAGGACCGCCGAGAATTTTTAAATTATATTGATGTTTTGGTTGATGGGAAATTTATTTTAAAAGAAAAAAGTCTTTCTTTATATTTTAAGGGTTCTAGGAATCAACGAATTATTGATGTTCCTAAAAGTTTAGCGACAAATAAGGTTTGTTTAGTAGAAAAATATGAAAAGCCAATTGTGAATGAGCCTCCTAAAAAGAGAGAAGAGAATATTTATATTTAGGACATTTGTCCTTTTTTATTTTTAATAGTTTTTCGTGAATAAGTAAATCTTTATTTCATATAGTTTATCAGGGAGGATGTATGAATCAAATTGATAAAAGATTTGCTAATTTATTACAAGATATTCGTTTATTAAAAGAAAAAGAACTATATTATCGAATTCGTTCTGCTTTTGAGTCTGTTTCTATGGAAGTAAAAGTAAATATGATGAATTTTTTTAGTCAATTCCCTTATTGGGGAAAAATAGATCTTGATCATCATGTTTATGAAGAAATTGAATTAAAAGTAAAAGAATTAAAAGAACACTTAAAAGATTTTGAAGATTTATATTGGCATTTAAATGATTATCGATCTAAAAAAATATTGTATGCTATATTAAATAATTGGGTGTATTATGATTTTTTAAGTCTTAGTCAGGTTCAGGAGCAGTGTTTTGATGATTACTTTGATTTAGATCTTATTCCAGAATGTAAAAATGAAGTATTTGTGGATTTAGGAGCCTATATTGGAGATTCTACTTTATCTTTTATTAAGAATTATGGAATAGATAGTTATCAGAAAATTTATACTTATGAGGTTACTCCTGAAGCTTATCAACTTTTACAAAAAAATTTAGAACCATATCCTAATATTATTTATTATTTAAAAGGAGTGGGTGATCATTTAGGAAAAGCTTCTCTTTTAAGTAATGAAGAATCTATATCTGCTAATACTTTGCTTATAGATGAAGAAGGGGATACTCAAATTACTACTTTAGATGAGGATATTCAAGAAAAAATTACTATTATTAAAGCTGATATTGAAGGGTTTGAGCAACAAATGATTAAGGGGGCTAGACAACATATTTTAAAAGATCATCCTAAATTATTAATTTCTGTTTATCATTCTAATGAAGATTTATGGAAAATTCCCCAAATGATTCGAGAGATTGATGATAGTTATCGCTTTTATTTACGTTACCATGGGGGTAGTATCTATCCTACAGAAATTACTCTAATTGCAATATAACAAAACTGTAATACTTTTTACAGTTTTTGTTTGCTATAATGGTACTGGGTGATAAAATTGAAAGAAATTTTAACTGTTCATAATTTAAAAAAATATTATGGTAATAGAGGAAATATTACGAAAGCTGTAGATGGAATTAGTTTTCAAGTTTTAGAGGGAGAATTTGTGGCTATTATGGGGGCTAGTGGTAGTGGTAAAACAACTCTTTTAAATACTATATCAACTATTGATACAGTTACAAGTGGTAATATTTTTATTGATAAACAAGATATTACTCAATTAAAAGAAGATGATTTAGCAGATTTTAGAAGGCTTAATTTGGGGTTTATTTTTCAAGATTTTAATTTATTAGATACACTTACGATTGAAGAAAATATTGAGTTATCTTTAATTATTAATCATGAAGATATTTTAAGTGTTGATAAAAAAGTAGATGATATGGCTAGAAAATTAGGAATTAGTGATATTTTAGACAAATTTCCTTATGAAGTTAGTGGGGGTCAAAAACAAAGATGTGCTTGTGCTAGAGCCTTAATTAATGGAGCTAAACTTATTTTAGCAGATGAACCAACAGGTGCACTAGATTCAAAATCTTCCCGTATGCTTTTAGAGACTATGAAGGAAATGAATGATAAGTTAAATGCAACTATTCTAATGGTTACGCATGATACTTTTAGTGCTAGTTTTTGTAAGAGAGTGATTTTTATTAAGGATGGTAAAATATTTAATGAAATATTGAGGGGTGAGAAAACAAGAAAAGAGTTTTTTAATGAAATACTAGATGTTTTGACCCTTCTTGGAGGAGATATGTGTGATGTTAAGTAAGCTTTCTTTTCGTAATGCACGGCGAAGTATTCGAGATTATATTATTTATTTAATTACTGTTACTTTAGCTTTTTCTTTTATTTTTGCTTTTAATCTTATTTCTAATTCTAAGGATGTATTAGAACTTAGTAGTGTTATGGATAATTTTAAATATGTTATGTATTTTGTGAATGTATTTATTATTTTGGTTGTTTGTTTTCTTATTAATTATACTACTAAGTTTATGTTTACAAAAAGAAGTCATGAATTTGGTACTTATATGGTTTTGGGTATTAAGAAAAAGCAAATTGTCTCTATATTTATATTAGAAAGTCTTTTTTTAGGAATTTTTTCTTTCCTTATTTCTATACCAATAGGATATGTTTTTAGTTGTTTGTTTTCAGCGATTATTATGAATATTTTTGATTTGCCATATCAAGTACTTATGGATTTTAATTTTAGTGCTTTATTTCTTTCCATTCTTTATTTTGGGATCATTTATCTTATTATTTTATTTTTAGCAAGAAGAAGATTTAAGAAAATTAAAGTTTATGATTTACTTTATTTGGAACATCAAAATGAAAAGAACATGATCAAACATAAACATATTCGAAATATTGGTTTTATCATTTCTGTAGTTTTAGGAATTTATGTTACATATTTGCTTGATGGACAGTTTCATATTGGAATAGAACCGAATATGGGTACAATTTTTCTATGTATTGGTATGATTATTATAAGTATTTACGGGATTACTTTTACTCTTGCTGATTTTATTTTAACTTTGGTTTTAAAAAGAAAAAGATTAAAATATACATCTGATAATTTGTTTGTAGTTCGTACTTTTCAGTCAAAAGTTAGAACTATGAGCTTTACTTTAGGAACTATGAGTGTTTTAATTACACTTACATTAGTGTCTTTAAATATGTCTAGTTTATTTAAGGGTGTGTTTGACTATCAAATTGAAGCGAATGCTCCTTATGATATTAATATAGCAGATGATAAGGAAAAATATGAGAGTTATTTAGACTTTATTGAAAGAGAGTATACTATTTTAGAAACGTTTACTTATGATGCTTATCAAGATACTAATAATAATGTCATTCAATATTTAGGTGATTCTTGGAGAAGTAATGATCTAGTATTAAAGCTAAGTGATTATAACAAGTTATTAGAAATGAAAGGAATGGATCCAGTTACCCTAAATAAAGATGAATATATTTTACATGTTGCGAGAGAATGGAAAGATACTTTAAATATTTCAGATTTAAAAAATATTACTTTATCTAATGGTATTTCTTTACATCAAAAAGAATTTAGAACGGAAGGATATACTTTTTCTTGGGCTTATGGTTATGGATTTGTGATTATTGTTCCTGATGAGGCTGTAGAAAGATTAAGTGTTAGTGAAAGTCATTTGATTGTGGATACAAAAGAAGGTACAACTGAAGAATTTGCTAGTAAATTAATTCAGCTTGCTTCACCAGATTTTTGTGAAGAAAATGAATATGGTTATCAGATTTGTTATTCTTTATCTAATATTGTAGTAAGGGGACAAGAGGAAGCGAATAACAATGGATTTATGACTATTAGTTCTTTTGTTTTCTATTATGTTGCTTTTATTTTTACGGCAGTTGTGGGCACTATTTTGGCTATTCAATCTTTAAGTGATTCGACTAAATATAAATATCGTTATACTGTTTTAAGAAAATTAGGTGTAAAAGATCGAAAATTATTTAAAACGGTTCGGAAACAATTATTGTTATTTTTCTTATTTCCTCTTATTTATCCAATTATTATTAGTATTTGTAGTATTACCTCTTTAAATGATTTATTTCAAATCGCTTTATCTAATGATAAAATATATCTTGTTTATTTCTTTAGTAACTTAATTTTATTCTTAATGATTTATTTCGTTTATTTTATTGCTACTTACTTTGGGTTTAAAAAGAATATTGTAGAATGAAAAAGATGGATATTTTAAAAATATTCAATTTTTTCTTTACTGATAAAGTGCTAATTTGACAAAATTTCAAAAAAGTAATAATATATTTTTCAATCAAAAGGTGAGTGTTTTTGATGGAAGAAAAATTTGAAAGTTATGATTTTATTGCAAAAGATGGAACTAGACATCAAGATATGAAAAGTGTAAGACGTGCTAACGAAATTTATTGGGAATATACGCATCCTAAGAAAATTAATCAAACTAAATCAAGAGAGTTTGCTTTAAAGACTGGACTAGGAACTCAATTTAAAGAGAAATTTAAACTTGCTACTGGTGAAATGACTATGATAAGTATTTATTTTGGAAGATGGGATAGTTATTGTACCTTGTTAATGGATGCGGTAAATTCTGGAGTAGTAAGTTTACAAGATATTGTTCAATTTGCTCATAATTTAAGAAGTGCTTCGGTAAAAACCATTACAATACCTGAACATGAAGAATATTTGAGAAGTATAAAAGTGTTAGATTTATTAATAGATACAATTAGCCGTGAACAAGATCAAGTAAGAAGATAAGCTACTTTATTGGTAGCTTTTTAAGTTCCAAAAAGCATGATTTAAAGTATTGCGATATAAAAAGGTAGATATTTTGAGATATCTATTTTTTGCGTTAGTATTAATTGTATTGTTATTTAGATAAGTGTTTTTATATTAAGTAAAAGGCTTTTTTCTTTAGTATGGATTGCGTAAATAAAAGTAGTATGATATTATTTTAATAGATATTGGGAGGTGGGAATATGAGTAGAAAATTTGCTATTATTGAAATAGGTAGTAATAATACAAAAACGCATGTTTATGAGGATAATCAGTTATTATATGAAAATAATAAAACGATAGAATTTAAGAAGAATTATAAAAAAGAAGGGAAAATTGTTGAATTTGATTTAGAACAATTATATATGGTTATAGAGCAGGCTTTAAAATATACATCAGAGGTTCATGTGTATGGATGTAGTATATTTCGAAATCTTTCTTTAGAAGAATTAGAAGTAATTAATCAGAAACTAAGAGAAAAATATTCTTTAGAAGTAGAAGTAGTTTCTCAGGATGATGAAGCGAAATATACGGCTTTAGGATGTTATCAAAATATTAATTATGAGGGTAATATTTGTATTTTTATTGGTGGAGGAGGTTCTATTGAATTAATCTTTGTTCAAAAAGGGAAAATTATTGGAAAGAAATATTTTGATTTTGGTGTTGTTGATATTACGAATCATTTTCCTAGTTTAAAAGATGATATTCCAACTGTTACTTTTAAAGAATCTTACCAATATGTTGATTCTTTAATAGGTGAAATTATGTTGTCAGCGGATTTACTTATTCTAGCAGGAGGAGATCATTTATATTGGTATCAAAATGCAAAGTACTCTTTAGATAAAAATATTAATTATCAAAGTGAAAAAGCCAGATATATGCTAACTATTGAGAAAAGTGATCAGTATGATCAAGATGCACTAGTTACTTCTTTAAATAAAATAAGAAATGCTAGTGATAATCCTTTATGGTTTGATGGAGCTAGAGCAATGAAGATTGTTACAAATGTAATATCACATAAAATTAAGGCAAAATATATTATTCCTACCAAAATAAATATGGAAGATGGTATAAAAGATATGCTTTATAAACAAAAATAATAAAATACTCTTTTATGAGTATTTTTATTTGAATTTCATTATTATTTTTGTTATTCTTGTATTGGTGATATTGATGAAGGTGTTAAGTTTAAGGGAACCATGGGCAACTTTAATTAAAGATCAGAAAAAATTTATTGAAACTAGAAGTTGGAAGATTAATTATCGAGGAGAACTTTATATACATGCTAGTATGACTAAAATAGATCAAGAAACTAGAAATAGAAAAGAGCTTTTCAATTTACTTGAAAAGGAATCTTTGAGTTTTGGTATGATTATTTGTAAATGTCAGTTAGTTGACTGTATTTATATGACAAAAGAATATGTGGAGGATATGAAAAGGAATCATTATCAAGAATATATTTGTGGAGAATATAAAGAGGGGAGATATGCTTGGATATTAGAAGATATTAAAGCATTAGAAGAGCCAATATTATCAAAAGGACACCTTGGAATTTGGAACTATTTGATAGAACAAAAGAATAAATATTAAATATTAGCTTGCTTTTGTAAAAATTTGATTCATATATGTTATAATAGAAAAATGTAAAGAAGGATGCTTATGAAGAAAATAATTTTATTTTTTATTTGTTTTTTTCCTATTTATGCTTGGGCTTTAGAAGTTCCTAATTTGAGTAGTGAAGCTGCAATTGTTTATGATATGGATTTAGAAAGTGTTATTTGGGACAAAAATAGTAATGAAGTACGTAGTGTTGCTAGTTTAACTAAAATAATGACAGTACTTACCGCTATAGAAAATATTGATAACTTTAGCGAAAATGTTTTTATTACAAATGAAATGCTTGCAGGTATTTATTGGAATGCTTCAGTAGCTGGCTTAAAAGTTGGTGATACAGTTACTTATCAAGATTTACTTTATGCAGCAATCCTTCCTAGCGGAGCTGATGCTACACAAATTCTTGCTTATGCTGTAAGTGGCAGTGTGGATACTTTTGTTGCTAAAATGAATGAACTAGCTAAAAAAATTGGAGTAGAAAATACACATTATGTGAATACGACTGGTCTTGATCAAGATGGTGCTTATTCTACAGCTTATGATCAAATGCTAATTTTAAATTATGCATTACAAAATCCACTCTTTAAAGAAATTTATACAACTAAAGAATATACTTTAACAAATGGACTTAAAGTGGAGGCTAGTGTTAATAAGTATAATCAAGTTTTAAATTTAGATACTTCAAAAATTATTGGTAGTAAAACGGGCAATACTGATCTTGCTGGACTTTGTATGTCGGCTTTGTTTTATCATGAAGATCATGAAATGATCCTCATTACTTTAGGTGCAGAACGAATAGATGATTTACCTTATAATTTAATTGATACGTTAACTATTATTGATACGGTTAATCAAAATTATGAAATCCCTGTAGCTGATGTTACAACAGAATCTGTTTTTTTAGAGAAAGAGGAAATTGAAACATTTAATATTCCTTATGAAGTCGTTATTGTTTTGGTTGTTGTTCTTTTTTTAGGATTGACATTATTATGTAGGAGGAAGAAAAAATGAGATTGTTAGTTGTGGAAGATGATTTAAAGATTGCTCAAGAATTGAAAATATTACTGGAACATGAAAATTATGAAGTAGAAACACTAGCTGATTTTTCTTCAATTATAGAAGATATTTTAACCAAAGATTGTGATTTGATGCTACTTGATATTAATCTTCCTAATCGAAATGGATTTCGAATTTGTCGGGAAATTAAAAAGAAGAGACAAATACCTATTATTTTTGTTACAAGCAGAAATACGGAAGAAGACGAATTAAACAGTATTCTTTCTGGTGGGGATGATTTTGTTACGAAACCTTATAATAAATATATTTTGTTAGAAAAAATTAGAAGAGCATTAAAACTTAATGATCCTGTTCGTTATAAGGAACTAAAAGTTCATGATGTTACTTTGGATTTACATTTATCAAAAGTGTGTTTTCAAGATAAAGAAGTGGAATTAACAAGAAATGAATTTCGAATATTATATTATCTTTTTTTAAACGTTGGAGTAGTGTTAAGTAAAGAAAAATTAATTGAATTTTTATGGAATGATCAATATTATTTGGATGAGACTATTCTTTTAGTTAATATTAATCGTTTGAGAAAAAAATTAGATGATATTGGCTTAACTGATTTTGTTAAAACAAAAAGAGGAGTAGGATATTTTATATGAGCTTTGGTTGTTTTTTAGAAAAGAATATTTCTTTTCTTATCTTTCATTTTTCTTTTAGTATTGTTCTTTTTGTTCTTTTTTATTTATTTGAGATTCCATTATTTGTGGCTTTTATATTATCTTTAGCACTTTTTCTTTTTTCTTTTGGCTATCTAATCTTTCTTTTTTTATTTAAGAAAAGAAAAGCCTTAGAAATTATTCACTCTTGTGATAAATTAGAAGAAAAATATTATATTTCTGAGGTTATTCATAAAGATTATTCTGTTGATGTTTATCCTTATTATTATGTGTTAAAAGAGGCTTGTAAATCTATGAATGATAAAATTAGTAAGATAGAACAGGAAAAAGAAGATTATCAAGAATATATTGAAAGCTTTGCTCATGAAATTAAAACTCCTATTGCAGCTTTGTCTTTATATTCTGATAATATTCAAGATCAAAGTTTGAAAGAACAGTTAGGGAAAATTGAAGATTATGTGGAACAAGTTTTATATTATGCGAGAAGTGATAATACGGAAAAGGATTATTTTGTAAAGAAAATTAATATATCTAATCTTATACATACGTTGATGTTAAAATATAAAGATTCCTTTTTAGCGAGTCATATTATTTTAAATGTTCATGATTTAAATTATTGTATTTATACAGATGAAAAATGGATTTTATTTATTCTTCAGCAGATTATTGGCAACTCTATGAAATATTTTGATAAAAATAAAAAAACATTGGAAATTTATGCAGTTACAAAAAATAATCAGGTAGAACTTATTATTGAAGATAATGGATGTGGGATTCGACTATCAGATTTGCCAAGAGTTTTTGATAAAGGATTTACTGGTTCTAATCGGAAGAAAAGTTATGCAACAGGGATAGGTCTTTATTTGGTTAAAAAATTAAGTAAAAGACTAGATATTGAGGTAAATATTGAATCTAAATATCAAGAATATACTAGAGTTCATATTATATTTCCTAAAAGCAAAATACATGAAGAGATGTCTTTATAGAAAATAATGAATGATTGAAATCCTTAAATATGATATACTTAAAGAGGGATGTTTATGAAAAAAATTTTAATAATTGAAGATGATGAAAGTGTTAGAAATGAATTAAGGGAATTACTTAGTAATGCTTGTTATGAGGTTGCTTTTTTAAATGACTATCAACACATGTTAGAAGATATTTTAAAGATTATGCCAGATTTACTTTTACTTGATATAAATATTCCATATATGAATGGGGAAGTATTACTTAAAAGTCTTAGAAAAGTTAGTAATTTGCCTGTTATTATGGTTACAAGTAAAAATACAGAGATAGATGAAGTTTTATCTATGAGTTATGGGGCAGATGATTATATTACAAAGCCTTATAATCCAACGATCTTATTACTTAGAATACAGGCAGTATTAAAGCGATTAGAAAATAATATAACGGATACTATATATTATCATGATTTAGTAATTGAAGTAAAAAGAGGAATTGTGAAAAAGGGTGAAGAAGAAATTATTCTTACGAAAAATGAGATGATTATATTTCTTTATCTTTATGATGCAAAAGGACATATTGTTTCTAGAGATGAATTAATGACAGAACTTTGGAATAATGAAGAGTATATTAATGATAATGCTCTTACGGTTAATATTAGTCGTCTTAGAGGTAAATTTAGAGAATTGGGAATAATAGATGCAATTGAGACAAGAAAAGGACAGGGATATGTTTTAGTATGAAATTATCTAATTATTTGAAGGATAAAATTGTTATTATTATTATAGTTCTAGTTGCTTATTTTATTTTTTTATCTTTTATGATTGGATTTAAAGTCAGTCATCTTTTTAGTATTACTTTCACTCCTTTATTTTTCTTTATTCTTGATTATATTTTTTTATGATTATTTTAGAAGAGTCTTTTTTTATCGTGAAATTTTAGAAAAACTAGATTTATTAGAAGAAAAGTATTTGATTTGTGAATTAGTCATGAAGCCAAATTTTTTAGATGGAGAATTAATTTATCAGATGATGTATGAAATTAATAAGTCTATGAATGAATATGTAAAAAATTATCAAGAAAAAATGAATGATTTTAAAGAATATGTGGAGTTATGGATTCATGAAGTAAAAATACCTTTATCAGCTTTATCTTTATATACTCATAATAAAAAAGCAGATAAAGTTTTAATAGGAGAAATTAATAAGATTGATAATTATTTAGAACAAATTCTTTATTATATTCGTAGTGAAAATACACAAAATGATTATATTATTAAAGAAGTTAGCTTAGCTCATGTGATTAGAGATGTTATGCTAAAAAATAAAACTGTTTTATTAGAAAAAGAGATTGAAATTGATACGGATGTTGGTAGGCTTAGTGTGCTCACCGATTATAAATGGTTGGAGTTTATGCTGAATCAAATTATTAGCAATAGCATTAAATATATGAAAGATGGTTTAGATAGAAAGATAGAAATAAAAGCTTATCAAAGAGAACAACAAATTATTTTAGAAATACTAGATAATGGAATAGGGATTCCTAAAAGTGATCTTAAAAGAGTTTTTAAAAAAACATTTACTGGTCAAAATGGAAGAAAGGTTCCTGGTTCAACTGGTATGGGTTTATATATTGTAGCAGAGTTATGTAAAAAGTTGGGGCATAAATTAGAAATTGAATCAAAAGAAGGAGAGTATACGAAAGTTATTATTGCTTTTGATGAAAATTTATTTTATAAAGAGGCTGTTGGAAAGATTAAATAGAAAGTTGAAGATTGTTAGAGCTATTACAAATTTGTAATATTCCGTAAGATTGAACGAATGATTTTTTCGTTCTTTTATTATATAATAGTTTTTGAAAGGAAAGATTTTATGGAAGAAATTTTAAAAATTGATAAAATAGAAAAGTACTATGGAAATAAATCTAATTTAACAAAAGCACTTGATAATATTAGTTTTAGTGTGGAAAAAGGTGAATTTGTGGCTATAATGGGGGCAAGTGGTAGTGGTAAAACAACACTTCTTAATTCAATATCTACTATTGATCGAGTTACTAGTGGTCATATTTATGTTTCAGGGGAAGATATTACAAAATTAAGAGGGAATGAATTAAATCGTTTTAGAAGAGAAGAATTAGGCTTTATTTTTCAAGATTTTAATTTGTTAGATACTCTTACAGGATATGAAAACATTGCTCTTGCTTTATCTATTCAAAATGTACCTGTTAAATTGATTGATAAGAAAATTATGGAAATTGCTGGTCGGCTTAATATTAAACATATTTTAAAAAAATATCCTTATCAAATGAGTGGAGGAGAAAAGCAGAGAGTTGCATCAGCAAGAGCTATTATTACAAATCCAAAGTTAGTTCTAGCTGATGAACCAACAGGAGCTCTTGATTCAAAATCTTCTAGAATGCTTCTTGAAAGTTTTAATTATCTTAACACTGAACTTCAAACAACTATTTTAATGGTTACTCATGATGCTTTTAGTGCTTCTTATGCAAATCGAGTTATATTTATTAAGGATGGTAAAATATTTAATGAATTGAATAAAGGAGATAAATCACGTAAAGAATTTTTTGATGAAATAATAGATGTTGTTACTATATTAGGAGGAGATCTTAATGATGCTCTTTAAGTTATCTTTAAAAAATATTCGAAAAAGTTTTAAAGATTATGCAATTTATTTTTTTACTCTTATTTTAGGAGTGGCTATTTTTTATGTATTTAATGCAATTGAAAGCCAAACTGTTTTACTTAATGTTACCTCTAGTACTAGAGAGATTATTGATTTAATGGTTGATATGCTTTCAGGAGTAAGTGTGTTTGTATCTTTTATTTTGGGTTTTTTAATTATTTATGCAAGCCGTTTTTTAATGAAACGAAGAAATAAAGAATTTGGAATTTATCTTACTTTGGGAATGAGTAAAAAAAATATTTCTAAAATTATGCTTTTTGAAACTTTGTTTATCGGTATTATTTCTCTTATTATAGGACTACTTATAGGCGTTTTATCTTCTCAACTTATGAGTGTCCTTGTTGCTAATAGTTTTGAAGCAGATCTTACTCGTTTTACATTTGTATTTTCTAGTAGTGCTATGATCAAGACTGTGATTTATTTTGGTATTATTTATCTTTTGGTTATGATATTTAATGTTGTAAATGTTGGACGTTGTAAACTTATTGATTTAATTCAAGCAAATAAAAAAAGTGAAGAAGTAAAAATGAAGAATCCTTTTATATGTATTATAGTATTTATTATTTCTGTAGTGATGTTAGGATATGCTTATTATTTAGTAACTTCAGGATTAAAGGTTTTAACAAGTGATATATCTATTTTTATACCTATTATTTTAGGTTGTGTTTCTACTTTTTTTATTTTTTGGTCTTTATCTGGTTTAATTTTAAAGATTGTAATGAGCTTTAAGGGGATTTATTATAGGGGATTAAATAGTTTTGTTTTAAGGCAAGTTAGCAGTAAAATAAATACTACTGTTTTTTCAATCACTATCATATGTTTGATGCTTTTTGTAACTATTTGTGTTTTTTCAAGTTCTTTATCTATGAAAAATTCCATGACAACTAATTTAACTACTTTAGTTCCTGTAGATGTTGAGTTTTCTAAAAGAAGAAATATTAGTGAAGATTATGTGAATCAAACAGGATATAGTGAAATATTAAGACAAGATTCTTTTCTTAGCATTGAAGAAAGCTTGAAGAAAGTAGATTTTGATATTCATACCTATTTAAAAGATGTTGTAGATGTTAATATTTATGCATCTAGTGATTTTACTTTTGTTAATACTTTGGGAGATGCTGTGGATGAAATAAAAAGAAAGTATCCATTTTATACTTATTATGCTCCAGAAGAAATTATGAAATTAAGTGATTATAATAAAGTAGCAAAATTATATGGTCATAGACAATATACATTAAATGATGATGAATATCTTATTGTAGCTGATTTTGAAAGTATGATAGAAATGAGAAATGAAGCTTTAAAAACAAGACCTTCTATTTCTGTTTTTGAAGTTACTTTAAGTCCTAAATATGATGAATGTCAAAATGGCTTTGTTAGAATTTCTAGTAGTCATATTAATACAGGTATTATTATTGTACCTGATCATGTTGTGGATGAAGCTTACTTAGAACGAGAAATTTTATTAGCAAATTATAAAGCTGATAGTAAAGAAGGTAAGCAAGAAATTGAAAATACTTTTTTAGATTTAGGAAATCATCCCAATAGTAATACGATTTCACTTGATGCTAGTACGAAAATTAGTATTTATGAAGCTAGTGTGGGATTAGGAGCTATGGTAACTTTTATTGGTTTATATTTAGGAATTATATTTTTAATTTCTAGTGCTGCTATTCTGGCTTTAAAAGAATTATCTGAAAGTACAGATAATAAAGAGAGATATCAAATGCTTAGAAAAATAGGTGCAGATGAAAAATTAATTCATCATGCTTTATTAAAACAGATCGCTATTTTCTTTAGTTTTCCTCTCATTCTTGCTATTATTCATTCTATTTTTGGACTAGAGTTTTGTAAATATATTTTAATGACTTTTGGAGATGAAGAGATGGTTAAGTCTATTAGTATGACAGCAATATTTTTAGTTATTATTTATGGAGGATATTTCTTAATTACTTATTATTGTAGTAAAAATATTATAAAAGATAAATAATAAAATATGAATTATAAATCTTTTTTTCTTATAAATTTTGTGTTATAGTTTGTGTAAGGGAAGATGAATATGATAAGAGAAATTACGATTCAAGACATTCAAAAATTATTTATAAAAAGAAATGAAGATGTTCATAAGGGTGATTTTGGGAAAGTTGGTATTATTGGTGGATCCATTAAATATAGTGGGGCAGTAAAACTTGCTTATATGAGTTTAAGTTCGCTTAGAAGTGGATGTGGACTGGTAAAAGTAATTGTTCCTCAAAACGTGTCTTTATCGCTTTCTAGGCTTTTATTAGAACAAACTTTGTATCCATATGATTCAATAGAAGATATTAAAACAGCTATTGAGGATTTAGATGTTTTAGCAATTGGGATGGGTTGGGATTCTAATTTGGAACATTTATCTATCTTACAATATATTTTAAAAAATTTTACTGGAATTATTATCATTGATGCAGATGGGCTAAATACTTTGGTGGGAAAACTAGAGTGGTTAAAATTTAGTAAAGCTTCTATCGTTTTAACTCCTCATTTAAAAGAATTTTCACGATTAACTGGTTTGGATATAAAGGAAATAAAAGAACATAGTTTTGAACTTGTTAAATCTTTTGCCCAAGAATATCATGTAATTCTTTTGCTTAAAGGACATACTACTTTAATCTCTGATGGTGTAGATCTTTACAGTATTTGTTATGGCTCTGCAGGTATGGCTACAAGTGGAAGTGGGGATGTTTTATCTGGAATCATAGCAGGTCTTCTTTCTTATCAAGATTTTAATCTTTTAACTGTTAGTGCGGCTGCTTTGTTAAATGGTTTGGCAGGTGAAATGGCTCAAGCTAAAAATACTGATATAGGAATGATTGCAAGTGATACCATTCATTGTATACCAGAAGCAATAAAAAAAATTAGAAATGATTATATGGCTACTTTTGAAGATTTTTTAAAATTAGATGTTCGAGTTGGAACAATTATAATGGTAGAAGATTTTATTAAGGCTAAAAAGCCAGCCTATAAGTTAGAAATTGATTTTGGTAATTTGGGTATTAAAAAATCTTCGGCACAAATTACTAAACTTTATACAAAAGAAGAGCTAATTGGTAAAAAAGTATTAGCAATTGTTAATTTCCCTAAAAAACAAATTGCAGATTTTATGTCAGAAGTTTTAGTTTTGGGAGTGTACAGTAAGACGGGAGTAGTTCTAATTGAACCTAATAAACACGTAAATAATGGTGAAAAGTTAGGTTAAATTGGAACTTTTTTTAAAGTTTAGCGATTATTTAAATAGAGGTGGATTAAAGTGAGTACTAAGGAATCCTTCAATAAATTTCAAAAAATTTATGATGCAACTTATGATGATATTTTAAAGTATGTGATTTGTAATGTTTCTTCTATTCAAGATGTATCTGATATCATTCAAGAAATTTATTTGGCTGTATATAAAAAAATTAAAAAAGATATAACAAAAGAATATATTTTAGGAATTGCTAAACATAAAATTAAAGATTATTATCGTTTTCGTTATAAGCATAGGTCTTGTGTTGTGGAATCTGATTATGTTGATGCGACACCAGATTATATTGATTTGTTAGAGCTAGTTATCCATCAAGATCAAATTGATGTAATATGGAATTATTTAAAAAATAAAAAAAGTGTTGTCGGTAAGATTTTTTTCCTTTATTTTTATGAGAATTATTCTCTTAAAGAAATAGCAAATATTTTATATATTACTGAATCTAATGTGAAACATTATTTATATCGTACTTTACGTGAAATTCATTTATTTTTAGAAGGAGAGGGTAAGAATGAAGAAAAATGATTTATATCGAGTTTTTGATGCTCAGTTTAATAAAAATGAGATGTATCAAAAAATAAAAAATACATTAGACAAGAAAAAAAGAAAGCAAATCATTTTTAAATGTAGTTTGATTTCTATTGCTTTTATTTTTGTTATCTTAGGATTTTTTATGAACAAAAGTAAGTTTGATGATAAAAGTGTTTTAAATGAACAAGATAATGTAAAAGACAAAATTTATATTAATGAAATTGATCAGAATAAATATGATAATGTTTCTAATTTGGATGTACGTATTCTTGATATAAGTAATTCTTCTTATGAAGTATCTCCTATATCAACAGAAATTCCTAGTGATTTAAAACTTGATACGATTTATATCGTATATGTTAAGGATGAACAAACAGGAAAATATGATATTGTACATGATATTATAGAAAGCTATACTGGTAAGGAAAGAGCAGTCAATATTAGTTATTCTTCTATTGGGGAAGTACTTCGAGATGTAGATATACCTAAGGGAAACTTTTCTATTGTTCATGATGTAGAAGTTATGATTAGTAAAAATGATGAAACATTAATTGGGCAATTTAAGTATTTAGATATTTATTATGATATTGAAACCTGGGGTTTAACAAGTGATGAATTTTTAGATATTATTGATAGTATTATAAAGTAGGAGTAGGTATGAAAAAAAATTTAATATATGGAATTGTTCTAGTAGTGATTATTTTTGGGGTTTTAACAGGAGTGTTTATTATTCATTCTAAGAAAGATCATATTTATTATGGAAAGAATATTATTTTTAACCAAATTGAAAATTATCAGAATGTTGGTTATGGTAGTGATGTTCAAATAATAGAAAATCCATGTGATTGTATTAGGGATGATTATGCTGGCTTTCAGTTACCAGTAGATGTTGTTTTAAAAAGTGAGTATGGGCTTTCCTTAGGAGGAGAAAATATTCATGATTATGTTTTTGAGTTTAAAGGAAATGGTCATAGGCAAGTAACAATTGCTTATTCAAGTATTTCTGAGCCAGTTAGTGATCGTTTTATTGAAGGCGATCATGAAGTAAGTGATATTGATGGTGTAGAATTTATTTTATATCAATATGGAAATAATGTATTTATTACATCCTTTTATTATGATCAGAAATATTATGATATAAAGACCGTTGATTTGACAAAGAATGAATTTATCCATTTATTAAAGGGGATTATTAGTGAATAATTGTATTTTAAATTCCTATGAAATTTCTTAGAAATATGTTATACTTATTTTGTTGAGGAATGATGCTATGGATCAAAATAAAATTGGAGAATTTATTAAGAAGCTCAGAAAAGATAATCATCTAACGCAAAAAGAATTTGCAGAGCTTTTTGGGGTTACTTATCAAGCAGTCAGCAAATGGGAGAATGGACTTAATATTCCTGATATTGCTATTTTAAAAGAAATTAGTAATAAATTTAATGTTGATATGAATGATCTTTTAGATGGAAAAATGAAAAAAAAGAAAAAAATTTTAAAATATGTTTTTGTTTGTTTCCTTTTTCTTTTTGTGATTGGCTTAGTTTTAATATTAGATCCTTTTCATCATGATGATTTTACTTTTAAAACAGTTAAAAGTTCTTGTAAAGATTTTGATGTATTGGGAAGTATGGCATATAATAATAATAAAACTTCCATATATATTTCTAGTATTAATTGTTTAAATATGGATTTGGAAGAGTATTCTAAGATTACTTGTATTTTATATGAACAAGTAGAAAATACAAAAACAGAAATTAGTAGATCTACTTATGAAGGAGATCGTATTACTCTTAATGAATATTTGAAAACAGTGGAGTTCAATATTGATGATTATGAAACCACTTGTAAGTATTATACAGAAGATAGTTTAAGTATTGAACTAAGAGCTTTAGATGAAAATAAAAAAGTTATTACTTATGAAATTCCTTTAGTTTTAGATGAAAATTGTAGCTCAACTTCTAGTTGAGTTTTTTCAACCTATAATTTATTTATTTTGAATTTATTAGTATGATATACTTTTTGCGGAGTGAAGAAAGATGAAAAATAAAAAGAAAAAAATATTATTGATCTTATTGATTATTCTTATTTTGGTTTTGGTAACTTTTTTGGTTTTAGGATTTTTGTCGAATAATCATAAAGAAGTAAAACGTACGATTAGTCTTGTTCAAAAGCAAGAGGAACTTGAAACTGAGTTTATTAGTGAGGGATATACGATTGATCAACCTAATGTTATTTTGAATCCTTATGAAATATCACCTTTAACGGCATTAGTTATTTTTGAAACAGAAGAAGAAGTAGCACCTACAGTTACTATTGTAGGTAAAGATAAGCTTAGTACATTTACTCATGAATTTGAAAGTGGTACAGTTCATTATTTGCCTATTTATGGTTTGTATGCTGATTATGAAAATCAAATAATTATTGAATATGGCAGTGTTTCTAAAACGATTACAATAAAGACGGAAGCACTACCTGATGATTTTATTTTACCTACTAGTGTTCATACTAAAAAAAGTGAATTATCGAATGATTTATACTTTTTTACACCATCTAGTAGTGGATATACTTGTTGTTATGATGTAAACGGTGATGTTCGGTGGTATTTAACTAATTATGCATTATGGGAGATTAATCGTTTAGATAATGGGCATTTGATGGTATCTACAGAAAGATTAGTGAATTCGCCATATTATATGAGTGGTTTATATGAGATGGATTTATTAGGAAAAATTTATAAAGAAATCAGTTTAGAAGGAGGATATCATCATGACTATTTTGAAATGCCAAATGGTAATTTATTGGTAGCTAGTAATGAATTTTACAACGATAGTGGAACTGTAGAAGATGTAGTAGTAGAAATAGATATTCATACTGGTAAAGTAGTTAAAACTTTTGATTTAAAAAATATTTTAAATATGGAAGATGGGAAAAGTGAAAATTGGACTAGTTATGATTGGTTTCATAATAATTCGGTTTGGTATGATTTAGAGAGCAACTCTATTACTTTATCAGGAAGACATCAAGATGCTATTATAAATATTGATTATGATACGGGAGAACTTAATTGGATTATTGGTGATTCTACTAATTGGAGTGAAGAATATCAAAAATATTTTTTTACACCAATTGGTGATGATTTTGAATGGCAATGGAGTCAACATGCCGCTATGATTACTCCTGAGGGATATGTCTTTGTTTTGGATAATGGTAATAATAAATCAAAGATTAAAGAAGAATATGTATCTGCTAGTGATAGTTATACAAGAGGAGTTATGTATAAGATTGATACTGATCAGATGACTATTGAACAAATTTGGGAATATGGTAAAGAAAGAGGAAGTGAATTTTATTCTCCATATATTTCTGATGTAGATTACCTAGGAAAAGATCATTATATTGTACATTCAGGTGGAATAGTTTATGTAGATGGTAAAAATTCTAATGAACCAGCAGGACTTGGAGGTGCTGATAAATTAGAATCAATTACAGTAGAATTAAAAGATAATAAAGAAATTTTTGAAATCATTTTACCTACTAATAATTATCGAGTTGAAAAAATGAGTTTATATACTGAAAATGATAATTATGAGAAAACTTCTGCTGTAAGAATAGGAAGCCTTGGAAAAACAAGTGTTGATGAAGAAGAAGTGGGCTTTGTTTTGGCAAATAAAGATATTAGTGATTTTGATAGGGATTTTTCAATAACACAAGAAATTGACCGTTTAACTATTAGTGGAAGATTTAAAAGAGGAGAAGATGTTGATATTATAATGTATCAGAATATGAAAAAATATGTCTATCACATTTCTGTTAGTAAAAAGCCATATACTGCTTTGTGTTTAGATATTTTTACAGAAGATGAAACAGAAAATGGAATTGTTGTAAATAAGTATATTAATAAAGAGGGACTAAAAGGAAAATATTCTATTTATTTAAGAATTGATGATGTTATTTATGATACAGGAGAGTATGTAGAATTTTAAGAGAGTTTTCTCTTTTTTCATTTTGTGTTATAATTGTTTTGAAAGGTAGGAAGAATAATGGAAAAAGCAAAAGTTTATTTTACAAAGGATTTGACTAAAGAGGGGTTAGTTAAAGTCTATCGTGCTTTAGGAATAGAGTTAAACGGTAAAGTAGCAGTGAAGCTTCATTCAGGTGAAAAAGGAAACCAAAATTTTTTAAAGCCAGAATTTGTTAAAGATTTAGTAGAAGAAGTGAAGGGAACAGTTGTTGAGTGTAATACTGCTTATGATGGAGAGAGAAACACAACTAAACGTCATGAAAAGCTTATGAAAGAACATGGATGGAGTAATTATTTTCAAGTAGATATTTTGGATAGTGAACAACCAGATTTAATTTTAGATATTCCTAATGGAAAAAAGATTCAAAAGAATTATGTTGGGAAACATATTGAAAATTATGATTCTATGCTTGTTTTATCTCATTTTAAAGGGCATCCTATGGGTGGATACGGAGGAGCTTTAAAACAACTTTCTATAGGAGTTGCTTCAAGTAAGGGAAAACGTTATATACATTGCGTAGGAAAGGAAAATGGTTCTTATGAAGATATGTTTCATGTTGAACAGTTGGATTTTTTAGCTTCTATGGCTGATGCGGCTTCTAGCGTGGTGAATTATTTTAAAGGAAATTTAGCTTTTGTAAATGTGATGGCTAATATGAGTGTAGATTGTGATTGTTGTGCAGTAGCAGAAGATCCTTGTATGAAGGATATTGGTATTTTAGCTTCAATAGATCCTGTTGCCATTGATCAAGCATGTTTAGATTTAGTGTATCAATCAAATGATTTAGGAAGAGACCATATGGTAGAGCGAATTGAAAGGCAACAAGGTACAAAGATTATAGATGATGCTTGTTTTTTAGGTATTGGTACTAAAGAATATGAACTTATTGAAATTGATTAGAAGATTTGTTTCTATAAATCTTCTTTTTTGAATTAGAGTTTTAAGATGAGGTTTGATTAAACTATGAAGAAATGGATTTTAGGAATAGGAATAATTATTCTATTATGTTTTTTATGGTCGTTTGGAGTTATAAATGGAGCTTTTAAAGTTTGGGATAATCAAATTTTGGAGTTTATTACCTCTTTTTTGAGAAAAGATTTATTAATCGCTTGTTTTAAAGGAATGACTTTTTTAGGAAGTGCTATTTGGTTTCTTTGCTTTACTATTATAACTTTTCTTTTCTTTAAAAATAAATGGATTGGTATAATGATGGGAATAAATACACTTTTAATAGCAGGATTTAATTTGATATTAAAAGATATTTTTGCTATTTCAAGGCCAGTATATGCTTTGATTGAAGAGATTGGATATAGTTATCCTTCAGGACATGCTATGGCTAGTTTGGCTTTTTACGGATTTCTTATTTATTTGATATATAAATTAATGAGGAAAGGCTTTAAAAGAAGTTTTTTGATTATTTTTTTACTTTTTTTAATTTTGGCTATTGGTTTTAGTCGAATTTATTTGGGAGTTCATTATCCTAGTGATATTATTGGTGGATATCTTTTTAGTTTTGGTTATTTATTAGTATTTATTTTGGGATTGAAAAAATTAGGATTGGAGAAATTATTATGCGGTATAAAAAAGAAATGAAAAGTTTAATTCATAGCTTTAAATATGCTTTTCAAGGGATTTGGGCATCATTTAAATCAGAAAGAAATATGAAAATTCATGTATTTATGATGATTTTGGTTCTTATTTTTGGTTTTTGGCTCAAAATTAATTATAGTGAATGGATGATATGTATTATTTTGTTTGCACTTGTAATTGCAGCAGAACTTTTTAATACTGCTATAGAAGAAATAGTTGATATGATTAGTATGAATATTAGTCCACAAGCTAAATTAGTTAAAGATATTTCAGCTGGGGCAGTATTAGTAATGGCAATAGCTGCTTCGATTATTGGGGGAATGATTTTTATCCCTAAATTATTTGCTTTAGGAATTTTTTGATATTTGAAGGAGGATTTTTATGAAGAAAAAATTAGTTTGTTATTTTTCCGTAAGTGGTAGAACAAAGAAGGTGGCTTTTAGGTTGGCTAATTGTTTACAGGCAGATTTGATGGAGATTCAACCTCTTAATTTATATACATTAGATGATTTGGATTGGAAAAATCCTAATAGTCGTTCGTCTAGAGAAATGAATGATGTTAATAGTCGACCAGAAATTAAAAAGCAAGTGATTAATATGGATATGTATGAACAAATATTTATTGGATATCCAATATGGTGGGGACTTGCTCCACGTATTATTAATACATTTATTGAAGATCATCATTTAGAAGATAAAGATATTTATATTTTTGCTACAAGTGGAGGATCTTCTATTCAATATAGCTTTGAACATTTAAAAGAAAGCTATCCTGATCTTCACTTTATTGATGCTAAGTTAATGAGTGATACAATGACAGATGAAGAACTTAAATTTTAATTTGTTTTTGCTTTGTAAAATGATAATTATTCTATTGACTTTCTTTCTGGGGGGGGGGGTATAATTTTAGTGAAAGGAGAAGAGATAATGAAAAAGGCAATTATGACTTTTCTATTGTCAATCGGACTAATGCTTGGTGGCATCAGCGTAGTTCATGCAGAGGGAACTTTGCAATCTAAAATTGATGCTACAGAGAAAGGAGGTACATTAACATTAGATGCAGATTATAATGAAGAAGTAACAATTAACAAAGATATGACTATTGATTTTCAGGGTCATAAGTTAACATCTACTACTTACGGTATCGTTGTTACTGATGGTGCCAAAGTCACAATTACTGGTAATGGCTCTGTTGAGAGTGAAAAGGGTGCTGTTGTTAATAAAAATGGTACTGTAGTTATTGAGAATGGTAACTTTAATTCTAAAAGTTGGTATACGATTAAGAATTTAAGTAATATGACTATTAATGGTGGTACTTATACTCAAGGTGAAAATAAGTCTAATGCTAGTTTAATTGCTAATGGTTGGTATGATGGTGCTGGTTCAAATGGTAATGATTTAGGTGTTGTGCCACCTGCTAGTGATGGAAAAGCATCTGCAATTTTAACTATTAATGGCGGAAATTTTATGCATAAAACAAAAACTTCTGCTATAAAAAGTGATGATTGGTCTAAAACTATAATTAAGAATGGAAACTTTGAAAGTGAAAATGGTTTTTTAGTTCAAGCTACTGGAAATGTTTCAATTTCAGGTGGAAAATTTAAGGGATTTAATGCAGTAGCTGTTATTAATGGCTTTAATAAAGCAGAAATGTATCCTGGTATTTTAGTTATTAGTGGAGGAACATTTGATGCAGCTTATTTATATAGACCAGATGATAAGGGTTCTGTAACTGTTAGTGGAGGAACATTCAATTTAACTCAAGGTTTAATTCAAAAAGAAAGTAAAGAAGTAGCATTGAATCTTATAGGAGGTACTTATTCTGTTGATGTAACTGATTATGTTACAAAAGAGAATTTAATTGTTAATAAAACTGATAAGGGTTATACTGTAGAAGTTAATAAAACAGTAGTAGCTACTGATGAAGATGGTGAAGTTATTGCAGAATTTGAAACAGATAGTAATGCAGGAATTTCTAAAGATCATAATTTAGTAGTTAAAGAAGAAGCTTTAAAAGAAGAAGAGAAAGTTACGGCTTCACTTGAGGAAAAATTAACAGAAAGTCTTAAAAATGATAGTAAAGTATTAGTTGATACAAAGATTTTAAAGACTTATGATATTACAGTAACAGATCATGAAAATCAAGTTGTTGACATGAAAGATGGTAAATATACTATTAGTCTTAAAGTTTCTTCTGAATTAACAAATGCTTATAAAGATTTTAAAGTCGCTTATATTAATGATAATGGAGAAGTTGCTGAATTACTTGATGCTCAATTAAAGGATGGTAAGATTGTTTTTGCTACTACTCATTTAAGTACTTATGCTATTATTGGTTATAATGCTTTAGCTGTAGCAGAAGATGATACTCCTACTGTTGGAGATAATACTGGTGATAATGTTCCAAATGTGCCTCAAACATTTGATAGTTCTTATATATATGCTGGTATTTCTTTAGTTAGCTTAATAGCAATCGGTGGAAGTGCTCTTTATTTAAGAAGAAGACATAATTAATTATTAAAGCCTTGTAAAACAAGGCTTTTTTTGTTACAAATTTGTAAGAAATAAAAGGAAAAAAATATGTTATAATAAAAAAGCTAGAGAGGTATTTTTATGGGTTATGTTGAAGTTATTACAACAGCATTTATTGCTTTTCCGTTTATTGCTTTTTTATTTACTGTACCTTTTATGTTATATAATTATCATAAATATGGTTCTATTCCTTTTTTTCGGGTTCTTATTGTTTATACTTTTATTTTATATTTGATTAATATTTATTTTTTGGTTATTTTACCACTTCCAACTTTTTCAGAAGCTCTTCAAAATACAGGACCTTATATTAATTATATTCCGTTTAATTTTATTCATGATTTTATTCGGGAAACACCTTTTATTTGGAATGAACCTAGTACTTATTTAAAGGCTATCTTAGATCCTAGTTTTTATGTGGTAGCTTTTAATATTTTGATGTTTATTCCTCTTGGTATGTATCTTAGATATTATTTTAAATGTAGTTTTAAAAAGACACTTTTGTATTCTTTTCTAGTCAGTTTATTTTTTGAACTTACACAATTAACGGGTTTATATTTTATTTATCCTAATCCATATCGATTATGTGATGTAGATGATCTTATTCAAAATACTTTAGGTGGAATTTTAGGTTTCCTTATTATGGGTGGTCTTTCTCGTTTTTTACCAACTAGGGATAAAATTGATGAAGAAGCTATTGAAAAAGGAAAGAGCGTTTCAGGGTTAAGAAGAATTACTGTTTTCTTTTTAGATTCGTTTTTATTTTTAATTTTATCTATTTTTGTGTCTATATTTTTTGATCATTATATTTTGATTATTTCTTTTGGAATTTATTATGTTTTGGTACCACTTGTTTATCATAATGCAACAATAGGAATGAAATTTTTGAATTTAAAGATGGAGTATAAAAAGGTAGGATTTATTTTTAATATTCTACGTTATTTTTTCTTATATTTTTATTATTTTGTTCTTCCTATGGGATTTGGTTTATTTTTAATTTACCTTCATTCTTATTTAAAACTACAAAATATTTCTTTTCTTTTTTATGGTAGTGGTCTTTTTATTATTTTGTTATTTTATTTTATTCATTTTATATTTCTTCTTAAAAATAAGAGAATGTTTTATGATCGGTTATTTGGATTTAAATTCATCAGTACTATTCAAGTAAATGAAAATTAGAGTATTAATTTAAAAGGCTTTTTAGGTAATTAATCATAGTATCTTCATCTTCAATCATACCTTTTTTAAACCATTCTTTTATTACTTGAAATACTCCATTTACATGATAACTTAAAAAGTAATTAGTGGGTATATTTAAATTAATATTTTTTAATTTATTTTCAATATCTTTTACAAACATATCATAGAAAATATTTAGACAAATACTATTTTCTGTATCTAAAAGAATGGAACGATAGAAATTTTTATTTTCTTTGATATGATTCATATAAAGGCGAGCAAGATCTAAATAATAAGTAATTAAATCAGAATTAGTCGTGTTTGTTTGCTTTATCATGCTTTTTTGAAGTTCTGTAATGGCAAATTTTAATAATTCATATTTGTCGCTAAAATGATTATAAAAGGTTGTTTTATGAATCATTGCTTCTTCACATATTTCATTTAGCTTTATATTTTCAAAAGGTTTGGTTTCTAATAACTTAAATAAAGCCTCAATTAATAATTTATGTGTTTTTTGAACTCTTAAATCATATTTCATTTTTAATCACCAGTTTCATTATAACAAATATTCTATTAAAGTGGTATAATCTATTTTAGTACAATTTTCTATAAAAGTAGATTATTCTACTTTTTTTTAATATTGTAAATGCTTTCTTTAAAAGGTTAGAATATAATGGACTACGGGTGATAAAATGAAAAAAGAAAAAAATAAGAAAAACTTATCAGTAAAATTAGGAGATTTTATTGTTCATTTTCGTTATGTTTTTTTATTTTTATTTATGATAGTAGCAGGTTTTGCTTTGATTCATCTTCATGATGTTTCTATTAATTATGAAATTACAAGTTATTTGCCAGAAGATACAGAGACGAAAAAAGGTATTGACTTGATGGAAAAGGAATTTGGTAATTTAAATGGGTTGGAACTTATGGTTTCTCATGTATCTTTGGATGAAGCTGAATCTATTTATAATAATTTATTAAAAATTGATTCCATTGAGAATATTAGTTTTGGAAATACAGAAGATTTTTATAAAGATGAAAATGCCTTGTATATTATTAATGTTGGTTCTTTAACTGAAGAGGAAACAGAGCAATTAAAAGATGATATTATAAATGTCGTAGAAAATGAAGAATATTATTTATATGATGAATTTAGTGAAGATGTTGTTGGAGGTATGAATTTAATTTTAGCTTTGGCTGTTGGAGTTATTGTGATTGTTTTATTTTTAACTTCTAAATCTTATTTTGATATTGTTTTGGCTTTTATTATTTTTAGCTTATCTATTTTGATTAATATGGGAACAAATTTTATTTTTAAAGAAATTTCATATATTACAGAATCCATTGCTGTTATTTTACAACTTGCTTTATCTTTGGATTATTTAATTATTTTCCTTAATCATTATCATAAAGAAATTAGTGATACAACAGATCAAATTTTGGCACTTAAAAAGACTGTTTCTAAATCTATTCCAGAAATATTTGCTAGTAGTCTTACTACCATTGCAGGATTAATGGCTTTAGTATTTATGCAACTACGGATAGGTGCTGATATTGGTTTGGTATTATCTAAAGGAATATTATGTAGCTTATTGACAGTTATTTTAGTATTACCATCTTTATTATTGATATTTAGAAAATTAATTGTTAAGACTAAACATAAGAATTTACTTCCTGATACCACGAAATTGAGTCAATTTATTGTTAATAAAAAGAACTTTATTTTACCTATTTTTATTATATTATTAATAGGGGCTATTTTATTGATACCGAAATATCGATATGTATATGATATAAATTCTGTATTAGCACATCAGGTAAATGAAAATATGGAGGCAAAACTTAAAATTGATGATTCTTTTGGTAGTAACAATCAAATTGTATTGTTAATAAAAAATCAAGAAAAAGATTATGAAAAAGAATTATTGCTAGCTGATGATTTACTTAAACAGGAAAAGGTTTTAAATGTTAAAGCAATTGGCAGTGAAAAGATTGATAATAATTTATATTTGGGTACTAAAGTTACTTCTCAAGAGTTGGCTCAAATTATGAATATTCCTGCTAAAATGGCACAACAATTATATCAATATTATGCTTCTATTTATAAGTGTGATATAAAAGATTTAAAAATTTCTATGATTGATCTAATTTATTTTTTACATGATGCTGATTTATCTTTACAAGAACATTTAAAAAATCAAATTGATTTATATTATAATAAGATTCATTCTAAAATTAATTTATTAGAAAGCGAAGAATACACAAGAATTTTAGTGGATGTTAAGACAGAAGTGGAAAGCGAAGAAGCATTTCATATAGCAGATGATATTAGAGAAGTTGCAAGTCATTATTATGATGATGTGTTATTAGTAGGAAATACTATTAATGCTCAAGATTTAAAAACTTCTTTTACTACAGATAATACTATTATTACGCTTGTTACTATTTTCTTTATTTTAATTATTTTGTTATTTACTTTTAAATCTGTAGCTTTGAGTATTTTACTAATACTAGCTATTGAAGGAAGTATCTTTATTAATTTTGGAATTGCTACTTTAATGAATGAACCTATATTCTTTATCAGTTACCTAATTGTATCTGCCATTCAGATGGGGGCAACAATTGATTATGCAATTGTGGTATCTAATCGTTATGTTTGTTTAAGGAAAAAAATGGATAAAAAAGAAGCTTTAGTGGGAACTCTTAGAGATTCTATAGCTACCGTTATTACTAGTGGATTTATCTTAATTGTAGCTGGATTCCTTATTGGATTTATTTCAGATTCGGGAGTAGTGGCATCTATTGGATTATTTTTAGGAGTAGGAACGCTTGTCTCTTTATTAGTTACCATCTTTGTTTTACCAGCTATCCTTTATGTTAGTGATACGATTATTCACAAAACTACTTTTAGAAAAAAAGAACTTCATTATGAAGTGATATGATAAAAGTAGACAAAGAGAAAAACACTCTA
>ULRR01000436.1_pt1 | contig 39226 bp, 22 predicted proteins | sample 1955651 | NCBI WGS metagenome assembly ULRR01 (sample SAMEA4835688, study PRJEB28245) | human gut metagenome | biome: gut microbiome; material: fecal sample | place: Denmark | collected 2008
TGCCGCAGGCGGTCAGGGCCAGCGCGGCGGTCAGGGTCAGGGCGGTCAGCTTGGTCAGGTTCTTCATTACAATAGGCTCCTTTGCTTGTAGGTCTGCAAAAATTCTTTGGTGCGGGGCTGCTGCGGGTCGTTGAAGAACGCCTCGGCGGTGTTCTGCTCCACAATGACGCCCTGCTCCATGAACACCACGCGGTTGGCCGCGTGGCGGGCAAAATCCATCTCGTGGGTCACGACCAGCATTGTGCGGCCTTCCCCGGCCAGGCTGCGCATGACGGCCAGCACCTCGCCGGTCAGCTCGGGGTCCAAAGCGGACGTAGGCTCGTCGAAATAGATGATCTCCGGGTCGGCGGCCATGGCGCGGGCAATCGCCACGCGCTGCTGCTGCCCGCCGGAAAGCTGGCTGGGGTAGTAGTCGGCGCGGTCATCCATGCCGACCTTGACCAGCGCGGCGCGGGCGATCTCCTCGGCCCGGCGGCGCGGCATTTTGCGCGCGATGATAAGCCCCTCGGTCACGTTTTGCAGCGCGGTCTTGTTGGCAAACAGGTTGTAGCTTTGAAAGACAAACCCCGTGCGGCGGCGCAGGGCGTTGGCCTCGGCGTGGGTGACGCGGGCCAGGTCTACGCGCTGGTCGTCAAACAGCATCGTGCCGCCGTCGGACTTTTCCAAAAAGTTCAGGCAGCGCAGCATCGTTGTTTTTCCGCTGCCGCTGGGGCCTAAAATGGCGACGACGTCGCCCTTGTTCACGTCCAGATCGATGCTCTTGAGCACCTGCAAATCTCCAAAGGACTTGCGCAGATTTCTGATTTGCAGCATAGTTCAGCTCCTTTGCGCGCCCTTGCTGTTGAGGTACCTCTCGCCGACGGCCTGCAGGCGGGTCAGCACGGTGCAGAACAGCAGGTAAACCAGACCGACCTCAATGTAGAGGGCCAGCGGCTCATAGGTGCGGGCCACAATGCGCTGGGTCGTCATGAACATTTCGGTCACGGTAATGTTGGCGGCCAGCGAGGTATCCTTGACCATGGCGATCAGCGTACTGGCCAGCGTGGGGAAGGCCGTGCGCAGCGCCTGCGGCAGGATGATGCGGCGGATGATCTGTAAGTAGCTCATGCCGACGCACTGCCCCGCCTCCATCTGGCCTTTGGGCACGGATTCCAGCGCGGCGCGGATGGTCTCGGCGCAGTACGCGCCCTCGTTGATGGAAAAGACGAGCACCGCCGCGGGGAACGGCTCAATCAGGATGCCGACGCCGGGCAGGCCGTAGAACACAACGAACAGCTGCACCAGCACGGGCGTGCCGCGGATGACCCAGATATAAAACCGGGCCAGCCGCTGCAAAACGGGCACATGGGCAAACTGCACCAGCGCCACCGCCACCGCGATGATAAGCGCCAGCGTGAACGAGATGGCGGTCAGCGGGATGGTGACGGTCAGGCCGGGCAGCAATATTTTACCAAAGGAATCCACAAGGATTCCCCACAGGCGTTCGGACATGAGGCGGGACTCTCCTTTTTTTGGTTGGGGTTGCGGGAATATTTCCCACTAAAACGGTATGCTATGAGATTGTAGCACACTTTGCCGGATTTTGCAAGAGTGAAATTTGAAGTGAAGTTTAAGGTTGGGACAGAAAAGCCTCCCTTGTCAAAGACAGACTCCCCCGTGCCGGGGGAGGTGGCGCGTAGCGCCAGAAGGGGAGCAGGCGGCCGGAGGGATTCTGACGGGCTATGCCCTGCACGCTGTCACACCCGCAGACAGGCAGGAATCCCTCCGCCTCGCAGGCTCGGCACCTCCCTTTGACAAGGGAGGCTTTTGTCTGCGGGGTGAGGGTGGGGGGATTGCACGGAAGGTTTGCTGTGGCCGCAAGCGGGCACGGCGGCCAGAGGGCTGGCCGCCCTACGTTCCCCTTTTTCGGTAGGATGTAGGGCGGGGTGCCCCCACCCCGCCGAAGTTGGCGGCAGGCAGAATGCAACGGGATTGGCAGACCGTAGGGGCGGATTCCATATCCGCCCGTGGGCGTGTCCGTAGTAGAAATGGAATGGGGTGAAGCCACAACAAAAACACAAAAAATCCCACCGCCGGGTGGCGGTGGGATAAAGCAACTATTAATTAAGCAATAGTCACAGTATTGTTCTGCGGAGTAGCGTTCGTCTTAGTAGGCGTACTATACGAACCCGTAGAAGCAGTGTAGGTGCAAACATACGTACCATTATAGTAGGTAACCGATGTAACCGCACCATTTGTTCCAACGGTGGCAGTAAAGCTTGTCGTCGTACCAAGACCCTTAACTTCTGCCAACTTCACAATTTCTTCGAATGCTGCTTTGCTAGCGTCGTCGGTATCGTTCAACTTTGCCAGTGTACCAGCCGTGATAGCACCAGAAGAACCCTTAGTACCATAATACGTAGAGGCTTCAGTCTGAACAGCCATAACAATCATGCGAGTCTCAGCGACAACTTTCTCTTGGTTCGCCTTGTCGATGTAGCCGGTCAGGGCGGGGATCAGCAGGGCGGCCAGGATGGCCAGGATGACCAGGACGACGATGAGCTCGACCAGAGTGAAGCCCTTCTTGTTCTTCATTTTGCGAATTTTCTCGAACATGATAAATTCCTCCAATAAATTCAGTAAGGACATCGTGCGTCCTCATTTGTGAAAATATAATATCACATAATCTGCCAAATTTCAACAGCCTTATGTAAAAACAGCAAAAAACATTTTTTTGCTTCTATTTTCGATTTCCCACCGCTTTGCCTGTTGTATTCCAACCGCCTTGCCGTGGCTGCACCTCTGCCGCCGCGCGGAATTCTATACATATTACCGTCATTTTTAAAAATCAGCTGTGCCGCCGCGCCAAAAGCTGCGGCCAAGACTGCCGCAATTGAAACCGCACATATATTGCGTTTATTTTATCTGTGCTGTCTCTGTCTGTGCGGGCAGCAGAGCGCATTGCGTAGGGATTTCAGCGTATACAGGCCAATTTTACAGGCGGGCAATTTTTGTGCTATTTTGCATTTTTCTGTGTCCTCTCTCCCCTGCCCGGCCACAGGGACGCTCTTTTGTGAAAACACCGCAAATTCCGGTGCAAAAGTGTGGTATACTGCAAGATTTTGTGCTATACTGGATAAAAAATCAACACAGCCGGGCTGCGCCCGGCACAAAAGGGGCCACACATGAACAACACCACCGAGGAAAAACGCGAGGCCATCCCCAACAGCGTCAGCCGGATGCTGCTGGCGGGCATCGGCGTACTTTTGCAGGTTTTATGGATCTTCTGGCTTGCCCTCAAGCTGAACGACTACTCCACCGCCATTCAGGTATGCACGTCGGTACTGACATTTTTGATTACGCTGCGTATATATGGGCTTCATATCAACTCCGCGTATAAAATTTCGTGGATCATTCTGATTTTGCTGTTTCCCATCTTCGGTCTGACCATCTATCTGCTGTTTGGCCGCAGCGGGGCCGTCAGCGTCATGCGCCGCCGTTTTGGTGCAAATATCACGATGCTGCGCCGGTATCACGCGCCCGTTTTGCAGCAGCGCCGCGCCCTGCCCTACCCGGACCGCATCACCCGCAACCACGCCCGCTATTTGCAGGACCGCGCGGGCTACCCCGCTTATGACAACACCGATGTGACGTTCTACGGCGACACCTGCGAGGCGCTGGAGGCCCAGAAAACAGCCCTGCGCAGCGCGGAAAAGTTTATTTTCATGGAATACCACGCCATTGAGGACGCCTCCGCCTGGCAGGAGCTGGAGGATATTCTGGCCGAGCGCGCCGCCAACGGCGTGGAGGTGCGCGTATTTTACGACGACGTGGGCAGCATCGGGTTTATCAACAGCAAATTTGTCAAAAAGCTGGCGGGGCGCGGCATCCAGTGCCGCCGGTTCAACCCGGTCATCCCGATTTTGAACGTCTTTATGAACAATCGCGACCACCGCAAAATCACCGTTGTGGACGGGCGCGTCGGCTTTACCGGCGGCTACAATCTGGCGGAGGAGTACTTCAACCGCACCCACCCTTACGGCCAGTGGAAGGACAGCGGCATCCGGCTGGAGGGCGACGCCGTGCGCGGCCTGACGCTGATTTTCTTAGAGCTGTGGGGCGCAACGCAGAAGGCCGCACCCGAGGTCGAGCGCTATCTGCCCGATGTGCCCTACACCGCGCGGGAGAATGCCGTGGTGCTGCCCTACGCGGACAATCCGCTGGACGACGAGGCCACCGGCGAGAACGTCTACCTGAACATGATCCGCAGTGCGAAGGACTACGTCTACATTACAACGCCCTACCTTATTTTAAGTGACGAGATGCAGCGCACACTGCGGCTGGCCGCGTCCAGCGGCGTTGATGTGCGGATCATCACGCCGGGCATCCCGGATAAAAAGCTGATCTTCTCGGTCACGCGCAGCTATTACGCCAGCCTTGCCAAGAGCGGCGTGCGCATTTATGAGTACGCGCCCGGGTTCATCCACGCGAAGCAATGCGTAGCCGACGGCACGGAAGCCGTTGTGGGTACGATCAATTTTGACTTCCGCAGCCTGTACCTGCACTTTGAGAACGCCTGCTGGTTCTGCGGCTGCAGCGCCGTGGCCGATGTGCGCCGCGATTTTGACGCGCTGTTCCCCGTCTGCCGCGAGGTCACGCAGGAGTACGCCGACACCCGCAGCCTGGCCGTGCGCGGCTGGGACTGCGTGCTGCGGCTGTTCAGCCCGCTGATGTGACGGGCTGTGCGCCGGGCGCGGCAAGTGGAATTTTCCCAAAGAAATCTGTACTATTCCACGTTGCAAACCACCGCTGCGCGCCGTACAATAAAGACAAAATCATCCTGTGAGGTGCATACCAATGGAGCATATAGCATGGAAGGGCCGCATCAAGCCCGGCTGCAAAGCGGAATATCAGCGCCGCCACGCGGAGATCTGGCCCGAGATGGTCGAGGTGCTGAAGGCTGCGGGCATCTGCAACTACAGCATCTTCTACTGTAACGACGAGCTGTTCGGCTACTATGAGTGCGCGAAGGGCGTTGCCTACGCCGAGAAGGTACAGGCCGAAAGCCCCGTTGTGGACCGCTGGAACGACTACATGAAGGACATTCTGGAGCTGGAAATGGACCCCGTGACCGGCGCTCAGCCCAAGCTGGAGCAGGTGTTCCGTCTGGATTAAACGCGCATAAGACAGCAAAGCCGCCCGTGTCAGGCTGACACGGGCGGCTTGTGTTTTTATGGGCAGGTGTAGCGCAGGCGGTGCTGCCTTTAGGGTATTTACAACACGATGCGGAACGCGACGCGGTGCTCTCCTTCCCCGCTGACGCGGTAAGGCTCCTCCACATCGGTGCCCCAGCTGTCGATGCCGCCGACGCCGCGGGCTGCGCCCAGGATCGTCACGCTCGTGCGGCCCGTGGCGGGCAGCTCGGTGATGTGCTGGGCGGCCTCGATCTCCTGCGCGGTGTTGGGCAGTGCGCTGAAGGCAAACGGCGCGTCGGCCTGTTCAATCGTCAGCGCAGCCGCCGTTTGGCCGCAGGCGTTGTGCTGCTCCAGCGTGAACTGACGGGTGCCCACATGCAGGCCGCAGTCCTGCGGGACGAGAACCGGTTCAATGTGCGGCACCTCCTCATGGCAGCCAAAGACGCCGCCCTTGCAGCGATCCGGGTAGGTCTCGCCCGAAAGGCCGGTCCAGAGCGTGCGGGCCACGGGGGCAAACGTCTGGAATTTTACGCCGAAGCAGGGCAGCTCGGGCGCACCGGGCACGCCATGATAGACGGCCTCGACCAGCAGCGTGCCCTGCGGCTCCACGGTGTAGGTCAGCTCGGCCTTAGCGCCGGGCACGGTGGGCACGCCGTAGGTATAGCGCACCTGCACACCGTCGGCGGATTTCTGCAAGACCGCAAAGCCGAGGTTCTGCAGGTAGACATCCGCCGCCAGCCAGGCCGCTGCTTTCTGCGGGAAGCCGCAGCCGCGGTCATTGTCGGTGGCGGCGCGCCAGAACGCCGGGCGCGGGGCGCGCCAGAGCCACTCGCTGCCGTTGACGGTCAGCGACGACGGCCCGGCCTCGCCCGCGGAAAAGAGAATTTCAAACCCGTCGCCCCTGACGCCGAGGTTGCCGTCGCCCTCGGTCACGGTCAACGTGCCGGGCTTGCGGGCGGCCTGTGCTTTGGCCGCGTCGCGGTCCGCCCGGGCGGCGGCTGCGGCGTTGCGGGCATCGTGGGCGGCGCGGCGGGCGGGGGTGTCGTACCAGTAGCGCACGTCCTGCATGGCGGGCTTCTCGGCACCGTCGGCGTAGACAATGCCGTTGCCGCTGAAGTTGTAATCGGTGTTGCGGTCCGCAAAGTCGCCGCCGTAGCCCAGCACGCTGCGGCCCAGCGCGTCGGTGTGCCGGAGCGCCTGGTCCATGTAGTCCCAGATGAAGCCGCCCTGGTACTGGTCGAACTCGTCGGCCAAGCGTACATAGCTCTCCATGCCGCCCAGCGAGTTGCCCATATCGTGCATATACTCGCAGAGAATGAAGGGCTTCTTCGGGTGGGATTCGAGATACTCGCGAATTTCCCACGGCTTGGCGTACATCCGGCTTTCCATGTCGCTGATGGCGTCGAACGCGCGGCAGTGGAACACACCCTCATAATGCACGAGGCGTCCCGGGTCGTGGGCGTGGAAGAACTGCGACATGGCGAGAATATCCTCGCCCGCGTAGCTCTCATTGCCGCAGGACCAGATCAGGACGGCGGCGTGGTTCTTGTCGCGTTCAAACATGCTGCGGGCGCGGTCCACGACGCAGTCCTTCCACTCGGGCAGGCTGCCGGGCACGTTCCAGCTCGGCTCCACCGCGCCGAGCTTCTGCCAGCTGCCGTGGCTTTCGAGGTTCGTCTCGTCGATCATATAGATGCCGTTCCGGTCACACAGGTCGTACCACAGGCTCTGGTCGGGGTAGTGGCAGGTGCGCACGGCGTTGATGTTGTTCTTTTTGAACACGGCCATGGCGGCGTGCATGTCGTCGGCGCCGATGGCGCGGCCCCTGTCGGCGTTCCACTCGTGGCGGTTGACGCCGTTGAACACGACACGTTCCCCGTTCAGGCACATGACGCCGTTTATCATCTCAAAGCGGCGGAAGCCGATGTCGTAGGGCACAACCTCCTGCAAAACGCCGTCGGCATCGCGCAGGGTCAGTACGGCGTGGTAGAGCACCGGCGCTGCATGGCACCACGGCTGGATGCCCTCGATCTCAATCGTATCGCCCGCGGCGGGGCCTTCGTAGACGGCGTAGCCCTCGGGGTCGGTCACGACGAGGGCAACCGACGCGCCGTCGGTCTCACCGTCCAGCTTGACGAGGGGCGTCAGCAGGCCGGTGGTGTTGTCGGCGGCAAGGTCGGCCTTGAGCCAGATGTCGTTGATGTGGACCCTGGGCTTTGCGTACAGATAGACCGAGCGGAAGATGCCCGAGAAGCGGAAGAAGTCCTGATCCTCGATCCAGGCGGCGCTGCTGCGCTTGTAGACCTCGACGCAGAGGCGGTTGTTCTCGTCCCGAATATACGGTGTCAGGTCAAATTCAGACGGGGTGAAGCTGTCCTCGGCATAGCCGACGAACTGGCCGTTGCACCACAGGTACATGGCCTGCTCCACGCCCTGAAAGCTGACGCAGACGCGCTGGCCGCGCAGGGACTCGTCCAGATCAAACTCTTTGACATAGCTGCCCACGGGGTCATCGTTCCAATCGACCTGCGGCGGGCGCAGGCAGCTGCGGCCATCCCACGGGTAGAGGGTGTTGGTGTACTGCAGCTGACCGTAGCCCTGCAGTTCGATGTGCCCGGGCACGCGGATCGTACCGAAGCCGGTCAGGTCGGCGTCCGGCTGCCAGAAATCCGCCGGGCGGGCGGCAGGGTTGGCGCTCCACGCAAAGCGCCATGCGCCGTCCAGTGACTGGCGCAGCGATGTCAGACCGCTTTCGGCCTCGTCCAAGGTACGGCAGCAGAGATGGTCAGAGTGTGCGTCCAGCCGGTTCACGGCAAAGACGGTGGGGTCACTCAGCCAGCGAAGTTCAGGGGTCATAGGGATCTCTCCTTTACACAATCAGGTTCTTACCGTCATTCTGCCACAGGGCGCGCGAGGTGTCAATGGAAAGTTTCACGCAGATATTTTCCGTATTTTTTGCATCTTTACGGGAATTGTGCTGTGTTTAACACTTCGCGGCAGGATTTTTTGAGATTTTCCGTTTTGTCTGGTGGCAGATTGTACGCTGCAGCACCAGATATAGCGGTGGCGGCAGGATTTTAGCGGGGTGGGTTGTTATAGTCGGCACACCTGGGGCGCAAAAAACGCCGCACCTTTTTGCAGGGGCGGCGTTTTGGGGTCATACTTCTTCTGTCTCCGCCTTTGCGGCGGCGCGCAGACGCTCCCGCACGGGGCGCAGGGCCTCGGGCAGAGCCTCGTCGGGCAGGTCGTTGATGCCCTCGGTGCTGCCGCGGGCGGCGGCGGTCTCATAGAACCAGCACTTGTAGTCCAGGGTGTCCATCGTCTGCTGCAATTCAGCCATGCGGGTCTCGAGCACGGTGCGCTGCTTGCGGAACAGCTCCAGCCGCCGGGCAATGGTCTCATCGCCCTGCATGGCCAGCTCGATGTATTCGCGGATGTCCTTGAGGGACATGCCGGTCTTTTTCAGGCACTCGATGATGCGCAGCCACTCGAAGTCCTTCTCCGTAAAAACGCGGATGCCGCCGGACGAGCGCCCGACGAAGGGAAGCAGCCCTTCCTTATCGTAATAGCGGATCGTCGATGCGGGCACACCCAGCCGCCGCGCCATCTCCCCCACTGTATAGGCCATGTGTTTTCCTCCCATAACTTAAACCCGGGTTTAACCTGTGTATCAGTATAGGACAAAAGGGCGGCGTTGTCAAGGCGGGCGGGGTCACCCGCGGTATTTTTCCCTCATCCGGCTGAACGGTTTTCTTATCATGCGCACGCTGCGGGGCGTGCCGCCGCTCCCCTGCCCGCTTTTCTTTTATAGGGAAGGCTTTTTCTATTTTTTATTGACAAACGCGCGGTTTGTTTCTATCATGTTCATATAAGCAAGGGAGGGACCGCCATTATGCTGACCTATAATATGGACGTGGAGGAACGCAGCACCTGGCTGCGCGCCACCCCCGGCGCGGCGGCGCTGGCACAGCCGTTTTACTGCACCGAGGCCGGCAACTTTTATGGCCGCGCCCATTTTGCCACAGCCCGCACCGATAAGGAAAGCTATCTGCTGTTTTATACGCTGTCCGGCTCCGGTCTGATCGAGCAGAACGACCAGCGCGTGGAGCTGCCCGCCGGCAGCGCCCTGCTGTTGAACTGCCGCACCCCCCAAAGCTACTGCACTGCCCCCGGGCAGGACCACTGGCACCACTACTGGGCGCATCTGGACGGCGCGGGCGTCGCCAATCTGGCCGAGGTACTGCAGCCGCAGGGGCGGCTGTCCCCCGTTACGGTCAGTCGGCTGGAAATGCAGCCGCTGTTTGAGTCACTGGCCGCCGAGTGGGAGCACGGCGCCGCCGCACAGATCGAGATCTGCCTGGCCCTGCACCGGATGCTGGCCCTGATGGCCCGCCAGCTGCTGGCCGGGGACGAGAGCCGCTCCAATCGCACCTTGATCGAACAGGCCGCCGAGTACATCCGCCAGCACTATGCCGAGCCGCTGTCGCTGGACAGCCTGCTGGCCCAGACGCCGGTGAGCAAGAGCTGGTTCCTGCGGCTGTTCCGCCAGTACATGGGCACAACGCCCTACAATTTTTTGCTGTCCACGCGGATCACACGCGCCAAGGAGCTGCTGGTGCTGACGGATTTCTCCGTCTGTGAGATCGCGCACCAGGTCGGCTTTGGGGATGAGAGCAACTTCTCGACCCGCTTTACCGCCATGGTGGGCCAAAGCCCCCAGCAGTACCGCAAAAGTGCAATGAAGCCCGCGGAAAACTGAATTAAGGAATTATGGGAAAGAAGGCATTTGTATGTTGAAAACCGAACGCATGGACCGTGTCCGTGCTGCCCTGCGCGCGCAGGGACTGACGCAGATGATCGTCTGCGACCCCAAGAGCGTGTGGTATCTGACCGGCGTCGCCGTGGAGCCCTATGAGCGTCTGCTGGCGCTCTACCTGCCCACCGAGGGCGAGCCGGTGCTGTTTTTGAACAGACTGTTCAATGTGCCCGAGCCGCCGTGCAGGACCGTCTGGCACACCGACACGGACAAGCCCGTGGCGCAGATTGCCGAGGTCGTGGACGCGGGCAAGCCGCTGGGCATTGACAAGGAGTGGCCCGCTAAGTTTCTGATCCCGCTGATGGAGACTCACCCCGGTATGCAGGTCGTGCTGTCCAGCGACTGCGTGGACAACTGCCGCGCCTGCAAGGACGCCGAGGAGCAGGCCCTCATGCGCGAGGCGTCCCGCATCAACGACGCGGTGAACGAGACCGCGAAGCACTATATAAAGGCCGGCATGACCGAGCGCGAGGTCGCCGAGTTTATCGACGCGCAGTTCCGTGCCCACGGCTGCGAGGGGCCGAGCTTTACGACGATCGTCTCCTTTGGTGCCAACGCCGCCGACCCGCACCACGAGCCGGACGACACCGTGTTAAAAGAGGGCGACTGCGTGCTGTTTGACATGGGCTGCGTGAAGAGCCGCTATTGCAGCGACATGACCCGCACCTGGTTCTGCGGCCAGCCCACTGAAAAGCAGGCCGCCGTGCACGATCTGGTGCGCCGCGCAAATGAGGCTGCCGAGGCGCTCATCAAGCCCGGCGTGCGCCTGTGTGAGCTGGACGCCGCCGCGCGCGACCTGATTACGGAAGCGGGCTACGGTGCGTATTTCAACCACCGTCTGGGGCATTTCATCGGCCAGACCGACCACGAGAAGGGCGACGTCAGCAGCGCGAACACCGCCGTAGCCAGACCCGGCATGATCTTTTCGATTGAGCCGGGTGTCTACCTGCCCGGCGAGTTCGGCGTCCGCGTGGAGGACCTCGTCCTGGTGACCGAGACCGGCTGCGAGGTGCTGAACAGGAACGATAAGCATTGGGATGTGGTGGGGAAATAACTGCCGCCATCCCTGCCTCCCCTTGAAGGGAGGTGGCCCCGCAGGGCCGGAAGGGTGGCTGGCAGCCGACCTATAAAAGGGTTGCTGCGGCCCACCCCTCACCGCCTGCGGGCGGAGCTCCCCTCAAGGGGAGCCTAAAGAATTTCAGAGAGGTGTACGATTGAAAAAACATCTGTTCCGTATCATTGCCGTCCTGTCCGCCGCGGTCCTGCTGGCGGGCTGCGCGGCATCGCGGCTGCGCCTGGGGGCTGCGGCTGCAGGCGGCGTGTACAATGCGTTTGGTACCGCCATGGCCGCCCAGAACAGCACCATCGAGGTCAAACAGACCGCCGGGTCCGCCGCCAACCTGCGGCTGCTGGCGGGCGGCTATTTACAGCTGGCCGTTGCCCAGTCCGACATGGCGCAGGATGCCTACGACGGCAGCGGCATTTTTTCCCACGAGAGCACCGAGCGCAGCTTCAGCGCCGTGGCCGCCCTGTATGAGGAGGCCGTGCAGGTCATTGTCCGGGCCGACTCCGGCATTACGACGCTGGAGGAGCTGCAGGGGTGCACGCTCAGCGTCGGCGAGGAGGAATCCGGCAGCGAGCAGAACGCTTGGCAGGTGTTGGCCGCCTGCGGCCTGAACAACCGCCTGGTACACACTGTAAACCTGAACTACACCGACGCTGCCGCCCGGCTGGCCGACGGCACGATCGACGCGATGTTCCTCACCGCCGGTCTGCACGCCGACGCGCTGGAGCAGCTGGCCAAGACCTGCGCCATTCGTCTGCTCTCCGTCGATGGGGGTGTCGGTGCGCGGCTGCTGGCGGCCTACCCGGCCTACCGCGCCTGCGTTATCCCCGCCGGGACCTACGCCGGTCAGGCTGAGGACGTCTGGACCGTCAGCGTGCAGGCGCTTCTGCTGGCGTCGAACACGCTGTCCGACGAGACCGTCCAAAGGCTGACTGCCCGGTATTTTGACAGCGTGGACGCCGTGGCCGCCGCCGTGCCGGTGCCGCTGGTGACCGACCCCGCCGTGGCCGCCGCGCAGAGCGTTATCCCCTACCACACCGGGGCCGCTGCGTACTACACCGCGCAGGGCATCACCCCCGCAGGGCCGGAGACGGGCGCGTCCCCTGAACAGGAGGCCGCCGCATGATCATCTCACTGGATATGTACCAGACGCTGTTTGCGGCGGTCTGCGTGCTGATGCTGGGCCGCTTTTTGAAGGCGCGCATCGGCTTTCTGGAAAAATTCTGCATTCCCGCGCCGGTCATCGGCGGCGTGCTGTTTGCCGTTTTCACCTGTCTCTGCTATGTGACCGGCATTGCCGAGTTTGAATTTGACGACATTTTAAAGGAAGTCTGCATGGTGTTCTTCTTCACCTCGGTAGGCTTTCAGGCCAACCTCAAGGTGCTGAAAAGCGGCGGCAAATCGCTGATCATCTTCTTGGGGCTGGTCGTTGCGCTGATTTTGTGCCAGAACTTCCTCGCCGTCGGGCTGGCGGATCTGCTGGGCATCTCGCCGATGATCGGTCTGTGCACCGGTTCCATCCCGATGGTCGGCGGCCACGGCACGGCGGGCGCGTTCGGCCCCGTGCTCGAGGACTTCGGCGTTGCGGGCGCGACCACGCTCTGCACGGCGGCGGCCACCTACGGCCTGATTGCGGGCAGTGTCATGGGCGGCCCGACGGGCCGTCTGCTCATTGAGCGCCGCAAGCTGCTGGACACCGTTGTGCCCGAGGACGACAGCCTGCTGGTGGAGGAAGAAATCAAGCACGAGCGTCACACCAGCATGTACCCGGCTGCTGTGTTCCAGCTGATTATCGCCATCGGCATCGGCACGTTCATCTCCAAGGCGCTGGCCATGACCGGGCTGACGTTCCCCATTTATATCGGCGCGATGATCGCCGCGGCGTGTATGCGCAACATCGGCGAATTCACCCACAAATTCACGACCCACATGGGCGAGATCAACGACATCGGCGGCATCAGCCTGTCGCTGTTCTTGGGCATTGCCATGATCACGCTGAAGCTGTGGCAGCTGGCCGCGCTGGCGCTGCCGCTCATCATCCTGCTGGCGGGCCAGACGCTGCTGATTTTCCTGTTCACCTACTTTGTGATTTTCAACATCATGGGCCGCGACTATGACGCTGCGGTCATTGCAGCGGGCGTCTGCGGCTTTGGCATGGGCGCGACGCCCAACGCCATGGCCAACATGCAGGCCCTGTGCGAAAAGTATGCCCCGTCGGTCAAGGCGTATCTGCTGATCCCGCTGGTAGGCAGTCTGTTTGCGGACTTCCTCAACAGTCTGGTCATCACCTTCTTTATCAACTTTATCTAATGGGGAGGTCTTTCTGATGTTCCGCAAGCTGCGCGAGGCGCTGAAAAAGCAGCGCTACCGTGTCCACAGTGACGATGTTGCCCTGCCCGAGGTCCACACCGGCCAGGTCCCCCACAGCGACGCCCCCGAGACCCCGGAGAAGCACAAGTCCATCAACTATGAAAACGTTGCCATCCCGGAGGTTCATATTCCAAAGAAGAAGCCCTGAAGCCTTCTCCCCCTGGGGGAGAAGGTGGCCCCGCAGGGCCGGATGAGGGGAGAGCTTGCCGCGGTTGCCCGCAAACGGGTTGCCACAGAGGGTTCGGCCCTCATCCGTCACCTTCGGTGACAGCTTCCCCCGATGGGGAAGCCTTTTTGTACAGCAAAACGCCCCTGACCGTTCGGTCAGGGGCGTTTTGCCCGTAATGTTAGTCGAGGAAGTTCTCGTTGAGGGTGACACCGAAGTCGTGGGCAATGGCGCGCAGGTCATCGTCGGTGATGGTCTGGCGGATCAGGCCGCCGCCCATGGACAGGACCTTGACGTAGATCTCGGCACTCTTTTCAATCGTGTGGGCGAGGCCGAAGGTGATGTCAAAGTCAGGGCCGGAGGCAAACAGGCCGTGCTGTGCCCAGATAGCAGCCTGATAGGTTTTCATCTTCTCGGAGGTTGCCATGGCGATGTCCGCGCCGCCCGGGACCATCCAGGGGCAGACGCCAACGCCCTCGGGGAAAACGACGGGGCACTCGGTAGCGCTCTGCCACAGGGCGCGGGAGAAGTCACGGTCCGTCAGCGGCAGGATGTAGGTCAGCGCAATGACGTTGGTGGCGTGGCAGTGATAAATAACGCGGTTCGCGCCGTTGGTAGCGGCCTTGCGGACGCTGTGGTTCATGAAATGGCTGGGGAACTCGGACGTCGGGCGTGCGCCGTCGGCCAGACCCCAGACGATGCGCCAGCTGTCGCCCTTGTCGTTGATCTCCACAATGCCGATGCTGTGGATCGGGTCAGGCTCGACGTTGCGGAAGAACTTGCCGGAGCCGGTGGTGATGAAGTACTCACCGGCCAGATTATCGGCCTGCACGCCCATGTTGACCCACTCGCGCGGCTCGGCGTCGAAGTAGGGACGGCAGGCGGCGACGTCCTCCCCGGTCATGCGGTAGGTCAGGTTGCCGCCGTTGCGCTCGTGCCAGCCCTGCAGCCAGCCATCGTTGCACATGCGGATAAAGCCCTTGACGCAGGGAATTTCATAAATCGTAGACATAATTTCTGCTCCTTTTTTGCTTTTTGCCGCGTCCGTAGGGGCCGGACATGTCCGGCCCGCCACCTTGCGCAGCTGCCCATTTACGGGTCATAATTTTTATGTTGAGGGCCGGGCATGCCCGGCCCCTACCGTGCATCGATTATAAATCAGCGCGTAATCACATCCACCGGCACGTTGAAGATCTCGGCAACCTTCAAGATCGTGTCGATGTGGTGGCCGATGGCGGCGGCCATGTGGTGGGTGGGGCCGGCCTCGCTCCAGCGGTTGACGAACTCGCGGGCACCGCAGCTGAAGCGGGTGCGCATGTTCGTGTCGCCGAAGGTGAAGATCGGGCCGGGCTCGTTGACGCCCTCGGCCACGACAAACTTGAAGTGGCCGTCCTTGTCCTGCGTGATGGCCAGATAGGTCACATCGCCCACCGGCGGGTAGAACTGGGTCAGGTAGCCGCCGCCGGTCTTGCCGTGGAACACGGGCACGATCTTCATGGTCGGCTTTTTGGCCGTGGAGATGTCGGCGTCGCCGGAGCCGGAGTGGCCGATGATGCAGATGTCCTCATTGAAGTCGATGGAGTACATCTCGCTCAGCTGGCCGCAGCCCGCAATGGTCTTGAGGATGGACATGGCCATCGCGACCTTGATGTCGCCCTCGACAGCGCAGGCCGTGCCCTGCTTGATGAGCATCGAGAACGCGGGGATCAGCATCGAGTCCAGCTTACCGGCCACGCCCTTGGCGAAGCCGTCGTAGTGGCTGGCGACAAAGGCGATCTTCTCGTCCCTGACCCACTGCTCAAATGCGACAACGTAGCGGGCCATATCCCAGACCTTCTCCACCGTGCCGCCGCCCTCAATATCGAAGGTGTCCAGAATGTCCTGCGCCTTGGCGCGGATGGCGTCCTCGTCGGTGATGTTGTCAGCGATGGCCCACATCTTCTCCCAGTCAAACTGCTTGGTGTAGAGCCACATGCGGTTGTACAGGTTCGTCTCGTCGATGTACAGATCCATCATGCCGGGGTACGGGCGGCCGATCTGCGCAAGGTTCGTATCACGGAAGCGGCGGCGCACCTGCGCGGCCTTGCACCAGTCGTTGATTTCGGCCTGCACGGCGGGGTCACCACCCTCGACAACGCCGGTGATGACGGCGTGGCGCTTACCGGCGCGCTCCAGATCAGCGACCATCTCGCCGACAGCGCCGCAGGCGTACAGCTCACCCAGCCAGGTGGGGGTGTCGGTGTTGGCGTAGTCGGGGGCCTTCTTCTTCTGCACGTTGACGAGGACGACGGGCACGTCGAGGTCGCGCACGGCGGGCAGCATATTGTAAGAGGTAGCGTAGGTCAGCAGCTGCAGAATGACAAGGTCAACGTCGGCGGCGCGGAACTTATCGCCCGCGGCCATGGACTGCTCCTTGGTGGTGACGATGCCGCCGTCGATGACATCGACGGTGTCGGGCAGCGTCTTTTTGAAGGCGGCGTACTGGCCCTCAAACTCGGGGACCAGCGTGGGGAACTGCGGCAGGTAAGCGCCCAGCGCAATGGCGAACACGCCAACGCGGGCTTTGGTTTCGACTAACATGGTGGGACCTCCTGTATATGGATTTGTTGTATTGGTAGGGGCCGGGCATGCCCGGCCCTGTCGTGTAAGGCAAAAGGTCGTTTACTCCGGCTGATACACTTTAATTTCAAAGCTGCGCCGGATGGCGGCGCGGGCCTCGGCCAGGTCGGCAAAATCACCGCTGTGGATGAACTGCACCATTAGGTTGCCCAGCGCTGTGCCCTCGGTGGGGCCTGCAAACACGGTCAGGCCGGTGGCGTTGGCGGTCTGCTGGTTCAGGTAGCCGTCCTGGCTGCCGCCGCCGACGATGTTCAGGCTTGTGTAGGTCTTGCCGGTCAGGCTTTGCAAGGTCTCCACGGCGCGGCGGTAGTCCTGCGTCAGGGAGTTGTAGACGCACTGCATGACCTCGCCGGTGGCGGCGGGCACGGGCTGGTGCGTGTCGGCGCAGGCGGCCCTGACTTCTTCGATCATGGAGGCAGGCGCTAAGAAGCGGTTGTCATCGGGGTCAACGCAGCTGGGGAAGTCGGCGGCCTCCTTCGCGGCGGCGATCAGCTCCGGGAAGCTCGGGCGGGTGCCGGTCTTTTCGCCGAGCTCACGGCGGACGGACTGGATCATCCACAGGCCCATGATGTTTTTCAGGTAACGGTAGCGGTATTCATAGCCGCCTTCGTTCGTAAAGTTGGCGGCGCAGCTGTCCGGGCCGGTGATGGCCGCTGCGTTTTCCACGCCCAGCAGGCTCCATGTGCCGCTGGACAGGTAAGCGGCGTACTCATCCCGCGCGGGCACGGCGAGGAACGCCGAGCCGGTGTCGTGGGTCGCGGGCAGAATGACCTCGGCGTCAAAGCCGACAGCCTTCTGAATTTCCGGCGTCAGATGCCCCAGCACGGTCCCGGCAGTCTTGATGGGCTGGAAGATGCCGCGCGGCAGACCCAGCTTTTCGATCAGTGCATCGTCCCAGTCCCTGCTGTTCGCGCCCACCAGCGCCGTGGTGCTGGCGTTCGTGTACTCATTGGCAGGCACGCCGCAGAGCAGGTAGTTCAGGTAATCAGGCACCATCAGGAACGTTTTGGCGGCGGCCAGCTGCTCCGGGTGCTCCTTTTTGAGCGCCATCAGCTGGTAGACCGTGTTGAACGGCTGGTACTGGATGCCGGTGCGGGCGTAGTGGTCGGCAAAGGTCAGGCCGTATTCCTTTTCCAGCGCCTCGCGGATGCCCTCGGTGCGCTCGTCGCGGTAGGCGACGGCGTCGCCGATGCGCTTATTGTCCGCATCCAGCAGGACAAAATCGACGGCCCAGGTGTCGATGCCGATGGTCGCGGGGGCAAAGCCTGCGTCGTGTGCAGCCTTCAGGCCGTTGACGACCTCTTGCGCGAGGGTGTCGATGTCCCAGCAGAGGTGGCCGTTCTCGCGGTGGACGCCGTTTTCGAAGCGGTAGACCTCCTGCAGGGTGATTTTTCCGTTCTGCACGGTGCCTGCGATGTGCCGCCCGCTGGACGCGCCGATGTCGACTGCCAGTGTACAGGTTTGCATAAGCTCTCTCCTTCTTTGCAAAATAACAGTGTTGCAGCATTTGCTTTTCGTCTGCATTATACGACACCCGGGCCCGGCTTTCCATCCGCAAAAGAATTTGATTGTTTGGGAAAATTCCACACGTCCCTTTCCGCGTTCCCGGCGGTTTTGTCCGGGTCCCGTGCCGGAACAATGCGATTGACACGCCCCGTGCCGTCCCGTATAATAGACCCTGCAACCAATAAAGGAGATGTTACATTATGGCCACCGCGCACAAAAGCCGTGTGCTGGATATGACCCAGGGCGACCCGTTTCGCCTGGTGCTGCAATTTTCGATGCCGCTGTTCTGCTCCAACCTTTTGCAGCAGCTGTACAACCTGACCGACACTGCGCTGGCCGGGCACCTGCTGGGCTCCGCCGCGCTGGCGGAGATCGGCGCGACGGCGGCGCTGTACGGGCTTATCATGAACTTTGCCTTCGGCATGAACAACGGCCTGGCGCTGACGGTCAGCCGCTATTTTGGCGCGGGCGATGAAAGTGGGATACGCCGCGCCGTGGGCTGGATGGTCACGCTGTCGGCGGTGGTGTCGCTGGTGCTGACGGGGTGCTCCCTGCTGGGCCGCGACGCGCTGCTGACCGTTTTGCAGGTCCCGGCACAGGCATGGGGCGGCGCGTCCGCCTACCTGACCGTCATTCTGCTGGGCATCCCGCTGACGATGCTTTATAATATGGAGGCTGCGCTGCTGCGCGCCGTCGGCAACAGCGTGACGCCGCTGCTGTTCTTGCTGTTCAGCAGCGTGCTGAATGTCGGGCTGGACGCCGCGTTCATGGGGCCGCTGGGGCTGGGCGTGCGCGGCGCGGCCATTGCCACGGTGCTGGCGCAGGGCATTAGCGCCGTGCTGGGCGTTGTGTACATCCTGCGCGGCTACCCGGAGCTGCGCTTTACGCCCCGGCAGCTCGGGGCTGCCACGCGCCGCGCCGTGACCAGTATGTTCTGGGCGGGCCTGAGCATGGGGCTGATGAGCGCCATCTACAATCTGGGCAGCGTGGCGCTGCAAAGCAGCATCAATGCGCTGGGCAGCGTCTACATCACGGCACAGACCGCCGCGCGCCGCTTAGCGGAGCTGTACTTTATCCCGGGCGGTGCGCTGGGCATCGGCGTGGCGACGTTCAGCAGCCAGAATCTGGGTGCGGGCCGCCGCAGCCGCATCTGGCAGAGCGTCAAGGCCGCGCTTGCGATCTATTTTGTGTGGTGGGTATTTGTGATGGCGTTCACCTTCTTGCTGGGCGGGGCCGCCATCCGCGGCATCACGGGCAGCACGGACGAGGTCATTATCTCCAACGCGCTGCTGTACCTGAAAATCAGCGCACCGGTCATCCCGCCGATGGCCGTGCTGGTCATTCTGCGCAACATGCTGCAGGGCATCCGGCACACGGTAGAGCCGCTGCTGGCCAGCGGGCTGGAGCTTGTGGGCAAGGTGATCTTTGCCGTATGGCTCGTGCCGGTACGGGGCTACCGCGCGGTCTGCTTTTGTGAGCCGACGACCTGGGTCGTATGCTTTGTGTTTATCCTGCTGGCGGTCTGGCGCTGCCGGGGCGATTTGCGCGACGCAGAAAAAATTTGAATTTTTTTGTAAAAAGGGCTTGCAATTTGGAAGTCGTTCTGCTATAATAATATGCGTCGCCAAGAGGCGGCGCAATAAGCGCGGTTAGCTCAGCTGGTAGAGCATCTGCTTGACGTGCAGGAGGTCACAGGTTCGAGTCCTGTACCGCGCACCAAGAGTCTGTGACATCTAAGATGTCACAGACTCTTTTTTTGTTGTATCGCCCAGAACCGGCAAGGCCGATGTCGAAAACGAAATCCGTAGGGGCGCATTCTATATGCGCCCGCGGAGGTTTATCCTACCGCAAGCGGGCACGGGCGGATATGGAATCCGCCCCTACGTTTTTTACGGGGACGGAGAGGGGCACGTTTTTCCCTGTTGCGTGTGTAGGGGCGACCATTGGTCGCCCGTCAACTTACCGCCGCACGTTTCTCTCCCCCACCGCCTGCGGGCGGAGCCCCCGCGCGGAGTTTTCTCCCTTTGTCGGAAACGTAATCCGTAGGGGCGCATTCTATATGCGCCCGCGGAAGTTTGCCTTGCCGCAAGCGGGCACGGGCGGATATGGAATCCGCCCCTACGTTTTTTGTGGGGGCGGAGAGGGGCACGTTTTTCCCTGTTGCGTGCGTAGGGGCGACCATTGGTCGCCCGTCAACTTACCGCCGCAACGCATTTTCCGGGACAGTTCTCTTATAAGGCAAGCGGGCACGGGCGAGCAATGCTCGCCCCTACAAATGTTTTTTGACAGTCTGAGCCCGAAATATTCCTGCCCGCCGCACGGTTCTCTCCCCCACCGCCTGCGGGCGGAGCCCCCCTCGCAGAGGGGGCCAAGAGAGGGCGGTGCCCCGCGTGGAGCTTTCTCCCTTTGTCGGAAACGTAATCCGTAGGGGCGCATTCTATATGCGCCCGCGGAAGTTTATCTTGCCGCAAGCGGGCACGGGCGGATATGGAATCCGCCCCTACGTTTTTGAAGCGGCAGAGCACCAGCCGTCACGCGGCGTGACGGCTGGGGGGGGTTATGACTTTAGGTGGTCGGTGAACCAACGCTGACTTCAAAGGTTACCGTGCCGGTGTAGCTGCCCGCGTAGGGGGCAGCGTCCGGCTTGACAAAGGTCAGGGGAATTTTTGGGGATTCACCGCTTTTGGCGGTCAAGACCGGATCACCGCTTTCCAACGCAGTACTGCCGTTTTTGATGGTATAGTGCGCCGTCACATCGGTTGTGCCGACCAGCGTGGCGGTAAAGGGACCGTTGACGGTCACCTTCAGCGTTTTGTCGGTGGGCAGGGTGACGTTTTCGGCAGAAATGGTTGCCGTGGCGTTTGCGGCATTGCCTAGTTCCACCGTGGCGGGTATGGTCACGGTGTAGGCAATGCATAGCTCTTTACAGACGGTGCAGTAGCCATCCGTGCCAATGTTGTGGAGTTTGTTTTTGCTTTCGCCATTGCTGTAGTCTGTGGGGCAGGGAGTGGACCGGTATACCTTCTCGCCGCGCAACACGGGGTAGTTTTGCTTGTTTGGCCCGGTCAGGGTTTGACCCCATACGGTGGTGGTGTCGGTGCGGGTGCCTTGCAGCAGGTAAGCGACCTCGCCGCTGGCAAACTGTGCTTGCGTTTTGGCGATGATGTCTTTGTCGGTACTGTCGGAACCGTTGGCAAGGCAGTAACAGTTGGAGTGGTAGCACGAACCGTCAGCGTAAATTTGGGCGGGCAGCGTGTAATAGCCGCCATGCACGGAGCCGGTGACATCCGCCCCGTTGACAAGCACGCGGGTAAGCACCCTGCCGGAATCCGGGCGGACAAGCAGCGCGGCTGGCTGAGGCGCTCGACCGTGAAGGACGTGCCGGGCTGGCCGTTGCAGAACACGGTGGCACCGTCCGCCCGAGTTACGGTTATGGTGTGCGTGCTGGGCACTGTGGTGGCGATTTTCACCGTGTTGTCGTTGTTATCTGCAAAGACGGGCAGGCAAAAGCCGCAAAGCAGTGCAAGCGCACATAGCAGACCTGTTAGCTTTTTCACAGACGTCACCCCTTTTTACGGTCACAACATTGGCCCCGTTCATGGCGCTGCCGTCCTGAAGCGAGGCCGTTGTGATGCGCAGCTCCGCATTGTACCGCCCGGCAGGCAGTGCGCGGTTGAGTGTGATGTTGGTAATCATCTGCCCCGGCTCGACCTGCATGGAGATGTAAAGCACCTCATCGGTGTCGGTCAGCACTAGTTCAAAGGTGAAGTAGCAGGGGTTGCCCTCGGGGTTCAGCAGCGCGATCTCCGCGTTCGCTCCTCCGGTGATAAAGCTCTTTCATTTAATAATAGCATTTTCGACGCTGTAACGAAAGCGTTTGGGACGAATAGACATTGTTTCATTTTGTAATTTGCTGCTTGCATAAAAAATGGCCGCCTGTCGTTAAGCACAAACAGGCGGTTTTGCAGATATTTTAGTGGTTTCGTCCAAAAGAAATGCCGAGGTACATTATCATTGCTTTTTCGCTGTCCGTCAGCGTGTGCGCCGTAGAAAAATCCTGCACATTGAACAGAATGCACCCGCAATGTCCGGCAAATGTGGGGAAACAGGTGACTTTTAAGTAGGTGTCCACCTCCGGGCTGTAATCAAAAATTTCCAGCATTTCGCCGTACAGAACGGCTCGCTCATAGCTTCGCAGCCACTTGGCGTCCATATTGGCGAACAGGCTGCCGAACGAATGGTCGATCAGAGATTCCAGCGGCAATTTTTCCAGCTTTGCCAGCGCAGGGTTGGCATAGCGGAAAATCCAGTCCACGGCGCGGCGTTCCTCGTCAAAGACCATTTCAATGTCGGTAAAGGCGAAGGGCATGGCGTCGAAGCTCTTGTAATGCTCGTGATATTCCTCGGCGTTGGCGGGTGCGGTGTCGTCCTGCATGGTCAGGATCAGCCGCTTTTGCTGTGTTTGCAACTGCTCCAATATCCGCTTTTTCTGCCGCACCACATATTCCAGCTGCTCTCCGCTGTTTAAAACGACGGCGTTTTCCACGCTGTGTATGGCGCGCACCGCAACCAGACAGCTTCGGTGTGCCTTAATAAAGTCATCACCCAAGTGCTGCTCCAGCTCCTCCATGGTGATGCGCGAGGTAAAGACCGCGCCGTTCGTCAGATGTACCTCAGCGTAGTTGCGCTTCATTTGGATATAGCGTATCGTGTCGGCGTTGATGACCAGCGGGGCATCGCCGCCCTTGCGCCGCGGCGCAAAGGCAATGGTTTTTGCAGACATAAGCAAGCCTTCTTTCTGCGGGTTTTATGATGTATGTAATACTTGTTCTGCTGTATAAAACTATTGATGTCGGATTGATAACCCAATTTTACCAAGGGCAATACCGCATAATTCTAAGTGCCGATACGGCGAGCGAGGTGCGGCAACTGCTAAGCCAAAAGCGCAGATAATACTGGATGTCTTATCGAGCATTTTGGCAACGCAGATGCCGTGCCGCAGTCGCCGAAGCGGTGCTTAAGCCGTAAGGCGGGAATTGTGCGGTGTTACCCAAGCATAATTGGTTAAATCAAGCGCGATTTTGAATTTATCCGCACGGAAAAAGAAAAGCAGTTAGTGCTGCCAGATATTGTTTTCCAAATCACGCAGACGCGCTTTGTAGTCGTTAATAAGCGCCTGCGTGTTTTCGGTATCCGGAAAGCTGACAATATAGCCGTCCTCGGATTCGTGAAAGCCAACAAGGCCCGCAAGCCCTGCCATCTCCGCAACCTTGACCAAGGTGTGGTAATCATACTCGCTGTTGTTTATGTGTAAAATCATGGGGTTCTCCTAACTACTGCTGTTTGTTGCGGATTGGTTCTACAAACCGGAAGTTGTCTATTATCTGATACAAGCTTTGGCAGTATAGGATTCAACGTCAATCTTAACCACATTTACTGCACTTGCCATCTTATCGTCGATCTCATGTTCTTCGCCAGTCTGTACTTTCATAAGAACAGCAAGCGCTTTACATTTTTCTTTTATGTCTTCCATGATCATTGCTTTACCTCGACACATAACGCTCTCATACTCTGCTCCATATTTGCAAGGTATATCCGCTGTAATAAGAGATTCACCTCTATCAATTTCTACAAATACATTCCTGTTTTCTTTGAGGCTCTCCAGCTTGTGTCCTTCTTTCGCACAATGCACATAAAATGTCAGCTTTCCCTTTTCCATTTGGTAGCCATAATGCAATGGTACAATATAAGGGAATTCACCGTCAAACATTCCTAAATGCATATATCTTGCTGACGCAATAATTGCCTCGATTTTATCAATGTCGGTAATCTCTCTATCTTTCCTTCGCATAGTTTTTTACTCCCTTAAAATTCGGATTTTGCAGGAAAAGCTCCGGCGTGTGCCAACCACACACGCCGCCCGGCCCGCTGAAACGCCAACACCTCACGCGCGAAACAGTGCGGGGTTGTCCACGCGGTACGCCCACATGACGCAAACTGCCGTTACCGCAGGCGAAGCGGTAACGGCAGGGCAGGTTATAGGGTATGTAGGCAATACCGGCGACAGCACAGGCAACCACCTGCATTTTGAGGTAATGCAGAATGGTGTGCGTGTGAATCCTATGGACATGGTTTCCGTGCGCTGATATAGGCCGATACCCATTTTGTTTACTTGCGATTAGCTTTCCTGCGCAGTACGAAAATTGCCGCCAGCGCGAAGCCGCTGACAATCAGCAGTGCAAACCACAATGCAGGGTTGGCGGTGTCGCCGGTGCGCGGTATCGGGGAAACAGGCTGCACCGTCGGCTGGGGCTGCGCCGTCTGCTGCGGCTGTGCTGTAGGCTGCGGGGTCACAGTAGGCTGCGGGGTTGCCGTTTCAGCCGGCTTTGCCTTGACGGTGAACTTAGCTGTTGCCGTACCGCTTTGAGAAACGATCGCAAGCGTATGCTCACCCACGGAAAGCGTGGCAACAAAATCACGGTTCAGCGTGATGATGGTGCTGCCCTCCTTCTTCGTGTAGTTCTTTTCGTCCAGCGTAGTGCCATCAAGCTCTACACGAAGGAAATCGGCAAAGGATGCGTCAGAAGTGAAAGACAGCTCCTTTTTCTCGCCCTGCGTGACTGCTGCACCATCACCGGCTGTGATTTTCGGGGGCAGCTTTGCCGTCACGGTGTCTGCCTTGGCAATCTCCTTAGTTCCGTCCTTGTCGGAGAAATACTTGCCGCAGCCTTCGCAGTACCAATACTCAATGTTGCCTTCCTCTGCAGCGGTGGCGGCCTTTGCGTCAATATGTTTCAGGTCGGCGTGGTTGTTCGGGTCAAGGCTGCCATAGCTTGCCTTGCAAATCTCACAGACGGCCTTAGCTATGCAGGTTGCCGTACCGCCGGAGTGGTCGCTGATTTTCTTGTTGCAGTAGTCGCAGATGTGATTGTTATCTGCATCCTTGTGTTCGGAAGTGGTCTTGCCGCAAATATCGCAGATATGGTTTTTATCTGTATCTTCATGCAGACACACATATCCGCACTCGCTGCACACGCCGTCTGCCCATTCGTGATTTTCATTCGGTACGCTTACGGTATTGCAGCAGTTCCATTTTTTCTCGTGGGTAGTGGTTGTCTGTGTCCACTGTTCCGTGCCGGTATGATTGACGGGGTTGGTTTCGCCGTAAGACTGGCCGCAATGGGTGCAAACGGCTTTTTCGGTGCAGGTGGCAGTGCCGCCGGAGTGCTCCGCGTAGCCTTTCTTTCCCGCGTTATCCGTCACATCGCAGCTTTCATTGGCACATTCATGCCAGTGATGCGTTGCATCGGACGTCCAATCGGACTTCCAGCTGTGGCCCGTGGCTGGAATCGGCTCTATTTTTGTTGCGCCGCACTTGGTGCAGCTATATGTCTTTTCGCCCGCTTTTGTGCAGGTATGCGCTGTTGTTATCGTACCGTTGTCCCAAGTATGAGGGCTTACGTCATCCTTTTTATCGCAACGGGAACACTGCTTCCAGTGCTCGTTATCATCATGTGTCCAACTGGTAGTAAAATCATGTCCCAGAGCATCGCCATATTCCGCACCGCAAACTGTGCATGTTGCTCTTTGGGTGCAGGTGGCCGTGCCACCGGAGCAGTTTTGTGTTTCCACGACATTGCAAGTGCAGCGGCGGCTGTGTTTGTCGTTGCCGTTCGATGTCCAGTCCCCATTGTGGGTATGTTCATCGCCCTGTCCCTTGAACACGGGCAGGGTTATTTTTGCCGCAGCCACATACTGGCAGCTGTCCCATGGAGAATCGTCGCGGTCAGCCTTGAGCAGCTTCAGCACGTCGCCGTTGGCAAATTCCGCGGCGGTTTTGGCGGTTCCATTGAGATCTGTGTCCGTGTCGCTCAGATAGTAGCAGTTGGTGGGTCTGTTATTATTAAAGGCGGAGACTGCGATTTTACTAACATATCCGCTACCAGTGATTTCGCCGACATTATAGCAGTTGGAAATCTTTCCGCCCATATAAAATCCGCAGATACCGCCGGTGTCGCTACTGCCGGTGTTGCCATTGCCGGTGATGTTGCCGATGTTATAGCAATCGCGGATTATTAGCGTACTACTATTATAGTCGACCAATCCGACAATTCCACCGACTCTGGCATCTATGCCTGTGCAGGAGACCGTGCAGAGGCTGGCGCAGTTTTCGATGGTTTCGTCCATAGCGTAGCCCGCAATGCCGCCACACCACCCCTGGTTAGCAGTACATGACACCGAGCCTGCCACCGTCAGTTTCCGGATGGAACCGTCTTTTACGCAGCCGAACAGACCGGCGCGACCGGGCTGGACATTGACGGTTACACTCAGATTCTTGACGGTGTGTCCCTGCCCGTCAAAGGTACCGGTATAGGCACTGTCTCTGTCCGGACCGATGGGCGTCCACGGTTCGTTATTCAAATCAATGTCCGCAGTCAGCACAGCATACGCGCCACGGTTCTGCGTCTGGCCGCCCGTACCGTTGACAATATCCCGGAACCGCTTTAACTGGGCGGCGGTGCTGATTTGATAGGGGTCGTTCTCCGTGCCGCTGCCGGTCATCGGGGTGTTAAATGTGCCGCCGGTGATGGTTCCGCTGCCGGAGACTGTACCGATAAAAACGCCGCCGGTGATGGTTCCGTTGTTGATGACCTCGCCGTTGAATGTGCCGCTTTCGATGGTGCTGCCGGGGGCGACGGTCACCTTGCCTTTGAACACAGTCCCGCCGGAGCCTGTAATGGTACAGGGATAGTTTTCGTAATCTCCCAGCACGACGTCGCCTTCAACCGAGCCGCTGTTGGCGTAAAGAATCCCATAGCCAGGTACCTGAGAGCCGGTGATGTATAGTCCGCTTCCGTTTGCCGCAGTACAGCCGACAATGCGCGCACTGTCCGCCAAGGTAATCTCCTTCACACAAGCGGCGCTTACGCCGCCGCCGTAGGCTTCGCCGGGGTTGGCGGAATTTGTTGCCGTGCAATTTTGAATCACGGCGCTGCCCGACAGGGTGAACTTCGTATTGTTTGAGAGATGGACGCCCCCGCCCTTGGAAGAGTTGGCAGAGTTGGAGATTGCCCGACAGCCTTCGATTTCTGCCTTAGCAGTCATCACAAAGCTACTGCTGCTGCTGACATATACGCCTCCGCCGTAGGCAGAAGTGGAGATTGCCTGACAGCCTTCGATTTTTGCCGTATCAGACATTTCAAAGCTGCTGCTGCCGTTGACATATACACCTCCGCCGCAAATTAATTGGATCGTGCTTTCGACGGTGCAGCTGCGAATGACCGCCTTATCTGACATTTGGAACTTGCCGGAAGCAAAAACACCGCCGCCGCTATTGGAGGCGACGCAGCCGATGATGCTTCCGCCGGACATAGAGAACTGGCCCGGTTCACCATTTCGCTCCGAATCAATACATACACCGCCGCCGCACTCTGCGGAGCAGCCGATAATATTGCCGCCCCTCATGGTCAGGCTGCCGCCGTTTTTGATCAGCGCGCCGCCGCCGCAATACCACGTCGTTCCGCCGTACGTTGAGAGGTCCGTTCCCGTGCCGCCGGTGATGACGCCGCCGGTGACGGTCTCTGTGCCGCTTGCCTCGTCCAGCACCCACAGTTTGCCATTCGGCATGAATTTGTGCTTGGCGGTGGTGTTGCTGTCGGTCAGCGTCAGATTGCCGCTGCCCTCGACCACAATCACGCTGCCATTGTTTGCGCTCCCGTATTTGAGCACATGACCGTTCAGGTCCAGCGTTACGGTACGGTTGACCGTCAGCGTGGTGTCAATGTTAATATCCGATGCCAGCCTGACGGTGTCGAAATTAACATCAGCAATAGCTGCAGTCAGTTCTTCCGCGGTGCTGACATCTTTTGCCGTCTCGCTCCCGCCAATTAACGCCGTCAAGGCTGTCTCCGGCTGGGGGTCGGACACTTCCCCCTCCGGCTGGGGGTCGGACACTTTTTCCTCCGGCTGGGCTGCCGCATCGTCTGCGGGCTGGGCGCACTTTGCACAGTTCTCCGGCAAAGCCCCCTCCGCGCTGCAGACGGGGCAATCCGTATTCATGCTTTCCGTCGTGCAGGCCGTTTCACAGCTGCACACGGGCGGGGTTTCCGTGCTTTCCTCTGCAAAAGCCGCTGTTGGCATAAGGCACAGCAGCATACACAGGGCAAGCAGGGTGCTTACGATTTGCTTTTTCATCTTGTCTCCTTCGTTCTTTGCTGTCCGCTGACAGCACCACAATGATTATATAAATTATGGGGTGAAATGCTCGAATTGTCAAGTGCTTTTTGGGGGAAAATATATCGTAAAGTCGAAGATAAGCGCGCTGCACGGCCCCTTCAAAAGGGCCAAATTTCATACTTTGGGATGATTTACTTTTCCCCTTCGGATGGTATAATTTAACTATTATAGTATGGCATTTTCCCCGTCCTTCACCCAAAAGGAGTTAAAATTGACCGGAAATATTCTGATAAAACCATCTGTGCAGCAAAAATTTGACAGCGTTATGCAAAGAGGTCGCATTCTTTTTTTCAGTGCGCCCTGCGGCTTTGGCAAAACGGCGCTGGCCAATGCGCTGCTGTGCGGGCATCGGACGCTGCGGCTGTGTGCCGATGCGCCGGATTTTACGCTCCGCACGCTGCCGGAAAACTGGGATGTCCTTTTGATCGACGACTTTCAGCTTTTGCAGGAGCAGGAAACCTCGCAGACGCTCTGTGAGCTGATCCGTGCCAACCCGGCGCGCCGGTTTGTGTTCCTCTCCCGCGGGGTGCCGCCGTCGTACTTGACGGCCTTCCAGTACACGGGTCTTATGACCACCTTGGAGCCGGACGACCTTCTTTTTGACCGCGAGGATATACGCGGCTTTTTTGCTGCCCGCAAGGCAGCCGTGACGGAAAGCGAAATCAACGGCATCCTGAAAGAATCCATCGGCTACCCGCTGGGCGTCGCCGTTACGGCGCGGTGTATGTCCGGCGGCAAGCCGTTTGCCCCGGAAATCGTAGCGCAGGCTTACCGGGAGGTGTTCAGCTACTTCGAGGATGCCATCTATCGCCGGTTCGATCTTCCGATGCGGCATTTTTTGCTGGATCTTGCCCCCTTTGAGCGCTTTGATCTGGAAATGGCGCGGATGGTCAGCGGCGCCCCCCGCGCCGGGAATCTGCTGGACTGGCTGCTGCACAACACAACGATGCTGCGTTATGACGATGTGCGGCACTTCCACTTCTGGCCGCAGTTCCGCGCCTTCCTTCTCTGGGAGATGGAAAAAGAATGCAGCGAGGAAAAGCGCCGCGCCGTTTTCAGCCGCGGGGCGCTTTACTACGAGCTGAAAGAGGATTACGCCCACGCGCTGGAATGTTACACCAAAAGCGGGGATCACGCCAAAATATCCGAGCTGCTGATCCGCAATTCCGAGCTGCACCCCGGCATGGGGCATTACAGCGAGATGGAAAAGTATTACCGCGCTCTGCCGGAAAGCGAAATCTTGGCTTCGCCTTCCCTGATGCAGGGAATGAGTATGCTTTGCGCCCTGGCAATGGACTATGAAGGCTCGGAACGGTGGTACGGGGCGCTGAAAGACTTTGCCGACTGCCGCAAAAAGCAGGACCCTGCCGCCAGGCAGGCTCGCAGCCGCCTTGCATGGCTGGATATTTCCCTGCCGCAGCGCGGTGTGGAGGGGCTGATAAAAACGATCCCGGCCGTGTTCCGGCTGCTGACCGATAAAGAAATAACGCTGCCGTCTTTTTCCGTGACCAGTACCTTGCCCAGCATTATGAACGGCGGCAAGGATTTTTCAGAGTGGAGCAAAAAGGACGATCTTTTGTATCGGACGCTTCGCACCCCGGTAGAGGCCGTGCTGAAAAAAGACGGCGTGGGGCTGGCGGACTGCGCCATTGCCGAAAGCAAATTTGAAAAGGGCGAAAACATCACCAAGCGTATACTTGCGCTGATCCCGCAGGTGAGTGAGATCCAGCAAAAGGGAACGCCGGATATAGAGTTTGCCGTGAACGGGCTGCTGGCGCGCTGCCAGCTGACCAAGGGGCAGGCGGCAGATGCCCGCCGCACGATCGAAACGCTGCGTGCCCGGTTTGAAGCGCAGGGGCTGACCCGCTTTTTGCCGAATATGGACGCGATGCTCTGCCGGATGGCCCTGCACTGTGACGATCAGGACAGTGCCGACGAGTGGTACCGCACAAAAGCGCCCCGCGACCCCATGCACCTGAACGTAATGAAGCGGTATCAATACTTGACGCAAGCCATGGTTGAAATTGCGCAGAACCGCCCGGACGCCGCCCTGCTGACGCTTTCGCCGCTGGAACGCTACATACAGGGCTGCGGGCGGCATATTGACGGCATCCACCTGAACATTCTGTGCGCCCTTGCCCTGTACCGAAAAAAGGACAACGCATGGCGGGCGCGGCTTACGGCCGCGCTGGATACGGCGGCAGAGTACGGCTTTATCACGCCCGTCAGCGTGTACAGCGCCGCCGTGCTGCCCCTTTTGGAAAAGCTGAACCGAAACGATGATACAAAATGGTACAAGCGCCTTATGGCCGCCGTGCGGACACAGGCGACCTATTATCCGCGCTTTCTTGCCCCGCGCATGAGGGTGGCGAAGGAGCTTACCCCTACGGAATTACAGATACTGCGCTTGATTTGCGCGGACAAAAGCAATGCCGAGATCGCGCAGATCATGGACGTGAAGCTGCCCACGGTAAAGACCCATGTGAGCCATGTTTTAGAAAAACTGGGTGTAAAGCGGCGCAGCGAAGCCAAAACCGCAGCCAAAAAGCTGTGGCTTATTTCCGACCACTGATGTCAAACGGAGGAAGACTTGATGAAAAAACGTGTATTGAGCCTGTTTCTGGCGATCACCCTCTGCCTGACCCTGACCCCCACCGGGGCACTGGCAGCAGAGGGACAGCCGCCGGAACAGACGGTTAGTGTAACGCAGGTAGCGGAAACCGGCGCGGGTGAGAATGCCTCGCCCGCGAAACCCGAAGAAAACCCGACAGAGGATGCGCCTGCGGCTGCCGAAAAAAATACCGCAGACGAAGAAACCGGCAAACAAGCCGGGCAGAATGAGCCGACTATGGAGGGGAAAAACGAACCCCTCGCCCTTAACGATGCGGGGCAGGACGCCGCAGGCGGCGGGATCTATGTAGCCCCCGGAAGCCCGACAGAAGGGGGCGGCGGCACGTATATCCCCGGAGAGGACACGCGGACAGAGATACAGTGCGTCAGCAAGCCCGATTCCATTGGCCGCAGCTATGACGGCACGACGGACGGCGGCACGATTCCAATCGACTTGACGTTTACAGACGGCACAAATGAAATCAAACTCAAAGAAGGAACGGGCTTTACCGCCAAGAAGACGTTCGATTCCGCGGACGCGGGATGGCATACCGTCACTGTGGAAATCGCGCTAATCGGCGAAGCCGCGGTAAAGTACAAGCTCAAGGCGGGCGAAGAAACGTTTACGATCGGCGGCAACATCAACAAGGCCTATCCCAAGCTGACCGTAACTCTTTCCAAGACGGCTTGCACGGCGGGCGAAAAGCTTCTGCCGCTGCTGTCTGTCGAGGGGGCGCCGGAAGACGCCGAGGTGACATATTATTATCTGGCTTCCGCGTTAAAAAGCTGGGCGGGCTCTTCTGACGTAGAGGGCAGCGAAGCCATGCCCAAGATTGACGAGAACACTGCAATCAGCGAACCCGGCACATATTACGTCTATGCCAAGACCGGCGAAACCAAGAACTACAAAGAGGAACGGTCAACAACTGCGGAGCTCACAGTCAACGAGGCTGTCGTTGAGGCCGCTTCGGTAACAAAAGCGGACGGAACGGACGGCGGCACATACGAATCCCTCCCTGCGGCACTGAACGCGGCGCAGGACGGCGACACCGTCACACTGCTAAGCGACGTAGACCTGGGCGAGACATACGTGACCATCGACAAGAGCATCACCTTCGACCTGGGCGACAAAACGCTGTCCAGCTCCAAAGCGTGGTTATCTTACGGCGTTCTGGTGGTCAAAGATGCCACCGTAACGGTGAAGAACGGTACAGTAAAAGCCACAGGAATCGGCAGCTGCGCCATCCGCGCGTACAGATCCGGTGCGAGCATGACGCTGGAAGACGTGACCGCCACAGTAACGAGCGATAAAAGCAGTGTGACGGTGGGCGACTTCGGCTCGGCTGTCATCAAAAGCGGCGACTATCAGGGACTGTACGTAGGTGCAAAAAGTCAAGTCACACTGGAAGGCGGTACGTTCCGCCCCTACATGGATAACATAACAAACGAGAATGTCAAAAGCATTTTCTGGAAGGTGAACGAGACCACCGACGCCACCAGCCGCGACTGCATGGAACTTCTGGGAGATGGCTGTGTCTATGTGGATGAGAACAGAACACAGGTGCGCACCGGCGGCGGCTTCAACACGGTCGTGACCGTTCAGCAGGGTACGGCCATAGATGCGCCGGTTGCAAAGATCGGAAATGTGGAATACGCTTCTCTGTCGAAGGCGATCAATGCTGTTCAGAACGGTGGAACCATCACGCTGCTGGATGATCTGGATTTGGGCAGCGGCGCGGTGCTGCAGGTTGGTTCTTCCAAAAAGGACTTCACCATTGATCTGGACAACCATACCCTGAGTGCCGACGGCGACTGCCTGATCATGCTGCACAACGGAAGCCAGCTGACGCTGAAAAACGGCACGCTGGATGGCAGCAGATGCACGAGCTATGAGGGCGTTCTTTACATCTCCTCCAATGGCGGCCCGAAGCTGACACTGGAAAATGTGACCGCAAAGAGCGGATCTGTAGCGGATTTCTTGTATGATCAACGGTCTGTCTTGCTGGCATATGTGACCTATGGCACGGTGGTGTTTGACGGCGGCACGTACACCGGCGGCGTGCTGTTAGAAACAGATGGCAACGCCGTGCTGAAAAGTGGTACGTTCCAGAAGGGCACTAACGACTACAGCATCAAAACAGAGGATAGCGGCAAGCATCTTTCCGACTATCTGGACGAAAGCCTGTTCTGGAATGGTGACACAGTGCTCGATCTGAGCAGCGAGACCCAAACAGCAGACAAAGTGACCGTGCGTCCGTGCGAGCACAAGTGGGAAAACGGCAAATGCACCGTCTGCCAGAAGGTCTGCGATCACGGCTCGGCGGATGGAAAATCCATGACGGAGGATCCCTGCCCCACCTGTGGGATGAAAGCCGCAGCACAGGTCGATATCACCGGTTCGGACGCAAAGTATTTCCCGAGCTTCACCGATGCGCTCGTTTACGCGACCAAAAACAACGGCTGCACACTGAAGCTGCTGGCGGACGTGACCGGAACGACGGTGATGATCAACGATCCGTTCATCTTTGATCTGAACGGTCACAGCGTCGATGCACTGAGCGTGGATGCCAAAGCGACGATCAAGGACTCCGGTACGACGAAGGGCAGAATTGGTAAGGTGACGGTTTCCGATACTGAGGTGCCCGGTCTGACCCTCGGCGGCCTGCTGGAGGAGGGCTACGCCTTCAAGTACGGAAACGGTTACTGGGCGAATGACAGTTACCTCCAAACAACAGAGGGGGCGTTTGTCACCGTTGAGAAGGCTCCTATCCAGAGCGTCAATGTGTACGCGAAGGACAAGAACAACAAGGAAGTCTCGACGACCATAGCATACGGCACGACGGGAGAAGTAACGCTGGTCTCAAGCTGCCAACTGAGCGAAACGAGCGGAGGGAACCTCAGCTGTGCGTGGTATAAACTTACGGACGATGCGGCGATCCCCCCGCTGGAAGGGGCAACTGGCACGAGTTACACGCTGCCCGCCGATCTTCCTGCCGGAACGCACACCTACTTGGTCACCTTCACCAGCGACTACTATTCCAAGAGCGCCGAGATCACCATCACCGTTACGCCGATCAGCCTTGAGGACGCGACGGTCACAGTCAGTAACCTGACCTACAACGGCAACCCACAGGAGCCGACGGTCACGGTCAAGCTCGGTGATGAAACGCTGAGTAGAGATAACGACTACACCGTGCAGGTCACGAAGCAGACCGACGCGGGCAGCTACAAGTTGACCATCAAGGGTGGGGGCAACTATTCCGGCGAGATCAAAGACGTGGAGTGGAAGATCGAGCCGATGAAGATCGATAGCGTCATGGTTTCCTCTGGCATTTCCAAAGTCTATGACGGCACGGCGGAAATTAACATGAGCGCAAACGAATGGGCAACGGCTCTGAAATTCAAAACGCTTTCTGCTTCTGGCGTCGTCGATGTTCCGAGTGAAGCCTACACCATTTCGGATGCGTACTTTGTTAAGAAGAGTGGTGAAGAAACCATCTATTCGCCGGATGCCGGTGAGAAGTATGGGATCACCTTCAAAATAACACTCAACGACGACAACTATGTGCTTCAGACCTATGGTGAGGACACTCCTTCAACATCGAAGGTAATCACACAATCCGGCGGCGCGACCTTTACCATCAAGCAAGCCACTGTGACCTCACCGGGTGAGATCACACAGCTTGTTTTCAACGATCTGGCAAAGACCTACACGATTGATCTGGCCAAGCTCCTGCCGAAGCTGTCTGAGGGCTGCGCGTACGGCAGTATCCAGTATCAAGGGCACAATTACAATTTTACGGATAATGCCTACCTCGACGGCAACGACGCTGTATCCGTGTCAAAGGAAGGCGTTCTGACCCTGAGCACCGTGGCCGCAAGCACGGCAAAGGTTAGCGACCAAATCGGTACGATAACCGTCCCGGTTGTGACCACGAACTATCAGAAGTTCGAGTTTACCATCAAGGTCTACATTAGCGAAAGGATCCCCCCCAATGCATCGGGCGTCACCGTCAGCGCGTCGGATATCACCTACGGCCAGATGCTGAACGAAAGTAAGCTTACGGCCACCGGCACGATGAAACACCCCGGCACCGGAGAAGAGGTCAAGGGCACGTTCGCGTGGACGAACCCTGAAGCCAAACCCGGCGCAGCTGGCGACTATACGGCTTCGTGGACGTTCACCCCGGCTGCGGGCTACGAGGAATACGCCCCCGTGACCGGAACTGTGACCATCAAGGTGAACAAGGCTACCCCCACCTTCACCGCTCCCACGGCGCAGGAAAATCTGACCTATACCGGACAGGAGCAGGCGCTGATTACTGCGGGCATGACGGACCATGGCACCATGCGGTACAGCCTGACCGAGAACGGCACATACAGCCAGGACATCCCTACCGGCACCGATGCCGGAGCATATACCGTGTGGTATCGGGTGATTGGCGATGCAAACCACAACGATACCGCACCCGCCAGCGTGGCGGTCAGCATTGGGAAGAAGCCGCTGACGATCACCGGGGTAACGGCTGCGTCCAAGCCTTATGATGGCACGACAAACGCGGACATCTCCAGCGTGACCTTCGACAACGTGACCTTGAACCGAGGCACAGACTACAACGTGACCGCCAGCTTTGACGATGCCAGTGTGGGCAACGGCAAGAACATCACTGCCACAGTGACCCTGATGGGGCAGGCCGCGAAGAATTACGCCCTGGAGCAGAGCAGCTTCACCACTACTGGCAGCATCACCAAGGCTGCCGTGCCCATGAATAACCTGACCGGCACACTGAACATAATGAACGGCACATGTCAGACGTACACCTATGACTTCAATAATTTGCTGCCCGGACTGTCCGAGGGCGAATATGGCACGATAAGCTATGGTCAGGCTGATATTTTCCTTGTTAGCCAAAGCGGATATTATTACGACGAATCGATCGTAGAGTTTAAAAACGGCGTGCTGACATTGGCACAGTTCTCTGCGAAAGATGGAAACATGACCGGCCGGATTGGTGACGTCAAGGTGACGGTCACCACCACCAACTACGAAAACTTTCAGCTGAAGCTCGTCCTCAACGCGGTGAACCGAATCACCCCCGTGCCGGACGACACAAGCACAATCACCGCAAGCGAGATTACCTACGGTGACACACTGAGCAAGAGCGAAATTTCGGGCAAGATGAAAGACCCCAATACCGGCGCAGAGGTCAAGGGCACTTTCTCGTGGCAGCAACCGGACAATACGATTCTGGACGCGAGTACGCTTGGTCATAGTGTCGAATGGAAGTTCACGCCGAAGGATGGGAATACCTATACGGAAGCGACCGGCAAAGCGACCGTCAAGGTTGCACCCAAGTCCATCGAGGGCGCAACCATCACGCTGGAAAAAGACGAATTCACGTACAACGCGGCGGAGCAATCGCCGAAGATCACCGGCGTGACGCTGAAAGGCTGGTCTGAAACCATCACCACCTACGATATTGTAAGCGGTGACAAGGCCATCAATGCCAATGACAGCATTCCCCTGACCATCAAAGGTATCGGCAACTACACCGGAACTGCCACAGCAGAGTGGAAAATCATCCCTGCGGAATTGACCGTCAGCGTTCAAAGCGTCGAAAAGGCGTATGACGGAACCCCCAACGCAACGGTGACGCCGACCTTTAACGGGCTGCAAGGCGGGGACACCCTCACCGCAGCGGATTACAGCGTCAAGGCTGCTTTTGACAACGCCAAGGTGGGGTACAAAAAGCTCGTTACCGGCAAAGTGACACTGAACCAAACGGATACAGCAAAAAACTATCTGCTGAAAAACGATGGGACATTCAGCACTAACGAAGGCACCATTAAAAAGGCTGCTGCCCCCATAGTGCAGCCCGTTGAGCTGACCATCTACAATGGTGTGCAAAAAGACTATTTTGTCGACCTGCCGCCGCTGCCCGAATTGGGTGAAGGCAAATCCTATGGTACAGTAGACTACAGCAATCCGCATATGATCAACTTGCCTGAGGGGTATAAAGCCCAAAGTACGATAGGCAGCAAGGTTGGAAGCCAAGACACCAAACTGTTGGTGCTGCACATGACTCAGACCGGCAGCCGTACAGGAGAAATCGGCACGGTCACGATTCCGGTCAAGACCTCCAACTATCAGAACATCACCCTGACTGTCAATGTCAACGCGGTGAATCAAATCACCCCCGTGCCGGACGGCACAATCACCGCAAGCGAGATTACCTACGGTGACACACTGAGCAAGAGCACCATCACAGGCACGATGCAAGACCCCAACACGCGTGATGCGGTCAACGGCACGTTTACATGGCTCACACCTGACGAGAAACTCAAGGCGGGTAGCCATAATGCCAAGTGGATATTCACCCCCGATGAGTCCAACGGTGGAAAATACACGACGAACACCGGCACAGCAACCGTTACGGTCAACCCCAAGGCGGTTACGGTTTCGGGTATCACCGCAAACGACAAAGTCTATGACGGCACGACCAATGCTGGGCTGGATTACAGCGCGGTGACCCTTGGCGGTGTTCTGGAAAATGACACCTTAACCGTTACTGCCACAGGTACATTGGAAAGCGCTAATGTCGGTGAGCAGAATGTCACGATTTCCGATTTGACGTTGGGCGGCGATTCTGTTGCCAACTATGTGCTGGCTGAAAGCGAAAATCAGACCGAAACCACTGCCACTATCACCGCCAAGAAAGTCACCGTTACCATTACCCCGAACGGCGGCACTTACGGCAGTGTCACTGCCGCCGCTGCCAATCTTTCCGGCGCTGTGGACGGGGAAAACGTTCCTGTAACGCTTACCTACACCGGCAACGGATACAATGACACAGCCGTTCCCGTTAATGCAGGCAGCTACACAGTTACAGTCTCGATTTCCAACAGCAATTACACGCTTACCGGAAATACGACAGCCGACTTTGTGATTACCCCGAAGGCTGTTACCGTTTCCGGCATTACGGCAAACGACAAAGTCTATGACGGCACGACCAATGCTGTGCTGGATTACAGCAATGCCCAGTTTGACGGTATTCTGGAAAACGACAAGCTGACCGTTGCGGCTAAGGGTATGTTTGAAAAGGCTGAGGCAGGCAAGCAGAATGTTGCCATCTCCGATTTGAAGCTGGGCGGCGATTCTGCCGCCAACTATGTGCTGGCTGAAAGCGGAAATCAGACCGAAACCACTGCCACCATCACTGCCAAGGAAGTCACCGTCACCCCGGACAACAAGTCCAAGGTATATGAGGAAAAAGACCCCAAACTGACTTACATAGTCAGTGGTGTACTGAGTGGTGAAACGCTGAAAGGTATCACGCTGGCGCGTGCTGAGGGCGAGAATGCCGGCGAGTATGACATCACCGGCACCGCTGATGCTGGCGCAAACCCGAACTACGATGTGACGTTTGCCAAGGGTACGTTTACCATCAAGCCGAAGTCCATCCAGAGCGCAACAGTTGTGCTGGGCAAGGGTCTTGCCGCCAACGGCGCGGAACAGACCCAAACGGTCGAGAAAGTCCTGCTGAACAACAAAGAACTCCCCGCAGATTCCTACACCGTGGCGGGCAACACCGCCACCGACCCCGGCAGCCGCACACTGACCATCACCGCCAAGGGCAACTATACCGGCACTGTTGACCAGACCTACGTGATTGTCCCCGCCAAGGCGGAGGATTCCCCCGGCGAGGAGATTGTGATCGGCAGCGGCAAGGTGAAAGTGAATGTCAAGTTTGAGGGCACTGTACCGCCCGCCACCCTGCTGACCAACAAAGCAGAATTGCTTGCCATGTTGGTGGACAGCGGCGACATTACCGCCGATGAACTGGCACAGATTGCCGACGGCGCAAGCGTGGACATTGTGCTGACCGTGAAAGAGGCCAATGTCCCCGATGCAGTCAAAACTGCGATGGCACAGGCCGCCAAGGACTACACCATCGGGCAGTATCTCGACATCAGTCTGTTCAAGTACATGACGGTAAACGGCAGCCAACAGGCCGGTGTTGCCCTGCACACGACCAAAAACGCATTGACGATCTCCGTTGCGGTGCCGGACGCGCTCATCAATACGAACAGCGCGGTCAACCGCACCTACTGCATTGTGCGCAACCATGAAGGCACGATTACTGTGCTGGATGCCGCGTTTGACGCAGCCAGCAAGACGCTGACCTTTAAGACCGACCGCTTCTCCGACTACGCGATTGCCTATAAGGACACCGCCGTGCCGAGCAGCGGAAGCAATCCGGGCAGCAACAACAGTTCAAACGGCAGCGAAACCAAGAAGAACGAAGTTGCTGCTCCCACACCGGCCCCCACCCCGGCAAGCACTTCAAAGCCGTCCACCATAACGGCAATGCCGCAAACGGGCGATACCTCCAACCCCACGCTGTACGTCGTGCTTCTGGTGGCATCTCTGCTCGGACTTGCAGTTGTATTTGTCTGCAAGAAAAGAAACAATAAGTAATCGGTTATAAAGACAATTACAGATTGTTTTTGGCCCGACAGCCACAACGGCTGTCGGGCCTTTTTTGCGTTCCTTTTTTAAGTTTAAGGCGTTGTTGTCATAGTTTTTACCCGACCCGCGCACCTCCAAATTTTGGGCTTTTTCAATGAAACTCAAAATTTTGGAGGTTATTATGTCTCGATAT
>ULRR01033486.1_pt1 | contig 39065 bp, 37 predicted proteins | sample 1955651 | NCBI WGS metagenome assembly ULRR01 (sample SAMEA4835688, study PRJEB28245) | human gut metagenome | biome: gut microbiome; material: fecal sample | place: Denmark | collected 2008
TATGAAAAAGATAGTAATAATAGTTATAACATTTATGGTAATTATGGGGTTAAGTATTGGATATAGTGCTCTAAATACTAATTTAATGATTAGTGGCGAAGCAGTAATAAGAGTGCCTGTAGATATTAGAGTTGACAAAATAACACTAAAAGAACTGGTAGGAGCAACAGAATTATATAATCCTAAATATACAAAAGATACAACTTCAATATTTTTAAATTTAAAAGAAAATACTAGTGCAACCTATATAATAGAGATAAGAAATTATTCTTTAGATAACTATGAATTAGAAAATATATTATTTGATGATTTACCCAATACAGTAACTTATGAAATAAAAAATACTTTTATAGGAGACATGATATCTAAAAACAGTATGAGTAAAATAGAGATAACATTTACAGCTTCTAAAGAAACAAATTTAAACTTAAATATGACATATCAATTTAAAAAGGTAGAAAAATATATCTTTGCTTTTGATTACACTGAACAAATAGAAAAATTTACAGTTCCTGTAGGGGGAAATTACAAGATAGAATGTTGGGGTGCTAGTGGTGGAAATGTCAATTATCCAGATCAAGAAAAATATTTTCATGGTGGTTATGGAGCTTATGCTACAGGTGTTGTTCGTTTAAAGAAAGAAGATATTTTATATATTGGTGTTGGTGGCGAAGGAGAAACAACTTTGATTAGTGAAACAGGTTATCGCCCCAAAGGAGGATATAATGGTGGTGGTTATGGTTATATTAGAAGTACAACAAAAAATATGTTTCCTAATGGTGGTGGAGGAGCCACACATGTAGCTACAAAAGACGGATTATTAAAAGATTTAAGTGATAGTCGTGATAGTATTATAATTGTAGCAGGTGGGGGAGCAGGAGCTTATGGCTATATTTCAAACGATCCTAATAGTTGGTGGCATGGAAACTCAGCAGGCGGTTATATTGGTGGATATAGCTATGAAAAAACTATGGCAGGAACTCAAACAACAGGTTATAGCTTTGGCGAAGGCGGAAATACTTTAACTAAGTATACTACTAATGCTAATTATTCAGGCGGTGGCGGTGGATATTACGGTGGTCAACCTAGATGGGGTGAAGTTGGAGCTGGAGGTGGATCAAGCTATATCGGTAGTTCTTCTTTAATATCATACCAAGATACTAAAAAAGCAATGTATTGTTATAATTGTGATGAATCTGAAGAAGAAAACACCTATACGGTATCTACCACAAATATTAGTGAAGAAGCAATATCTTTGTATGCTAAAATTGGAAATGGCTATGTTAAAATAACATTATTATCATAATTTACGAATTAGTTTTAAATATATAAAATCAATTAATATAGGATAGAGAATTTCTTTATCTTTTTTCTTTACATCAATTTTAAGAGATTTTGTCGTAAATAAATAAATTTGTAACCATTCGTATTCATAGTGATTTACATGTTTATAATAGGTATGCTATATAAAAGATAAAAGTAGACAAAATAATAATGAATGAAGAAAAATATTTTGAAGAGATAGAACATTTAATTAAAAACAGTGAAATAAATAAAAGAGTTAGAAAAATAGAGGAAAATCATAGTTTAGTAGAAACATATTGGAATGTTGGACGTTTAATTGTTGAAGCTCAAGGTGGAAGCAAAAAAACTAAATATGGGAATGAACTCATTAAGAAGTGGTCAATTGAGTTAACTGGTATTTATGGTAAAGGATATAATACTACTAATTTAAAAAGATTTCGCCAATTTTATCTAAGTTTTGAAAAAAGTGCGACAGCGTCGCACCTTTTAACATGGAGTCATTATTCAAATCTTTTACCAGTTAAAGCTGAAAATAAAAGAAAGGATTAAACTATGAATGAAGAAAAATATTTTGAGGAGATAGAACATTTAATTAAAAATAGCGAAATAAATAAAAGAGTTAGAAAAATAGAGGAAAATCATAGTTTAGTAGAAACATATTGGAATGTTGGACATTTAATTGTTGAAGCTCAAGGTGGGATATCCAAAGCAAAGTATGGGAATGAACTCATTAAGAAGTGGTCTATTAAGTTAACTGATACTTATGGCAAGGGATATGATACTACTAATTTGAAAAGATTTCGACAATTTTATTTGACTTTTAGAAATGGTGGCGCAGTGCGCCACCAATTGAATTGGACCCATATACGAAGAATATTACCAATTAAGGATGAAAACAAAAGAAATTATTATATTAATTTATGTATTAGAAATCATTTATCAGAAAGAGAACTAGCTAAGGAAATAACATCTAACTCTTATGAAAGATTAGTTGATAAACCAGAAAAGATTGAAATTGAATTACCTAAAAAATATTTAATTACTTCCGATATGAAAAATCCTATTATTATTCCTATTCAAAGGAAAATAAATAATGAATATGACTTAGAACTAAATATTTTAGCTAATCTAGATTGTTTCTTTAAACAATTAGGTAGTGGTTTTTTATATGCAGGACATCAATATAAACTTATAAAAGATAATCATAATTATTTTATGGATATTTTACTTTTTAATATTGAATTAAATTGTTTTGTAGTAGTTGAATTAAAACTTAGGAGTTTAAAGAAAGAGGATAAAGCGCAAATGGAATTTTACATGAAATTAGTAGATGAACAAGTAAAGAAACCATTTCATAATAAAACCATAGGTATAATTATAACTAAAGAAAGTAATCATTTTATTGTTAATTTTGTTAAAGATGAAGATATTATTCCTTTGTACTATGAATTAAAAGAAAGGACTAAACTATGAATGAAGAAAAATATTTTGAGAAGATAGAACATTTAATTAAAAATAGTGAAATAAATAAAAGAGCAAGAAAACTAGAAGAAAATCATAATTTAGTAGAAACATATTGGAATGTTGGACGTTTAATTGTTGAAGCCTAAGGAGGAAATTTAAAGGCAAAATATGGAAATGAACTTATCAAGAAGTGGTCTATTAAGTTAACTAAAGTTTATGGGAAGGGGTATGATGTAACGAATTTAAGGCGTTTTAGACAATTTTATATTATATTCCAAAAACGCGGTCCAGTGGACCACATATTAGGTTGGTCTCATTATTGCTTATTACTACCAATTAAAGACGAGAATAAAAGAAATTATTATATTAATCTATGTATAAAAAATAATCTATCTAAAAGAGAATTAGCTAAGGAAATAAAATCTAACTCTTACGAAAGATTAGTTGATAAGCCTGAAAAGATTGAAATTGAATTACCTAAAAAATATTTAATTACTACCAACATGAAAAATCCAATTATTATTCCTATTCAAAGCAAAATAAATAATGAATATGACTTAGAACTAAATATTTTAGCCAATCTAGATTATTTCTTTAAACAATTGGGTAGTGGGTTTGCTTATATTGCTCATCAATATAAACTTATAAAAGATAATCATAATTATTTTATGGATATTTTACTTTTTAATATTGAATTAAACTGTTATATTGTTGTTGAATTAAAACTTAGAAGTTTAAAGAAAGAGGATAAAGCCCAAATAAAATTTTACATGAGATTAGTAGATGAACAAGTAAAAGAATCATATCACAATAAAACAATTGGTATTATTATTTCTAAAGAAAGTGATAAATTCATAATTAATTTTATTAAAAATAATGATATAATACCATTATATTATGAATTACAAAAAGGATAGAATATCAAGTGAGTTTTTGATAAAATATTATAAGGAGGTAGGATTATGTATGCATATTGTATTATTGAATATCCAGTAAAAACTTTAGATAAAGCATTTACTTATAAAATACCTTCTGATTTAAAAGAAAAATTAAAAGTTGGCATGAAAGTTCTAGTTCCGTTTAATAATCGTCTAGTACATGGTATTGTTCTAAAAATAAGTGATACTTTTAAAGATAGCTATGAACTAAAAGAAATAGCAGAGATTGAAGATGAGTTTTTAATTTTAAATAAAGAGTTAATAGCGTTAGGTTATTATATGAAGCAAACAACTTTATGTAATTTAATTACCGCCTATCAAACTATGCTTCCTACTCCTTTAAAAGTAAAAGATCAAAATCATGATTATAATGATTATGATTATTTTATTGTTTTAAAAGAAGAAAAAGAAAAAATAAAAGATTTTATAAGTACTCGTCGTAAAAGTAATAAAACGAATATTTTAGAAAGATTATTAAATGGTGAAGAATTAAATAAAAAAGAATGCAATATAAGCAGTTTAAGAGAACTAATAAAATTAGATTTAATAAAAATTGAAAAAAGAATACATAAACAGACTTCGAAAAAAGATATAATAATTGATAATAAAATGTTAAATGAAGAGCAAAAAAATGCTTTTTATAAGGTTTTATCTTCTTTCAATAATAATAAAACTTTTTTATTACATGGTATAACAGGAAGTGGTAAGACCCTTGTTTATATAAATTTAATAAAAGAAGTTTTAAAACAACATAAAACAGCACTTTTATTAGTACCAGAAATCAGTTTAACTGAACAAATTATTAGTATTTTTTATAATACTTTTGGAAATGATGTTGCCATCCTTCATAGTGGTCTATCCAATAAAGAAAAATATATAGAATATAAAAAAATACTAAATAATGAAATTAAAATAGTAATTGGAACTCGTAGTGCTATTTTCGCTCCTTTAACAAATATTGGAATTATTGTGATAGATGAGGAACATAGTGATACATATAAACAAGAAAGTACACCAAGATATCATGCTAGAGATATAGCTATAAAAAGAAGTGAATATCATAATTGTCCAGTAATTTTAGGTAGTGCTACACCTTCTTTAGAATCCATGGCAAGAGCCAAGAAAAATGTTTATGAACTCCTTACTTTAAATAAAAGAGCAAATAATTTAATGCAACCAGAAATAACGATTGTAGACATGAAAAAAGAACTTCAAAAAAGGAATTTTATTATTAGTGAACTTTTAGATCAAAAAATAAAAGAATGCTTAAAAAAACAAGAGCAAATAATTTTATTTTTAAATAGAAGAGGTTTTTCAACTATAATTAGTTGTAGTAACTGTGGTTTTACTTATAAATGCCCTCACTGTGAAATATCTCTTACTTATCATAAGACATCTAATACTCTTAGATGCCATTATTGTGGATATACCAAAATAAAAGATGATATATGTCCAACCTGCCATGAAAAGGGATTAAACTATTTAGGATTAGGAACAGAGAAATTAGAAGAAATCATAAAAGAAAAATATAAAGAAGCCAAAACAATTAGAATGGATGCTGATACAACAAGTAAAAAAGGTTCTCATGATAAAATTATTAAATCTTTTCGGAATGAAGAATATAATATTTTAATAGGTACCCAAATGATTAGTAAAGGACTTGATTTTCCTAAATGTACTTTAGTAGGAATAATAAATGCTGATACATCATTAAATATACCTGATTTCCGAAGTAGTGAACGAACATTTTCTCTTTTGGATCAAGCATCAGGAAGAGCAGGTAGAGCTAATTTAAAAGGTAGTGTAATTATCCAAACCTTTAATCCTGATAATGAAACGATAAAAGCAGTGCAAAGACACGATTATTACTCTTTTTATCAAAATGAAATGAAAATTCGTAAAATCTTAAAATATCCCCCATATTATTATTTAGCTAATATCAAAATAGCAAGTAAAGATTATGAATCTTCAAGTAAAGAAGCGATAAGAGTGAAAAAATATTTAGAGCAAAATCTTGATTTATCAACTATCTTACTAGGACCTTCAACCGCTTCTAATTTTAAAAGGAATAATATTTATCGCTTTAGTATAACAATTAAATATCGTTTTGATTCCCATTTAATGCAAACACTAAAAGAACTAGATGAAATATATGCAACCAATAAAAATGTTTTTTTAGAAATAGATATAAATCCTTTAAGAATCTAAAATATATTTAATATATGAATAAAATAAATACTTCTTTCTCATAAATAAAGGGAAAGGAGTTTTAAAATGGCTAGATATAAAGTAGATATCACAGGTATTAATACAAATGAATTAAAAGTATTAAATAGCACAGAAACCATAAATTTATTTAAGCAATATCAAAAAGGGGATCTAAGTGCCAAGGAAAAACTAATAAATGGTAATTTAAAATTAGTTCTAAGTATTTTAAGAAGTTTTAATAAAGGAAATTATAATATGGATGATTTATTTCAAGTGGGAGTAATTGGTTTAATTAAAGCAATTGATAATTTTGATTTAGAATATAATTTAAAGTTATCTACATATGCTGTTCCTTTAATATTAGGAGAAATAAAAAGATATATTAGAGATAATAGCAGTATAAGGATAAGTAGGAGCATAAAAGATTTAGCATATAATATTTTAAAATATAAAGAGGAATATTTTAATCTTTATGGCAAAGAACCTACTAGTGCAGAAATAGCTAAAAAATTAGAAGTAGAAGAATATAAAATAGCACAAGCTCTAGATAGTTTAAAAGATCCAATGAGTATCTTTGAACCAATTTATAATGATGGCGGTGATACCATTTACTTAATGGATCAAATTGCCGATAAAAAAGATTTAAATAGTGATAAAGATATGCTAATATCTTTAAGAAGGGGATTAAATAAAATAAAAGAACGAGAAAGAGAAATATTAATAGCAAGATATATAGTCGGAAAAACTCAAATGGAAATAGCATCTTCATTAAATATTTCTCAAGCTCAAGTATCAAGAATAGAAAAAAATGCTATTTTAAGCTTAAAAAGAATGATTAAATAGCTTTACTTTAATAGAAAAAAAGCATATAATATTCTCTAAGGAGTGGATAAAATTGACAAGTAGTAATGTTGCTTTAAAAAGAATTGTAGCCTATTTAATTGATTATTTAGTAATTACTTTAATTAGTTCTGCTTTAGTTTATATTACATTTATTAATCCTCGATATGATGAATATGTAGAAACATCACAAGCTTATAATGAAGTATTACAAAAATATTATGATAAAGAAATAGACGCCAATGAGCTTACTGAGCAGACAAAAGAGTTAAGTTATGAGTTAAATAGTAGTGGTTATGTTTATACAATAGGTAATATAATAATTATATTCTTATATTATGGTGTGTTTGTTTATTTCACCAAAGGACAAACATTAGGCAAGAGAATTATGGGAATTAGGATTGTAAGTAATAAAGGAAAAAAATTGAAATTATATAATTATTTTATAAGAGCTTTTATCCTAAATGGTGTAATAATGAATCTATTAACTTTAATTGCTATATGCTTCAAAGAAAGTACTTATTTAAGTATTTATACTGTAGCATCTAATTTTGATATGATTTTAACGATTGCACTCTTCTTAATGATTTTATTTTGGAAAGATGGAAGAGGATTACACGATATTCTAGCAGGTACCAAAGTAATTGATGTAAGAGAAGAAAATAATTTAGAGGTAGTAGAAGAACAAAAATCTACCCAAGAAGAAGTAGAAGTAATAAAACCTAAAAAAACAAAAAACAAGAAAAATAATGAAAGATAAGCAAAATAAAGCTTATCTTTTTACATTTAATTGACATAAATTATCGAATTCTACCTTTGGTATAGTTCTTTATTTAATACTACTTATATAATAAAAAGCAAGAGGTGAAAATATGAATCAAGAAAAGTTAGGAAAGTTTATAAAAGAGTGTCGCAAAAAGAAAAATTTAACTCAAGAAGATTTAGCAAGTACTTTAAATGTAACAGATAAAGCAGTTTCTAAATGGGAAAATGGCAGATGTTTACCAGATGTATCTTTATTTACTAAATTATGCAAAGAATTAGATATTACTGTAAATGAATTACTAAGTGGTGAAAAACTAGATAAAAATAATTATCAAGAAAAAACAGATGAAGTAGCTATAAACTTACTAGATAAAATGAAAAAGAATAAAAGAATCTATATAAAAATAATTATTATCGTCATTATATTATTATTTATTATCATGATATTAGCAAATATAATAGCTAATATAGAATTTAACGTTTCTTATGATAATCGAATGATGAAATGTAATATAGCTGATTCTGAACTTATCTTTAAAATACAAGGATTAAGCATACTTAATACTTATTATACTTTAATTGAAAATGATAAAGAGGAAATATATTTTTTCACAACTAAAATTTACTTAGCAAACAAAAGAAGAAGTCACTTTGAGTCATGGGATAGCATGGCTAAACTGATAGATGGCCAAAAAGAACCATTTGGTTATCAGCACATATTAGAAATAGATAAAAATAAGAATATAAAAGTTTATCATACAAATATTTCTTTAAAAAAGATTAAAAAAGCAAATGAAAAAGAATTAGAAAAAATAATAAAAAAATCAAATTTAATGTGTGAAAGGAAAACAATATGAAAAAGGGATTATTGATTGTAAGTAGTATTATTTTTTATTTATTAGGTCTTACTACTTTAATTTTTTATATGTATTTAGAGTTAGCCCCAAGAGTAAATATGGATGAAATAGATAGAATCATTCTTTTATTTTTGCTAGCATTGTTTTGTTATTTAGGAACCATTTTACTATCCAAATTTTTAAAAAATAATAAACCTATGAAAATATATTTATATGGAATATTTATTATATATATTATAACTTTAATACAATTAACTCTATTCGATAGTGATTATGGAAGAAGTGGTTTAAATATCTTTGGATTGAACAAAGAAAATTTAGAAGTTTATTTAGAAAATAACAATTTAGTTCCTTTTAAAACAATTACTTTATATATTTCAAGACAAGATAGGGTAGCTATAGTTAATTTACTAGGTAATCTTGTTGCTTTTGCACCTATGGGTATATTTTTACCACTATTGTTTAAAAAACAAAATAAATTAAAGAATTTTATTTTAACAAATATAGCTATTATTTTAACAATTGAAAGTTTACAATTTTTAAGCTTATCTGGTAGTTTTGATATTGATGATTTAATATTAAATTTATTAGGAGCTTTACTAATATATAGATTATATAAAATAAGAAAAATTAATCAATTAGTCAATAAAATATTTTTAATAAAAAAGTTAGCTCCAATAAATTAGATAGTTAAATAAAAGCATTGTATTAAGAACAAAGTTTGGTATAACGTTTTTGAAATATTTAATTAGTTAGGTGAGTCAATCTTTGAAAAGAAGGGAGGCAAGACTTTAAACAAGAAAGACTTATTAGTATTCACTCTAGTAATTATTATAATCATCCTTTTACTATTGTTATTTATAATTCTAATATAAAAAAATCTCTAACAAAACAATAACTATTTAACTAATTATTGAACAATATAGTTTTTTAAGAGTTATTTCCCATTATCATTTTTACGGGAACTTTCAATTTTAATTAAATAAATGATAAAATAGTTTGAATTTATTTTTTATTTATGTTAAAATATTGAATTAATTAAGAGGCAGGTGTAAAATATGGATTCAAAATCAGAAAAAATTTATTTAGATCAAGAAGGATATGAAAAATATCTCGAAAACATTGAAAGTGTAAAAAAACAACTAAACGATTTAAATGCAGGAAGAAAAGAAGCCTTTGATGCTGGCGCAGGAGACGGATGGGATACCCCAGAATTTGAAGAAATAGAAAGACAAGAAGCAGTTTTAATGGGAAATCTAAAAAAATTATATGAAGATTTATCAAAAATAGTGATTATAGAAAAGCATAACAATCAGGAATTAATTGATATAAATGATACAGTTATTGTTGACTTAATTTTTTCTAAAGATGATGTCGAGGAGATGACAATTAAATTAGTTAGTGCTTTGGGTTTGTCAGATGGAAATTTTGCTCGCGAAGTATCTATAAATAGTCCTCTAGGAAAAGCAATTTTTGGTAAAAGTGTAGGAGATAATTCCTCTTATAAAGTAAATGATAATGTAATAAAAGTTTTAATTAAGCAAAAACTTGAATTAGAACAAGGTTTAAGTAGGTAAAAAGAGGATTATAAAAATGGGTAAAATAGGGAATGCTTTGACCATGTTACGATTATTAGAAAGTGGTAGAAAGTATAAAGTTCAAGAATTAGCAGAACGATTAGAAGTAACACCTCGAATGATTAAAATATACAAAGAGGAGTTAGAAAAGTCGGGAATATATATTGAAACTATTTATGGAAAATATGGTGGATATGTATATAGACAGAAGCATAATTATAATATTTCTTTTAATTATTTTGATGTTGATTCTATTGAATCAATTTTAGGTAAATTAAATGAGGACGAAAGAAAAAATATAAATGTTACACTAGAAAAAATAAGATCTATTGTAATATATTCGGTAGATGAACAAAGAAATATCAAAATAGATAAAGAGGAAATTAGAAACAAATATATAATTATATCTCATGCTTTAAAAAATAATAATGAACTAATATCACAATAAGTTAAGAAGATTTATTCCCTATAATTTTACTTTTTATAAAGATTTTATATATATAACAGGTTATTCAATTGAAGAAAATGATATAAAGACATTGAATTTAAGTTTAATTAAAGATCTGAAAGTTAATAGTTAGAGAAAATTTAAAAATCTCTAATTTTTTTTAATGGTACATTATATTACACCATTTAGAGTTATAATCTCTACTGAAAGGAAGGTTGGCCCAAATGAATAATGTCTTATTATCACTAATATACCTTATATTAACTTTTTTAGTAACATTGATAATATATAGAAAATTTGGAAAATATGGATTATATGCTTTAATGTGTGTATTAGTAATTATTTCTAATATCCAAACTATAAAAATGGTTGAAATTTTCAATTTCACAGTTTCTTTGGGAAATATATCTTATGGAGCAATATTTTTATGTACGGATATATTAAGTGAAAAGTATGGTAAAAACTCTGCATATAACTCGATTAAAATAAGTTTTGTTAGTATGATAATATTTGCAATATTTATTTATTTGTTCTTATTATATACACCAAGTAATTATGATTTTGTTCAAGAATCATTAATAACTGTATTTCAATATATTCCAAGAATTACCATAGCCAGTTTATTAGCGTATTTGATGAGTCAAATTTGTGATGCGAAAATATATCAGTACTTAAAAAATAAATTTAATAAGGTGTATATTAGTAGCAATGTAAGTACATTTATTAGTCAATTTGTCGATACAATAATTTTTACTATAATTTCTTTCTTCGGAATAGTGCCTTTTCCGGAAATTATAGATATTGCATTAACAATGTTGATCTTTAAATGGGTAATTGCAATCTTAGATACCCCATTTATGTTATGGGCTGTAAAAATAAAGAATGTAAAGGAGATAGAATAATGCTAAAAATTAAATCTTTAAATATGCCAATTAAAGTTCTGAAATCTAAAAATAAAGAAACTATTCTTGATTATAATAAGTACATTGAAGCATGCCAATTAATTGCTAATGATATAAAAGAAAAATATGACTTAGAACATGGAGAAATAGAATTAGTTGGTTTGGCTAGAGGCGGATTACCATTACTAGTGACGATTTCACATTTGTTAAATATTAGGAGAATTTCTATTATTCAAACTCAAATGAGCAATTCAGATAATTGTCATGATTATGGTGAAGTGAGATATATTAGTGATAATTTAGATAATGTTAAAAGAAATTGTATTTTGCTTGAAGATATTATTTATAAGGGTAAAACAACTAATGAGGCGATTAATATAGCCAAGTCTAAAAATAAAAATGTTATTGGAGTTTATTCTTTGATAATTGATGAAAAATTTAAGGCAATTGAAATTGAAAATAATAATATTCCGATTAATTATGTATATGAAATTTTAGCAGATCATTGGATTTACTTTTTTTGGGAAACAGATATTAGAAAAATGAAGGAAGGTAGCGAAATAAATGATTAGAGACAAATATACACCCATTGTATTATCTGGACCTTCTGGATCCGGTAAAACAGAATTAATAGAATATATTGAACAAAGGAATCCAGAGTTTCAAGAAGCAATTGGATATACAACAAGAAAAAAAAGAGAATCGGCAAATGAAAAAATTAACACAATAACTCAAGAAGAATTTGAACTGTTGATTAAAGATGATAAATTGATAGAATATTGTAATTATAATGGTAATTATTATGGTATGCCAAAAAGTGAGTTTAATAAATTATCATATTGTAATTTGATTTTTAACGTCAGTTACTCATCAGCAAGAGAAATAAAATCAATATTTGAAAATACACCCATGATTTATATGTTACCACCTACAAAAGAAGAATTACTTTCGAGACTTGGAGAAAGAGATTACAATAGGTATTTACTAGGAATAGAAGAAACAATGAAATATGCTATGTATTATGAGTATTTATTAATTTCGTATCGTAATGATCTTCCACAAATTTATGATGAATTTATGGAAATTGCTGAGTCAAAAGATTCTGCTATGCAACGTCGATTAGTTTTATCAAAAAATAAAGATTTTGTTAATAAGTTTTATAAATAGGTGAAAAAATGATTAAAGAGTTAGATTTTAAAGATAAAAATAGAATAAATGAAGTCAATAAGTTTTTAAAAGAGTGTTCTTTTTCTGAATATAATCAAAGTATAGAATGGAATAAAATAAGAAATGAAGAACGTAAATTTTACTTATACTCCGTAGATCAAAACAATAATATAGTTTGGGTATGCAGTTTATTAGAAAAGGGCAATAAAGATAAATACTTGCTTGCACCTAGGGGACCTGTCTTAAATTATTATAATGAAAAATTAATAAATTTGTTTTTTGATGAAATTAAAATATGGTTACAAAATCGTGGTTATAAAAAATTAATAATGAATCCATGTATATCATTTGAATTATTAAAAAGATTTCCTAAGAATTATAATATATCCATTCTTGCAAAAAATGATTATGAACATTTACACGATTCCTGTAAATTAGCGATAATGGATATAGAGGGAGACGAATTAATGATGTTGAACAAATTGCCTAGTAAGTTTAGACAAAATACTAGAAGATCATATAGGAAAGGTCTTACACAGAAGATATCTAAGAACATAGATTTCTCTAATTTTTACAAATTATATCTTGAAACCTCAGAAAGACATGATTTTAAGCCACATACATTAGATTATTTTAAAAAAATATTTAAAGAGTTTAAAAGTAATTTAATTTTTCTGGAAGTGTGGTATGAAAATATTCCATTGGCCATGAGCATTGATATTATTTATAAAGATAAGCTAATTTACTTATATGGTGTCAGTTCATCTTCAAATCGTAATTTATTAGGAATGTATAATTTGCAATGGGAAGCAATTAAGTACTGTATCAATAAGAGCATAAAAAAATACGATTTTGGGGGAGTATTTTGTGAAGAAGATGATATAACTAATAAGGATTATGGATTATATAATTTTAAAAAGGGATATTGTTATAATGGATTTATAGACATTGTCCCAGATATAGTAATAGAAATGGAGTAAAAATATGATTAATATAGTTTTTGAAGGTCCAACAGGTGCTGGGAAAACCACTTTAATTAAAGAATTAAGAAAAAGATATGCAAAAAAATATAAAGTTGGCATAACAAACGATATAGATCGTTCATCACCTTTATATAATGTAATAAAAAGTATGTTTGATCAAAATGCTTTAATTTCTTTAAATAAAAATTTTAATACTTTAAGATATGAAACCTTAGTTCAAGCAGCAGATTATTTATATTTACGAGAAAAACTTTATTCTGAGAATAATGATATTAATTTATTTGATAGAAATTATTCGTCTGTATATTCATATCAATATGTGTTATTAGATAATAATATAGAAAATAGTGATGAATTTATGAATAATGTTTTAAATTGTATGAAAAATGGTGAAAAAACATTGGATTTAATGGTATATTTTGATTGTAAAATGAGCAAAGCCATAAAACGATCAGAAGAAAGAGATCATAGAAAATATAATAAAGACGAAAAAGAAATGCTAATTGCTTTTAATAAAAAATTAAAGAACTTTATTCGCTATAATAATAGTGAGTATAAACTTTTAATAATAGAAGATAAGGATAGTTTAGAGGATGCAATTGATAAAATAAGTCAAAAAATCGATGAAATAATTGATGATAAGAAAAGAGATCAAAACAAAAAATGGTATGAATTGTATAAAATAGATATAGAAGAATTTAAAACTCCAGATGATTATATAAAATATAAATTAAAGTACAAAAAGAAATTTATAAATAAAGTCTTAAAGTATGCTGAAAATGGTAAAGTAATAGAAATGGGATGTGGAACGGGATTAATGGCAGGTTATTTATCCAAAAAAGGTTTAGATGTTATAGCCCTAGATTTAAGTGAACATGTTTTAAAGTATGCTGAAGAAATTGCCGAAAAATCAAGTATTATTAATCCATGTAAATATGAAGTTGGAGATATATTAAATTTAAAATACAAAAAAGATAGTTTTAATGTAGCTTATAGTAACGGGGTTTTAGAACATTTTTCGGATGAACAAATAATTCGTATCTTAAAAAAACAATTAGAAATATCCCAATATGTAATATTTGGCATACCTAGTACTTATTTTAATATGAATGAAAAAATGCTCGGCAATGAAAGAGGACTAACTTTAAAAGAATGGAGACATTTAATAGACTTGTCTGGTGGTAATATTATAGAACAGACAGGTTTTCAATATTATAAATTTCACAAAAGATTAGTTGAAGTGCATAAATGGCTTAAACCGAAAGCATTTTGGCTATTTGTTATAACCAAAAAATGATTGCATTATTTAAATATATAATTTATAATTTTAATTAAGGAATAGGAGATAATTATGAAAGAAATAACTTATGTAACAGGAAATTGGGCAAAAATAGAAAGTGCTAGACAATATTTAGAACCATTAGGAATAAAAGTATCTAATATTAAAATGGAAACTAACGAAATACAAGCCGATTCCGTGGAAGAAGTGGCCAAACATTCTGCAAAAGAAGCGAGTGATATTTTAAAAAAGGATGTTTTAAAAAATGATACTGGTTTATATGTAGATGCTTTAAACGGATTTCCTGGACCTTATACCCATTATGTTGATGATACTCTAGGAGAGAATGGTATATTAAAATTATTAAATGGTGAAGAAAATCGTAGTGCAAAATTTATTGAAGCCTTTGCTTACTGTGAATATGGGAGTGAACCAGTAGTTTTTACTTCTATCACAAAGGGTACGATTGCAAAAGAAAAGTCTGGTGAGTATGGTTGGAGTTGGGATTACATATTCATTCCAGATGGAAAAGATAAAACAATGGCAAATTATCCAGATGAAGAAAGATTTTTATTATGGAGTAATGAAGGTTATGAAAAACTTATAGAATACCTAAAAAACAAGAAATAAATCTTTTGCCTCATCTTTTTAATACACATATTATCAGATGATAAATCTATAAAGAGGATTTTGGAATTATAAGATCAGCTTTATAGTTTTTTTATATAATTATATATAATCAGTTGACTATAATAATGCCATAACAAGGTTTGCGTAACTGTAAATATCAATTCTCAAAAACAAAACAAGACCGAAATAAGGCATAAAAATACTTTCAAAAAGAAAAAAGCCCTTAAATAAAGGCTTAGAAAGACATATGGTGCTGAATGACTGGATTGAACAGTCCTCTGATGCTTACCATGCATCTGTTTTACCACTAAACTAAATCAGCATACCAAAATTATAACAAATATATAGTTTTAGTGCAATATCTATGTTATAATTCTATTTAAGAAAGGATGTTTTTATGAATATACCAAATCATGTAGCAATTATTATGGATGGAAATGGTAGATGGGCTGAAAAAAAGGGAATGCCTCGTAGTGCAGGACATTTAGAAGGAAGTAAGACTTTAGAAAAACTAGCCATTCATGCCATAGATATGGGAGTAAAAGTTTTAAGTGTTTATGCTTTTTCAACTGATAATTTTAAAAGAAGCGAAGAAGAAATAAAATACTTAATGGATTTAGTTGTAAAATATTTTAATACAAAGTTTGAGAAGATAAATAAAAAAGGAGTAAAAGTTTTAATATCAGGAAGAAAAGAAAATTTAAGGTCAGATGTAATTGAAGCTATTAAAAATATTGAAGAAAAAACCAAAAATAATACTAAAGGAGTCTTAAATATTTGTTTAAACTATGGCGGACAAGAAGAAATAATAGATGGCGCAGTTAAATTAGCTATGGATATTCAAAATGGTTTAGATATCAAGAATTTTAAAAGAGAAGATTTTTATCGCTATATGTACCATGAATTACCTCCAATTGATTTATTAATTCGTACAGGAGGAGAAGAAAGAGTAAGTAATTTTATGTTATATCAAATGAGTTATAGTGAATTTTATTTTACAAAAACTTATTTTCCAGACTTTGATAAATCAGAGTTCAATAAAGCAATATTCTTGTATGAAAATAGGGATCGTAGGTTTGGAGGAATAAATAATAAAAAAGATAATTAAATTTTTTGATCAACATAGGATCATCTTAATTTTAGTTGTCCTAGCTATAATTAGTATACTTTTTTTAAGCATAAACTCATATTTATTTCTTCATCATGAATTTTTACCTTTAAGTTGCACAGAGAAAATTGATGAAGAATATTGTTATTTCAAAGGGAATAAAATCTTTGTGGATCCAAAAAAAAGTAAAGAAAAAATCTTTAATAACTATAAAGATGAAATTAAAGAATTGCAGGAAAACTTTAATTTAGATGACTTTGGATTTTATACAGCTTATTATTATCAGGTAGCATCAGATTTGAATTATGAAATCAAAAAAGAAAACAAAGAATTAAAAGATTTTTTTGAAATATATGCAAATACCTATGATTTAGAAAATTATTATTTAGAAAATAGCATATATTTTAAGTGGTTTTATCGATATACGATAAATTAACATCTTTCACTTTTAGATGAATTGTAGTATAATACTTTTAGTTTGTGATTGGGAGGAAAAATATGAAATTTAAAATAACGCCAAAAGATGCTTTGATTTTTTGCTTATATTGTTTATTATTATTATATTTGTGTGCAATAGCGGTTTTAAATTTCTCATCTTTTCTTAATGAAGGTGAATTTTATGGATTAAACCCAATTAAAGCTTTTTCAAGTGATTATATTGTAATAACTCTTTTTATGTTTATTATTGCTTTAATTTTGATATTTACAAGTGTATCATCTTATATATTTAATAAAGAAAAAGGCAAAGGATTTGGTATAAAAATCGGAGAAAAGCAAGAAAGTGGATATGCAAGATGGAGTACAGATAAAGAGATCAAAAGTGATGCAAACATAGCAAAAGTGGATCCAAAAGCTGATACTTTAAATGCTGCTGGAATTCCTCTTATTAATAATGGCAAAGAAATTTGGGTCGATAATGGTGAGTATCATAATCTTGTTATTGGTTCTACAGGATCAGGAAAAACGCAAACAATTGTAAAACCAATGGTGAATTTGCTAGCCAAAAAAGGCGAATCTATGATTATCACTGATCCAAAAGGGGAAATATATAAGTATGCAGCAACTGCATTGAAAGAACGAGGCTATAAAATTATTGTTTTAAACTTTAGGGAACCCAATCATGGAAATGCTTGGAATCCTCTAACTTTACCATATCGTTATTATAAAGAAGGAAATAAAGACAAATCAACCGAATTATTAGATGATGTGGCTCTAAATATTTTATATGATCAATCAAAGAAAAGTAACGATTCTGATTTCTGGGAAAAAAGTGCAGCCGATTATTTTTCAGGTTTAGCTTTGGGATTATTTTATGATGCGAAAGAAAAAGAAGTAAATTTAAATAGTATTAATTATATGTCAAGTGTAGGAGAAGAAAGATATGCAACAAGTAATTATATTAAAGAATATTTTAATTTAAAGGGTCCAGAATCAAGTCCATATATTTTTGCATCCAATACAATTAATGCACCAAATGAAACTAAGGGTGGAATATTATCTACGTTTAGACAAAAAATACGTCTTTTTTCTTCACGTGAAAGTTTAAGTGAAATGCTTGCTTATAGTGATTTTAATATGCAAGACATTGGAAGAGAAAAAACAGCTGTTTTTATGATTATCCATGATGAGAAAAAAACATACCACTCTTTAATGACTATTTTTATTAAACAATGTTATGAAACATTAATTGATGTAGCTCAAGAAAATGGCGGTAAATTACCATTCAGAACTAACTTTATTTTAGATGAATTTGCTAATATGCCACCTTTAAAAGATGTAGATTCAATGGTGAGTGCAGCTCGTTCGCGTGATATTCGTTTTACTTTTATTATTCAAAACTTTGCTCAATTAAATGATGTATATGGAAAAGAAGTAGCAGAAATCATTAAAGGAAATTGTGGTAATTTAGTATATTTAATTTCGACTGAGCTAGCAGCTTTAGAAGAAATATCTAAGATGTGTGGAGAAGTAAAATCTAAGGAAAAGGATAAAACTGCTTCTACACCATTAGTAACAGTATCTGATTTACAAAAGTTAAAATTATTTGAAGCAATTATAATTCGTCTACGCAAAAATCCGTTTAAAACAAAACTTGAACCAGATTTTAAAATGGATTGGGGAATAACAAGAACAGAAGCTCAATATCCTAATAGAGAGATAAAGAAAATTGAACTATTTGATTTAAAAAAATATGTAACAGAAGAGAAAAGAAAACAAATGATGAACAACTTAGAAAGTAATAATTTAACACCAAATCCTTTTAGTAGTAACTTTGGTAATCCTTTTGCTACTAGTACTTCCAATCCTTTTTCATCTTCTCAAATGAAAGATACGACTCCAATATCACCTATAGCAAAAGAAGCAAATCCTTTCAGTTCTAATCCAATGTTTAATAAGCCAATGAGTAGTTTATCAGATATGGATATTGATCAAATGATGAAAGATATTGATCGTAGGTTAAAAGAACTAGATGAAGAAGAAGAAAGACAGAAAGAGGAAATGCGTCAAAAAATGAATTCTCCTAAAACTGATGAAATGAAATCTTCATCTAATGTAGAATTACCAAAACCTCATCACCAAGATTTACTAAAAGAAAATGCTAACGAAAAATTAGAAGAGAACAAGATGAAAGAAGCAAAAGAAGAAAGTAATATAAACAAACCTAAGATTAACGTTGATGCTGATAGTATAATTGTAAATGATAATGTAATAACAGATGATGAATTTTTTGATGATTTCTTTAATGAATAATAATATGATCAAATAAAGAAAGGAAAATATGATGGAAAAATATTATGAGATTGGATATGATATCACAGGACGTCGGATATTATTAGATGAAAGCAATAACATCATCACTTATGTTCCTGATGATTTAACTGAAGAAGAGGTGTTATTTCAAATAGATAAAGGAGAGTTTATTTTAATTCAGTCAAAGTATCCAAAAATAAATACTACCATAGCCCCTAAAGAGGATTGGCCCATATATTATTCTTGGAATGAATTAAAAAAGAGAACTAAAAAAGAGGAAGAAGTAATACCTTTCCAAGCATTCGCTGAAGTTTTTAAAAGAGCAAATTTAACACCCGAACAAGAATGGGAGATAATTATGGCTTGGAAAAGTTATCAATTAAATAATCATAATCCCAAAATGACTTTAGAAAGATTTAGAATAAGCTGTATGAATCTTTATAATCATGACTCATTCAAAAGATAAATAAGGCAAATGAACTATGCCTTATTTTTTTTATGGAATATATTAAAGTGTGATGAAACATGAAAAGATTAAAAATAAAAGATTATAATAAGAACATGGGAATATTAATTGATATAGAGCATCCCTTAGACTATGCTAAATATCATCACCCAGATAGTATTAATATTCCCTATGAAAAACTATTGTTAAATTATAAAACATTATTAAACAAAAATGAAAAATATTATCTTATTTGTAGTAAAGGAACGAAATCCAGAAAAGCAGTAAGTATATTAGAATTTTATGGTTATGATGTTACTCAAATGAGTTATGAAAATTGATATTTGTAAATAATATCAATTTTTTATTGCTAAAAAATTACTTTCGTGGTATATTATAATTGTATTAGTACATATAATACAATTAAGGAGGACAAAATGATAGAAATTAAAAATTTATCAAAAAGTTTTGACAACAAAAATTATGTATTAGAAAATCTAAATTGTAAAATAGCCGATAATGCAATTTATGGTTTAGTAGGAGCTAATGGAGCTGGGAAATCAACTTTATTGCGGCTTATTAATAGTATTTATACAGCTCAAGAAGGAACAATCTTAATAGATAATAAAAATGCTTATGATAATGAAGAACTAAAACAAGAAATGGTATTTGTACCAGATGATTTATATTTTTATCCAGGATATACTTTAATGGATATGGCAGAATACTATAAATCTTTATACCGCAATTTTGATATAAATTTTGTCATTAATATAGCTAATAATCTAAAATTAAATCCCAATGTAAAAATTAGCAGTTTTTCAAAAGGAATGAAAAGACAATGTGCTTTAATTTGTGCTTTGGCAACCAATGCTAAATATATGTTTTTTGATGAAACATTTGATGGACTAGATCCAGTAATAAGGAAGTATTTTAAAAAATTATTATCAGAAGCTATGTCCAAAAAAGATACAACTATTATTATGACTTCACATAATCTAAGAGAATTAGAAGATATATGTGATAATTTAGGATTATTATATAAAGGAAATATTTTATTTGAAAGTGATATAGATAGTTTAAAAACAAATATGTTTAAAGTTCAAATATCTTTAAAAGAAGATTTTAATAAAGATACATTTAAAAAAATAAAAATATTATCATACAAAAAAGTAGGAAGTGTAGCTACTCTTATTATAAATGAAGAAGGACATGATACGAGAAAATATTTAGAAAGCTTACATCCTGTAATTCTTGATTACTTACCACTTACATTAGAAGAAGTATTTATATATCAAATGGAGGCGTTAGGATATGAATTTGAAAGCGTTATTTAATTTTAATTTCTTTAAAGAAAATGTAAAAAAATCGAAAGGATTACTTGCTTTTCTTTTAGGAATAATTCCTATTATCAATGTGATCATTTTAATTGTTTTATTAACCACGAACGAAAGAATATTAGTTGACTTTAATATATTAAGCTTTATGACCTATGTAGGTCTTATATTTGTTCCTTTATCATTATCTATTACCTTATTTAGTTTTATATTTAAAAAAAATAGTGTTGATTTTGTAATGTCAAAACCAATTAATAGAAGAAGTATTTACTTTACGAATACTATAGGTGGAATATTAATTATTTTAATATACACTTTAATAAATACTTTGATTTTTGGTTTATTTAGTTTGATTTTTTCTAATTTAACAATTCCTTTTGCTATGTTATTAGATTATTTTATCTTTTGGCTTGTCTCTTATATATTTATGTTTGTTGTAAGCAATTTAGCTATTATTTTGTCAGGGAATCTAATTACAAGTTTTGTTGTTTTAATGATTATTTTATTTACTGTTCCTTATTTTTGTTTTATCAATTATTTTTCTTCTGATTATCATAGCAATAATTATATAGCATGTGATGAAGAAACCTGTAAACCTAAAAATTATTATTGTTATAGGGATACTGAATGTGAAGAACATTTATTAGATAATTTATATAAATTAGACTATACCAATAAAATGAATTATAATTTTATAGCTCCATTAATGATAGGAAATAGTTCTAATAATTCCACAATATATAATACAACTAGCTTAATAAAAATGCTTCTTTTGAGTATTGTTTATGTAGTAATAGGAAACTTTGCATTTAAGAAAAGAAAAATGGAAAATAATGAAACTAGCTTTAAAAATCCATTCATTCACTATTTAATAAAAGGAATTACTCTTTTTCCAATCTGTTTTATTACTTATGCTATTATAAAAGAAGCAACAGGTATTGGTTGGTTAATATCCATAGTGGCTCTTAGTATTTATTCTATTATTTATGATTTAATTACTAGAAAAGAAATTTATAAATTAGTAAAATCTCTTATAATAACTCTTCTTTTATTCTTTGTATATACTGGTATTTATGCAATTAGCTTTCAAGTTTTAGAAAACAAAGATCATGTTATAAAAAAAGTAGACAGCATACTTTATGAAGGAGTAGAAATAAATGATCAAAATTTAATTCATGAATTAATAAAAGAGACACTAAATAAAAATATAGATAATATAGATCATATGGTCGAAGTAACCATGAAAGAAGGCTCAAATGAGTATTTAACTAGCTTAGAAATACCAGAATCATTAGTATTACAATTAGAACAAAAAGCCAAAGAAGAAGCAAGAAAAAATATAAATTATAATCATATAGATTATATAGAATACTGTGGTATTTCTATTCCTATTACTAAAAAAATAAGAGAAGAAATTAAAGATAATAAGAATAAAATAGATGATTTTGATTTAGAAAATTTAACATCAAATGAAATAGTTTATTTATATAGTTATAAGCATCATAAGTATGAAAAAGCAGGTATTCCAGTTAAATTAACTGAAGAATTATATAAAGAAATTATTAATTATCAAAATAATGAATTTATAAACTATATAACAACAACTAGCCATAATCTTTATTTTAGCCCAAGTAATGAAAAAGAAGGCATTTTCACAGATTTAGATATGTATGTATTTGACTATGTAATAAATAGTAATTTAAATTCTTTTTTTCATTATTTACAAACTGAAAACGAAATAGATCTTACCAAAGAGAATATGAATATTAAAGCATACTATAATCGCTCTTATAATGTTACTATTAATGATATTGAAAAATTTAAAAAAGAATTTACTACATATAAAGAAAATGTAGAAGAAAATGAAGAATATCAAGATCTATTAAAACTATATCAAAATGAAGGAGAACTTTATGAATATTAATATTGATTATTCAAAAAGGGAACTAATCTATGAACAAATAGTAAAAGAAATAGAAAGGCAAATAACACTAGGTATTTTAGAAAAAGGCTATCAAATACCTAGTGTTCGCGCTCTTGCTTATGATTTAGGAATAAATCCCAACACTGTAAAAAAAGCATATGATATTTTAGAAGAAAATGGCTTAATTATTTCTAAATCTACAAAAGGAACATTTATTGGTGATAATATAGAAAAAGCAAAAGAAATCAAAAAAGAAGAACTATTAAAAAAATTAAATGAAATAGCCAAAGAACTGGAAAATTATGGTTTAACAAAGGAAGAAATAATAAAAAGGATGAAGTAAAATGATAATTATTTATAATGTAGTAATGATCTTTTGTTTATTATTTAGTCTCTATTTTGCATTAACGGGTTTATTTGCTTTTAAAAAAGTTGAATATAAGAATAAAACTAATAGAAAACACAAATTTGCTATTTTAATACCATGTCGAAATGAAGAAGAGGTAATATCTAGCTTAATTGAAAGTATATATGCTCAAAGTTACTCTAAAAAATGTTATGATTGTTTTGTAATACCTAATAATTGTACAGATGAAACTGAAAAAATTGCTCGTGAAAAACAAGCAAAAATTATAAAACTAGAAAAAGCTACTAAAAGTAAAGGGGAAGTATTAAAATATACTTTTGAATATTTAAAAGATAAGAACTATGATGCTTATGTTATATTTGATGCCGATAATATTGCTCATAAAGATTTTTTATATCATATGAACAAGTCATTAAATGAAGGATATCTCGTAGTTCAGGGATTTCGAGATGCTAAAAATCCCAGTGATAATTATTTAACAGGGAGTTATACCATGTTTTACTATCTCCAAAACTTTTTTTACAATAAGTCTCGTATGGCTTTAAAAAGATCAGCAGCCATTAATGGAACAGGTTTTTGCGTTGCTAAAGAAGTAATTGATAAATATGGATTTCACGTAAAAACTTTAACTGAAGACAGTGAGTTTACAGGAATATGCTCTCTAAATCATATCCAGATTGCTTTTAATAGTAAGGCTATAACTTATGATGAACACCCTACAAATTTCAAAACTTCATATCGTCAAAGAAAAAGATGGAGTAGTGGGTCTTATGCCTGTTTAACAAGATATAGCAAGAGTTTACTAAAAGATTTTTGGAGAAATGCTAATTTTTGTTCTTTTGATTGTTTATTATATTACTTAGCTCCTTTATTTCAAGTAATATCTTTTATCTTTCCCTTAATAATGATAATATACAATTTATTAGAAGGGATAATAATGAAAGAAGTATCAATAAATATATCAAGTATTATTTTCTTTCTTTTCTTTTATTTATGTAGTGTACTGTTAAATATATTTATTATTAAAATGCTTCATAAAAAAATAAAAGATCATTATAAAGGTATATTTGGCTTTTCATATTTCATCTTAACTTGGCTTCCTATTAACATAATATGTTTATTTAAAAGAACAAGAAAATGGGAACCAATTGAACATAGAAGAAAAATATCAATTTCCAATATTTTTAATTAAATTCAACATTTTTTTTAAGAAACAGTCTAAATTAAAGATTTAAGAGTTGACTAAAATTAGATTTTTGATATAATTAATCTAGAAGGTGAAAAGATGAAGAATTTAAATAGAAAAGGTTTTACATTAGTAGAATTATTGAGTGTAATAGTAATATTATCTGTAATTGTTTTAATTGCGACAAATGCAGTTGTACCAATGGCTGATAGTGCTAAAAAGCAAGTACTTGCAATGGAAGCTAATTCTTTAGTAAAAGCAGCTCAGACATTATATATCCAAGAAAATTCTTCAAGTTCAAAATGTTATACCTATGATGAGATTATTTCTTCTGGTTTAATTGAAAAAAATGATGAAAATTATACAGGAAGTATTTCTATTGAAGTAGATGAATCAGGAAATTACACTTATAAAATATGGTTATCTAATGGTCAATATATGATTAAAGGGGTAAAACCAGATGTTACAAGTGATGATGTAGAAACTTCAGCAGAAGATGCCTCTACTGTTTGTAGTACGAATTAATCTAGTGAAAAACTAGATTTTTTTAATTTTTTACTATATAATAAGTATGGTGATAAAAATGATTATAGGTTCACATGTATCTTTTGGTCGAGATGGCCTTTTAGGAAGTGTAAAAGAAGCTTTAAGTTATGGAGCAAATACGTTTATGTTTTATACAGGAGCTCCTCAAAATACTTTAAGAAAGCCAATAGATAAAAATAATACCTTAGAAGCTAAAAAATTAATGGAAGAAAATAATATTGATATAAATACAGTAATATGTCATGCTCCTTATATTGTTAATTTAGCAAATAATTTAGATGCAAGAAAGTATGATTTTAGCATAAACTTTTTATCTCAGGAGCTAATAAGATGTGAAGAAATGGGGATAAAATATATTGTTCTTCACCCAGGATCTAGTGTAGGAATAAAAAAAGATATTGCTTTGGATAATATTGTATATGCTTTAAATCAAATATTAAAAAAAGAAACTTCTGTTATGATTCTTTTAGAGACAATGGCAGGAAAAGGAACGGAATTAGGTTGTACATTAAATGAAATGAAATATTTAATAGATCACGTAGAAAAAAAAGAGAAAATAGGAGTTTGTATTGATACTTGCCATTTAAATGATGCAGGATATAATATGGAATCATTTGATGAATTTTTAGCTTTATTTGATCAGATGATTGGAATTAATTATATAAAATGTGTTCACGTAAATGATAGCAAAAATATTTTAAATGCCCATAAAGATCGCCATGCTAATATTGGTTATGGTACAATTGGATTTGACACTTTATTAAAAATAATCAATCATAAAGACTTAAAAGAAGTTCCTAAGATACTAGAAACTCCATATATAGGAAATAGTGATGATGATAAAGAAAGATTATATCCTCCTTATAAATTTGAAATAGCTATGATAAAAGAAGGAAAGTTTAACCGTAATATGATGAAAGATATTAGAAAATTTTATAACAAATAAAATGATAAAAGAAAAAAGCTGCCAAAAATAAATGGGCAACTAATCTAAATAAAAGAAGAATAACGAGAGCTATATTCTAAAAATAATTTTTTAATTTTTTTAAAATTTTCTTCACTAAAGTGATTTTGAAAGCGATCTAGATCTAATAATGTGGGATTCTTAATGACTTGTTCCCAATTTTTGGTTATAAATTCATAAACGAAAGAAAGTTCACTTTGACTCAAATGAATATTTTTACTAATTGCAAAATTTTCTACATCTTGAATTGTCATTCTTCCCATATATGCTCTAATTAAATTATACATAATATCACCTAATATATTGTATGAAAAAATAATTTTTTTAAATACTAATAATGGTGAATTATATGCCTAAAAAGTTATTTTTACTAATTGGTATAGTATTAGTTATTTTCTTACTTTTTATATATCGTATCTATGATTTAGCATACAAAAATCGGGAATTTTATTTAAATGAAGCACGATTGATCAATGAGGTGTATGTAAGTGGTTCTACTGCTCCAAGAGGAAGAATTTTAGATGCAAATGGCAAAGTATTAGTTGATAATATTGGAATAAATGCTATATATTATCATAAACCATCAAATGTTACTTTAAAAGAAGAATTATTTATTGCAGAGTCTTTAGTAAAACTCACAAATTATCAATATAAATATGATGAGAACAAACTAAAAGATTTTTATTTAGTAAAGTATGCTGAAAAATGTAATGAATTAATTACGATTGAAGAATATAATATGTACAATGAAAGAAAATTAACAAAAAATGATTTAGAAAAAAGAAAACGAGCTCGTATTACAAATAGTATGTTAAATAACATGAGCAAACTAGAAAAGTACAGTTCTTATTTTTATTATTTGATGAATGAAGGATATAGCTATGATAATAAATGTTTAATAAAAAATGTCAATGATGAAATATATGCTAGTATTTTAGAAAGTAATTTACCAGGAATTTTTGGTGAAATTGAATGGTCTAGAAAATACCTGTATGAAGATACCTTAAAAACCATTTTAGGGGATATTAGCAATTCTCTTCCTAAAGAAAAAACAGATTGGTTAAAAAAGGGTTATAGCTTAACAGATAAAGTTGGAATTAGTGGCTTAGAAGAATACTATGAAGAGGATTTAAAAGGAGAAAAAGCAATTTATAAAGTAGGAGATAATAATACATTAGAATTAGTGAGTGAAGCTAAAAGGGGGAGTGATTTAGTATTAGAAATAGATATTAATATTCAATTAGAAGTAGAAAATATTATAAAAGAAGAAATGTTAAAAGCTAAAAAAACGGCTAATACAGAATTTTATAAAGAAAGTTATGCACTAGTTAGTGAACCTACAACAGGAGCTATAAAAGCCATTGCAGGTATCCGTTTAATTACTAATGGAAAAGAAAAAAGCTTTCAAGATGTTAGTATTAATGTAATTAAAAATGCTTATACAGTAGGAAGTGCTGTAAAAGGAGCATCTATGGCCGTTGGATATCAAAATAAAGTAATAGATATCGGAAGTAAAATGACTGATGGTTGTGTAAAGCTAGCTAATATACCAGCTAAATGTTCTTATAAAAAGCTAGGTGTATTAAATGATATAGATGCCTTAGCTCTAAGTTCTAATTATTATCAATTTATAATAGCTTTAAAAATTATGGGATATGATTATACTTATAATATGAAAGCCGAAGCAACAAAAGAACATTTTCAAAAATATCGTGAAACTTTTGCTGAATTTGGACTTGGTACTACCACAGGGATTGATTTGCCAAATGAAAGTAGTGGGTTAAAAGGAACAACAATAGCTCCTGATCTTTTAATGAATTTAGCTATTGGGCAGTATGATTTATATACCCCAGTAGAATTGCTCCAATATATTAATACAATTGCTAATAATGGGACAAGATTAAAATTAAATTTAATGAATAGCATTAAAGAGGGAACCAACGTATTAGCAGAAAGCCAAATAAAAGTATTGAATAAAGTTAATTTAGAAGAAAAATATATAAAAAGAATTCAAGAGGGATTTTTAAATGTAATGGCTCATGGAACAGGATATTGGTATATTAATTCTCAAATTAAAGCAGCGGGAAAAACAGGAACAAGTGAATCATATATAGATAATGACTATGATGGTAAATTAGAATCATATGTTTTGAGCAATACTTTTTTAATGTATGCTCCCTATGATAATCCTAAGTATTCTATCGTAGTAATAAGTCCTAATACTAGTAATTTAAATAGCAAAAATTCATATCGTTCTCCTGTAAATCGTCTAATTGCAAGAAAGATAAACGATTTTCTCTTTTCAAGTTAAGAATTTAATGATATAATACTACTAGCTTATAAAAGGAGGTGTTTTTATGGCAAAAAATGAAAATAGAAATTATGTAACTTTAAGATGTACAGTATGTGGTGAAGAATTAAGATGTACAAGTAAAAACAAGAAGAATACTCCTGATCGTTTAGAAATTAAGAAGTATTGTAAGAAGTGTCATAAACATCAAGCAGTAAAAGAAAAGAAGTAAAGATTATTAAGGAAGGGATTCTTAAATTATGAAAAAGAAAGTACACCGCCTAATAAAACCTTTAGTAAGAAATTATCCATCTATTATTGCGGTTTATGGAAGAAGTGAAGATCATAAAATAGATAGTCGATCACTAGAAAGAAAAAAGAAAAAAAGATTTGGAATATTTAAAAAAAGTGAGGAGTGAGAGCATGAATATAAATATTAACGATATTAAAAATGGTATGACAATTATTATGGATAATAATTTATATCAAATTGTTGAATTTCAACATGTTAAACCAGGAAAAGGTTCAGCATTTGTACGTATGAAACTAAGAAATCTGCGTACAGGTTCTATTACAGAGGATACATATAATACAAATATAAAAATATCTAAAGCTCATATCGATAGAATGCCTATGCAATATCTATATTCCGCTGGAGACAATTATGTATTCATGAACAATGATACTTATGAACAAATAGAAATTTCTACCAAAACTCTAGGAGATCAAGTAAAATTCATTAAAGAAGGAATGGAAATTACAGTTGATTATTATGAAGGAGAAATTTTAGGAATAACTCTACCAGAAAAAGTAGAATATGAAGTAATAGAAACAGAACCTGCAGTAAGAGGAAATACAACCAACAATGCTCAAAAAGATGCTAAAATCGAAACGGGCTACATTGTTAAAGTTCCACTATTTATTAGTACAGGTGAAAAAATTATTGTATCTACAAAAGATGGTAAATATTCATCAAGAGCTTAAATTTTAACATTTAAGTTTTTATTTTATTTGAAAGAGGAAATTATGAATGTTAGTATAATAAGGTTGAACAGGGAAATTTATATGGTTTTGATATAGCTAATTTCGTTAAAAGTCAATGTAAAAGATTTAATTAATTACAACTACTATAGTAAAAATTTTGGCGTAGATCTAGAATCAAAAAGAAAATAAAGAATTAAATTGTAGCTAGAAATGTTTATTAAATTTATTTTTTTCATATATGTCTGTTTAATAGTGCTTTTATACGAATTGCTGAATTTACATATTCTATATCTCCAAGCATATATATATTTTAATTCTCTAAATTTCTCATTAAGTAGATTATATGATTCAAAAATGCAAACTATCATTTATCATAAAATTACTTTTGTAAAAAATGATTTCAGCTTCATCAATTTACTAAATATAGTATACGTGATATAATATATTTATAAGTTAATTATTTTTTTGAAAGGAATGATTAAAATTGAAGAAGGTAGTTATTATTACATTAATATTAATTTTTATCATATTAATACCACTTGGATTTAAGTTATTCAATAACAAAAGCAAAAATGAATTAAATTATACAAATATTAAGGAAAATATAATATCTGCTTATCAAAATTATGTTATTTCAACTGAAAATAATCTAATTGAAGAAGAACGTTATTGCGTATATAAAGATTTATTAAACAATAAATATGAGAAAGAATTCTGTTTAGATGTTCTGGGTTCATTTTTTAAGCCACTTGGGGTAAAAAACTATTTATATATATATGATTTAACTGGTTCATTTTATGGATACAATTTAGATACAAGTTTAAATTTAGAACCTGTAAAACCAATTCATTGGATAAAAAAAGTTTATGGACATGATAATCATTACTTTTATATATATACTGTTGATCCAGGAAATAATGAAGAAAAGCGTTATCAAATAAGTTTTGATTTACAAGAAATAAATGAGTTAGAAAAAGCTCCTGCTATTAAAGATTTAAAAGATTTTTTTACATAAATTATCAAAGACTTTAAGGAGATAACTTCTCACTTTCATATCTATATTAACAGTTTTAATTTTATCATCAACTTTTAATGGGCCAAAAATTTTTCCAGATGGAGATTTATACATCATTTCTGCATAAAAATAAGTGAGAAAGAAATGAAATATATAATTACAATTAAAATACCAATATTGGATTCTATCTAAGTTGATATGTAAATTACTTCACATTAGAAATATTAGAACAAAAAAAGAGTATCAAGCTCTTTTTTTTAAATGTAAGTTTTGTTATAATATTTAAAGTGGGGTGATATTATGTTAGTACCATTAAAAATTATAACAGAATATAGTTTATTAAAAAGTACCATTAAAATAGATTCATTAATTTTATTTTTAAAAAAACATAATATTACAAGCTGTGCTATTTGTGATGATAATTTATATGGTGTAATGGAATTTACATCCAAAATGCTTGTCAATAATTTAAAACCTATTATTGGACTTGATATCAAAATAGAAAATAAAGAAATATTATTATATCCTATAAATAATGCTGGCTATAAAAATTTACTAAAAATCCATACCTTGAAAGAAACTAAAGAATTAACTTGGGAAACTTTAAATTATTATTTAAAAGATATAAAAATAGTATTACCAAATTCCAGTTATGATTTATTAGAGAAATTTCCTTATGCTTATTTAGCGTATCAAAATGATACAGAAAAAATAGAAGCTTTATTAAAGACAGATAAATGTATTTACATAAGAGAAGTTAGATGTTTAGAGAAAGAAGATACATTTGATTTAGTGTGTTTAGAAGCTATAGATCGTGGATGTACGTTAAAAGAAGTAGCAAATACATATGCTAACAAGTATGTAAATTTATTAGTTAAAAAAGAAGATGAAGAAGTTACATTAAACTTCATTCAAGATATAAATTTAAATATAAACGAAAAGGGAAATTATATTCCTGTATATAATAAAGAGATTAATTCAGACGAATATTTAAGTCAACTAGCCCAAAAAGGACTATCTAAACGATTAAAAGGAGCTATTCCTGATGCTTATTTGAAACGTTTAAATTATGAATTAACAATTATAAAGAAAATGGGTTTTACAGATTATTTTTTAATTGTATATGATTACGTTTTATATGCCAAAAAAAATAATATTTTAGTTGGACCAGGAAGAGGAAGTGCTGCTGGATCTCTAGTAAGTTATAGTATTGGTATTACTAATGTGGATCCTTTAAAATACAATTTGCTTTTTGAGCGTTTCTTAAATCCTGAGAGAATTACCATGCCAGATATTGATATTGATTTTGAATATACCAAAAGAGGAGAAGTAATTGACTATGTGAGAAGTAGATATGGAAAGAAAAACGTAGCTCCCATTATGACTTTTGGTACTTTAGCATCTAAACAAGTACTAAGAGATACAGGAAAAATAATGGAAATAGATAGTAATTTATTAGATAAATTTGTCAGCTTAATTGATGCCAAAACTTCACTAACAGAAAATCTAAAAAAAATAGAAGTAAAAAACTTTATTGAAAAAAATATAAACTTAAAAAAAGTTTATCAAGAGTCTTTAAAGTTAGAAGGATTAAAAAGACATATTTCTACTCATGCAGCAGGTGTTGTAATATCAAGCGTTCCTCTAGATGATGTAATTCCTTTAAATTTAAATACAACCTTTTTTATGACAGGGGTTACTATGGAATATTTAGAACCTTTAGGATTATTGAAAATGGATTTTTTAGCATTAAGAAATTTAACCATCATAGCAAACGTCCTAGAGCTAATTAAAGAAAACACAGGGCATACTCTAGATCTAAATAAAATTAACCTAAATGATCCTGAAATATTTAAATTATTTAGTAAGGCAGATACTGAGGGAATTTTTCAATATGAAAGTAGTGGAATGAAAAATTTAATGAAAAAATTAAAACCTAGTAGTTTTTCAGATTTAGTAGCAAGTGTAGCTTTATTTAGACCTGGACCTATGAATAATATAGATATGTTTGTAAGAAGAAAACATAAAGAAGAGAAAGTAGAATATTTACATCCTGATTTAGAGCCTATTTTAAAAGAAACTTATGGAGTAATTGTCTATCAAGAACAAGTAATGCAAATTCTAGTTAAAATAGGTGGATATACTTATGCTGAAGCTGATAATATAAGAAGAGCAATGTCAAAGAAAAAAGAAAGTGTGATCTTACAAGATAAAGAGCATTTTATAAATAATGCGATCAAGAAAGGATATCAAGAAAATATTGCTCAAGAAATTTATGATTTAATTTTAAAATTTGCTAATTATGGTTTTAATAAAGCTCATTCAGTTAGTTATGCTTTAATAGGTTATCAAATGGCTTATTTGAAAGCCAAATTTCCATTATATTTTATTGCTAATTTATTAAATATGAGTCTAGGAAGTGAGATTAAAACCAAAGAATATATAGAAGAAGCCAGAAAAAAGGGAATTAAAATTTTAAAACCAAACATTAATGAAGCAACAAACGAGTATAGAATTATTGAAAATAGTTTAATGATTCCGCTTGGAAGTATAAAAACGATTGGTCAAACGGCATCTCAAGCAATCCTAGATGAAAGAAATAAAAATGGAAAATTTCTTGGATATTTAGATTTTGTAGCTAGAATTTATGGAAAAAGTAATAATAAAAAAACGATTACTTCTTTAATTGATGCAGGAGCTCTAGATTTATTTAAGATTACTAAAAAAACAATGATTGAAAATTTAGATTCTGCTATAAACTATGCTAGTTTACTTGCTAATTTAGATGCTTCTTTTGTAATGGAACCTTTGATTGAAGAAAAAGAAGAATATGAAGAAGATATATTAAGAGAAAAAGAATTTGCTTCATATGGTTTTTATGTAATGAATCATCCTGTTAGTAAATATCAAGAAAAAAGTATTGTAAAATTAGAGCGGATAAAAGAATTTTTTGATAAAAGAATAAAATGTGTAGTATTAGTAGAAAAAATAAAGACAATTAAAACTAAAAAAGGGGATAATATGGCTTTTATTGCAGCAAGTGATGAAACAGCAACTAAAGAATTTGTTTTGTTCCCAAATGGATATTCTTTACTAAAAAATATTGCTCTAGGTGATATAATAGTAATAGAAGGATTAGTTACGAAAAGATTTGACAGTTACCAAATTAATATAAATGGATTACAGAAAGTAGTAGGTGATAGAAATGCATGATATTCATTCATTTTTTAAAAGTATTAATTTTATTTGTGATACATCTTTTTTTGATGAGGTAGAAATAGAAAAAGTAGTATTAAATAAAAAAAATGAAACTTTTAATGTATATCTTCGTTCTAAAAAAGTTTTACCAATAGAAGAAATAGATAAATTGTTAAAAGCCAAAGAAAATAAAATCAATGGGATATATCCCTGTAACATTATTATGAACTATAGTGAAGTAAATGAAAATGATTGTCTAAGTTATGTAAAAGAAATTGTAAAAAGACTAACTGAAAAAAAGCCATCCTTAATTAGTTTATTAGAGTGTGCACCAACTATTGATGATGATATTATTATTTTTGAAGTCATGAGTCCTACTGAAGAAGAAAGTATCAAAAAAGAAGAAAGTAATATTCGTAAAATTCTAACAGAATATGGCTTAAAAGACTATTTTATTACTACAAAAGTAAATGAAGAATTAAGAAAAACAGTAGAAGAAGAATTAGAAAATGTACAAGCACCGATTGATTATAAGGAAACAGTAAGAGAATTTACTCCTGGAAGTATTGTTTTAGGTAAATCTATTACAAAAGAACCTGTAAATATTAATACAATAAATAATGTCGGAAGAAATATTACCATTGAAGGATACATTGAATCTATTTCCCTATTAGAAAGAGAAAATATTAATATTATAACACTAAGTATAAATGATAATACTAAAAGTATTATAGCTAAAATATTTCAAAAAGAAAAAGAAGAATATTTAAAAATTAAAGAAGTACTAAAAGAAGATGATTGGTTTCGTCTAAATGGAAATATTGACTTTGATTCTTATTCTAAATGTTTAGCTATGAGTGTAAGAAACATTGAAAAAATAGAAAATAGAGAAATTATCATAGCCCAAAATGAAGATCCAAATATAATTTTAGGAACTCATATAGATGGTGAAGATATACCAATAGACAGTATTTTAGGAGCAAAAGAAAATGTTATTGTAGAAGCATATGTTTTTGGAGATGAATTATTAGAAAAAGATACAATTAATATTATGACATTAAAGATTAGTGATGATACGAATAGTATGTTAGCTAAAGTTTTTAAGAAAAATAAAAAAGAATTTGCCCTTATAAAAAATGGAATAACAGGAGCAATGAAAAAAGGCTGTTGGTTTCGTTTAAATGGAAACGTAGAATTTGATAATTATTCTCACGAACTTGTTTTACAATTATGGAATATTGAAATCATTGCATCTAAAGAAAAGAAAATAGTAGATGATGCTGAAAGAAAAAGAGTAGAATTACATGCTCATACTATGATGAGTACAATGGATGGAGTAATTGAAGCTAAATCTTTAGTAAAATTTGCCTCTAAACTAGGACATAAAGCGATTGCTGTAACCGATCATAATGCAGTCCAATCTTATCCTGATTTATTTCATGCTGTATGTGATTTGAATAAGGGGAAAGTTGGAGAGGATCGCTTTAAAGTATTATATGGTGCCGAATTAAATGTTGTAAATGATGATATTGATTTTATCTTTAATTTAAAAGAATATAATTTATTAAATCAAGAATATGTAGTATTTGATACCGAAACAACAGGATTTTATGTTGGTTCAGATCAAATGATTGAAATAGGTGGAGTAAAAATTAAAGATGGAAAGATTATAGATCGCTTTGATGAATTTATTGATCCCAAAAGACCACTTCCTAAAAAGATCGTTGAACTAACATGTATAACAGATGAAATGCTTGCTGGGCACGCCAATGAAGAAGAGGTAACTAAAAGATTTTTAGAATGGACAGGCGATTTACCAATGGTTGCTCATAATGCCAAATTTGATATTGGCTTTATTAGTGCAGCTTGTAGTAAATATAATCTTGGTTCCTTTAATAATACGGTTTTAGATACAATGAGTATGGCTCGTATGTTACACCCCGAATGGCCTAATCATAAACTAACGACCCTCGTTCGTAGATATAAAATAGAATGGGATGAAGATGCTCATCACAGAGCAGATTATGATGCAGAAGGAACAGCACATGCTTTTTATAAAATGTGTGAAGAATTAGATTCAAGAAATATTGAAACAACAACTAAACTATTCAATTCTGTAGATATTAATGAATTAATTAAATTCTCTTTTCCTTTTCATTTATGTTGCTTAGTTAAAAATAAAACAGGATTAAAAAATTTATTTAAAATTATTAGCTATGCTAATACAACCTATTTGTTCCGTAATAGTGAACCTAAACTTCCAAGAGGAAAACTAAAAGAATTAAGAGAAGGACTTTTAATTGGAAGTGGTTGTATTAATGGTGAAATATTTGAAGAGGCTAAAACAAAAGATGATGAAGAATTAGCTAATATGATGCAATTTTATGATTATATTGAAGTACAACCCATTAGTGCATTTAAACATTTACTAAATATGGAATCTAGTGGATTTAAAACAACAAAAGATTTAGAAGAGCATCTAAAAAAGATTATTCGAGTAGCAAAAGATGCTGGAAAAATTGTAGTAGCAACCAGTGATGCTCATTATTTAACTCCTAAAGATAAAATATATCGTGATATTATTATTGCTCAAAAATCTAATGGTAAGCTTCATCCATTAAATAAAAGAGGAATTGAACAACCAGATATGCATATTCGTACCACCCAAGAAATGTTAGAAGAATTTAGTTTCTTAGATCAAGATTTAGCATATGAAATTGTGGTAACGAATACTAATAAAATAGCTGATATGATTGAAGAAGTAGAAGTAATTATTCAAACAGGTGGAGTTCCATTTTCACCACGAATTGAAAATTCAGTAGAAACAGTAACAGACATGGTTTATAAAAAAGCAGCTCTCTGGTATGGAGATCCTCTACCATTTAATATTGAAGAGAGAATATCAAAAGAGTTATATGGAGATAGTGTTTTAGATAGTATTAAAAAGCGATTAAAAAGAATAGAAAATCTAGATGGAGAAGAATTGGAGAAAAAATCTTTTGCTGAGTTACATACAACGATCTTAAAGGGATTTGATGAAGTAAAAAAAGTAGTAAAAGAAGAATTAATTTTAAAATTAAAAGAAGAGCAGCAATCTAAAATAAAAGAATTAGAAGAAAAAATAAAAGATGCCAAAGATGAAGAAAAAATATCTTTAGAAAAAGAATTAGAAACTACAAAAACAACAGATCCTCTAGCAGATATTGATAAAAAGGTAAAAAAATCACTAGGTGGTATTATTGGTGGGGGATTTGATGTAATCTATTTAATCGCTCAAAAATTAGTTAAGAAAAGTAATGATGATGGCTTTTTAGTAGGCTCTCGTGGATCAGTTGGATCAAGTTTTGTAGCCACCATGATGGGAATTACAGAAGTAAATGCTTTGCCACCACATTATCGCTGTAAAAAATGTAAGAATAGTATTTTTGAAGATGAAAATGGCGTTTCACTAGGAAATACATATAAAAGTGGTTTTGATTTACCAAATTTAAAATGTCCTAAGTGTGGAACATTAATGACAAAAGATGGTCAAGACATGCCATTTGCTACTTTTCTAGGATTTAATGCTGATAAAGTTCCTGATATCGATTTAAACTTTTCAGATTTAAATCAAGCAGCCGCTCATGATTATACGAAAGTATTATTTGGTGTGGATAATGTTTACCGAGCAGGAACAATTGGTACTGTTGCTGAAAAAACTGCTTTTGGCTTTGTAAGAGGTTATGCTGAACAAAAGGGAATCATCATGAATAATGCTGAGATAGAAAGACTAGCCAAAGGATGTACAGGTGTCAAAAGAACAACAGGACAACATCCAGGTGGCATAGTTGTTATTCCTGGATATATGGATGTTTTCGATTTCACCCCATTTCAATACCCAGCTGAAGATGTTGATGCTGCATGGCGTACAACTCATTTTGATTATCACGCGATAGATGAAGATGTTTTAAAACTAGATATTTTGGGACATACCGATCCAACCCAATTACGTATGATTCAAGATATTACAGGAATTGATGTTACAACAGTTCCTTTAGATGATAAAGAAACAATGGGCATTTTCTTATCACCAGAGCCTTTAGGAGTAACAAAAGAGCAAATAATGAATGAAACGGGTACATTAGGTGTCCCAGAATTTGGAACTCCCTTTACAATAGGAATGTTAGTTGATACAAAACCTAAAACCTTTGCCGAATTAATTAAAATATCAGGATTATCTCACGGAACAGATGTATGGCTTGGCAATGCTCAAGAATTAATCCGTAATAATATTGTTCCTTTTAGTGATGTTATTGGCTGTCGTGATGATATTATGGTTTATTTAATGTATAATGGAATGGCTCCTATTAAAGCCTTTAAAATAATGGAATTTGTACGTAAAGGAAAAGCAAGCAAAGACCCAGAAGGTTGGGCTAAATTTAAAGCTGAAATGGAAGAAGCAGGAATAGCGGATTGGTATATTAACTCTTGTGAAAAAATTAAATATATGTTCCCTAAAGCTCACGCTGCTGCCTATGTAATGAGTGCATTTAGAATTGCCTATTTTAAAGTCCATTATCCTGGTGTATATTATGCTACTTATTTTTCTACAAGATTTGATGATTTTGAATTAGAAACAATGGTAAAAGGATATGATGCTATAAAAGCTCGAATGAATGAAATAATAGGCAAAGGATATAATGCAACAAATAAAGAAACCAGTGTTTTAGAAACTTTAAAACTTAGCTTAGAAGCTACCGCTAGAGGGTTTAAATTTGGAAATATTGATATTGAAAAAAGTGATGGAAAAAACTTTATTTTAGCTGAGGATGGTATTACTTTAATTTGTCCATTTAGAACATTAGATGGACTAGGGGATAGCGTAGCTAAAAAAATCATTGAAGAAAGAAATATTAAACCTTTTTATAGTATTGAAGATTTCCAACTACGCGGTCATGTTAATGGCACAACCGTAGATAAATTAAAAAGTTTAGGAATATTTGGAAATTTACCCGAAACTAGTCAATTAAGCTTATTTGATTTTTAAAAAAAGACAGCTCAATTAGATTGAACCGTCTTTTCATTTACAATACTTTTAGGATAAGCTTTTCTACAATCAGTTCTATATAAAATATAATCAATAGAAGTATTATAATAATTAGCAAGTTTATGTAAAGTTTCAATTGGAATATTTATTTTCTCAAGTTCATATTTACTATAATTTGATTGATCAATATGAATGAACTTAGCTATATCTTTTTGATATAAATCTCTATCTTCTCTAAGCTCCCTTAATCTGTTCATTTCCATCCTCCTTTAGCCTCAAAAAAAGTATATCATTAACCCAAATATGAAAATTATAACTAGGTACAATTTGCCTACATTACCATATTTTACCATCAAATAATAAAAAAAATCCATGAAGTAGATCTTCTAAAACCAATTGACTTATAGGTATATTTTGCCTATAATATAATTATACAAATAGTATAACGATATGTAATACAAATAATCGTGAATGATGAAATAAAGTAAGTTGAGAATGGAAAAGAAAAGGTGGAGTAAATGAAAGAGAAAATAAAATATATAGTGGTAGTATTAATAGCAA
>ULRR01039309.1_pt1 | contig 38960 bp, 27 predicted proteins | sample 1955651 | NCBI WGS metagenome assembly ULRR01 (sample SAMEA4835688, study PRJEB28245) | human gut metagenome | biome: gut microbiome; material: fecal sample | place: Denmark | collected 2008
GAGTGCAAAGGTACAGCTTTTCGCCGAACCTGCAAGCAACTTGCAGGATTTTTTTCAAACTTTTTTTGAATCAGTTTATAAATACACTGATATACAAACGGTTATCGGAATAAAAAATTATCAGGAGAAGGCATTGCCCGTCTCTGATATACACCTTATATATTATTACGCGCGCGAGACGGCACGCTCAAAAAAACGAAAATATATCGGATACCGGACGAACATAGATGCATTGGGCAACGAAGATACGTGCATACGCCAACGCAGCTATATGCATACGCCAACGCAGCTATATGCATACGCCGATGAAGCTATATGCATTGTCTCGCGAATACGTCCTCTTTTCAAAATGAAAGTCTGAAGTGTCTAATTTTTTGACACCAGGTGTCTAATTTTTTGACACTTCCAAAAAGAGCAATTTTAGTAACATCCTGATTATCAAACGATATTTTGTTTGGCACGATATTTGCTTGGAAAAAAGAAGAAATGATTGATAAACTAAAAAACTACGATTATGATTAAGATTGAAAACCTTTGCAAAACGTTCCGTACTACGGAAGTGGAAACCATCGCACTGAACAACGTGAACCTTGAAGTAGAAGACAAGGAATTTGTAGCCATCATGGGGCCTTCGGGGTGCGGAAAATCTACCCTGCTGAATATCATGGGGCTGCTGGATAACCCGACTTCGGGCGATTACTATCTGGACAACCAGGAGGTGGGACACCTGAAAGAAAAAGACCGCACCAACGTGCGCAAGGGAAACATCGGCTTTGTGTTCCAAAGTTTTAACCTGATAGACGAGTTGAATGTAGCCGAGAACGTGGAATTACCCCTTACCTATCTGGGCGTACCTTCCACCGAACGGAAACAACGCGTGGCGGATATCCTGAAACGGATGAACATCAGCCACCGCGCCAAACATTATCCCCAGCAACTCTCGGGAGGACAACAACAACGCGTGGCAATAGCCCGTGCCGTGGTGTCGAACCCTAAAATCATCCTTGCCGACGAACCTACCGGTAACCTCGACTCGAAGAACGGACAGGAAGTGATGGAGCTGCTGACCGAGCTGAACAAGGAAGGCACTACGGTGGTAATGGTAACACACAGCCAGCGCGACGCGGGATACGCCGGACGTATCATCAACCTGTTCGACGGACAGATTGTAGCTTCCATCGCCGAAATGTAATCCTATCCCTTTTATCAACTATCAGTTATGAATCCTACCATTTTACGAAACCTGTTCTATACACAGAAGCGGTTCGGAGCGGCTTCTGTGCTCAATCTCTTCGGATTGTCGTTCGCTTTTGCCGCCTTCATCCTGATTATGATGAAGGTGAGCTATGAACGCGATTTCGACACCTGTTATCCGGAGCCCGAACGGCTGGTGATGATGAACTTTGGCAACCCGGACGAACATACCGTAAGGTTCTTGCCACGCGGTCCTATCGACTATGTCATCGAGCAAGTACCCGGCATCGAATGCGGCACCATCTATGCTCCTGCATGGGGGAAATCCGCCTTGTATACCGATCCGAAAGACCCGCACTATTTCTATGAGACCCCGTGGGCGGTATATCCCGACTTTGCCCAAGTGGTAGGACTGAAGTTCATCGCCGGAAGCGGAGCGGAGATGAGCCAGCCCGAAAGCGTCATCGTGTCCGAGAGTTATGCCCACAAGCTTTTCCCGAAAGGCAACGCCTTAGGCTCGTATCTCTACCTCGAAGGGAAAAACGCCCTGACTCCCGATGCCAGCAAATTCCGGATATGCGGCATCTTCGAAGACCTGCCCGAGAATTGCCAGTTCAAGAACGACCTCTTTTTGCCGATAGGAAAGAATGTGCAGAAAGGTGATTGGGGGAGCCAGAATTTCTTTGCCTTTCTCCGCCTGAAACCCGGAGTGAGCATAGAGGAAGTCAACCGGCAGATTGCAGCCACGAAAGCCATTGAGCGGATGAATGTGTACAAAGACGATAAGACTGCTCTTTACGTTTTCCCCATCCGTGACTTCTATTACAAGATGCATTCGCCCTACTACCTGAAAACAGGGAACCCGGGCACCACCGCCCTGCTGGTAACCATCGGGCTGCTCATCATCGTCATCGCCTGCATTAACCTGGTCAACTTCAGTACCGCTCTCGCCCCGATGCGCATGCGGAGCATCAACACGCAGAAAGTGCTGGGAAGCACGAACGGAGAACTGCGATGGGCATTGACCCTTGAATCGGTGTGCACGGTGATGATAAGCTGGCTGCTCTCGCTGGGCATCACCGCCGCGTTGATTCATCTCGATGTGCTCTCGTTTATGGGATTCACTCCCTCACTCCTCACCTACCGGCAATACGTGGCATATACCGGACTGATTGCCCTCGGTGCAGGCATTATCGCCGGGCTCTATCCGGCATGGTACATGACTTCCTTCCCTCCGGCAATGGTGCTAAAAGGCAACTATGCCCTGAGCGGCAAAGGCAAACGCCTGCGCACGGCCTTGATTTGCATCCAGTACGTCGTGTCGTTCGTCCTCATCGTGTCGGCTGCCTTCATCTTTCTGCAAAACCGGTTCATGCGTACTCATGAATTGGGCTTCGACAAAGACCAGTTGCTGGTGGCAAGCCTGCCCGAAATTCCCTTCGCAAGCAGCTCTTACCGCAACTTCGAAACGGAACTGAAAAGCCATGCGGAGATAGTCGACATCGCCTTTTCCAAGTGGGAACTGGGCGCCAACGAAGGATATACCAGCTATACATTCCGCTACAAAGAACAGGACTACGGACACTACTTCATCGAGGTGACACCGAACTTCATCGACGTAATGGGAATGAAACTGGTTTCGGGAAGCGATTTCCTTCCCTCCGACTCCATCAGCAAAGACCCGATGACATTCATTGCCACCGAAGACCTGCAGAAACGGACGGGCATCGAACCGGGAGAGATGGTCGATTTCATATGGAGAATCAAGGCTTGCATCAAAGGTTTTGTGGACTACGCCCAGTTCACTTCTTTCAAACAAGACCCCTATCCTTACGTGTTCTGCCCCAATGCCAAATACACCGATGGAGTAATGCCTTACGCATATATCCGTGTCCGGGCAGGGAGCGACATCGATACCGCCCTGAGTCACGTGCGCCAAGCAGCCGAAACATGCTTCACCGGCTATCCGACAGATGTAAAATTCTACAACCAGGTATATGCCTCGCTCTATCAGAAGGAAACCGACCAGCAACAGATGGTAGCTCTCTTCAGCCTGCTTGCCATCATCATTTCGCTGGTGGGCGTATTCGGGCTGATTATCTTCGAGGCAGCCTACCGGCGTAAGGAAATCGGCGTGCGCAAGGTGTATGGAGCCTCCACCGGGCAGATACTTTGGATGTTCGGACGTTCCTACCTCGTGCTGTGCCTCATCAGTTCCGCCCTTGCCGCTCCGATTGCATGGTATGCCGTATCGCGCTGGCTGGAACAGTTCGGCGAGCGTGTACCCCTCAACCCGTGGGTATTCATAGCGGCATGTGTACTGGTATGCCTCATCACCGAAGCCACCATCATCGTGCAGAACTACCGCGCGGCAAATGCCAACCCGATAGACAGCTTGAAAACGGAATGACGCTACGGACGGCACGGACTTATGTCAAATATGAACTTTAATGAATCAGTAAAAAATGAAAAGAGCATTCAACAACCTGTTCCGACGGGGCGAATCGAATCTCATCAAGATTCTTTGCCTGGGTATCGGACTTGCCATCGGGCTGACCCTGATAGCCGAAATCATCTTCGAGAAAAGCTACGACAGCTTCCTGCCCCGTCTGGAAGACACCTACCGCGTCACGGAACGCTACAAGCAAAACAACGACGCTGACTGGAGCACCCATCCTACCACATCGGGAGCCATCGCTCCGGGCTTGAAACGGTATTGTCCCGAAGTAGAGGCAGCCACCCGATTCACCTGGCTACACCAGGACATGCACTTCGTGACGGAAGACCAACGCGAAATAACCGCCAACGCCCACTTATGCGACAGCTCGTTCTTCGAAGTCTTTCCACGCCGCATCCTGATAGGTGAAAACCCGCATACAGGACTGGAGAAAGAAAACAATGCCTACATCTCGTCACGCCTTGCCGAAACGCTGGGTGCGGACATCGTGGGACATACGTTAGTCTGGAAAGAGTTTCCGCAATTCAAATTGAATATTGCCGGCATATTCGAAGCATTCCCCGAAAACACCCACCTGCCCCGCTTCGATGTGCTGGTGGCACTGCCCACCATCGGACAAGTCATGGGCGACGGACGGGACAACTGGCTGGGAAATGACCGATACGCCAGTTACGTCCGACTTTATCCGAAAACGGATGCCGGCCAATTGGCACCCGGCGTAAAACGCATGCTGGAAGCCAACCTGCCGATAGAAGAACTGAAGATGGTAGGTTCCGACTTCGGACTCGATTTCCAACCTGTCAGTGAAATCTTCGCCTCGTCAGACTACAACCGCATCATGAATATCGTGTTCCTCATCTTCGGCATCCTGATGTTGACGGTAGCAGTGCTTAACTACATCCTGCTCACCATCTCGTCGATGGTGAACCGTGCCAAGAGCGTCGCCACTTATCGTTGCTACGGAGCGGAGAGCCGCGACATCTACCGGATGGTTCTTGCCGAATCGACACTTCACGGATTGCTCAGCCTCGCACTGGCGGTGCTGATTATCTTCGGGATACAAGACCTGCTGCAAGAACAGGTAGGACACAGCCTGCGTTCGCTCTTCCCGCCGTCGACCGTCGTCGTGTGCATCGCCATCACCGCCCTTGTAGCCATCGTGTGCGGCAGCATACCCAGCTATCTCTACACACGTATTCCCGTCACCTATGCCTACCGGCGCTACACCGAGAGCAAACGCTATTGGAAGCTGGGGCTGCTCTTCGTACAGTTCCTGCTCACCACGTTCTTTGTCTCCCTGCTGACGGTCATCAGCCTGCAATATCACGCGCTGACCAACTATGATACGGGATTCGAATACCACGACATGCTCTATGTATCGCTGTCCGGCACCACCGAAGCGGAACGAGAACGCTGCGTGCAAGAGCTGAAGACATTACCCGAAGTGACGGGCGTAACGTGGGGTTATCAAAAACCCTTTGAAGGATGCAGCGGAAACAATGTCTACAATCCCGAAACCGGACAAGAATATATGAACATCGCCGACCTCTATGATACAGGCAACGATTACTTCCAAGTATTCGGTATCCCCATCATCAAAGGCACCGGCTTTTCGACTCATTTGCGCGACACCATTTCACGGCAAGTGATGGTAAGCCGCAAGTTTGTGGAACGCATGCGCGAACTGGCCGGCTGGACAGAATCGCCCATCGGCAAGAATATCTTCATCTCCGAACACAAGGGGCCGCTTACTATCTACGGAGTATACGAAGACATTCACCTCGGTTCTCAACTGGCAGAAGACAGTGACGAGCGCCCTACCGTAATGTTCTACAATCCCAAACCTTGCTACAACCTGTTCATCCGCCTGAACCGGATATCGCCCGAAGCAATGAAAACCGTACAGGAAGTGGTGAGCCGGACCATGCCCAGCCAAGAGAAATACGCATATAGCGTGGCGGTAGAAATGGGAAACCTGTACAACAGCATCCTGCACGTGCGAAACAGCATCTTTTTCATCGGGCTGTGCATTCTGATTATCGCCCTCATCGGGCTGACCGCTTATATCCGGGATGAAATCAGCCGGCGCCGTTCGGAGATAGCCATCCGCATCATTCACGGAGCCACGGCAGGCAGCGTACAGCGGCTTTTCCTGAAAGACCTGCTGAAAATAGCCTTTCCTGCTACCCTTATCGGCGCACTGGCCGCATGGCGTATCAGCGTTTCCCTGCTGGAGCTGTTCGCCACCAAAATCCATTTGGGATGGTACCTGTTTGCGGGTTGCATGGCACTCGTGCTCATCATTGTATGGGCATTATCCTCGTTACTCGTTCTGAAAACGGCACGTACAAACCCTACGGAAAACCTGCGGACGGAATAAGAGCCTGTTTAAATTTTCCGATAAAGTCATATTGTCAGGTCTCTTTTGAGTTTGTTTCCGGTCTGTTTTCCCGATTTTATGCGTCAGATAGCCCGCTATCCTCCTTATAAAATCAGAAAAACATCCTCGAAAACAATTCTCAAAATAAACCTGAGCAAAATTTAAACAGGCTCTAAGCATCCGCTTTTCAAGGAAACTTCAGCACCAGTTTCTCTCCGGCATACACCGCTTGTCGTTCCTGCCTGTCTTCCGCATAACGGACGATGTGCAGGCGTCGTACGGTGTTCATGCCAGGGAAACTGCCTTCACGAGGCCAGATAGCCAATTCCCCTTTCGCATCGTTCCATTCCATACGAATTTGCGAATAAGCTCCCTGCTCGTAAGCATAATCTACACCGTTGTCTTCGTAAACGGTATAAGTGCCATCCGTTCCGGCAAACACGTGGATAGTCCAATCGGCACAGGCAGCTTCGCGAGTGGTTTGCGGTTTGCCCGAAGTTAAAGGCAGAATGGTTCCTGCCTTTACAAATACCGGAATCCGTGCCAGCGTTACCGGTACGCTTTTCCATGTCCCATTCTCACCAGATTTTGTCCCAGTCCAGAAATCATACCATCCACCAGGTGTATACGGCAAGTAGACATCCCAGTTGCTCTTGCCTGGTTCTACTACAGGAGCTACCAACAGGGACGGCCCGAACATGTATTCGTATTTCTGTGCCAAAGCAAGCGAGTCACCCGCAAAATCCATCACCAAGGGACGCATCAAGGTACTTCCCTTACGGTTAATACGAGCTGTTTCCGAGTAAAGGTATGGAAACAAGCGATAACGCGTATTCAAAGCCTCACGGGCAAGGCGGGTTACTGTTTCGCCATAATTCCAAAATTCGGTATTTGATTGATAGCCGTGCACACGGGTCAGCGGAAGAAACACACTTGCCTGCAACCAGCGCAGGAAACATTCGTGATAAGCCGGATCGGTGTACTGGTTTTGTCCGGGACGGAAAAAGCCGCCTGCATCGTATGTCCACCAAGGCTGACCGGAAACCACCATTCCCAAACCGCCTACAATCTGCCGGCGGAGTGTCTCCCAATCATACCCTACATCCCCCGACCAAGTCACCGTAGCATACCGCTGCATGCCTGGAAATCCGCTTCGTGTCAAGAGCATCACCCTTCGTCCAGGTACATCCCGACGCGAACCTTCGTACACCGTCTTATTCACAAGCAGCGGATAAACATTCCGATATACCTCGCCCGGCACACTTTGGTTCCATACCTTCCGTCCCAGCAAGTCGTCGTTCTCCGGTTCCGTGGCATCAAGCCACCAGGCGTCTATCCCGTAAGGCTTTAAAAGACGTTTACTGAAATTCTCCCAATAATAAGCCGCGGCATCGGGATTGAAAAAATCAATCCATGAAGTCTGTGGTATGTAATATCCTTTATCCTGCATCAGTTGCCCTACTTCAGAAGACGGGTCTATCTTCGACCATACCGAAAGCATCAGACGGGCATCGAGTGCATGTACATCATCTGTTAGCTTCTTAGGGTCAGGATAAGCGCTTTCATCAAAACGCATCGCATTCCAGCCATGCTTACCCCAGTATTGCCAGTCTTGCACAATAATATCCATCGGCAGGCTATCGTTACGGAAACGGGCAGCAGTCTGAATGATTTCATCCTGACTGTGAAAACGTTCACGGCAATGGATATAGCCTAATGCCCATCGGGGCATCATCGGGACTTCGCCCGTTGTCCGGCGGTAAGAGGCAATCACTTCGTCCGCATTTCCGGCAAATACCGTATAATCGACCGCCTCAGCCACAGGTGAGCGGAACACTGTTTCATCGGTCACCTTTTTATAATAAACTTTCGGATTGTCTTCTTTCTCCAGTTCCGCTTCTATCGGATATACACCGGCTTCCAGTTCCACAATAGCCGATGCTGTAGGCGGAAGCCATAAATTTTTCAGGTCAAGCACCATCTTGTCACCAATTTTTAGATGATGCCGGCGTGCCATTGCCTGTCCCACATCAAGCATTATAGCATAACGTCCCGCTTCACGTATATTAAGCGACGACGTAAAAATAAAACGTTCGCGTAACTCTTGCTTCGCACCTTCGGTAGAAGTCACATCAACCGTTTCCGCATCACCTCTTGAAGCTACACGCACAAGGGCAACTACACTATCTGCCGGATTGAATTCGGTCAGCCCGTAATTATTCCACAAGATGCCGTAGCCCTTATCCGATAACACAAAAGGAATTGCAATCTGGGTATTGACTTGCGTAAGCCGACGCGAAAGTCCGCGCACGTTCAGATAACCGTCTTGAAACTGTCCCAATCCGAAAAGGCTCTCCCCTTCGGGCGAATAAAAAGCCTGCATGGCACAATACGCTGCTTCGCCCTGTACTTGCAAAGGAATCAACCGCCGTTCCTTCTCCTGCAAAACCGACTTCCCATCGGGTGTGAAATAAGCAAGCGTCCCTTTTTCCTTGTTGACACGTACCACCAGCCGAGGTAAACGTAACGAAATCTCTTCGGTAGTTTCTGTCACCGACCAATCAGGTTTTTCTGTTTCCACATATACCCAATCGGGCAAAACCGGCTCCTGATACACAAACTTTACTCTCACCGCATTATCCGCCAACGGATAAAGCCGAAGCTCACCATCGGACAACTCCAACATCAGACTATCTCCCGTCTGACGGCAGGAGCGAATAGATTGTGCCCGCCCCCAAGAAAGGCACAGACAGGCAATCAGCATAACGATTAAATTTTTCTTCATAAACATCACACTTGGATTTTTCAGATGCTAAAGTTACAATATATTCTCCGAAAATCCCTGACGATGAAAAAAATAATAAGCCTGTCCTCCCCCGATTGCTTCTTATTTATAAATTACCAACTCTCCTGATATACATCGAAATACAAATCCAGCCGATTACGACAATAAACACCCCTACCAATGCCGGATAACGGTAACCCATACCGGCATCGATAGGCAATCCGCCCACGTAAGCCCCGATGGCATTACCCAAATTGAAAGCTATCTGTACACACGCCGCACCCATCATCTCCGAACCACGGGAGTTCTGCAACAACAACAGTTGCTGGGGAGGCGAGACCGCAAACAGACACGCCGTACCGATACACATCAAGATAACCGATAAATAAGGATGCCAGGCAAAGAAAAATGTACCCAGCAACGCCAGCATCATCAGCACCTGCGTAGTACGGATTACCGGAGCCAAACCGTACAGGTCGCCACACTTACCTCCTACCAGGTTGCCTATCGTCATTCCCAACCCTGCCAGCATCATGATAGCCGTCATCGCGTGCGGAAAAAAACCGGCCTCGTGAATCATCTGCGGCGTGACATAGCTGAACCAGCAGAAAATCCCTCCGTTGCCGAACATCGTAGTCAGAATAATCAGCCAAGGAGCCAAACGCTTCAAGAAGCGGAACTGCCCCTTCAGTCCTGTATCAGGTAAAGACGGCATTGCCGGAATCCATTTCCAAAGCAGGTAAAATATCAGAAGTCCCCATAATGCATTGAACACAAATGGGAAACGCCACGAAAACGAATTACTCAGCAATGTGCCGAAAGGCACACCGAAAAGATTGGCTATCGTCATGCCTGCCGTCATCAAAGAAACGGCTTGTGAAGCCTTTCCTTTCTCTGCTACCCGTTCCGCCACGATGGAACCCACACCGAAAAATGCTCCATGGGGAAGTCCTGAGATGAAACGCATCAACAGCAGCATCCAATAATTGACAGACATCGAAGCGAACAGATTGCCGGCAATGTAAACCGCAGCCAAGCCCAGCAAAATCTGCTTTAACGGACGGGTACGTGCTACCACTACCGTCAACGGTGCACCGACACACACACCAATAGCGTATGCCGAAATGAAATGCCCTGCCTGCGGAATGCTGATGCCCAAATCGTGAGCCACATTGGGCAAGATGCCCATCATTACAAACTCGGCAATCCCAAGCCCCAACGTGCCGGACGCCAATGCCAACAAACTCTTTTTCATGAATTATCCTGATTTTTTCAATAACGGGCGCAAAGGTAAAAGAAATAAATCAAATTCAAATGCGCCGAAAAACCAGTCTCTCCGATTTTTTGACCTAAATCAAGCATCCCGCTAACAGACAAGAAAACCGCTTCCACAAGAGCTAAAATACCGGACGATACTGACGCAGTTCCTTACGCAAAGCCAACGCCTTCCCCTCTGTCATCCGGTCTAACAGCTCCCAAAAACGCGGACCGTGATTCATCTCCTGTGTATGTGCCAGCTCGTGTAGAATCACGTAGTCCATCAAGTGGGCAGGAAGCAACATCAAATAATACGACAAGCTGATGTTCCGGTCCGACGAGCAACTCCCCCATCTCGAACGTGCCTTCGTGATTTTCACCAACCGAAAGCCAAGCTGAAACCGTTGTGCCCAAAGTGCCACCAACGGCGGCAGGTATTCTTCGGCTTTCTTCTTCAGTGCCCGTGCCACCGCACTGCGCACCAACGCCTGCACTCTCGTACTGGAGAAATCCGTATCGTGCGGGCAACAAATCTTCACTCCTTCTTCTACAGAACGCACCGTAAAGTTCTTCAACCGGCTAGGCTCCAGCCACAAATGGAAGCACTCTGCCTTGATAGCATAATCCCAATTGAAAGAAGGAGGAGCAACCTCACCTTTCAACTTCAGCAGACGCTCACGATAGGGCTGAACCACATCGAACAATGCTTTTACACTACGATAAGGAGGAGTGGTAATGTGCAGTCCGTCTTCTTTCATCCGCATGGTGACGTTGCGTGCCGTGCGTCGGGTTACAATAAATACCTGCCCGAACTCAGGATCATATACGATTTGTTTTTTGGCTATCATAACGAATTCAATTATTCTTCATTTCAAGTTTTCATCACTTTTCTACGCTGCATTCACTGTTGGGATATATAAAACCCAATCAAAATAGTTTCAGAGGGCATCGGATATAGTTGCACCACGCCACGAAGCTATGTCCAACATCAGCGTATCCCGCGTCTTTACGCATACTAACCAAAAAAGACTTACTGCTCACGCGGTAAGTCTTTTTTATTGAGTTAGTAATTTAATTTGAGAGAATTGAAACTTCACAGCCTCGTCATTGATTTTTCTAATAAGCACTAACTAATATATATTTAAAAGCAAATGAAAATGTCATACGTTATTGTTTGTTTACGTTCTTTTCAGGAGTGTCCTTTACCGGTACATTTACCGAATCGGGCTTATAAGCCACCTGCGGGTCTTGCCGTTCCTTCTCGAACTGGTCGTACACATAAACCACTCCTGTCTTGTTTCCGCTTTCCATCGAGTGTTTCACTACGCCTCCTATCGTGAAAAGGAAACCCATCACGACAGCCGCCTTGAACAGAGGCATCAGACGCATCTGCAGCGTAAGGCGTTTCGCCTTTACCACCGGACGCTCGATTTCTGCCAGTACACGCTCGTCGAAATCATCTCCCAACTTCAGCATTTTCCCGGCATCCTGATAAGCAAATAGGGATTTGTAGCGCGACAGGTGAGCCGGCAGCTCCTTTTGGCGGAAGAAGCAGCGCAGGATTTGTTCTTCTTCGAGTGAAGTTTCACAATTCCAATACTTTTCCAATAACTGTTCGATGTACTTATAATCCATAATTGTTTATCTCATTGTATTTTAACTTTATCCGTTGACGTGCCCGGAACAGGTTCACCTTCACTTGTTCTTCGGTCAGCCCCAGCACCTCGGCAATTTCTTTATAACTTTTGCCTTCGATGTCGCGAAGCTGAAGAATGGAACGTTGCTTTTCGGGGAGCTCCTTAATCAACCGGTGTACGATTGCCAACTGCTCATCCTGCTCCATCTGCTCGTCGGGCGTTCTCGCATCGGGCATTTCCTGCGTTTCAGGGGTCAGTTCCTGATGCTGCGCATCCATTTTCTGACTCCGGTCAATCGCCAGATTCCGCGCAACCGTCAGGCAATAGGCTTCTATCGAATCGAATTGCAACCATTCGTCACGCTTGTTCCATACCCGTATCAGCGTATCCTGAACAATATCCTCCGCCTCAGCGCGATCGAACGTGATGCGGAGCGCCAGCCTGAAAAGCTTGTCTTTCAAGGGCAGTATATCGTCTCGAAAACTGATCTCATGCATTGCCTTCTATAAGAGTGACGGGTGAGCGACCGAAAAGTTACACCCACCCGACATTTTTTTTGAATTATTTTTTAATGATTGTCCCTGCATCCTTGCTGATGGCTGATGCCGAGGTGATTACCACCTGTGCCACACCGGCATCGATGGCAGAAAAAGAGTTCTCCAACTTGGGAATCATTCCTTCTTTAATGATACCCTGGGATACGTATTGTTGAAACAGCTCACGTGTAAGCACGGGGATGACACTGTCCTCGTCATTCTCGTCACTCAACACACCTTTTTTCTCGAAGCAATAAACCAGCGTGACATCGAAAAGCCGCGCCAGCGCCTTGGCGGTCTCGCCAGCTATGGTATCGGCATTGGTATTAAGGATATGCCCCTTACCGTCATGAGTAAGCGGAGCCATTACCGGGACTACTCCTCGGCAGATAAGCGCAGCCAACGCCTCAGCATCGACCCGCTCCACATCGCCCACAAAGCCATAATCAATGTCTTTCACCGGACGCTTTACCGAGCGGATGACATCCATATCGGCACCGGTCAGCCCGATGGCATCCACACCTTTTGCCTGAAGCCCTGCCACAATGTTTTTATTGACCAGCCCGCCATAAACCATGGTCACGACTTTCAGAGTCTCGGCATCCGTCACGCGGCGACCGTTCACCATTTTGCTTTCAATGCCCAGCTGTGTGGCAAGACGGGTGGCAGAGCGTCCGCCACCGTGCACCAGCAGCTTATAACCGGGCAAAGCAGAAAAATCGGCTAAAAGCTGATTGAGCGTATCAGCTTCTTCCACGATTTTCCCTCCTACTTTTACAATAACCAGTTTTTCTTTCATTTGCTTCTTTTGTTTTTTAGTTGACAAGGTTTCAGACGACAAGTTATTAGCTTAAAAAAAGCTTATCAACTCAGCAACTGATACCTTGTCAACTTGTACCTTGTCAACTTGTTAACTGATACCTTGTCAACTCGTCAACTGAATTTTATTCCAAATAAGTATATCCATACAGCCCGGAGCGGTAGTTGGCAAGGAACTCTTTGCCTTCTTCCAATGAAATCTTGCCTTCTTTTACCGACTTCGTAACCCATGTTTCGAGGGTACGCACCAGTTTCTTCGGATTGTATTGTACATAATCGAGCACTTCTGCTACGGTCTCGCCATCGATAACCTGGTCGATGCTGTATCCTTTCTCGTTCACACTGACATGGACTGCATTGGTATCGCCGAAAAGGTTGTGCAGGTCGCCCAAGATTTCCTGATAAGCACCTACCAGGAAAACGCCGATGTAATAGGACTCCTTTGCCTTGATAGTATGCACCGGAAGCTCGTGAGAGACATTACGGGCAGAAACGAAATTGGCTATCTTGCCGTCCGAATCGCACGTGATATCCTGCAGAGTAGCCGTTCGGTCGGGACGTTCGTCCAGACGCTGTATCGGCATGATGGGGAATATCTGGTCTATCGCCCACGAGTCGGGAAGCGACTGGAAAAGCGAGAAGTTGCAGAAATACTTGTCAGCAAGCAACTTGTCCAAATTGCGGAACTCATCGGGGGCATGCTTCAACCCCGAAACAATCTGCTTGATTTCACGGGTAACCGACCAGTACATCCGCTCTATCTGCGCACGCGTCTTCAAGTCGACAATGCCGTGACTGAACAAATCGAGTGTTTCCTCACGTATCTGCTGCGCATCGTGCCACGCTTCCAGCATCCGGCTTTGGTTCAGGTTATCCCAAATGTCGTACAGTTCGTGCACCAGCTCGTGGTCATCGGGACTTACCTCGAAATCTTCGTCCATCGAAGGAAGGGATGCCGTTTCGAGCACTTCGAATATCAGCACCGAATGATGGGCAGTAAGCGAACGTCCGCTCTCGGTAATGATATTGGGATGAGGGATACCGTTTTTATTGCTGGTATCCACCATGATGGATATGGAGTCGTTGACATATTCCTGGATGGAATAGTTCACGCTGCTTTCACTGGTAGACGAACGAGTACCGTCGTAGTCTACGCCCAGTCCGCCGCCTATATCGACAAACTCTACAGGGAAACCCATCTGATAGAGTTGCACATAGAATTGCGACGCCTCACGCAACGCCGTTTTGATGCGTCTGATTTTAGTCACTTGGCTTCCGATATGGAAATGAATCAGCTTCAGGCAGTCCTGCATCTTTTTCTCTTCGATGAAACCAAGTGCCTCAAGCAGTTCGCTGGAAGTCAGTCCGAACTTGCTGGCATCACCTCCGCTCTCTTCCCATTTGCCGCTTCCCGAAGAAGCCAGCTTGATGCGGATGCCGATGTTGGGACGCACATTGAGTTGTTTGGCAATCTTGGCTATCAGGCGAAGTTCGTTCAACTTTTCCACCACCAGGAAGATACGCTTGCCCATTTTCTGTGCCAGCAAAGCCAGCTCGATATAACTTTCGTCCTTATACCCGTTGCAAATAATCAGCGAATCGGAGTCGGTATTAATCGCAATCACGGCGTGCAGCTCAGGTTTCGAGCCTGCTTCCAATCCCAAGTTGAACTTCTTGCCGTGGCTGATAATCTCTTCCACCACCGGCCTCATTTGGTTCACTTTAATGGGATAAATGATAAAATTCTGCGCGTTGTAACCGTATTCTTCCGCGGCTTGATGGAAACAATTCGAGATTTTCTCGATGCGGTTGTCCAAGATGTCAGGGAAACGCACCAACATGGGTGCGGTGACGTCGCGCAGTTGTAACTCGTCCACCAGTTCTTTCAAGTCGACGGCTACACCGTCTTTCCGGGGAGTCACCACCACGTGACCTTTTTCATTAATACCAAAATACGAAACGCCCCACCCCGTAATGTTGTAGAGCTCTTCTGAATCTTCAATACGCCATTTTCTCATTTCAATTCTATTGTGTTTGTTTTTTTAGGTGACTAGGTGACCAGGTATCAGGTGACTAGTTTTTAGATACCTTAATGTTCGCTTACCTGCCGGTTAGCTTATGCTCAACAATTCTTTCAATTGTTCGACCGATTCGCTTATCTGGTTCCGGCTCTCCAAACGGTCGGAAGGGAAACTATGCTTTGCTTGGCTGTAAAATGCCATACGGTTTGCCAGACCGGAACGGATGGTTTCCATCAGTTCCTCATCGGTCTTATCTGCCAAAAGGGGACGCTTGGCTTTCGCCACCTTTAACCGGCGAAACAAAGCCTCCACCGAAGCATTGAGGAAAACGGTATCTCCCGTACGGTTCATATAAGCCATATTGTCGAAGAAACAAGGGGTTCCTCCCCCTGCAGCCACTACCACGTTCTCAAATTCGCCCACTTCGTGCAACATATTGCGTTCTACCTCGCGGAAACCACTCTCTCCCCGTTCGGCAAACAGTTCACGTACCGTCTTGTGCATCCGTTCTTCGATGTACCAGTCGAGGTCGATGAATTGCAAATCCATCGACCGGGCAAACGCCTTACCCAAAGTTGTCTTGCCCGAACCCATATAGCCTATCAGATAAATCCGCCTCATTCCTTGTTATGTTTTGCGGCATTACGGATTTTACGGGTCTCGGCTTTCTCTTTTTGCAACTCGATTACCTTGAAACAAGCGTCGAGCGAAAGGTCTGCCGCCTCGATATTTTCCGGAATCTTATAATTTTTCTTCTCGTAAGAGATATAGGGACCGTATTTCCCGTTCAAAATCTGCAGGTCGGGATTTTCGTCGAAAGTCTTGATAACCCGCTTGGCAGCCGCTTCCTGTTTCTCACGAATCAAAGCTTCGGCTTCTTCGAGTGTGATAGCAAGCGGTTCCATTGTTTTCGGAATGGAAACAAACTGATTGTCGTAACGCACATAAGGTCCGAAACGTCCGACACCCACCGATACAGGCTTTCCGTCCAGTTCGCCCAAGGTGCGCGGCAATTTGAACAAGCCAAGCGCTTCCTCAAGTGTGATAGTCTCCAACGAATATTCTTTCGTCAGCTGGGCAAAGCGAGGCTTTTCCTCATCATCTGCCGAACCGATTTGTACCACAGGTCCATAGCGTCCGATTTTCACCGACACCTGCTTGCCACTCACGGGGTCTTTGCCCAAAATACGTTCGCCCACTTTATGTTCGGACTTGCTTGCCATGGTGCGTTCTACCAGCGGATGGAAGCCTTTGTAGAAATGCTCCATGACGTCGGTCCATTTCTTTTCTCCCTCGGCAATCTCGTCAAACTGCTTTTCGACGTTTGCCGTGAAATTATAATCCATTATCTGGGGGAAATATTCTTTCAGAAAGTCATTCACCACGATACCCACATCGGTAGGCAAAAGCTTCGCCTTCTCGCTTCCGGTGAGTTCTACCTTGGTGCTCTCGGATATTTTTCCATCTTGCAATGACAAAATCTTGTACGGACGTTCCACGCCTTCCCGATTCCCTTTCTCTACATAGCCACGCTGCTGGATGGTAGAGATAGTAGGCGCATACGTGGAAGGACGGCCGATACCCAGTTCTTCCAACTTACGCACCAGACTGGCTTCGGTATAACGGAAAGGAGCTTGCGTGAAGCGTTCTGTAGCCAGGATTTCCTTGTATGCAAGCGGCTGGCCCACTTCGAGTGCCGAAGGTAAACGCAATTCACTTTCCGGCTCTACCTCATCATCGTGCGACTCCTTGTATACCCGCAAGAATCCGTCGAAAGTGAGCACCTCACCTACAGCCATAAACTTATCCTCCTGTCCGCTGACGGAAATGGTAACTGTAGTCTTTTCCAGTTCGGCATCTGCCATCTGCGATGCCAACGTACGCTTCCATATCAGGTCGTACAAACGTTTTTCCTGAGCTGTACCGTTGATAGTCTCGTTTGCCATATACGTAGGGCGGATAGCCTCGTGCGCTTCCTGTGCCCCTTTCGTTTTGGTGGTAAAATGACGAATCTGCACGTACTTCTCGCCCATCCGCGACACAATAGCCTCATGGCTGGCACCTAATGCCAGTTCGGAAAGGTTCACCGAGTCGGTACGCATATAGGTAATCAATCCGCTTTCATACAGACGTTGGGCAAGCCTCATCGTTTGCGCCACGGTATAGCCCAACTTGCGCGCCGCCTCTTGCTGAAGTGTGGAAGTAGTAAACGGAGGAGCCGGCGATTTCTTCATCGGCTTGGTATTGATGTCTTCGATGGCAAATTCCGCTTTCGCACATTGCTTCAGGAAAGCCTGAGCCTCTTGCGCGGTCTTGAAACGACGTCCCAGCTCTGCCCGTATTTCTGCTCCATCAGCATTGGTGAACACCGCCGTCACCTTATACGAAGCCTCACTCACAAAAGCGTTCACCTCACGTTCGCGCTCCACAATGAGGCGCACCGCCACCGACTGCACACGTCCGGCAGAAAGCGAAGGCTTGATTTTCTTCCATAAAACAGGCGAAAGTTCGAAACCCACAATACGGTCGAGCACCCGGCGTGCCTGCTGGGCATTCACCAAATCAATATTAATGCCACGCGGATGCTCAATCGCATTCAAGATAGCGGTCTTCGTGATTTCGTGGAATACAATCCGTTTCGTGTTCTCCGGCTGCAATTGCAACACTTCATACAAATGCCACGATATGGCCTCTCCCTCGCGGTCTTCATCGGAAGCCAGCCATACCATATCTGCCTTTTTCGCTTCTTTCTTCAGGTCGTTGACCAGTTTCACCTTGTCTTCCGGCACCTCGTAGATGGGAGCGAAATGATTCTTCACATCGACGCTAAACGATTTTTCCTTCAAGTCGCGGATATGACCGTAACTGGAAAGCACCTTATACCCTTTACCCAAGAATTTTTCAATCGTCTTTGCCTTCGCCGGAGACTCCACTATAACCAGATTATTCTGCATCTTTCGTATTCCAATTAATGTTTTCGGGACAAATGTATGAAAAAACACAAAGAAACAGCATATAATAAGGTGGGTTTTCTTAAATTTTTCTTCATTTTTAGTGTTTTGCAAACAAAGAACAAACAAAGAAAGCCCCAGACAGTCTGAGCGAAACTATATCAGAAACGCACGCTCAGTCCCGCCATAAGGTAGAAACCTTGTACAGGATAACCCGTCTCGGCAAGGTACTTGCGGTTCAACAAGTTGTTGAAAGACACAAGTACATTCAGGCGATTGAAGCACTCATAACCTGCCGAAAGGGAAAGGTCGTTGACCGCATCAGCTTTCTCTATGCCTTCCACCTTCACGCGACTTGCATAGCGATAACGCGCCTGTGCCCACAAGCCTTCGTAGACCTTGGCACGAAGGGAAGCCTGAAGTGCAAATTCGGGTTTCAGGTAGAGCAAAGGCTCTGCATGCTGCTCCACGTCCCAGCCATAATATGTGCCAGCCACCGAAGCATCCATCCAGTCCTTATACTGGTAAGCCACTTCCGCACCTCCATAACCTACCTTCGCCTTCTCTTGTGTAAGGAGCGTATAAATAGAAGAGAAAGACTTCTCCATCATACCCGGAAGCATAAATACTTCATCCTTCACAACACGGTATCCCCCGAAAAGACGGAATCCCAGCCCTGCTACCGGTGAACCTTTTACACCAGCCTGCACATCAACGGGTGTGTAAGTGGTCTGCATCTGCATGGCTTGAATCCAATAAGGAGAAAGCTCATTCAAACGACGGAAGTCATTCAATTCGGTACCACCCGTGGCATGCACATACACCCGATAGGTATTGGCAAAGAGGTAATCAAGCTTTACATCGGGCGAAACCATCAACCTTCCGTCATATCCGAACTGCGCATCAACGTTCATCCCCGCACGAAGCTGTATGCGTCCGTTATCGAACGTATAATGCGGATTCAGTTGAAGCAAGGTATAATCGGTCTGGTCTACATCGTGAATCAAATTGTCCATCGCAAAGCCGATACCTACCCGTTGCCCTTCACCGACAACACCTGAAACAAAACCTGTGGTATGCACAATATTCTCCGAGCCTTTTAACATACCAGGCACTTCATACGCCCGGCTGAAACTACGCAACCCGGTCTGGAAGGAAAACTCCACCGGAAGCGCATCCGTTACGGAAGCGATACGCAAATATCCTTCGCCCAACGTATAACGCTGCCGTCCGAGAAGAGACGGGTCGGCATCCTCAACTCCCTCGCCGGGCATATAATTGAATACCTGGGAAGCAAAAGCGCCTCCCAACGCAAAAGAAACTTTACGGAAATCGTGCCGGTAACCGAGCGACACATCGGTGCGGTAGAAACGCGCTTTCCAGTCATCCGCTTCGGAGAGGAAAGAAGGCACTTTGCCGTTCATCCCGTAAAGCGAAGCCTCCAGGCTCAAGCAATCCTTACGGGAAATGTCCCACAAATACGAGAATTTAGCATCGACATTATTGCGGGTTCCATAAAGTGCGCGCAGGTATCCGCGTGGAGCATCGGATTGCTTTTCCTCGCTTGCCATCGCCTGCAAGGGAGCAAATGTCCACGAAGAGAACGGACGTGAGGAAGTGGCATAATCGATGTTCCGCTTGGGAAGAGCCGGTTCTTCCACCTTGGGCAATACATTGATTTTAAAGGCGTCCATCACCTCCGGATTGTATTGGTTTTCTACCACGACCGTACGGTTCAGTGTCGAGTCGGCCGCTTGTTCCTGGGCATTGCCTGCCATACACAGGGCACCCAGTCCGATTGCTAATATCATTGATTTCATCATTCAGCAAGCATAATTAGTTATACTACGTGAGTTTTTTAAACGCAGGCTTGTCAGTTGTCCAGTTGCGCCAAACGTGTTTCTATCATCTCCTGTATGTCATCTTCCGCCTGATAGTTCTGCTTCAAGGACAACAGGTATTGTTTCGCGTCAAGGTTGCGTCCCATCTTGACGTAAATGTCCGACAAGAGCACAAAGCTCCGTGCCAACCAATACGTGTGCGGGGTGCTGACCTCGATATAGCCAAGCACTTCCTTCTCTGCCTTTTCGGTCTCTCCAGCATCGAAATAAAGCTGGGCAAGCAAGTATTTGGCTTCGGCTCCATAAACATTTCGTGTATCCTTTGCCAGTTCGGTCAAGTCACCCATCGCCGCCTGAGCATCGCCTTTACCCAGACAAGCCTTAGCCCGGGCATAACGGGCTTCGTTTGCCAATTCGGGAGTCAGCTTGCTCTGTGCCAGCAAGGTAGAAGCCAATCCGGTAATCTCATCGGCATCGCCGGTCTGACGGGCACATGCCAAAGCACGTTGCAAGGCATCCAGGCGTTCTTCCGGTGAAGAGGCACGGTCTGCCATCCGTTTATACAACCCAAGCGCTTTCTCATACTCTCCGGCACGCCAGGCGATGTCGGCACAAAGCTTCATCGCCTCGCCCGAGAAAGAATTGTCGGGATAATCCAGCACTTTACCCAGCCAGGAAGAAGCCTCGGCATCGTTCTTCTCGTTGTAGGCTATCAGCCCCAAATAATACGAAGCGTTCACGCTGAATGCCCCTTGCGGGAACGATTGAAGATAGCGGGTGAAGCTGGCTTTCGCCTCTGCCACCTCGCCACGCATATAAACCCGTTCGGCAGCTACATAAGTAAGCGAGTCGCGCTCGTTCACATCGAAATTTCCTCCGCCCGGAAGGGTAGCCACAAAATTCAAGTAATCATCCACCTTATTCAAGTCGATGTAAATCGATTTCAAGTCGCGTTGCGCCAAGCGAGCCTCTTCACTTCCGGGATATTCGGCTATCACTTTCTTGTAAGCGGCAATGGCTTCGGGATACTTGTCGTCCTGATAATAAAGCAAGCCGATTTCGTTGGCAGCCTTGCGCGAGAGCGGACTGTCGGGGAAACGTCCTACCAACACCTTGTAACGCTCAATGGCTCCGGCATTGTTTTCCTGCTGCACGAAAGCACGTCCCTGCTCGTACAAAGCATCATCAATGTAGGACGAAGCCGGATAATCGGTAAGCAAGCGGTTCAAGGTCTGGATTTTTCCGTTATAATCACGTTGCAGCCCCTTCACGAAAGCTTCCTGGAAGAGCGAATAATCGCCCAAGGAAGAATCGAGCGAAAAAGCCCGGGCATATTGCGCCTGCGCTTCCTCAAACCGGCGGGAATGGAAATAGCAATCACCCATCCGGTTATGCACATCGGCTGCCACACGCCGGTCGGCGATGTTCGCTTGCGAGCAACGGGTAAACCAACCGAGTGCCTTGTCGTATTGCTTTTGCTTGAAAGCCACATAGCCCAGGTTGTACAAGGCAAGCGCATATTCTTCACCGGTACGGTCGGTAGTATATTCCAGATACGCCCGATAGTCGGACGCAGCCTGAGTATATTGTTCCAAACGGTATTTCGATTCACCCCGCCAGTAATAAGCGTCGGCTTGGGTCTGCTGATTGTAAATTCCCAATCCGATAGACTGAGTGAAATAGTCGATGGCATTCTCGAAAGCCGCTTGCGCAAAAGCTTGCGTGCCCAGGCGGAACAATAACTTCTGCTTGGCTTCGAGGATACGCGGACCGGGACGGCTTATCTTGGCTATCGAGTTCAATGCCGCCTGATAGCTGCGGGTGTTCATATACACTTCAATCAGGTAATCGTTCACCCTTTCGGCATAAGAAGAGTTGGGGAACTCGTTCAGGAAACGCTCGAACACGGTCACCGATTCGTCAAAAGGCGAATAAGAAGTCTCATGGATGCATAACGCATAATTATATAACGCCTGTTCTTGCACATTCCGATCAAACTTCATGGCCGAAGCCTGTTCGAATGCCATACGGGCACGTGTCCGGTCTTTCAACTGGAGGAATGACAAGCCGCTATGCAGGTAAGCGTTCTGTGCCAGCTCGTCCTGTCCGTCCAAGGTCTTCGCAAAGGCTTCCACCGCTTTCGAATAAACTCCGGTCCGGTAATGGCTCATGCCCAGCTCGTACCATGCTTTCCGGTCGTCGGCTCCCTCCGGAGTCCGGCAATAGGTTTCCAAGGGCTTCACCGCATCGGCATAACGCTGCATCCCGTAGCATGCTTCACCCTTGACGCGTTGCATCAGACGGGCATATTCATGGCGGGGATACGCCTCAAGATACGTATCCGCCATCCGCAGGGCACGGCTATAATCCTCCCGCTCCAGATAAATGTCCGCTATATAATAAGGTGTATAGGCGGCATATTTCTCACTCGCTCCGGCAATGCGGAAACCTTCCAGCGCCTCATCGTATTGCTTGCGCGCATAGTCGATGTATGCCAACTGATAGACCGCATCCAGACGATAGGCATCGCTTACGTCCTTCAAGACGGTAAACCAAAGGGCGGCGTCTTTCAAATTTCCTTCCTTCAGATAAGCCATGCCCAGGCGCAAAAGCGAGGCATCCCGTTCGGCATCGGCAAGCAGATTGATGTCGCACTTCTTGAAACTGGAAATGGCTTCCGCGTACTCCTTATCGAAAAAATAAGCCGACCCCAGCAAGGCATATACCCGGTTCAGGTAACGCGAGTCGGGATAACGCCCGATATAGGCTTCCAGTTGGGCTATACGGTCAGGCTCGTTCAGTTCATACGAAGTGCACGCCAGCATGTATGCCACTTCATCGGCAAAAGCCGTCCGCGGCTCCCGTTGCAGGTAATCCATCAATGTTTGCCGGGCTGCGGCATAATCATGGCGTAAGAACAAGGCTTTTCCGTCATCAAACAAGCGGACAGGAGCGGTCAGCGGTTCGGTCTGCTGGGCAAATGCCATCCACGGCAAAAGGCACAATGCCCCCGTCATCCACATTTTTCTATTTCTTTTCATATCATTCCGGTTTATGTGAGGCTAAAAAACGGGCTACTCCCTTCCGTACCGAATCGAGTCCGAAATCGTCCGGATTGACCTGGTCGAGCGGCATCCAGAACGAGTCTGCCACATCATCCATCGCCTGCAAACGGCTGTCGTCTTCTATCCGGCACAAGAAAAACTGGTCGAGCGTATGCACCAGGAAGCCCGAATACAGGTAAGTATTGGGCAAAGAGAACTGATAAACGGCTTCGGTCACTTTCAGACCGGTTTCTTCGAGCACTTCACGTGCCACTCCCTCTTCACCGGTCTCGTACATATCAAGGAAACCTCCCGAGAGGTCGAGCGTCCCTTTTGCCGGCTCTTTCCCCCTGCGACATACCAGCAACTCGTTCCGGTGATTCAGGATAAGGGCAACCGTTGCCGCACTGGGATTAAAATAATACACAAAGCCGCAATCGGCACATTTCTTCGCTTTCGCGTTGCGGATCTCAAAACGGGGCGACCCGCATTTCGGACAATATTTGAATAATTCTAACGGATGCATAACTTTTGTTCTTTTGATGATTGCGCAAACATACATAAAAATCCGCGATTTTCATGCCTATATGACAAAAAACACGGTATCTCTTTTCTCAACTTTCTCCCGATAAAGCAAAGATACGTTTTATTTCCCAATATAGCAGACTGATATACCCGAAAAATGAGACCCTTGCATTCGACTCATGATGTGCCGGTGCATCGGTCGGGCGGCAAAGCGACATTTATGGAAACGGACACTCACCGTTTCTTTCCAGTTCCATCATACCCAGATGGACGGTCGCACGCCTCCCGTTTCCTGGAGAATCTGCAAAAAGGAATCAGCAAGTTGACCGTTTCATACAAATAAATCAGCCAAGAGATAAAAGAAAAATAGCTGCATCGGCAAAAACAAATAGCTGCATTACCGAATGCAACCGATTGCCTTAACCAACCTACCTAATCAGGATTGGGGTTGTAGCAGGCAAGTATTGCAGTCCTTCCCTAGCAAGGATTGCAGTCCTTGCCTGTCTGAACTGGGCGAGGACTGGATTGCGCAGATTCCGCAACAAGGAGAAAGTATTGTAAGAGTCATAAACAGCAAACTATAATATGCTTTTTCTTGCGATAGCAATCTGGATTTGCTTTTTGATTTGCTTCCAATGCCGATAATAGCAAGTTCCTTCAGTGAGAAAGGCAAAATTTTTTCAAAAATATAGCAAAAAGGTTATGTTCTCACTTGATGTATTATAGCAAAAACGCTATCTTTACAATGTCTTAATAAACAAACAGTCTTTTAAATTATGAAGTACAATTAGTTTTTGCGGAATCTTCTGGGGTGCAGAATCTTATAAAAGACATTATCAACGCAGAGGATTGGGTAAAAATAGAGAGGGAGTAAAAGAGGGAGTAAGAGAATTACAAAAAGAAAAGCCGCTGAAAATCAGCGGCTTAAAATCTTCTTTGTGGTGCCAACGGGAATCGAACCAGTGACACAAGGATTTTCAGTCCTTTGCTCTACCAACTGAGCTATGGCACCAATCTGTCTTTGCAACCCTTGTTTCTCGATTGCGGTTGCAAAGGTAGGCAAAGTTTTTGAATCTGCAAATTATTTCGAAACTTTTTTGTTGATAATCTTACACAAGTAGCGGGTTCTATCTTTTACGTTCCATACTCCTTTATAAAAATAGCAATTTATGCCCGACTCCTATACTTTTCATGAAACTTTTTCAAGACAACGGCAAACTCGACCGGCAATCTTTTCACAACCTCCGATTTAATCGGCTCCGGCACTCCGCCATAAAAAGCTTCGGCAATACTTCCGGCGATAGCTCCCATCGTATCGGCATCACCACCCAACGACACTGCCAACCGGACGGCATGCTCGTAACTCTCACTTTCAAGAAAAGCGATGATAGACTCGGGAACACTCCCCTGGCAAGTGACATCGAACCGATAGGAAGGCCTTATCTCATCACAAGTCCGGTTCAAGTCGTAACCGAACGTATCCGCGACGTATGACTTGATAAAGTCTTTCGACTTACCTTGCCGTGCCAGGAAAATGCAGGCAGCCGTAGCTTGCGCCCCTTTGATTCCTTCGGGATGATTGTGTGTGACCTCCGCGCTTTTCCTAGCAGCTTGCAAGGTCGCTTCGAGCGTATCGAATGCCCAACCGACAGGGCTGACCCGCATCGCCGACCCGTTTCCGAAACTATGATACGGCTGAGGAGAGTCCGACACAATCCAACGACGGAAACTGCCTCCATACCCGGCATAAGGATACCGCCTGCCATAACGCTGCATGATACGTGCCAAATCTCCTCCCTCCAACAACCATTCGGCATTGGCTACTGTCATCACGGTATCATCTGTAAATGTCGAACGGGTGGTAAACAAAGGGAAATCCACCCTTTTACATCCATTCCACTCATATACCGAACCGATGACATCACCGGCTACAGCACCCAATAAAAATTCACCTGCCAGCGGATGAATCCTGTTTAAGGTAAGCGAATCTTTTTTGCCGCCGAAATGTTTGCGTATTACCTGACCGAACAAATCCTCTCCTTCCGAAACTTCGTCAAACAATGTCATACACGAACGTACTTTCATCGCATCCAGCTTGCCCAATACGCTTTCCGCGTTCCGGTCAAGCTGTAAAAAGGCAAGAGTTATCTCGCGCAGCCTTTTTCCCAAGACCGGATGGCGCAAGTAAGCCTGTGCTTCTTCCGGACCGGTAATGCCATAATAATGTGAGGTTTCACTCATTCCCAATCCTGCCAGCTGGGGGAATATCCACCAAATCCAATGCCCGGTCTTACGACCTGCCTTTATCTCGGCAAGTGCTGTTTCATACATATCTTGCTGGGCTGTTAAAAATCGGTCTAAGTTCATGATTTGCTATTTTTTATTTCCCCGAAGATACAAATTTTTATTGTAACACCTGCTTTTACCGGACAAAAAGCAAGACAAAGACTTGAAATACCGTTTTTTCAGTATCAGAAATATCGGAATTGGAGATTTTTATCTAAGTTTGCACCGTAAAAAAACAGATAAGAATGAACACAAGAAATCATCCGGACGTTTTGCCGGAAAATGTTAATATAAAAGGCTCCAGACCAAGCCTGATAAAATACAGACAAATGGTCTGTCATCTCTTTGCCTTTTTTGCCGTAATGGTGTGGGGAACCACCTTCGTTTCGACCAAAGTACTCATCAATTCAGGACTTCAACCCGTCGAGATACTACTTTACCGTTTTGTACTCGCCTATATAGGCTTACTCATATTCTCCCGCCACAAGATAATAGCCAACACCTGGAAAGACGAATTATTGATGTTCTTTGCCGGGTTGTGCGGAGGTTCCTTGTACTTCATCGCCGAGAATACAGCCTTAGGCATTACGTGGGCATCCAATGTCTCGCTCCTGATTTGCACCGCTCCTATCTTTACCTTGTTCTTAGCCCGCATATTCTATAAGGAACGCTTGTGGCAAAAGATGTTATACGGCTCTCTGTTAGCGCTGGCAGGTGTAGGAATGGTGGTGCTGAACGGAAGTCTGGTATTGCGCATCAATCCGTTAGGCGACCTATTAACGCTGATTGCCGCAATCTTATGGGCGCTGTACTGTCTGATATTGAAACGGTTAGGAAATGCCTACTCTACTTTCTTCATCACCCGCAAAGTGTTCTTCTACGGCATTGTCTCTTTAGGAATCTATTTCTGTTTTTTTCCTCCGGAACTGAACATAGATTTACTGAGCCGACCGGTTGTTTACCTGAATCTGTTGTTCCTGGGCATTGTTGCCTCCATGCTTTGCTATGTCATGTGGAACAGAGCCGTCCGCGAACTGGGCGCATCCAAGGCAGCCAACTACATTTATATCATTCCGCTGGTCACCCTCGTCACTTCGGCACTGGTTTTATCGGAAACCCTGACGATTGTATCGCTGATTGGTACGGCATGCATTATCGGCGGAGTATATATGGCAGAACGCTGAATCCCCCCACTTTCCATAAAAACGGAGACACAAAGGCACAGAGAAAATAACTGAAAATTAAACTCTGTTCCTTTGTGTCTCCTTATTCAAAAAACTTCCTTACCGGTTACCGTCGGGGAATATCCACCGATTCTTCCGCCTTTCCGTTCAGCCAACGCGAGAAGAAGTCTACCATACGCCAGTAGAAATACTCGTCCATATCGCCGAAAGCATGGCGCTGACCGGGCAGAATCAACATTTCAAAACGCTTGCCTGCACGAATCAGGGCGTCTACTACCCGGATGGTATTTGCCGGATGTACATTGTTATCAATGTCTCCGTGTACCAACATCAAGTGTCCTTTCAACTGTTTGGCTATCTCGGGATTGGTAGCTATCTTATAAACAAAGGTGGTATCGCCTTCTTCGGTTATCTCTTCCTTGACTCCGTGATGGGTTTCACTCCACCAGCGGTTGTAAATGCGGTTATCATGATTTCCGGCACACGATACGGCTGCCTTGTAGAAGTCAGGGTATTGCAAGATAGCCGCAGTCGACATGAATCCGCCTCCCGAATGTCCGTGGATACCTACCCGGTTGATATCAATGTATTTGTAGCGCGCCGCCAGTTGCTCTACGGCCGCCTTATGGTCGGCAAGTGGATAATCGCGCATATTGCCGTATCCATAGTTATGATACCACTTCGAACGGCTGGGGTGTCCTCCACGCTGACCTACCGAAATCACGATGAAGCCTGCCTGAGCCAGACGGTCGGTACGCACACTCATACGGGTGAAGGGATAATAGACCGCTTCTACCTGCGGACCGGGATATACATAGTCGACAATGGGATATACCTTTGTCGAATCAAAGTTATAAGGCTTGTACATCACCCCGTAAAGGTCGGTCACACCGTCCGCCGCTTTTACCGTAAACAGTTCGGGGAACTTGTATCCGGCGGCAAAGAGCTGCGAGAAATCACTCTCCTGCAACGTCATCACCTTATTCCCATTCCGGTCAATCAAGGCTGCACAAGGAACGGTATTCACCCGCGAATAGTTATCCACGATAAAGCGGGCATCATCGTCCATCGCTATTTCATGGAAGTAATCGCCTTCGGTCAGAAGCTTCAATCCGCTTCCGTCGGCATTCACCCGATACAGATGCTCATAGTAAGGATTCTCTCCTTCTTCACGCCCGTTAGCCGTGAAATAAATCGTACGGGCGGCAGGGTCTACCTTTACTACACGCTCTACGTGCCAGGGTCCTTGAGTGATGCGGTTCTTCAGGTTCCCTTGGTCGTCATATAAATAAAGGTGTGCCCATCCGTCGCGCTCACTCCATTGGATGAACTCTTTTCCTCCGTCGAATACCTGGATAGGACGGGTTTCCTGATACGTATTCATCCGCTCTTTGACAATAGGAACGATGGAATCCTGCCCAATCGTGTAAGTACATACATCAATGCGATGCAGGTCACGGCTGCTCCGGGTCAGGAAGAAACGGGTATTATCCCCTTGCCATACAGACGGAGTAAACTCCGCGTCGCGTTCTTTCATCTGATACGGACGGTTCTCGATAGACAATGTCTGGTTTTTCCAGGCTGCCGTGCGGATTTCTTTCCGGGTATTGTCTGTCATGTCGAAAATGTACAGATGGTCTTCGGGAGCATCCATTTCGCCCGGCATCTGATAGCGGTACGTTTCCAGAGTAGGACGAGGAGAGGCGGTCGAATTGATGACCCACAAATCTTTTACCTTCCGCTCATCGGTCACAACCGTCACGAAATGTTTCGAGTCGGGCGACCAGAGTCCCCATACTCCCCGGCGTTTTCCGTTGCAAAGGGTATCGGTATTCAACATATTATAAGGAATGCCATAACCGAAATGCTCGCTTCCGTCTTTCGTCAGTTGGATTTCAACAATGGTACTGTCTTTTTCATCCTTTTGTGCCTTCCGGTAATCAGCCATGCTCATGCGATAGAGGTTGCAATCCTTGGCATATACCACCGTCTGTCCGTCCGGTGAGACCGATGCCCACTCCAGTTGTTTCGGTTCTTTGGCTTCTTCGGTCAACTGGGTCAGCTTACGGGTAGGATAGTCATACGAAAAATAAAAGACTTTCTTTTCGGGCTTGTCCGCCTTTTTCTTGTCGTCTTTCTTAGGCTTCTCATCCTGCGAAGAAACCACTTCGAAGGTAAAAGTACGTCCGTCTTCCTTCACTTTCAGGTTGCGGATAGGCAAATGACGCGCCTCAAAAGGGTCTTGCACAATCTCGGTCAACTGGGAAGCCAGCTCGTCGCGGTCGAACAAAAGGGTTTTCCGGCGGGCATCAGGGTCTACCACATACCAGAACGTGCCTTCACTGGTCTTATATTCGAACCAAAAATCATTCCCTACCGGAAACCAATGCGGGTCGACGGTAGTAGAGAACAACATCGTGTTCAGTTTCTCTCGTGTAAATTTCTCCGCCTGCAAATATTCGGGCAGGCGTTCTTGCGCCCCAACAGGCATAGCCTGCAAGGCAAGCCCCATGAACAAAAGGGATAAAATACGTATTTTCATAAACTTTGATTTATAGCATCCAATATCTACCGGCTATGCGGAGTATTAAAACAGGAACCTCATCACATCATTAAAGTTCGCCCAAATCAGGAGAGCAAGCAACAGGAACATGCCTACTACCTGGGCATACTCCATAAACTTGTCGCTGGGCTTACGGCGCGCAATGATTTCATACAGTAGGAACAACACATGACCTCCGTCTAATGCCGGAATAGGCAGGATGTTCATAAACGCCAGAATGATGGAAAGGAAAGCCGTCATCTCCCAGAACCGTGGCCAGTCCCATACTTTGGGGAAAATGCTTCCGATAGTTCCGAAACCTCCCACGCTCTTTGCCCCTTCGGCGGTGAAAATATACTTCATATCGCTCACATAGCCTTTCAGGGTATTTACGCCCAGTTCCACACCGGCGGGGAAAGACTCGAAGAAACCATACGAGACATCGGTCACTTTATAATCAATCAGACCTCCATACGCATTCACCTTAAAGTTGGCATTCGTCTGTACATTGACCGTATCGCGTACACCGGCACGCGAATAAACCAATTTAAACTCCCCGCTTGTCTTTTCCTGCAATTCGGCATTGAGTTGGAGACGGTTCATTTGGTCCATAAACTCGTTCCACGAGTTCAACGGAACATCGTTGAACGCTATCAGCGAATCGCCTTTCTGGATACCTGCCTGGGCAAATCCTCCGCCGGGAATGACTGAATCGACCACATTAGGCTGGAATACCGAGACAAACATCGGGTCTTGCTTGGCTATATCCAGCAAACTCAGTTCGGGCATCAAGATTTGTTTCTCCTGTCCGTCACGGAGTACCGTCACCTCGCGAGCCTCAACCAAGCTACGCAACATATCCCCGTTGAAACGGGTCAGATCTTCGCCATCGGCACGCAAGAGGATATCTCCGTCACGGAAACCAATCTCTTTTGCCGTATCGTTGAACTTCATTCCGTAAGTCATGTCTTTCAGAGCGATGTACGAATCACCCCAGGTGAAAAGAATCATCGAGTAAATGAACAGGGCAAGGAGGAAGTTCATCAGCACTCCGCCAATCATGACCAGCAGGCGTTGCCATGCCGGTTTCGAGCGGAATTCCCATGGCTGGGGCGGCTTCTTCATCTGCTCGGTATCCATCGACTCGTCTATCATCCCCGAAATCTTACAATATCCGCCCAAAGGCAACCAGCCTACGCCATACTCTGTATCACTGTGTTTCGGCTTGTACCTGAACAAGGCAAACCAGGGATCGAAGAAAATATAAAACTTCTCTACCCGTATCTTGAACAGACGGGCAAAGAAAAAGTGTCCTCCCTCGTGCACTATCACCAAAAGTGAAAGGCTAAGGATTAGCTGAAGGGCACGAATTAAAAATGTTTCCATTCTGTTTGTTCTGTTTTTTTGGTTTTTATTCTTTTAATTAGGTATCAGGTGACAAGGTTTTAAAGACCTTCATAAAACGATTTTTCTATCTAAAAGCCTTGTCAACTTATCAACTCATCAACTAGTACCTTGTCAACTTGTCAACTCGTCACCTTGTAACCTTGTTTATCACCAATTCCGCCGCAATACGTCGTGTCTCGGCGTCGGTCGCTACATAATCCTCATACCGTGGACGCTGGATGAATGGTACACGTGTCATAGTCTGCTCGATGACATCACTCATGCCGAGGAACGAAATCTGGTCATTCAGGAAGGCGGCTACCACCACTTCATTGGCGGCATTCACGATACAAGGCATATTCCCACCCTGATGCAAGGCTTCGTATGCCAACGCCAGGTTACGGAAACGTTCGGTGTCGGGCTTTTCGAATGTCAGCGTATTATATTTCGAGAAATCCAGCCGTTCACCCGAAAGGGATACCCGGCGAGGATAAGAGAAAGCATACTGAATAGGCAAGCGCATATCGGGTACGCCTAATTGCGCTTTCACCGCTCCGTCCTCAAACTCGACCATCGAGTGGATGACCGACTGGGGATGTACCACGACCTCTATCCGGTCAGGACTCACGCCGAAGAGCCACTTGGCTTCAATCACCTCGAATCCTTTGTTCATCATCGAGGCGGAATCAATCGTAATCTTGGCTCCCATATGCCAGTTGGGATGCTTTAAAGCCTGTTCCTTGGTCACCGTGCGGAGCTGGTCTTTCGTATAAGTACGGAAGGGACCGCCCGATGCGGTAAGAATCACCTTCGATATCGGATTGTTTGCTTCCAGACACTGGAATATCGCCGAATGTTCCGAGTCTACCGGAAGAATGGGAGCCTGATATTCGCGTGCCAACGCATTGATAATCTCGCCTGCCACCACCATGGTCTCTTTATTGGCAAGGGCTATGGTTTTGCGGGCACGGATGGCATTCATCGTAGGAAGCAAGCCGGCATAGCCCACCATAGCCGTCAGCACAATGTCGATGGGTCCTGACTCCACGATTTGCGCCAACGCTTCTTCTCCGGCATAGACCTTGATGGGCAAGTCGGAAAGGGCTTCTTTCAGTGCCGCATACTTGTCTTTATTGGCTATCACCACGGCTTCGGGCTGGAACTCACGTGCCTGCCGGGCAAGCAGGTCCACCTTGTTGTTTGCCGTCAGGGCATACACTTCGTACAGGTCGGGATGCTCCTTGATTACTTGCAAGGCCTGTGTCCCGATGGAACCTGTAGAACCTAATATCGCTATTTGCCTTTTCATATTCACTCATTTATTATTTATCTCATTGACCGGTCCGGACTTGTAATCCGTCTAACGGGAATTATCCGGCCGGAAACCTAAAATACCACATATTGCTCGGGATTTACCGGATTACCTTTATGCCACAATTCGAAATGCAGGTGCGGCTTGTCGCTTTCGTCTTTGGCGTCTCCCACCAGGGCGATGCCTTCGCCTCCTTTCACCTTATCACCCTCCTGTTTCATCAACGAATTGCAATGCTTGTATACCGAAATAAAGTTTTGCGGATGCTGTATCTGGATGACATATCCCCACTCGGGCGTAAAGCCGGCAAAGATAACCGTACCTTCCAGCACCGAAAGGATAGTCTCGTTAGGACTGGAAGTCAGGTCGACTCCATAATGCCGCTGGGATGGATTGAAATTAGTGGACATTACGCCGCGCACCGGACGGTAGAATATAAACCCGGCGGCATCTTCGGTCTCAGTCACCGCCGTCAGGTTATAACGCTCTTTTGCCTCGTATTGTCTGACGAACTCTTCTTCTTCCTTCGAACGTGCCATCAATTCTTCTTCGCGCAGGGTAGTCAGCGAGTCAATAGACTTCACGGTATCGGCCTTCACCTGTCCGCTCAAGATATCGCGGATATTCAGCATATACCGGCTTTGGCGGTCGAGTGCCGCCTGCAGGGAGTCGGCTCGCAAGGCGTTCGCCACCACCTGCGCACGTACTTCACTATTCATGTAGCCGGGCAGGTAATTGCGTAAAGGGGTGAAGACAATGATAGCGGCGGCAATGCAGAATATCACCGCACACGACACCAGCAAGACCGACAAGCCGTTCAGCTTTGACACATGGATGCCCACTATCTCCTCCAAGGTATTCTCGTTGATGATGGTCAGTTTATACTTGAACCTGATGTTGTGCCAAAATGCCTTCCGTTGTTTCTTCATAGCTCTTTACATATCTATCAGCCCGTCGGGCACATCCACTTCCATGATTTTCCGTTCCCTATCCAGCCCGGTAATGAACTCTTCGTGAGCGGGAAGAAGCAACTCCCGCCCGTCTTTCTCGATAACGAAAAGCACATTCATCGTCGCATCGTCCACACCTGTTATCTCGCCCAGATAACCATGACGCACGTCTTCCACACGGAAACCGATGAAGAAGTTCCACGAAGTCACTTCCTCTTGTTCATCCATGAACTTCTTGGGGAAATAGACTTCCACATTAGTCAGGCGGCGTGCCTGTTCGGCGGTATCGATTCCCTCGAACTTCACCAACGCCATCGTATCGGAACGGAACCGGTATTCCTCGAAGAAGAAAGGCACCAGTATGCCGTCCAGCAAGAGCACCAGATACTCGGCGTCTACACGGTCGAAGATGTCATCCGTAAAGGTGAACGACACTTCCCCTTTCACTCCGTGGGGCTTGTTGATGATGCCTATCTTGAATACTTCCTCTTTCCTTATCATATTATATATAGGTATAGCTTCGTTTTTATTCAATGCGGGTGATACGCGCGCCCAATGCCGAGAGACGCTGCTCGATGTATTGGTATCCGCGGTCTATCTGCTCGATATTGTGTATGCGGCTGATGCCTTCCGCGTCGAGTGCCGCAATCAGCAGGGCAATGCCGGCACGGATATCGGGTGACGTCATATTGCCTCCGCGCAGGCGGAAGGTACGGTCGTGTCCGATGACCACGGCACGGTGAGGGTCGCAAAGGATAATCTGCGCGCCCATGTCAATCAGCTTGTCGACAAAGAACAAACGGCTTTCGAACATCTTCTGATGAATCAGCACACTGCCCTTGGCTTGTGTAGCCACAACCAGCATCACGCTCAACAAGTCGGGCGTAAGACCCGGCCAAGGCGCGTCAGCAATGGTCATGATGGAACCGTCGATAAACGATTCTATCTCGTAATGCTCCTGGCAAGGGATGAAAATATCATCGCCCCACTGCTCCAGGCGGATGCCCAGCCGGCGGAAACTGTCGGGAATGATTCCGAGGTTCTGATAGGAAACCTGCTTGATGGTGATTTCGCTTCCTGTCATGGCCGCCATGCCGATAAAGCTTCCCACCTCAATCATATCCGGCAACACACGGTGCGTGCAGCCCTTCAGGCTCTTCACACCTTCGATGGTGAGCAGGTTCGAGGCGATGCCTTCGATATGCGCCCCCATCCGGTTCAGCATCCGGCACAATTGTTGGATATAAGGCTCGCAGGCTGCATTATAGATGGTAGTCTTCCCTTCGGCAAGCACCGCCGCCATGACAATGTTGGCAGTACCCGTAATGGATGCCTCATCAAGCAGCATGTATGTCCCTTTCAAGCGGTCTGCCTTGATGCGGAAAACCCCTTTCAGACTATCATACTGAAAATCGGCACCTAGCTTCTGAATGCCCAAGAAATGAGTATCCAGGCGGCGGCGCCCTATTTTATCCCCGCCGGGCTTGGATATGATTGCCCGCCCGAAACGCGCGACCAACGGCCCTAAAAGCATCACAGAGCCGCGCAAGCGCGAACACCGTGCCAGAAAATCGTCACTCTCCAGGTAATCGAAGTTAAGCGTATCGGCACGGAACGCATAAGTGTCAATGCCTTTCTTCTCCACTTTCACCCCCATGTCACGCAGCAACTGAATCAGGTTGTTCACATCCAGGATGTTCGGGATGTTAGTGATGGTCACTTCCTCATCGGTCAGCAACGTGGCGCAAATCACTTCCAGCACTTCGTTCTTCGCTCCCTGCGGAACGATTTCGCCGTGCAGTTTATGTCCTCCTTCGATTACAAACGATGCCATATATCAATATCTTTTCTTCTGCTGGTTGTTGTTATGGTTGTTCATCTGGCGCCGGCGTGGCATGACACGTTGCTCGCTCAGATAGATATCATCGGTGGTCAGACGGATTTTTCCTCCCGAAAGCTCGCACAAGTCGTCCAGTATCTTCTGGTTTTCCATGCCGTCCTTGTTATTCCAGTTCTGATAATCCTTCTTCATGTGGTTGGCTATCAGTTGCAGAAGCCGCTTACGCTCAGCTCCTTCGGGATAATCTACGGCTATTTGAATCAGGTTCTGAATGTAAGCGCCGTAATGCCGGTAGCGGATACGGTGTTGCGGATAAGCGATGCGGTCGGGCTTGATTTCCAGGCTTTCCTTCTTCACCACCTCTACCGGATAGTCGATGTCCAATTGGAAATCGGACATGATGGCAAGATGGTCCCACAATTTGTGGTTGTTGTCGTTCGCGTCACGCAGGTTGGGAAACATCCCTCCCATGATATTCACTATTGTATTGGCGCACCGCTGGCGCTCTTCACGGTCTTCTATCGTCAAAGCGTAGTCCACCATATTCTGCACGCTCCGTCCATATTCCGGAAGCGGCAATTTTCGTTGCTGGGTATTATATTCCATATATATTCCTTTTATTTATATTCAGTTGACAAGGCAAGCCGACAAAGCTACAGACCGAAGGCTTCGGAACGCCTCTCCCTACAAGAGCCTGCCGTCTTGCTCGTGTCGATTACAATAATTTCTTGGGCTTCGAAGCCACAAACTCTTTCAGGTAGAACGGCTCGAAGTAAGCTACATCCTTAAAGTCTCCGGTAGCCACCGCTTTCTCCGCCAAGGGGAACATCCATTTGGCAAGCGGATGAATGTTCTCTATGAAATGCGCGTTGGAATGCGTCAGCTTCGTGCGGCATTTGTCCGCACCGTTACCGAAGAAATACACCGGACGGGCGGCAAGCAGGTCGGCATACGAGTTTTCGTCAATCACATCGGCCGATGTAGGACGGACGGCGCGCAAGGCACGGTCGTAGATAGTGGCATACACCTCCATCCGGCGCGCGTCAATCATCGGACACAACAACGCATCTTCGGGCAATTCCTCGCGCAACAATACCGGCACACACATCACTTCCGGCGTAGGAAGTCCGATTAAAGGCACTCCCCTGCCATAGCATACGCCTTTCGCCATCGATACGCCGATACGTAATCCGGTGTATGAACCGGGACCGCAACTGACCGCCACGGCATCGAGCGGTATGGCATGGCTCTCTATGAACGACAATGCCTCGTCGACATACACGCCCAATACAGTGGCATGCGAAGGTCCCTTGAAATCTTCTTCCGAATAAATGCAAGCTCCGTCCTGGCTGACGGCTACCGAGCAGACCTCCGTAGAGGTCTCAATATGTAAAATGCACGACATATAATCTATTGTTAAGTACGAGAGTGCAAATATACAATTTTTTTTTTTAGTTTTCAGGTTCTTTGTTTATAAGTGCCTGTTTAATTTTACTCCTATCTGTCTGCTGACTGTTTTTTAAGAATATTTTTCTGATTTCATGAGGAAATGATAGAAGAAGCAGACGTTCTTGCTCTTATTTTCAGAAGTATATCCATATAGTTTCATCGCCTCATGCAACTACGTTCAAAGCCCTACGCAAGTATATGCATTTGCAACGTCAACCGCAAGTATATGCGGATGTGTCAGCCTCCATCCTGCCACAATGTCAGTCCGATGGGTTTGGCACGGTTTTGGTAGAGAGAAAAGTGGTTTGCTTCGGCGAACCGGATAAAAACATAAGAATAACGTATAAAAATATAAACACTATGAACATTAAACCGTTAGCAGACAGAGTGCTGATTCTTCCGGCACCTGCAGAAGAAAAAACCGTTGGTGGTATCATTATTCCTGATACAGCAAAAGAAAAACCGTTGCAAGGCAAAGTAATCGCCGTAGGTCATGGAACCAAAGACGAAGAAATGGTCTTGAAAGAAGGCGATACTGTATTGTATGGCAAATACTCGGGCACAGAAATCGAATACGAAGGTGTAAAATACCTGATGATGCGTCAGAGCGATGTACTCGCCGTACTGGGATAAGCAACTAAAAAAATAATTTTCAGGACAGGAAAAGACAGCCTCCTACGCAGAAGGCAAATCTCCGCGTCCTATCAACCATTTAAAAACTAACAAATCATGGCAAAAGAAATACTTTTCAATATTGATGCCCGCGACCAGTTGAAAAAAGGCGTGGACGAACTGGCTAACGCCGTTAAAGTAACCCTCGGTCCGAAAGGACGTAATGTAATCATCGAAAAGAAGTTCGGTGCTCCTCAAATCACAAAAGACGGTGTAACCGTAGCCAAGGAAGTGGAATTGGCAGACCCGTTCCAGAACACCGGCGCGCAATTGGTTAAATCGGTTGCCTCAAAGACCGGTGACGATGCAGGCGACGGTACAACTACCGCAACCGTATTGGCTCAGGCTATCGTAGGTGTAGGACTGAAAAACGTGACTGCCGGCGCTAATCCGATGGATTTGAAACGTGGTATCGACAAGGCAGTAGCCAAAGTGGTAGAATGCATCAAGTCGCAGGCTGAAACCGTAGGCGACAACTACGACAAGATAGAACAGGTAGCTACCGTATCTGCCAACAACGACCCGGTTATCGGTAAACTGATTGCCGACGCTATGCGTAAGGTTTCGAAAGACGGTGTCATCACCATCGAAGAAGCCAAAGGTACTGACACTACCATCGGTGTAGTAGAAGGTATGCAGTTCGACCGTGGTTATCTGTCGCCTTACTTCGTTACAGATACCGAAAAGATGGAATGCGTGATGGAACGTCCGTATATCCTGATTTACGATAAGAAGATAAGCAACCTGAAAGACTTCTTGCCTATCCTGGAACCGGCTGTACAGAGCGGACGTCCGTTGCTGGTTATCGCAGAAGATGTAGACAGCGAAGCCTTGACTACTTTGGTTGTCAACCGCTTGCGTAGCCAGTTGAAGATTTGTGCCGTAAAAGCTCCGGGCTTCGGCGACCGTCGTAAGGCTATGTTGGAAGATATCGCCATCCTGACCGGCGGTGTTGTCATCAGCGAAGAAAAAGGCTTGAAGCTGGAACAGGCTACCATCGACATGCTGGGTAGCTGCGAGAAAGTAACCATCACGAAAGAGAATACTACTATCGTGAACGGTGCCGGAAACAAGGAAAACATTCAGGAACGTATCAACCAGATCAAGGCTGAAATCAAGAACTCTACTTCAGACTACGACAAGGAAAAATTGCAAGAACGTCTTGCCAAATTGTCAGGTGGTGTAGCCGTTCTGTATGTAGGCGCAGCCAGCGAAGTAGAAATGAAAGAGAAGAAAGACCGTGTAGATGACGCTTTGTGCGCTACCCGTGCCGCTATCGAAGAAGGTATCGTTCCGGGCGGTGGTGTAACTTACATCCGTGCCATCGATGCATTGGAAGGTCTGAAAGGTGACAATGCCGACGAGACTACCGGTATCGAAATCATCAAGCGTGCTATCGAAGAGCCGTTGCGCCAGATTGTCGCCAACGCCGGCAAGGAAGGTGCGGTAGTCGTACAGAAAGTACGTGAAGGCAAAGGTGACTTCGGTTACAACGCACGTACCGATGTTTACGAGAACCTGCATGCAGCAGGCGTGGTAGACCCTGCCAAGGTAACCCGTGTAGCATTGGAAAATGCCGCTTCTATCGCAGGCATGTTCCTGACTACCGAATGTGTCATCGTAGAAAAGAAAGAAGAAAAACCCGAAATGCCGGCTGCCGGCATGGGCGGTATGGGCGGAATGATGTAATTCCTTAACCACTCATCATAAAGGAAAGCGGAGGTGCTGATGCATCCCCGCTTTTTTTGTATGCCTACGCGCCATAAAAACGATTAAGGATGCTTTTTCCCTAAATAATTCATCCGTCGATATTGCCTGTAACCTAAAAAATCCGTACCTTTAGGAACCTATAAACCTGAGTTTTGGATAATGAACCGACTTCAATTATGCA
>ULRR01050457.1_pt1 | contig 38910 bp, 49 predicted proteins | sample 1955651 | NCBI WGS metagenome assembly ULRR01 (sample SAMEA4835688, study PRJEB28245) | human gut metagenome | biome: gut microbiome; material: fecal sample | place: Denmark | collected 2008
TCCAGCATGGTGCTCTTGTTGCTTTCGATGATCCCGTTGATGAGCGAGCGGAACCAGGCGAAACAGGAGATCATCAGCCCCATGGACAGCAGGAGAAATGCCCCGGCCATCATCGCCATCATCCCGAAATCGCTGATCCCTTTCGCTACCTCGGTAATCTGTCCTGCGTTCACCTCCATGGTCGTTATCCGATTAGGAATACCACCCACACTGTCGAGCCGCCCAACACTGTGGCCACAATGTCCGTAACGTCGGACTGTGCGTCAACCTTCCGCTCCTTTATGATGGCCGCCGCATATACGACGATTACCGACGCAGTGAGCGTCGTCCACCGCTCGACGGCAGGAGACACCTGCGACAACACCTCGATCTGCCGCATAAGCAGCCACAAGAGTTTCATCGCCACGAGGGCGACCGCGCCCAGCGCGGCCCCCACGGCGAAATGCTGATACTTGTCCGTCGCAATAGTAGTCAGCCATTGCACGAACTTGCTGAAGATGTTTTTCATAAACTTCTCTTTGCTTGAATAAACGCGGCCAGCGGATAGCCTAATGACAGATATGATACTCTCGGATGAATGTCGTTCGAGGCGTTTATTCTATCGTCTCCTGTATACCCGTCAAACGGTAGTGTGATGGTCTCATCGTCTGATACGACAAATGAATGCTCACTATCAATAGCGAGCGCCGTGTCTATTACAAATACTTTCGATTCTCCGTAATAATCGAATTTGTCGAGAATGGCCGTTCGTAGCGCCCACATGTTCGCATGTACAGCTTGGCTATTGTACCCGTTTTGATTTTTCATGCATACCGTAGTCGGCGTGAGAATCGCGAATTTCCCGTCAGGTTTTGTGGAGAAATAGCTATCCTTCAGCGTTTCGGCCATAGAAAGCCAATTCCCGATCGTTTCTGCCGTCGGCGACGTACCCCAAAAATCGTTCACGCCGAGATACATGAACAGCATTTCCGGCGCTTCGATACTCCACATAGCCAAATATTTGGCATAGTCAAACGCCCACGTATATGTTTCGTATTGCGCGCCTACCCACTCTGTGCCTGACCACACCATATACTTCTTGGAAGTCTGCGAATACATGATGTCGTTCGTTGTTGGGGACACGAGATACCCCGAATCGTCGAACACACTCACATAATCATTGTACATCGAAGCCTGATACCACCAGCCGGAAGCCTCCGTGTACGTTCCGTCTGCACACTTTTTCGCGGCGGCCCAAAATTCGACCGTACCCCAAAATCTGAACTCTCCATTTGGTTGCCAAAACGGGTTGAACCCGTGTGTAACCATATCCAACTCGTGAGCTGGTTTGAAATAGTCCGCCAGCTTCCATCCTCCACGACCCTCGTCGTGCTGTGTGGGATACGTGTCGTTCACTCTGCGAAGCCCGACCATCTTCAGATTAGGCACATAGCCGTTGGCAAGCAGGGCACCTACGAAGAAGTCACCATGCGTGTAGCTGTCGCCGATGATTGATATAGTCACCTGCGTGTCTCCTACCGATGGAGTTCCAACGACTAATTTACTGCGAATAGTAGATTCTACGCCCCCCGTTTTCGCATTATTCAGCGAGAATGTCACATTGGTATTTGTCGTCGGGTTCTTAAGCGTGAGTACTCTCGATAAGCTCCGAGCGATTCCCGTGGCGCCGGTCTGACTTACATAATAGCCGTCATCCCAAAATCTTGCAAACGTGTCGTAGAAGATATTGTTGTTCACTCCGTTCAATATATACAGCGTGTTGGGAAGACGTATCGCATTGGCAGGATATGCGATTTTGGCCCCGAAATACGCACTCGAAGTGGGTAAATTCGCGCCTAATATACTTAAACACCTGAAAGAATACGACGTAGAGAAAGAGACAGACACGAACGCTGTATCTGCCGTAGTGATTATTATCCCGGTGTTGTCTATTTTTTTAATAAACGAGCCATCCGCATCGTACAAGCAGACGAAACGAGCCCTGTTGATATTTTGCGAGATTTCAGCGCCTGTCGCGCCCACAGAATATAATGAGCTCGGCTGCACTGGTATTTTCTCATACGTATCATACGTCGCACTTTCTACAATATTTCCGGAATTGTCCAAATATCCGGAAACCGGGGTCACCCCCTGCAAAATGTTGACATAGGACACGTTGTTTTCGACAAAATCTGCCGCCGATTTGAAAATTCTTGTCAACGCTGCCTGCGACATGACATCCGTCTCGCTATCTCCCGTTTCCTGAACAACGGTTACTGACGTGCCGCCTCCGCCCGATGGTGTCTGCCAGCTCACATCCTCTGCATTCGGCCCGGTCTTGGTCAACACCTGCCCGGCCGAGCCTTCGACGGCTGGCTTCAACTGTTTGTTGATTGTCTGATCATAGAATACCTGATAGCCGACGGGAGTTCCGTACATGTCAACTACATCCGGATTCTCCTCATAGCTGTCTATGACGGTGAGAAATGAGCCTGTGGTGATTTGGGGCTTCACTTGTGCATCGTATTCAACGAATACCCTATAGAATCTCGCCTCTAATGCTGGATTCGAGTTGTCATACATCGGGTATTCGTAAAGCAGCCAACATATCTCATAGCCTGCGCCCGTCTTGCGAACAACCCCATAATAAGTAGTCTTATCGCCGAACTCACTGACTCTCTGCATTAAGAGTGTCGCGTCCGTACTTGTGGCTCGTTCGAGCGAATCAAGAACAACAGACATGTCGTCTATGAATGTGTCTCCATCTATCGATTCATCATATCCGTAGCTGATGACGACGACATTCAGCTTCTCGCTATTGATCTGACTTTGGAACTTCCTCTGACTTTTGTCGTAAATTTCATCAGCGGTGGCCAGCACGCCCTCGGTAGTAGTGACATGCAAAGTATCGGTTACATTGACTGGCATATCCTATCTGTTTATTTGATTTCAAACGTATAGCTTCCGGCGCTCTGCGGCTTGGCCGAGCGGTAGCACTTGTAGTTTCCGCGGCCATCGACGGCGACCGTGGCCACGGCGTTCAGCGACACGTCGAAGCCGCCCATCTTGATCGACGTGATCGAGAAGTTTTCGGGGACCGCGAACCAGAAATATTGTCCCTGCTCGACCTGCACCGTGACAGTCCTGGCGACCGATGCTGCGACGACCTTGTTGCCCAGCGCCAGCACGTCGGCCGACGCGAGCGATTCGCTGGCGCTCGCCCCGGCGAACTGCGGATAGTAGAACCGCGCATACGCCGTGGCCGTCTTGGTCACACCCTTGATAACCGCCTCCAGCGTGTAGGTCGTATCCGCAGACGCCGAATCCGTGACCGTAGTCAGCGTTTTGTCCGTTGTCAGCGGCGTCCCGGAGGTCGACTTCTTGACCGAGAGACTGTCCGGCGTGATCGTCTGATCGTTGAACGTCGTGCGCCACGATAGCTTGATCGACTGCGCCCCGATGCCCTTCTCGACCACCGACGGCGATGCCGTGAAGGACGCGATTTTCGAGTACTGCTCGTTCAGAATACTGTTGATGGAGTTCAGCTCGCGCGTCACAGCCGCCTGCGACATGGCCGTATCCTCCGCGTTGCCCGTCTCCTGTGCGTACTCGGGCGCCGGGACATCGGCCCATTCGACTTCATCATCTCCGCTGCCCGTTTTGGTCAAAACCTGCCCCTCCGAGCCACTTACAGAAGGTTTAGTCTGCCTATTGTCCAACTCATCCGTCACAGCCTTCTGCGACATGACATCGGTGGTGCTTGCGCCGGTAGACTGAACGACATTCACCGTTGACCCACCGCCGGAAGTGGGCAGGTCAAGCACCTGCTTCTCCCACGCAGAGCCGTTGTAGAGAAGTACGGTCAGCTTGCCGGATTCGACGGTGAGGCTGCCGAAGTTAGTGTATGTGCCTTCTTGTGTGGTAAGATAGAACACCTTTTGTTTGCCTACCGAAGGTGTCATAACGGGAGTAGCGACACCTGCATAGGCGGCGCCCCCCAAAAGTGTGGCGAAGTCAGATACATTCGCCCTGTACGCATTGCCATCCGAATCATTCACCAAGACCTGCTTGTCTTGTATGGATGATGTCTGTTGAACGTCTCTGATGTCTACAAACTGTGCCATGAAAATTCAATATATCACAAATATAACTATTTATCCCCTAAAAATGCAATACCCCAACGCATTATTGCCTAATTCTTTATATTCATAGACATGCTGTCTATGAATGCTCCGGTAAGGCTCTGCGCAAACGACATGATTATTTGTAACTCTTCATCGCTAAATTCTACCTCTCCGTCGCTCTTGTATATCCGCATGGCAATGTCATGCGACTGTATGCCGCGAAGCGACACGTACATGCCATTGCTAAAGTCTTTGCGAATATCAAAGACCCTTGTTGATTCATGCCCGATGTCCGTGAACATCTTAAATTCTTTGAAATTGATTTTTGCCATATTAATATGTTGCTTTGAAATAAAATACTATCCAAGAAGAGCCGTCAAATGTTAACTTAATAACACCGTACTCGTTATCTCCTACATCTAAAGATGTCAATGACGACATAACATTGGGAGTTAATATAGGATTATATGGGCTATTTAGTCGAATAACGCCTACACTCATTTTATATAGCATATACTCCTTACCGGTATGTGGATTGGCAGGGATCGTTATGGACGTTTTAGCAACTCCCGCGGCGATAATAAGTATATGGTCATATAAATCAAGCGTATATGATGACGCGATAGTCCTTACCGGGTAATGCAGGCCCTCGAATGTGCCGCCATTATTGTTCCTTATAGATACCTCCCCACCCTCTTGGGACAGCACTAAAAGAGGCCGTCTCTTGCTATATACGTTGACTACACCGTCAAAGTCGTATATATCCGGCGACGCAACAGGAGATATGGCGACTATATCTTCATCCGTGCGGTCGGCGTTGTGCCCATTAAGGAGCATAACTTCTGCCGTGATCCTATTGTCGAAAATATACCCGTCGTCAGCCGTATACGAATATTTTATAGCCGGACGTCCATTGTCGTCCTCTCCGATGTTGAATATGCCGAATATACCTCCGTTGGCCTCGATGTCGTTTGTCACGATATGGCCGTCTCCATATATCCGTGTTTTGGCGGACGATACACTTTGGACATTCTCCGCACCCGCAAAGAACATGAGTACGCCGTGCTCGGCGTCCATGAATCCGGCATTGTTCAGCGCTTCAACGCCTCCGCCGTACAGACCAGCTACAACCTCTGCATCCTCACCCGTGCCGCTCTTCACAGCCATGAGTTGCGAAAGGAAAACGCCATTGTTGTCCACAACAGCGTTGGGGAATACCTGCTTCAGATAGTTGAGATCGGATATGGCTGTCTCTTCCGCATCGTTTATCTGACGAAGCAACTCCTCGCGTGCGGAATAATAAGCCGATATGTTGCCATAATCTTCTTCAACAGGGATCGTCTCCTGCTCCGTAGATGTATACTTAATCAATGCCTCTACGGCTAACACAAATGCGCTTTCATACGCATCTGTGGATATGCCATACTTAGCCGCCCGGGCAATAATAGTATCCTTCTCGTAAAGAATAGATTGATATATCTGCTCCAAGCCCGACTTTTCTGGCGGCGATATAACACCATCGGAAGCCCACCCGTCAAGTCTGTTGTTCACCTCATTGGCTACCGTGTCGTCAGTATACTTTGACGCCAAGTCCCAATCAGACGCTTCAAAAGACCCACTCGACCGAGATTTTATACACCTCAATAGGTCTCCACCATCACCCTGCGCCCACATATCTCCAACTTCGTATGGCGTCGTGGGCTGAACAACAAATATCCGCCTTTTGCTGTCCGCGGTATCTTGGGCCTTCGCTGCTTCCTGCAACGCTTTGACGGCGTCACTATCTGCGATGACAGTCCATCTATAACTCCCATCTTCTGATTTAACCCATCTCCACGATTTGCCCGAATCCGGCGTAGTTTCGTCGTCAACATAAGGCTCGGTGTTGGTAAATGTGTCTCCTTCATGCTTCGCTTCCTCGCCGTTAAGAATCCACGATGCCGCAGGTTTATTTTCAATAGTTGGAGAGTAGGGATAAAACCAATTCTCCACCACCCCATCGAGTTTCTTGTTTATATTGGCTATCTCGTCCGGAAGTGTAGAATCAATATAGTCCTTTGCGTCCTGCGCCTTTTTCGCGGCTTCTTCTGCGGCGGCAAGTGCATCGTTAGCGGTACTTTCGGCGTTTGAAGCCGCAGACATAGCATCATCAGCTTTGGTATTAGCATCATTCGCTGTGGATTGTGCGCTTTCAGCTTTGGTGTTGGCATTATCAGCCGCGGTCTGCGCATCCGAGACACTATCAGTAAGAGACTGCCATTCAGAAAGGTTGCTCAACCCATCAGACCCCGCGCCAAACGTAATATCTGCCTTTATGTGGATACGTTTCCTATCTTCACCCTCTTTCTGCTGAAAGGTGATGAACGTAGCATCGGGGTCTGACAAATCCCTATCCCCGAAAAACATGCTTCCATACACGGCGAGGAACGGCTCATTGGTCGACCCGTTGATGCCGAAGCGTATCTGATCCTTGCCTGCGTATGAATATGTGCTGATGCCGCTATACAGCGTTACGCTCGGAGAATCATTGTCAACAGCCGACAGCACGATAGCCCCCTGCCTGCTTGCGTCAGACACATTTCCGAGGTGACATATAACGTCTCCCGCTTTAGGGGCGTCACTATCCGGGTCGCACAGCGTCTTGCTGATGTCGATATAGTCCGTGCCTACGCCCACAACCTCACGCCAATAGTAGTTGCTCGTCACGCCATGCTGGTTGGATTCGGCCATAACATTGAAACTCTGCGACAACGCAAGGTCGCCGACGACAAACATGTTGACGATTCTTCGACCGTCCTGCGAGGTGTTGAAATAGCACCTATATGCCGTACCGTCAGATGTATCCTCCACATTTGTGCACACAATGCTTCCCGCCGGGGTAATGATATGCTTGCCTCCTATGCTGTTGGCCTGCATGACCGTAAGCTCGTTGAAGTAGGCCTTCAACCGCACTTTGAGCTTGTCTACGGTAAGCGTGGATTGCCCGGTCACGGGGTCTATGTCCATCATGGCTCCTCCAAGTATATCCGCGAAGTTGCCGAATGTAGCGCCCTGCATGAACGTGATACGTTTGCGGGCTACGTCCTGCGTATCTTTGCGGAGGAAATATCTCGTGTTCACGGCAAGGACATCCTGCGGCTCGCCAAGTCCCATGCTGACTACCGTGTCCCCTACAGCCGAATCCACCATTTGCTCGATCGTGCCCTTGACTACCGTAATAGTATCTTTCAAATCTACCGACACGTCGGGCAAATCCTCGTCTTCACTTACCGTATACGTGTAGGTAGTGATGTATAGCGTATACTCCTTGTTGTTGTATTCAAGGATAATACGGGCGTTCTCATTTACTTGTGCAAGTATATCCGGGTTCTCGGCAAAAAATATACGGCTGAACTGCAACGAGAAGTTGAACTTCGAGTTGTTATTCTCAAGCATGTATTCAAGGATGGCGTCGTCGAGACGCTTTTCAGCCGCTAATTGGTATGCTTCCGGCAGGTCGATATACAGAAGAACAAAGCTATCCCCAGCCGACGGCTTGTAGTTATTGCCCACATTAGGTATCACGACACCAAACGTGCTGTCATCCTTGCGAAGCGCTATCCACACCGAATTTTCCGACGTGTCCTGCTGGCTGGTTTGTATGTTGCTCGTGTTTACCTTCTCGCTCACACCTCCCGGAACTATATTGCCGCTTCCATCCACCTGCACGGGATTCAAGAATCGCCCGTCGTCCGTCTCAACGGATACGATCTCAAAACTTGCCGCCGAACAGTTGCCGCTCGTAAGTGAGAGCGTCATATTGGAATCTCCGACAATAGCCATGTCAAAGAGGTTAAACCCGAACTCCCCGTCAAACTTATGTAGCTTGACATAGAAATATGGATGCAGGTACTCCCCATCATCGTCTACATCGTCATTGTCGTCATCGTCAAAGGCAATATCCGCAATCTGATCTATGCGGACGCCATCCGCATTCGTTATGCCGACAATCGTAGGCTTAATATCCGAGAAATCCACAATCTGCTCCTTCGGGTCGGTGTCGGTATACTCATTATCGAAATGCAGATAGCCGCCATCCCCGTCCGGATATGTGTCGTTCAAGGCGTTGTAGAACCGCTCCGCGCCGCGCGTCTCACGATATATCGACGGCATAAGCGTGCCCGTAGTGCGTATAATGTCACCCTGCGATTCAATGTATATTACATCCCTATTTTGCGGGATAGCGTCCGCATCGAGATAAATACCATATTGGGATAATGACACTTTCGTTGTGCCGTTCAGTGTCCAATCGGAAATAGTCGCCGACCCGGACAACTCAATATCCATCGAGTAACCCGAAACGCTGATAGGGCGCGTATCTACCCCTTTGAATGTCGTATTCAGCTTAAGATAGTATTCCCCGCTTTCTATTATCTGAAAGGTCTTATCTATGCTCGTGTACGATGCTCCGCCGTCCGTGGATAGAGATAACTCCTCTACCGCTCCCATATTTACAAGCAAGGGGACATCTCCGCTGGACTGGATGCTTGCCACGGGGAGCTTGTATTTGGTATTCAGGCTCACATAGGCCGTACCGCTGCTTTGGATGTTGATGCTGAATTTTATAATTACCTCATGTGCCTTAACTACCCATTGTGAGATGCCTACGCCCTCTATCACAAGGTCACCTTGTATAAGAGTGCCATTTTTGAACTCATCTCCCGTCGTGGAATCCGTCATCTGAACTTCGGAAATATTGGCATACTCCGAAACGGAATCATATATCAATTTGTCGGATAGCGACAAGGCCGCAAGCTGGCGCATGTTCCTCACATGCACCATATCGGATGTAACGCCCGTATTTTCTTTCGGACACACAGCCGTAATATCTCCCTTTTCCGTCTTATTGGGGTAGTAGAAAGGTATGTTGTCCGAGCTGCCCACACCCGAGCATCTGTTGACGATACGGTAGTTGGCATTCGTCTTGCTCACATACAGCAACTCACGGCTTGCCCCGTAAGCAAAAGGTATGGCTACAACATTGTTCGTATAGCCAATATGTATGACCTTGCCGTCAAAGTAGTAGGGCACATCGTATGTATCATATATCTCCTGCAACACATCGGAGATGAACTTATCCTCGAATTGTAAGTACTTGGATTCAGACGTAACATCGTCATCCACCACGACGCTATAATCGAGACCGCTGTACTGAAGGCTGTAATTTAGCCGCTTGGCAAACTCGTGCACGTCGCCGAAAAATACGACATTCGTATTATTGGATTGGTAGCGGTCACTCTCTGTTTCGTCAGTAACAACGTCAAAGAAGTATACATCATCCAATATGGAACGCTCGGACTTGAACGTCACATCGTACTTGTATCGGTCGCTGGACGTATCCTTCGTGGACGACGGCACTTGTTTCACAAAGTACTTCTCACCCCGGAATAGGACATACTGTTTGCCGTCCCAATAGTCATCCAGCTGATCCTTATGGTAAAACGACGCAGTAAGTTGCACGCTCCCCATACGGTTCGCCGTATAGGTAAACTCCGTGATGAGGATAGGATTCTCCGCATCATGAAAATACGGATCATCCACACCCGTCACGTAACTGTATATCTTCAAGCACTCCGCCATATCCTATTACTGTGCGTTACCGTTCTCAATCACTTCTTCCACTATCACGCCGCTGCCCGACGCTGCATTTGATGTCGATGCTTTGGCCTCCTTCGCTACACGGGCCTTCTCATCTGGCTTCGATGCCGTATTCAGCTCTATGCCACTTTCTGCGGAGATAAGACCTGCGCCCCTCAATGAAATAAGCATGTTGTTGTACTCCGTGTCGTTTCGCGGCTTCCAAACCGTGAACTTGGCATTGATATTGATATTATCGAAGTCCGTAATCGCCGTAGTGTTAATGCCCTTATTCACAAGCTCTTTTGAAAGGCCGTACTTGAACAGACGGGTCATCTTGTCTGCGACATTCTGCCATTCGATAACACCCTGCATGGCCGTCTCATTGTCGAGTTGCTGGGTAAGCTCTACGGCAATGCCCGATACATCTCCCGACATCTTCACGTCTTTAGGGAGCAGGAATGTCGCTCCTGCGGCCTCCTGAATGCGGTAGCGCATATCTTCCATCGTGTCCAGCATCCCTTGCGGCGTGGGCGGCGTCTTGAACTCCGCGCTGCCATTGCCGTCAATAGACCGGTCGTTAAGGATGATAGCACCGGCGATCTTCTTGCCCTCATCCGAAATCTTGCCCTTGACATACAGAATGCCCCATCCGTGGCGCTTCTGAATGACGAGAAACACGTTGTACATGACCTCCAGCGCCTCGATCATTGTCTGCGCATTGTTCCATGCGACGGGGCCTCGCTTGGTAACCAAAGGGATTTCCAAGAAGCCATGCTTCACCGGAGCACTCAAAACCCAGCCGCACTTATCCGCCGAAGACATGTCCTCGGGCTTGCGGGTATAGCGGTATAAATACTCATCGTCGTAGCTGTCAATATACTCGACATTATCACTCTTGTAATACACACTCTCCAAGAGCCGATCACCATTGTCGTCGTTATGTGAGCATATCACATATCCGTCATCATACGATATAAGGCGGCTCTTGATACATCCCTTATAGTCAAAGTAGTATAGAAGTCCTGCATCACCCGTAGACTTCTGCGTCTTCACCATCTTGGTCTTCATGCCATCCTGGTTGCGCATCTCCCAATACTGCTTGAACGTGATGAAGTCCTCCTGCTGCTTGTTTGTGGGATTCTTGTCCGAGAGAGTAAAGGACATCTTATTGCCGCAAAGGTGCATGACGTGCTTATCCACGATCATCTGCTGAATAGGAAGCGCCATCTTCTTATACTCAATCTCTATGTATCGTCCTCTGACCTTCATGGTGATAGACGGCACATTATCATCGAATAGCACCTTGTGGCTGTACGGGTCAAGCTCTGCCTTCAACTCATCCTGCGAAATCGGGATGAAGCGCATGCACGGAGCACCCGCCGTGTAGGTCTCATTGATACATACCTCTTTGGGGAGCATGTTCAAAACCCCGATTTTCGTGCCTCTGACAAAAGGTTTCTTCTGCCGGAGCATATCCGGATTTGAAAGTAGCAATGCTTTACGTTCGTCTCTTTCCGTCATATATATTTCATTTTTTACTATTTCTCAACAAGGCCCCAATGTTCCATTGCAAACTCTTTTGTTTGCAGCCAGCACTCCTTGTGCGTCCACTCGCATATATGGTTGAAGCGGGGCTGCACAAGCACAAACTGCTTGTTCCCGGTATCCGAAACTTTGAACTTGTCGTTCAGCTTCGTGCGAATGTCAATTTCAAGTTTCAAGGCGTCCTTGTACTCGATCTCTCCCCGCTCCTTTGCTTCCTCCAGCTCTTCGAGCTTCTTGATAAGAGCATCCTTATTCTCATCGAAGGAAATATCCGACAACTTCGTCATGGTCTTGCTTCGGATAATATCCGACGGCGCAATAGTGTTGTTAATGTACGACCGAAGGAAGCTGACATCTTCCCGCTCTTCATACAATTCACTTGTACCTCCATACGCACCAAAGATAACCCGGTACGCCAAGCTGGCATCACGAAACTCCTTTTTCAGGACAAAATAGGCAATGTCGGATTCCGAAATATCCGTGAATCCGTGTTCAGAACATGCCGAGATACATTGATCTATCTGTGATTTTGTAATCATATTCGTGTCTTATTAGGCCCATGTTGAATCATCATAAATGCTTCCGCAGCCCTCATCGTAGTCGTCGTCAGCACCCGTATTGAAATCTGCCGTCATGGCAAGCTCCTCGCCGGAGCGGTATTGCAATACCGGATACATACGCATGGCACAAGGGTCAACAACGTCCATAGACCTGTTGCGCCCGAGGTGATGGTTCATCTCCTTCTTGCCATACAAGCGTTTCTTGCCGCTCGGAAGCTCCCGCCAACGTATAACAGAACATTCATCCACAAACTCATTCACAAAGTACAAGTCCGACTTGTTCTTATTGTGGTGATACTGCATATTGGCCACCTTCTCCGAAAACGACATGCGCCCATCCTTGATAGTCCGTATAAGGCGCAAATAACACTCGTCCTTCAACGTCGCCACGGCCCGGCCATCTATACCCTTTGGTAGCTCAAAAGCTCTATAAGGTATTGCGTCGGGTATATAGTCGAACATATATGCCGCATTCACACCATCATATATAATATGTGCATCGGCAATATCGTACATCTTGGCAAATTCCTTCAACCGCTCGGCATTTACCCTCGGCGTCGAATGCCCGATAACCATAGCATCAAGCACGTGGAAGCCGTCCCAAGCAAGGGCTACCATGTTATCCTTGCCTACGTCTGCAAGGTCGGCGGTGATCCACCGGTCTCCATTCACTTGGGGGTCTGTGTTGAACACCCGCATGGCCTCCTCGGGTTTGAGAGGTGCGTCCTCGTCGGCGTCCTCGTCCACGTTGAAGTTACCCTCGATAAGCTGCTTGGCTCGACGTCCTCCGACAGCCGCCACACTACCCGCATATCCCTTGTTGTTATTGATAGACGCCATGTTCTCGCTCATGCGCCCGACATAGAACACAAAGGAGCGGATCATGTCCTTATATGTGAAGTCGCCGCCGAGACGTCGCAGCTGCTCGTCGATCTTGGTCTTGCAAATGTGATACACTTCCTCCTTGCTGTCTCCCCAGACCACACTCTCGACACGCTCGTCCATCATGTAGTAGTAGCGTACTACGCCGTCACGGTCGGCGCGGATGAACCCGTCAGCACCTATATACCAATCCAGCCACTTGCGTGTCCAATGCGACCGCTTGGGGTTCGTAGTGCCAAAGATATGTCCAGACCACTTGCCCTTACCGCGAAGTCGAGTTCCGAGGATCGAGAAGGTGGAAAACTGATACGACGTCAACTCGTCCATGTAGATGAAGTCCGCCTGAATACCCTTGACGCGCTCCATGAGCTTGCTCGGGGTCTCGTCGGCAATGTGTATACAATCCACATACGCCCCGGACGGGAATGATATGCGGGGAGCATCAGATACACGCACTTCGATATTATCCCCGTATGCCGTGCCGAAGTCATCGACGATACCGCCAGCGGTTTTAAGGTTACCGAGGTTACGGCGGGTGAATACCGCGCGGAAGTTGGGGTCTAAAGCAGGCTCTGCGACAGACAGAATAGCCGCAAACGTCTTACCGCAGTTCTTGGTGACCATATATCCGTCGGTGATGTACAACTCATCGCCGTTGGAGACGCCGATGCATATACATTCTTTCTTGCCTATATCTTCGCATGACACAACTCGGACGGGAGATACGGAATGTGTATCCGTGTCATATTGCGACATCCAAATATCGCTTTCACGCCCCGATTCACGGATTATATTGAATGCTTCAAGCAACTCCCATGACGTAGCCACGAACCACTCTTTTCGGGATTCCTTGTATACGGGCCATTTATGATCGAGGGCGCTTTCCACCGTCGTGCCGTCCTGCATAGTCAGCCGTACACAATCTTTTTCGTCCTCGTCCGTGACGTGTCGCACAACCTGCTCACTATGCTCTATGCCGCAAATGACATCGCCCTCTTTCAGCGATTCTATATTGGTAAACCCGCATGGCGTAAGCACTTTCGACCCCTTTGGTTGCGGGTTAAGAACGCCGCCACCGAAAACCGTGTCGCAGTTGCTTCGCGCAAAACGGCTCTGAAAGCCCTCCTGCAAGGTTATGATTTTATGTCCCGCGGTGTTCTCCATGTTTCAATATTACATCGTTTTTTATATATGTATGACACGGGTAAATAAAAATGTATTTCACTGGTGAAATACTTTAATACCTATAATTAAAAATAGCCACGGCATATACTTTTATATTTGAGTGAATTATTAAAATTTTACTTCGATGAAGTTTACCACTGATGAGGCCGTCAAAGCACTTGTGGCCAAAATGACCGAAAATGGAGAAAACCTCTATTTGTCGGAGCGAACAATCGGAGCGCACGTAGAAACACTATCTCGCTTCGTAGGGGATGACGTCGAGTTGGGACAGTTCGTAGAAACGTATCTTCCGGACTTCAAAACGCTGGAAGGTCAGATGCGAAAGGACAACTCGGATTTTATCAAAAAGTGGGAGCAAGATCATCCGGCTCCCGCAAACAAACCCAAACCGCAGCCGCAACCCGCAGGAAAGGACGAATACACCAAGCAGTTGGAGGCTCGTCTTTCGGCCCTTGAAGAGCAAAACAAGGAAGCAGAAAAGGGCCGCAAAGTAGCCGAGAAACGGGCGGAACTCGTATCGGCAATGAAGTCCAAAGGGGTGAAGGATAAGGAATGGATCGACGGCCTCCTCGGTGAGGTTTCTATTACCGAGGATATGGATGTAGAGGCAAAGGCTGACGCCTATGTCAAAATCTACAACAAGGCCATGTCGTCCACGGGAAGCGGTTTCACCCCGAGAAGTTCCAGTGGCAAACAAACCACTTATACAAAAGAGATGTTCAAGGACATCGAACAATTAAGGAACCATTCAAACTAATCAAACATGGCAAATTACTATGAAACTATGGGATTAGTGGGTACCTCTTTCGCCGGGGTACGTCTGATGGCAAGCGGCAAGATCGGTGGTCACCGCTCCGTTTTCGTCAACGTAGAAGGCGTAAAGAACGACCTCACATTTCCCAACTTTGGCGGGCAGCTCATGAATCCGTTCAAAGTGCCTGCCAAGATTTACGCAGGCGACCTTTTTGAACTGCGCGCCGACGACAAGGGCGAGAATCCGAAAGTATATCTGCTCAAGACGTTCGAGGTAGCCAAGGCTTCGTCTTCGGAGACTTCCTTCATGGTTGTACGTGACGGTTATCATCACATTCCGTGTGTGGGCGATGTGCTGATGAAGGCTCCCGACGAAATCGGAGGTACCGGCGCCGCTTATGCCGTGACGGCAGTAGAGGCTACAACCGATTCGGAAAAGAACGTGTGGAAGATAACCGTAGGCACGACGCTTGGCGAGCTCGAAGTTGGCGACGTCATCGTGGAGGCTGAATCGGCGAATGCTTCGGGCAAGATGCTCGTCAAGGCGATCAACGGCGTTGCTCCTTGCGACTACGACCTGCTCATCACGCCGATGGGTACGTTTGCGGAAGGCACTCCCAACGAGGTGTCGATCGACATCGCCCCCGCGCTCCACGGCACGATGTACAAGCACAAAATGTCGCCGATCCCCCCGTGCGTAGACAAGCTCAACAAGAGCCGAATCAACGGATGGTATGAAGTTTAACAATAGGAGGGAAAGAACTATGGCAAAATACGATTTTAACACAAGCCGCTACGCAGGTATTTTCTCGGATGAGAACATGACCCGCATGCTGGTAAACGACTACATCAAGCCCTTCAACTTTGCGTTCTGGACGACACAGTTCACCGTTGACAACATGATTACCCCTACGGACAGCAAAGGTGTTGCGGCATTCTCGCAGGTAGCAATCAGCCGTGAGGTTACGCCGATGATGGATATGCGCGCGCCGCTCGGCAAGGGCAAGCCCATCGACAAGGAAGGTATGCCGGTATATACCGCAACCATCCCGCACTTCATCGCTCCCGTATGGACGGAGAATGCGCTTGAGCGTGAGAGCCGGAGCAAGCTGTACGAGATGTACGGGTCGGATACGATGTACATCAACAGCTGGCTCGACTCCGTGCAGGGTCTTGTCGATTCGGCCAACCAGAGCATGTCGAACATGGCCGCACAGCTCCTTTCTACCGGAAAGATCAACTATCAGGGCGGACGTGGCCTCAAAGGGCAGGTGCAGATCGTGCCCATCCCGGCTGAAAACTATGTGAAGGCCGGAGAAAAGGTATGGACTGAAGGAACGTGCAAGATTCTCACGCAGATGGCCAAGATCGAGGAGGATTTCCGCGACCGAACGGGCTATGACGGTCCGATGAAGTGGCAGATCCCCTACGACCTGTTCGTGAACACCTTCATGACCAACTCGCAGGTTATCGAGTGGGTTAAGTACACGAAGGCGCTGGTCGGCATCGTACTCCCGGAGACCATCGTTTCCACCGAAGAGGAGGTTATCGCCGCCATGAGCAAGTACAATTCGATTTCGCCCATCGAGGTTGTCCGCGAGAAGCAGAAGGACTACTCGGGTATGGTCAGCGGCTGGAAAGACGGCGTTGCCGTGCTGCGTCCCGCAGGATATGCAGGCGTAGTGAAGCGGACGGACGTTCTCGACGTCGTGCTGTCGGAGAAGTATGGCTCGTCTACGGCGGAGAAGGTCTTTGCGTCGACGGGTGAGGCAGGTCTGTTCACGCTGGTTAACACCACGCTGAACAACGGCGAGTACAAGGAGTGGCATACCGACCTTATGGTATCGGCTGTACCGGCACTCACCGAGTTTCCCTACCACGTTATCGTAGACACCAAAACGGCCAACGAGTAACAGACATGGAGGCATTTGACATCATAGAGTATCTTTCGGGCTTGACGGGTTTTGTCTTTGATAAGGCCGTATTGAAGCGTGTAGCCATCGAGCGCGGCGTTATCGGGGTGACAGAGTATACACAACTCGACCAAAAGACGAAGGAGCTTCTCCTTGCCGACTTGCTGATGGTTGTGTATCTGTCGCCTAACACGTCGGCCAGCCACACGAATCAGCATGGCTCGTTCACGGTGACTGTCGGAAGTCAGACCATCAACTCGAAAGATGCAATCTATGATGTTATGATGCGGATCTACAAGAAGTACGGGGATGCGAACACTGATTGTGTCCCTGAATCTTCTAACACTATGGTGTGGATGGAATAACGCATAGGTACAATGTACATCGACCGCAACGCACTTGAAGAATATCCTTTTTGGGGATGTATCTACCGTAAAGAGGTGGCCGACAAGTCTGTTCCCCCAAGTCAATGGGTGTCCAAGCAAGTCGCTATCCTTGTAACGGCGTGCGACATTCAGTCGGGGTCAAACAGCAAATCGGGTTCCGATGGGTCTATATCTAACGGATACGATGTGTATTTCAAGTTTGACAGACGGGAAGGCATAAAGGTGCGCAGCGGAGATTACTTTTGCGGTGAGATGTATGGATTGCCTGTCCACGGCGAGGTTATTGGCGTCTCCGTATCGCAGCTGGGCGGTTGTAAGATTACAATCAAAGCCATAAGCGAATCGGCAGATAACATATTGGGCCTATTGCACAATGGGGATGTCATAACCTACGGCCATGTAATACCTTATTATGCCAAAGATGAGGCTTGACAAAAACATATATGCCAAGTATGTGGAGCGGATGTCCGAAGCGTTGGCAGAGGATGGACATATACTCATCAAGCAAGCCTTTGAGGGGTCGGACTACAACCATAACAAGACGCAGAACCTGCATGACAGTTACGGCAGTTGTGTGTTCTACAATGGCAAGGAAGTTTCAAATACGAGGCGATATGTAGGCCGTAAAGCTACGGTAGGCAAGATTGATCCGATCGGAAATATCGTGTTAGGACGGGCAGAGATTGATTCATTCTTTGACGGGTACAAGGCGAAAAGCAAAGGTTTTGAGCTTGTGCTTGCGGCGGCAATATTCTACGGTCAGATATTGGAGGACGGGAGCGGCAAACTCAAACGAAAATACCGCGTCATATCCTTCATGGCTGACAAGGTGGAGAATGTAGCACGCAAGTACGGAGGTACGGTAAACAGAATTCAGGAGGGCAAAAGAGTATGATACGTGAAGAGATGACAATAACCAATATCCATGATTTCCTTTGGACGTTGTTTACGTCCGATTTGCTGCCCAACAAGTATTTCGACGACCTGCCTGCGACCAATGACTTTCAGAGCGCTATGGTCATAGATTTGAGCAATTCGATCTCGGACATGAACGCATACGGACAAGGATCATTTCTGATATTCTTATACGCCAAGCCGTTGGAATCGGGCATGCGCAACGGACTACTCGGAAAGATGGAAAAAGAAGTATTGCGGCTCATAGATGAGAATAGTGACCCTACATACTCCATGAGCAAGAGGTATTCATATTCGGACTACGATGCGGCAAGGAATCTACACATGACAATTTTGGAGGTAAACATTTTAATCTAAAAAAACAACAACATGGCAGCAACAATCAAGCCTACCCTCACGGGTGCAAAGAAACTGAAGGGCGTAAAGCAGATTCTCGTTACTCCCTATAATGAAAGTGGCGAGTCGCTTGGCACAACGGCTTACCAGCTTGACAACATCGTGGCCGATACTACGTCCGTTGCGCAGGATGATCCGGAAATCACGGACATCGAGTGCGAAACCCGAGACGAGCCTATCGACACCGTGACTACGCTGGGAAGTTATCAGTTTACCACGACGTCGGCAGACGTTCAGAAAGAGCTTCTGACGAGCATCATGGGATTCAAGGAGGATACTACGAGTAAGATACTCTACGCTCCGGCATCGTACAAGGACCTTTATGCCGAGATTCGTATCGTGTTCTCGAACGGTGATGCGCTGGTGCTTCCGAAGGTAAAGCTGAACAACAAGATCGTAGCCGAAACGCTGAAGACTGGCCTTGTGCAGGCGACCATCGCAGGTACGGCCTTCTCGAAGGAGGTTACCATCAACAGCGCGCCTGCACAGACGCCTTTCTACATCGTTCCGTCTGACGGCACGGATGCCACAGCTCCGACGCCCGAGGAATAACGGCTCTACAAGGATGGATTGAGCAGGGTGGTGGTTTCCAGAAGCCACCGCCCTTTTTTAATATTACGACAAAGAGGAATAACAATAATGGAACAATCAAACAACAAAAGTAATGCAGACGGCATGATGGAGGCTATGGAGCGTCTTGCCCGCATTATGAACGACAGTCCGTCAGTTGTCAAGATGTCAGACACGGAGTTTGCCATCAAGGCGCTACGTCCCGGCACACAATGGCTCATTGCGGAGGAGGCATGCAGAATCGTCCGCAACGAGAACATGACTATGGGAGATATTATCAAGCAATTTGCCGTCAATGTGCCGTCTATTGTCAAGGTGCTGACATTGGCTATACTCAACGATAGGGACCGCATTTTCGCCGATTACAAGGCACAAAAGTTCAGCGAGGAGTATGAGGCCATGTACGACACGATCATGTGGCAGACGAAGCCTAACGACTGGATTCCGCTACTCTCGGAGGTTATTCAGATGATAAACATAGATTTTTTTTTAGCCAGTACAAATGCAGTGATGATGATCCGGGAGATGACGCTGGCGAAGAAGATGACGATGGAAGAAGCAAGATTATCACGAGCCGAACGGAATGGGGACAAATGATCGACTTCCTGAAGAGCAACCCTTCGGTGAGTGTCGAGCAATATAAGTGGGAGTGGACGATACCGCAGATCAAGATAGCAAGCCATGATTTCACGCATGTGGAATATTTAAGCGAGAAAGAGGCGGAGCGGCGCAAAGCAAAGGCAAAGGAGTACGACAATCCGTATGACTTGGTAAACGACTTGGGCATACCTATTTTCAGAAAAGACAAATAATATAATACAACTATGGCACATGACGATGCAATAGGTTTTTCGATAGATATACCGGACAAGGTTTTCGACGACTTGAACAGGGTAGACGAGAAAATCTCGGGACTGCAAAAAACGGCTGATGCTACGGCAAAAGCGGTGTCCAACAGTTTTAAGGAGATGTCCAACGGCGTAAATCCTTTCTTGGAGGCTTTGAAGAGGGCAAATGAGGACATCGCCAAATTGAGCAAGTCGGGCATAGGCGACATGTCCGCCGGTATGAATAAGACTACCGAGGCGGCCACGCAGATGGCAAACAGCATCGTAGGGGTGACTACGGAGCTGAATAAGATGGACGCCAGCAGCATGAATATTGCTGAATTGACGGCTACCATCAAGGGGATGAACGAACAACTGCGAAAGGGTAGCGGAGTGGATCGTTCTGATCAACAGATGATAGTTAATAAGAGGGCAGAGTTAAAGGAGGAACTAAAACTTCAAGAATTAAGCACCACCGAATACGAGCGCAACAAACAAAAAGAAGCAGAAGCTGCCGAAAGAGCCGCAGAGCGTAAACTTAAAGCAGAGAAAAAACTATATGATGAACTGGCCAAGTCATATCGGGAGCAGAATAAAGCTCGTAATACTACTTATGAAGGTTCGTTGGCATTTTCACAGACTGCTAACACGATAAACAGAGAGGTTACGGCAATAAAGTATCTCACCGAGGCGCGCAACAACCTTTCCAAGACAGATGCCAATTATAACACCAAGTTAAGGACGCTGAATGACGCTATCAACAAGCACAACAAGAGCATCCGTGAGGCCACGGCCGGAGCCAATGAGGCCAACAAGTCGCACCGCAACCTCATGGACACCGCCGGGCAGTTGCAGCGTCGGCTGGCTCTTGTGTTCTCGGTATCACAGGTATATGGGTATATCAAGAACCTGGTGCAGGTTCGGGCGGAGTTCGAGTTACAGAATCGGGCCCTTGCTGCCTTGTTGCAGAACAAGGACAAGGCCAATCAGCTCTTTGCGCAGATTACCGAGCTGGCCATCAAGTCGCCTTTCACGGTCAAGGAACTTGTGACCTACACCAAGCAGCTCGCGGCATATCAGTTTGAGAGCGAGAAGTTGTACGATACAACGAAGCGTCTTGCGGATGTGTCGGCAGGTCTTGGTGTTGAGATGGGTCGCCTGATTTTAGCTCTGGGCCAAGTAAAAGCGGCCAACTATCTGCGAGGCACGGAAGTTCGTCAGTTCACGGAGGCCGGATTCAACATTTTGGGTGAGCTGGCGAAATACTACCAAGAGTTGGAGGGCCGCATGGTCAGCGTTGCAGAAGTGCAGGAGCGAGTAACCAAGCGCATGGTATCTTTCGGAGACGTAGAGGAGATTTTCAAGCGCGTCACGGATGCCGGAGGATTGTTCTATAACATGCAGCTTATCCAAGCCGAAACGTTGAGCGGTCAGATTTCCAACTTGCGAGACAGCATCGACATCATGTTCAACGAGATAGGAAAAGCAAACGACGGGGCGTTGAAAGATGCCGTGGCTGCCATTCGTAATCTCGTGGAGAATTGGGAGACGTTTGCCATAGTATTGAGGGATGTGGGCATAGCGTTCCTGTCATACAAAACAGTAAATCTGTTTACATCTTCTACAAACAGTGCTACAAAGGCGTTGAGGGCTTTTATAGTTGCTAATGATATTGCGACATCGCGTGCTACAATAGCGGCGTCCAAATGGCAACTTCTGACTATGGCGTTCAAGAATTGGGAGAAGGCGTTAATATCGGTAGGCAGGGCTATAAAGTCAATAGCCCCTATGGCTATATTGTTTGCCGGGTTAGAAGCGGTGTATGGCGTATATATGTACTTCAATAATCTCAATAAGGCTGTGGCCGATGTGAATAAAGAGTTTCAGCAATCCAAGAAGATCATATCTGACATATCTAAAGCGTATGATCAAATAGGAGACAGCGCAGAGGATTATGGAAAGAAACTATCCGAGTTGAGCAAGCTGAAAGACTATCTTGAAGGCAAGGGGCTTGCCATATCCATACCTATTGAGCTTGTTACTCCGGAAAATATTGACGATGTATTCAAAGACAGCGAGCAGGTAGCAACGAAATTTTCCGAATTTGGAGCTGTTTTAGGAGAGCAGTTTGCACGTGGGTTCAATGCCGCACAAGGTAGCTTATTCGGGCTTAACCTCTTTGGTGACAATTTGGATACAGACCTCGCACAACTCGACGAAGCGTATAGCAATATCGGGTATACATTTAAGATGCAGGCTGACAATCTCGAAATGCAATATGATGATATAGCCAGCAAATTGACCCCGGCGGCCAAGCAATACTACGATGTGCTAAAGGCGGGGCAAAAAGAGAATGATACCGATGTGCAATGGCAGATGCGGCGCATTGAACTCATGAGACGGATATACAATATCCAAAACAACAATTTAGGCAAGCTCATAAGCGGGGAAAGGACGCTCCGTGACCTTGAAGAGCAAGTGGAGGATGTATCCAAAAAAGAGTTGGAAGCCAAGCGCGAGCTTACAAAGGTTTTCGATAGTCTGATAGAAGTATATGGTGGCATCGAAGAGGCACAGAAAGCCATATCCAATAATCCTATGATATTAAGCGCGGCAATAGACGCCCGGGCGCTTGAAAAATCATGGTCGCAGGAGCTGACATCCTTTGTTAAGCGCGTGGCGGCTGAACAAGTGGAGATACCCGTATATATCAAGGCTGTGGAAGCCCCCATGCCGCAATTCACCAACGACTTCAAGGATACATTGAAGGCGCTGGACGCGCAGGGCCTTTTCAAGAACTCGATAGACAACATCAACTCTCTGCTCGACCTGCAAAATTCGCTTATGAAGATGTATAAGCAGAATATGGAGGAGTTGGAGGTTCTGAACCAAGCCAATACGGAACAGTTAGACCTGCAAGATCAGATTGCCGAGGCAAAGCGGAAAGTGGCGCAGACAACCGGGGCTGAACAACTTGCGGTGCAAGCCGAGTTGGATAATCTACAAAGGCAGAAGCAGACCATAGATGAAAACATCAAGGCCGCGAAGGAAAATATCAAATTAAAGAATGAAGAGATAACTCTTATTGCAAGGTCGTTCAACCTCAAATACCAAGAGCAAAAGACGGCAAAGGATACTAACAATATCTACAAGGAGCAGTTGAGCCTTATAAAGCAGATGGGTGAGGCATACAAGAAGTACCGTCAATACTACTCGGAGGCTGAATCCAATGAACTTGTGCGTAAGGAGTTTTCGCAGGCGGCACAAGATGCAGGCATAGGCAACCTTGTAGCGACCATGACCTTTGACGCCAGCGGCATCATTGCCGGGCTGGAGGAAATAGGCAAAAAAGGCGGCGCGTCCATATCCAAAGAGGTAAACAAGAGTATTGCTGATCTTAAGACAGAGGTAAACATCGAGGTCAAAAAGATAGACGTAGAAAATGTCAGCCGGGCCATAGACGACATGTTTGCTCGATATGACTTTGGCAAGGAGCTTGGAAAGTTAGGCATAGGCAAAGAGCTGGGATCGCAGATTTTCGGTATCGACGCTTTCAACCTTGACGAGTTGAGCCAAAGTATCGAGGCATACAGAAAGTCACTTGGTGATGTAGGCACAGAGTTTGAGAAGCAGTTTGCCGAGGCCGAGAAGAAGGTCACAAAGATGCAGGAGGATGAGTATACCGAGCGTCTTAAGAAATACGCCGAGTATCTCAAGCAAACGATTGACGATCGCGTAGCCGCCGAATATGCCGCACAGCAGCAGATCGCCAAGTTGCAGGAGATGGATGAATTGACCTCCGCGCAGAAGCGAATCATCCGTGACGCCATAAACGAGGAAAAGGACAAAAAACTCACTGAATTGGAATGGAAAGACTTTCAAGGTACGGATATGTACATAAGTCTCTTCCAAGACATGGAGAATCAGTCGAGCGCGGCCATAGATGTGATGCTCAATAAGCTCAAAGAGCTTCAAGAATCGCTTAAAAACTTGTCCCCAGAGCAGCTGAAAGCCATACAAGAGCAGATCAACAAACTTGAGGATGAGCAGATGCAGCGCAACCCCTTCAAAAACTTGGGCGACAACCTTAAGGGGTTCATCGACCTTTTGAGACAACGCCGGGAGCTTGAAGAGCAACTTGAGGAATCGTCATCGCGTGAGGACGTATTATCCGGTAATGTCAAGTCATGGTCGCAGGCCGTGGCTGTGATGAAGCAGCAATACGACATTGCGGCAGAGAAGTACGGCTTGGATTCCCAGCAGGCAACGGCTATTAAGTCACAGTTGGACTTTGCCGAGCAAATGCTCAATACAAACAAGGAGGATTTGGGCGAGCAACGTAAAAAAACAGCAGAATTACTCGACCAGCTCACAACGTTTCAGGAGATGGCATTATATGCCGCTTCGGCGTTTTCAGATATAGGTGAAATATTTGGGACGATAAGCAGCGCCATAGATGACATATCTTCCGGCTTGGAAAACATGGGCGTAGATATGGACAGCACTTTTGGCGACATATTGGAATCTGTATCCGAAATATCTTCCGGAATACAACAGACCATGCAGGGAGCATCCACGCTGGCAATGGGCATTGCTACCGGTAATGTAGTTCAAGGCATACAAGGTGCTATACAGACTGTGGCCGGTCTTTTCAAGACCATAGGCTCTATATTCGCCATCGGAGACAAGAGCAAGGAGCGGCAGATACAGCGAGAGCAGGAGGCCGTGGAAAAGCTCGAAAAAGCATACGAAAGGCTGCAAGAAGCGCAGCTGCAAGCGACAAACATATCTGCGGACTATTCTGCGCTGGAAGCACAGCAGGAAAACATAGAAAAGCAGATCGCTTCATACGAACGTATGATTCAACTTGAAAAGGACAAGAAGAAAACGGATCAAGGTAAAATCGACGATTGGAAAGAGCAGATTGAGGAATTGCGCAAGGAGCAGGCGGGAATAGAGCAGGATTTCATACAAGGGTATGGAGGATTCGGAGACAACGAAGCACAGAAAGATGCAGCATCCGAATTTATAGATGTGTGGCTCGACGCATTCAGAGAGACCGGTGACGGGCTGGACGCTCTTAAGGACAAGTGGGCCGAGTATTTCGATACCATACTTAAGAAGCAGATGATGATGAAGGCTTTTGAAAAGTACATGGAGCCTGTTATGGACTACATAGACGATGCTCTCGAAGACGGAGAATTTACCGTCGAGGAGTGGCAAAAAGCGCAAGCCTTGTCGGAGGAAGCATCTGCCAAGCTCAATGAGTTTTTGAAGATGATGGCAGATCAATATGGCGTGACTATGGATGTAGGAGAATCAGACCTTTCGGGGCTGTCCAAAGGCATTCAGTCCGTAACCGAAGAAACAGCGCTGGCGCTTGAAAGCATACTTAACTCCATGCGCTTTTTCGTCAGCGACAGCAATGCACAACTCAAAAGCATTTTAGCGGCCATAACAAGCCAAGACACGATGCAGAATCCCATATTGGGAGAGTTGAAGACGCAAACGGCGCTATTAAGAAGCATAAACAGCTTCTTCGGTAGTGTGATAGCATCCGGAGATCATCCGTATGGAGGAAAATTCATTAAAGTGGCATTTTGACACTTATATTCCCTTTGTCGGGCGGGGCGAGGAATCGTCCCGCTTTTTTATTGCATAGCGTTCATATATCATAGTTCATACGATAGGTAAACTCTTACGATATGCCATTATCGTTAAGGCATTGTATGAACCCGTCGTACATATCCTTATAAAACGGCACTTTCTCAATACGGCACTTTATTTTAGCCACGCCAAAGCATATATTGCGCCGTGCTCGATCGTACTGCCTTGCAATTTCAAGCAACGTAAACCCCTTGCTGTAATGCAGGTAGTGCCATAGGCAGAATCGAGCATTAGCCAACTTCTGATTGCGTTGTCGGCAATAAATATCAAACTGACAGTCGAGACCAAAGTAAGACACTACAATAGGCTCTACCGTATCTATTACTTCCTTCTTGTCTTTAGGGATCACCATACATAAGTGTTTGTTGCTAATGTAATAATTATTTCACACTTAAACAAACATATCAAATGATATTTGTAAGTATATGAATATCATTGAAATAAATATTATAAATATCTTATAGTATATCCGTATTTCACGATGTAATTTGGCAGTAGATTAGTTGCAACGATCTGTCAATGCGGAAAGACTAAAGACCGCGCAAAAGTACCTTAATATGGAACAGGAGAAAATCTATGTACACGATGACGACAACTGCTACCGTCGTAGTCGTTACGCCACGCACGGCGAAGCGCTGGGCGTAGGCATCCCGGCTCTTGCTCTCGCAGGCATTTCGGCTCTGGCTTTGTTCGGTGGTCGTCGTGGCTGGGGAGGCTGGGTGTCCAGTATGCCGGAGAATGTAAACATCAACAACATGGGCACCGGTGTTGCCGGACAGACTCAGCCTACGGCATTCGAGGCATGGGAGAAGAGTTGCGACGACGCTGTTGCTCTGACCAACACCATCTGGCAGCTTCAGCTCAATTCCGAGCGTCAGATGTACGCACACCGCGAGGTAGACGTGAACGAGAAATTCCAGCTTTACAAGTCGCAGATCGACGCTGACTTCGGCCTGTATAAGTCGCAGCGCGACGGTTTTGACGTCCTGAACGCCCGCATTGGCAACCTGGAGACCCGGGTAGCAGTGAACGAGGCTGTTCGTCCGTACCAAGATCGTCTGATCCAGTGCGAGATCGACAAGGCTTACACGGCTTCGATCAACCACACGGATCGTCTCGACTGCCGGAACATCAAGGGTCAGGTTGTGCTTCCCAGCACGCCCACGGTTACCGGTTACGGGAGCTACTACCCGTGCCAGTGCCCGACCTCGACGGCAGCGTCGGCGTCGTCGGCTTCCTAAAAAGAATGCCGGGTGAGGGGTATCGGAGGAGGAATATGCTCCTCCATACTCCTCTTTTTTTTAACAACAAACACCAAAAGACATGGCAAACAACAACTTTTTTCTTGGAGGTAATGACCCTCTTTTATCGAATCCCAATCAATATGGTCATGGCAATGCAGAGGCTCATCTGAATGCGTTACGCGAGCAGGAGCGGCGTCTGATGGAGCAATTACAGCAGGGGCAGCAGGCACAGCAGCAGCGTCCCGTGCAGAACGCAAGTCCGATATGGGATGAGATTGACAAGGAGTTTGACAGCCTCACCACCATGCAGCAGAAGGCTTTGACGGAGAATGACGACTACCGTGACGCCTATGCCGCCGTACAAGAGATTCTGAACCGCGAATTTCTGCGTATCATGCGCCCGATAGTGGAGAATACACCCGACGGACAAAAGGCCCTCACAAGGCAGCTTTCGGTCATAAAGAAGGAAAAGAAATTTATTGTCGAAGATACCGAAAGAAAGCTCAAGGAGTTCGAGGAGTGGCAGCGTGAGCAGGCGAAGGCCAAGAGATCGGCCAAGCCCCAGCAGTAGATATTACAAACAACTAACAACCAAGGTTTATGGAGGAGTTAAGCAATATAATCAAGAAATTCATTGGGGTAAAGATCGACGAAATAGTAGATAAAAACCCCATGATGGCGACAATATCTGCGCGTATAAAGCGAGGAATAAACGCCATCATAGACGAAAAGATTACCGACAATACATTTGTCAGCGCTTTTCTTCTGAATGAAGAAGGGAAGTTGGACGCCAATCTGTACGACGAGGTGTCGGCCATTTTCGACGAAATGCCTTTGCAGGACATAGACGTAATGAACGGATTTGCCGACATTTCTATGGGCAGAGGCCGTGTTGAACTTCGATTCCGCAAGAACGCCATCACGTCGTTCATTATGCCTAACAGCGGTAAGATCACGCTTACCAAAGACGATCTTAAGGAGTTTTTCGATATGGCAACCAAAAATTAAAAGTATATGACTATCAAAGAACTTATCAAAGAAAACCCGCAGAGTTTCACGGGCAGCACACAGAAAATGTGGGACACGATTGACATTGTGTCCGATGCTATGGAGTATGTGGAATCCAGCAAGCCGGATTTGTATTGGGAGACCATTAAGGCCATTTACCGCGTGTTATACGGAGGACACTACAATCAGAAGTTCGCCGAGTGGCAGGTAAACAAGATGTTCCACATAGGATCAGACGGCAAGGAGTACAAAGGGGCGCATTGGACAAAATCGCAGGTAGATCAAGTTATCGCCGCACACCGCGGTGAGATTCCCAAGTCGTACACGGATTGGGATGTATATGTGGCATTGAATGCTTCGTATCACGATCTGTGCAAGACCAAGAAGAAGAGATACCCGGACACCTACGAGAATGAGATAATCCTTGATGCCATTGCCTTTTGGTTCAATGACGACGACATGAAGGAGGACAAGGTTTGGGATTACTTCAATAGATAGCGGTTGTTTGTTTGTGGAAGAGGGGCTCGACGCGATGTCGTGCCCCTCTCGTCTTTTACCAAAGGCGGCATCTGCCGCTGTCATAACGTTCGAGGTTCTTCTCCTTGTTGCAGAAAACCACCGTACCATCCCCGAGGACTTTTTTGAACATGGATTTCTGTGACCTCTCTATCTCCTTCATGCGGGCAAGAGCTTCACGGCTCTTATCGCGCTCCTTCTTCAACTCTTCGTAGTATATCATAGTCAGTAACATCACATGGTCATGGTCATGAGGAGTACCGTTTTGTTGTTGCTTGCGGCATCCTTGAAGATCACGGGGCGCGTATTGTCCGTGACGACAATATTAACCTCTTTGGATGCTATGGCTCCGATGCAGTTGAGTAGTTTGTTCACATTAAGCCGCACCTTGACGTCTCCGCCACATCGGCACGGGATATTCTCCACAGAATGTTTATTGAAGTCCGTGTCCGACGTCTCGATTTTGATGTTCTCGCTGCTGATAGATAGCACAACGTCGCACGTGGACTTGTTAATGCACGTCGTAGAGCGTGTAAGAGCCTCTTTCATGGCCTCTTTATCCACATACAACGAGAACTTTCCTCCCTGCGGAATTACGGCCTTAAAGTTGGGATATGCACCTTCTACGATGGTAGATGAAAGCGTTGTTCCGTCCAAGCCTATGAAGCGAACCTTTTTCTTGTTGTAAGATACTCGTATCATAGCCCCGGACTTGCAGATGTTCGATAAGGCAGGCAGCGACGTGCGGATGACAATGATACCCACGTCTCCCAGCTCTATGCCGTCCGACATATTATCCGTGATGAGAGAGTGCGAATCCGTAGCGCAGAAGCCTCCCTCGTCGGCCCGGCGATAAAGGTACATTCCGCTCATAACGGGCCGAAGCTCGTCGCTGGCGGCAAAATCCTGCGATATGGAGGCCCAATCAAGAAGGCGAGAGGAATCAATGTCAAACTGACCGTCAGCCTTCAGCTCCGGCTCCTCGGGGAATGACTTGACGTCTGATACCGGTATCTCGATAACGCCATTTGCGTGAGATATAGACATGATTGCGTCTTTCACATCTATGGAAATATCGCCTGCAGGCAGTGACTTCATCACTTTGTAGAATGTGTCGTATTCGACACAGAAAGCCATACTACCTTCTGACGGGGACACGAGATCAAAGCGCTTGCGTATCGTACTCTCGATGTTTGAACTTACGATCTCTCCATAGGTGTCAAAGATTCCGATTTTGACACAATCAAGCACGGGCATGGACTTGTAGCGTCCGGCAAGGCTGCCTCCTACAGCAAGGTCCTTGATAAAAGCAACCTTGTTCACAATGAATTTCATAGCAGTAAGATTTTTGTTTGTTTATTTTTGGAGTAACAAAGATACGAATTAAAAATGACTTTTACAAGTCAAATACACTCTGCGGCATCATATATCATCTTTACCTTAATACCTTTGAGCGCCAGCATCATTTTCTTCTTCAATAGAAACTCTTTAGGCAGTATTTTGGGTGATGGCTTCACGTCCTCGACGACCAACTCTCCGTCTTTGATATACTGAAAGTCGCAGGTGTAGGTGATGGGAAGTTGTACGGTGCGCGTCTTAACCTTGTCTTTGGTCTTGAGGTGTACGACATACTCCTCCGTGACTGCGGGTATAAGCTCGAAGCGCACCTGCCGTTTGAGGTCGAATATAATGCCTCGTTTCTGCGCATCGAGCAAGTAAAGGTATCTGCGGCCCTCTTTGGCGCTGTCGAACTTCTCGCCGCATATTACGGTCTCTCTGTTCCCGTACTTGGGCCTTCTGCTCTTAACTTTTGGTATCTTTGTCTTTTGGCTACTTCTTGACATTTATTTCAATGATGTTGTCAATGTGGTAATCTTTGATCTTTGCATCGGCCAGCATTGCGGGTATCTTTGACAACTCCCGAGCCGGGGCAAAGTCATACCGACAAGTAAGGTCATTATTCAGCGAGCCTATCATGCGAATCAGCGCCAGCACGATGTTGTACGACCGCTCCGGGGATGACAGCATCACGCATGATTGGATTTGCGAATATGTATAGTCCATCTTGTCGTTATACTCCCGTCCGGCACGTTCGCTTATGCGTGTCAGCATCCGGTAGGCTATTGTGTGGGTGCGTTGTACAATATCGAGGGCCATGTTGTAGCGGCGCTTGACATTATGTCGCATGATGCCTGCCTCGGAGAGTTCATCCCCGAGGTCGAGCATCGCGTAGTTCAGACACGCAATGAATGTCAGCATCCGCACGGCTTTCGGGATGTACTTCTTATCGTCTTCACTCGGCTTCCGCTCCTGCATATTCACCCATGCCGTGCGCTTGATGAGTTGTGCTTCTTGGAGTGTCATTGATAAGGGTCTTTTTTAAGTTCGTGTACGTTAACCGCATCCCCCGCCTCTATAAGGCCGCGATAGTCGAAATGCCAGCGGTGGAGGTAATCATAAAGTTCATGAACGTTAGGAATAACTATGCTATCACCGCATTCCACGTCATTTACTCCAATCCACCATGCGTTGAAATTTTTATCGAACAAATCCCATGTAAATATGTAATCAGGAGAATTAGAAGTAACGCCAACATACGATTTAGTATTGACTATTCTATACGCATTTAATGGCATAAAAGCTCTACTCATTGACATCAATTTAGACAACACTACAATCGGCACAAACGGCTTTCCTCCGTAATACCCATTCTCAATAATTTCCGATGATAAGTCTGTCATAGGTCGTAGCACTGGTCTGTAATTACACAACGCTACGCCATATTTAGCAGCAAAGGCCATGTCTATTTTACAAATGGCTCCTTGATGGTGATACCCCAACAAGTCCATGAGGGAGGTATCCTGCAATGTCAGTGAGTGTCATCTTTATTTCGTCTTTTTGAGTTGCTCGATAAGGTCGTCGGCCAATTTTGCTACTCTTTCGACAATATTGCCTACAATAGAATATCGGATATTCCCGCTTTCAATCAAGGCAATCATAAAATCTCCGGCGTACTTCATGCGCCAGTAGTCCCAATCGACCTTTTCGGTGGATTCACCGACATGGTCGGGATTGCCTACCATTTCGAGGTTATCCTCGATATGGTCTTTTTTGGCTCTATCTATGCGTTGCTTTACTTCTTCTTCAGTATATCCCAATATCTCTATCTCATCGCGTATAATCCACGATTGAGGCTCAGTTCTCCTTATCCAACCGTCATTGTATTCTACGTCTATAATTTCGCCGGTTGCTTTTACTTTTGCTATCATATCTATTCTGTTTTTACTTGTTCATTTTCTCCGATAAGTCCCCGACGACGTAGGCGCTTGATGAAGTTTTTGAGGTTCAACGCCTGCTCATAGTAGCAATCTTTCTCGGCTACAACGTCGGACTTCTTCACCACATCCAGCGTCCCGGTTTTGGGGTTGAACTGCGTGTGTAATTCGGTCTTCATCTTGGCCTTTGACGCTACACGTGTCTCGGTGTTGAACTTGAAAAGCGTATGTCCCGGAACAGCCGTGATCTGCCCGATCAACTTGTACTCGTTCTGCTTGCGTTCAAGCATCTCGATCTGCGTCTCGCAAATCTTCTCGTTGGTAATACCTTCGTGAGGTGTAAGGATGTCCATAGTTATTCTGTTTTGAGTAATTCCGGACTGTCGAATATATTACCTATGACACTATCTACATCTTTTGACCAAACATAGTAATCAAGGTCATGTAGAGTATCGTCACATTCCTCTTTAATTTTCCATCCGCCACATTCAAATACAACAATGAGGGGGACTGCCACTTCCCCAAATAGTACGTTTACTATATCCCACTCATATATTTCGTGGCCCTTATTATCCCTAAAACCGGTGAACATACCCAATGTATTTGGGTCTACTTTTACTTCGTCATTATATCCACCAATAAAAATACCCTCGTCAGTGTGGACAAAACTTTCGCTACTATATATCCACTCGCCATTTTTACGGTTACGGAATAAACCTCCATTTTCAATGACTTTGCCCCTGAATTTTATTTCTCGTTTCATGTATCTAATCTATTTTAACTTTCAAACTAACCGGACTGTAAATCTTATTACTGAAAAGCCCATTAGGATTCCAATAGTGGCCTATTTTCTTGCCATTCTTGTGGACATATCCGTATATAATATTATGTCCATAGCCTGCCGATGTGCTTACAATTTCAACCTTGTGTCCTTCATTAGTGTAAACAGAATAGGGGTGCATTGAAATAAGAAGCCTAATATCGCTCATACAACTACCGATTATCCCCGTTCACGCGAATACGTTCTACAAAATCATTGCACGCATAGTCGAACATTCCTACTTTATGTCCTCGAATAGTGCAATGCCATTGGTCGTCCATATTAGCACATTGGATACAAGACGACTTTTCCCATTTTGGAGCAGAATCATTTAATTCCTTACATCTTTCCGGCATGCTGTCTTTTGAACAGCAAAGGCATGCAGTAGCCCCCATAGGGCACATTAAATACGTTGTGATTGCGCAGTATGTAGGTTTTCTCATAGTTGTATTTTATTAAAGTTCGTGAATATGCCGTCATCCGGCAGTTCGACAAAATCTTCGCAAGCCTCATCCTCGAAATATGCGAGCATACCTTCTTTAGTACATTTTCCCACTCCGAAGAAATTTTGGCATTCAAAATTTGCGCAGCCGCTGCAAGTTTTCATATAGTCTGTTGTTAAATTTCTTGAATATACCGCCATCCGGTCAGCATCTGTTCCGCGCCGCACCATCCACCGCCCGGGGCCTTCTGCCACCATCCGTGCTTGTTATGCATCATTATGTCGTATTTGTTGTGCGGAGCGTCGATCGTCACCAGCACCTCGATGTCAGTTTTCGGTAACTCCTTTTTCGGATCGTGCCAGCGAGTCAGGTCTTGCTTCACGAATGCAGCTCCTTCAATGAATCCTCTCCTTTCAAGGTTTACCAAATGGCCAGCTCTTGCTGGTAGGATTTCGTCGGGGTCAAAAGCATCCGGTATCTTCTCAATGGCTATTTCTCGGATCGTTTTCATAATTATTTCGATGTTTTGCGAGATTCTCGCTATTTCTCCAATTTAAATTCATATACTACAACGTAGGGATTTATATCCCACGTTCCCCGTCCCGACACCTTGTCGATCAGCGCGGCGAAGGCTTCGCGGGGAGTGCTGCCAAGTTCTACAAACGCTCCGTATTTGTTTGAGCAACCGTATGGGCGAGACGTGGCTAACTCCTTTTCGTATCTTATTCCTTCCCGCAAACAATCTTCGTCGATAATCTCCTGCAACCGCTCGATCCGTATTCCGGTGATTCGGATTCGGTGCGGAATAAGGTAGGTACAGAAAAACCTATTTCCATCCTTATTCCACACCTTATTCCATACATGTATGTCTGGCTTGATGAACATCTTATTTGTCCATCCTGGCGACTGAATAGCCGTAATGGGCGTGTCGTCCTTCTTATACGACACAATATAGTCGGGGTTAACGCCCGCATCCTTGTAGCTCTGCGCCACTGCGACGATCTCGCCTAATTGATACTTTGGAATAAATATTTTGTCTGTTTTGCTATTTATAAGTTGGCAAAAACCTCTCGCGTCCCGATAGTAACAATGTTTGGGTCGATACTTCGGATTCCAATGCCGTGCTATATATTCAGCATCATCCTTCAGCTCGATTCTCCTCGTCTCTGTTTTTCTACCCTCGATCACCGCCTCCGTCAGACCGTATCGGTCGTTAAACATTATCTTCTTCATTGCTTACTGGTTTTTGTTTGACACAAAATTTTCGATTCCCGCCATCTCAAACTTATCCTTATCTACCTTTACGAATTTTACGCATCCGGCAATAAGAGGATAAAAACCTTCCGGCACATTACCGACATAACCATTCCCGTCTTTATCCATCATGTAGACGGACATTTTCTTAATGTCGTCTGTTGTCATTTTTCTCTCTTTTTGAAGTATTTGACAATCTCATCGGCGGTCGCCTTGCGAAAATTTTTCTCGACCAGTGGTTCGCCGCTTTTATTGAAAAACATATCGCCTTTTTTGTAGATAATGTCGTCAATGTCATAACAATCGCTAATGTTTTTCTTTACCACAAACCACTGCTCACGGTCGTTATCGTCGTTCATCGCGGCAAGGGCGCGAAAAAGCTCGACGTTGGTGCCGGCGTCAATGTATTCTGCCGTGGAAAATGTTTGTTCGTCATGCGCCGTACCGCAATACGATGAATCGCATATTACTTTGTTTCCCAATACTTCCTCTTTGGGCGGTTGCGCATACTCGTACCCGATCTCCTCCAGCCATTCGATCAGTTTATCTCGTTCCGCCGCATCCTCGACGCGGACGAAACACGGGGTTAGAAAGGTCATTCTTCTTCCTTATAAATCTTGCCTGTACAATCTCCTTTTGTGGTAAAATATGGATGGAGACAATTATAATCTCGGAAACAACATCCTTCACACGTACTACCTGTTGCATCTATTTGATAATAGTTCTTACCGTTGTGTGTGAATTTTATATAACTACGTTTCCAATCTAATTTCCCGTTAACGCGATCTATTGCCTCGTGAACGGTATTATTCAGTTCAGATAAAATAGGATAAGGGATCAGCCTATTACGATAGGAGATAATATGCCAAACGCCATTTTCATCTATATTTAATTCTGCCTTGTAAATCATATCTATTCTTTGTTTTGTGTTTACATTAGTTTTTGTTTGAACCCTCGGATCGCTCCGCACTCCTCTGTGTTGTCGAACGGGCATCCTTTGGGGCAATGCACCGCGCAGAACGCCTTCGCGGCCGTCTCAACCATATCCTCCTCGGCTATCTCTACGGCAGAAGAAGCATCACCTTCGCTAACGATAAAGCCGCAACCATCGTAGAAATCAGAATATACTCTGAAAGTATCTATATACTCTTCAGCTCTCTTGCTTTTCATTTTCTCGTCGGTTTGGATTTATTGGGCTCGAAAAATAATGTTGGGCCTTGACCCATCGTAAAGTCGAATAATAACATCACCTCGTCGCACTCATGATTCGAGGTAGTACGATTATCTCCGTATTTCACTTCGCACTCTCCGCTATGCCAATAAATGCAGTTTCCGCAAATAGCTTTCATTTTCTCGTCTGTTTATAGTTTGAGTTTTATCCCATTCTCCGAAAGCCATTCAATGCAACTGACAATCGAACTTACCATAGGATTGCTTTGATAATATACATAGGGTCGATGCCCTCCGTATTCGTGAGATTCGTAGCAAACATAAAGAGATTTTGAAATCTCTTCATAAATAAACGATACATACATTTCTACTCCCTCATATTCGATCTCAAACGGAAGCATCCCCAGCAAATCCGCCACCGTGAAGGCGGGGACAACATAAGGCCCCGGAACTTTCATTATCAATCGTCGCTCTCCGGCGATTTCTGACCAACACATGCTCGCCTTATCCGCAGGTACGCCCAGCTCCAACAGCCGCCTCGACTGCTCGATGCTCGTTACTTGGTTTTCCATGTTCATTTTTGTTTTAATACTCAACAGCCGCCCGGCGGTCAACGAAGAAGTGGATACCAGAAGCACATTCATTCCATCGGCTATCGTCGAAATCTGCAACCTCCACTTGCGCGCCTTTTGCGTATAAAAATTTATCGTCATAATCCGACGATACTACGTCAACATCAGCAACAGTTCCGTCGATGTTCTGAATCTCCACGACAAAAGCCTTGTCGCATCGGCACTTGGCACTTGTTGACGAACTCCGTCGTGCATCATCCGGAATGAGGAGCTTCACAATATACCCCGAGGCCTTCTTCCATCCGATAAATTCTCCTTCTGACGGACAGGCAAAATATGCGCCTTTGACACCGCACAGGTCGGCACCGCACAGGTTGGCACCGCACAGGTCGGCATCGCGCAGGTCGGCAGCGCACAGGTCGGCACCGCGCAGGTTGACATCGCACAGGTCGGCACCGCACAGGTTGACACCGCCCAGGTCGGCATCGCGCAGGTCGGCACCGCGCAGGTTGGCATCGCGTGATACGGCTACTTCAACTGTTTTTGTCATAGTGTTATCTTCGCTTGAATACTCGAACAACACTCTGCCCGTCCAACGATTTTTAATCTCAATTTTGATTTCTTTGTTCATGACTGTATTAATAAAAAATCCTTCGTTTTCGATTCCCATGATTGCCGTCACGGGAATCTACTCTCGAAGGTTATATCTTTCACTCGCCGTCGGCAACCGGCTTACGATGCAAAGGTAGAAAAACTTTTTTAGTATCCAAAATTATTCAGATGTTTTTCCCTCTTTTTCATCAATCTGACGTATCAACTCCTTTGCGACGTGAATGATCTTTTCAAGGTCTTCGCGCCTCGACTGACCTTCCTTTCGCCGCAGGATTCTTTTCACAATATCCGCCTCCCACGGATTCAGGTTATACTCCAGCCAAATATCCCACGGCTGGATTTTATGCTTCGCATAGTCGCTTGAACCGACGTTGTAACTTATGATGTCCTCTGACATGTTAGAATAGTTTTTGCTGTGCCAAATGGTCTTTTACTCGTTTACTACCTATCTCGAAGTAATGGCCGTCCTTTTCGATGCAGATACACCGTCTATTTGTATTGATAGCCGCTATTACTGTTGTCATACTACCTGCCGTGTTGTCAAGAATCAAATCACCTTCATTCGAGTATGTTTTGATAAGATATTCGATTAAGGATACTGGCTTTTGAGTTGGATGAAGTTTACCTTCGCTTTCTGCTGTTCTAAAATATATAACGCTACGAGGGTATCTTTGGCCATCGCTTTTTACTTCTGTTGCAACTTGATCCCCATACACTTCAGTTTCTCTTAAGTGATAACCCTTGTTATATGGTTTCCTGTATCCCATTATAGGATTATATACATGATTATTATAAGAGAATATAGATATAACCTCGTGCGCTACAAGCGGCCTTATTTTTGCGTTTAGGTATCCACTCGCCTTACTTTTCTCCCATATTAAATCATATTTGAAATGATCTATATTACTCATCCTTAAATAAGAACTAAACGGTTCTGTCCCAAACAAGCATATTACTCCATTATCACTAATGATACGGTTATACTGTACCCATAACTTATCAAACGGAATAACTATATCCCACTTACAAGCCGTCGTTCCATAGGGTAAATCACAAATAATGCAGTCGATACTTTTGTCAGGTATATTAGGCATTTCGACAAGGCAGTCACCGTGAATTAAGCGTATGTCTTCTCCTAAAACCATGTTAAAATAATTTCCATTAATATACTATTTATCGTATCACTACCCGATAAATTCGCGGCTTCATGCGCTGTTTGTTTTGGCCATAAACCATCATACCGTACATCCGGCGGAACTTAGCCTTAATGCGGTATTTGAGCCGCCAAATTCGGCCCGAAAGGCGGACCCAAATACTATTTACCTCTATAACCATAAAGTCGCTCATATCGTATAATTTTAGATTTTGACAAACTGCTTTTTAACTTCGACCTTCTCGACCCACATGGATGACCATTTGTATCCACGATCTTTGAGTTCATTGATAAGTTCACGTGATGTCACACCGTCAAACTTGGGGTTACAACCTTTTCGGTCGTTGGCTCGGATACAATCACTTGAAGTTCCCCCCCCCCGATGTATTATTGGACATGCGGGCCTTGCGGTCGTGGTAATACTGCTTGGCCATTTCGTTTCGGCAGGTCTTGCAGTAAATATGATGCCCGTCTTTGCATCCCTTATGCTTGGAAAACTCCGTTATAGGAGCTTCCTTGCCGCATCGCTTGCATACTTTGGTTTTGATCTCTTCCATGTTTATTGCTTGTTAGGTGTTGGTAAATCCGTCAGAACGGCAGGTCGTCGTCGTTGATGGTGTACGGCTGGGTATTCTGATTGTTTGCACCCATGCCTGCACGTTGGTTGTCATAGCCTCCGTATTGGCTTGTCTGCGGATATTCCGGTGCTGCACGCTCGGAGTTGTAGTTGGCCATAGGCTTCAATCCCCCGAGGAACGGTTTGTCCTTGATAGCCGCTTGTCCCATACGCTCGATGAAACCCCGGCTGAAACCCTGCTTTATGGTATGTGTCTCTCCGTAACGTCCTACCGCCTTGCGTTCGTAAATGTTGAGCATAAGGTAAGCCCCGCTGTTTTTCATGTAGATGTCGTTCATGTCGATGGGTATTGCGACGTAGTTGCGACCGCGGATCATCGTCACCGTAGCCCCGTCGAGCTTCATGAGGTCAATGCTTCCTTGTAATTTCATTTTGTTCTTTTTTTATTATAAAAGTTTGGATATAATACTGCCTCCATAAGCGTCTTTGGTTATGCTTATGAACTCGTATACGGTATATTCATCGTTATCAACGTCTATACCGTGGTCTTTGCAAAAGGACATTCTTCCAGCCTTACAGCTTCCCGTAAGGATATGATGCCACGTGAATAGTTCTTTGGCCTTATACTTCTTGTTGAAGTCCGTGAAATGTTCTTTGAACTTGGATATACGCTCCTCCTCCGTGCTGTTGTCGTACAGTTTTTCCTGCAACGATTCAAAGGCTTCATGCAACGTTTCTCCGTGTGCAAACTTGTCGCTTTCTTTGACTATGAAACACGGGGTAAGAGTAAGGTCATTTTGCAGAATAAATCCTTTTGCGACATTACCTCTTACAGACGATATGATGGTTTGAACTCCGTCTATCTCGTATATTTTTTGGCCGTTCAATGACTTGATACCGTAGCCGGAGCCGTCGCCGGAGCCGTCGCCGGAGCCGTAGCCGGAG
>ULRR01001192.1_pt1 | contig 38640 bp, 48 predicted proteins | sample 1955651 | NCBI WGS metagenome assembly ULRR01 (sample SAMEA4835688, study PRJEB28245) | human gut metagenome | biome: gut microbiome; material: fecal sample | place: Denmark | collected 2008
AGCTGGGAGTGTATAAGACTGTAGTGTACCAGATGAACTTGTAACAACAGTCCCTATTTCAGCCCCATCGAGAACAAAATGCACAGTTTTGTTTATTGCACCATATGGTGTATATGTAAAGTTCACAGACTTGTTGGTTTCATATGCAATCTTGTCGCTAAATGAAGATTCAAGTCTGACATCAACCTTTTGCACAGTCCAAGATTTAACTGCAACACTACCAGCGGCGTCTACAACTGTTAAAACAAATTTTTGAGTGCCAATATTCACATGTTCAGTCATGTCAAAAGTATTAACACCCTGAACTAATGCTCCAGTGGATAGAACGGTATTTCCGAGTTTCCAAGTATAAGTACCATCAACTGACTCTCCATCGCTATCTGTTGAAGAATAGTTGAAGCTTATTTCTACTTTATCAGTTGTTGTGACAATAATGGGGGACTCGGTAATACGCTCAACCTTAAGAGTAGTGGTTGTAGTGCCTCCGCCACCTCCACCAGTAATTACAAACTGACTTTTAACTTCTTCTTTTTCATTTTTAACTTCATAAAGTGTAAATACGTTTTCTGCTTCGTCTCCAGTCGCAAGAGTAGCATTGCCATAAGTAGCGTAGTAAGTATAACCCTCTGTATCTAGACTATCCAAATCTTGTCTGATACCATCAACTGTGCGGCTTAGAGAAGTAATGTTTGTTGTATTTGAATCAATATCAGTCTTTAATGTTGAAATTTTATTATCTACTTGTGTTTTGTTATATGTGTCTCCACCAATTATGCAGAATGCACCGTCAATATAACGATAATGTACATATGAACCATCTGTGTTTTTCACATAGTAATCTGAATATTCGTTTCCGGTCTGTGGTAATTCATTTACAATATAGGCAACGGTTCCTGCAACCATCTTCCATTCGTTGTCAATCCATTTGTAATAAAAACATCCTGCATCAGAATGTAGAATATAGTCTGTTTCTTTCTCACCAGTTGTTGGAAGTTCGGTCACAACTACAGTAGAAGCACCCTTAAACTCATCCCACTTTTGTTCACCATTGTCAGTAATCCACCAGTATTTCGTATAACCAGTCTTGGATTCGTTAGGAACAAGATAGAATGTTCTGTCTTCACCAGACTCTGGTAGTGTGTTTACAACTTCAATAGAATAAGGTTCATATTCAGAAATAGCCTTATCCGTATATGCGTTGGCCTGAGTAACTGCATCCGTACCATCAGTTATACCAAGACCAGTAATGTCGTCCTTTGTAACCTCGCTTACATCACTAACATGACCGGTTCTATCAACTGTAATTTTATATAGACCAGATACTCTTGCGTTATAGATAGGGTGGATATATTTATTGGCTCCATCTTCAATACCAGAGAGTTTATTCTTTTCTGTAGTAGTATAGTCATTGGTCGATAATCCCTTGCCATTCACCTTATCAACCTTAGTGTTATTAACCTTATCTTGTGTGCTTTGTAGAACGAATGTATCATCTTTTGTTAAATTTTTTGGCAAACTAACAGTATGAGTACCATCAGTAAGCTCAGATGCTTTTACACCGGTTTGTAATGTCTTTTCTGTAACAAAAACATCATCTCCACTTAAAGTAGGCAATCTAACAATGTGAGTACCATCCGTTAGATTCTCTAAATTGTATGTTCTGCCTCTAACAGTAACTTTATTTATATAGGCCATTAGTTTTCATTCCTCCTTGTATAGTCTAAAAAAATAGGAGAGGCGTAATGCCCCTCCTATTAAATAAACTACTTAATGTGAAGAGGCAATGCCACTTAGATAATGGTACTAGCAGTACCACAGTCGAAAATAATATAAGCGCTCTGCTCTAGATCCTCAATCTTATGATTGTGGTCTAGCTTAGAATAAACGGTGTCATGGTTATGATCAGCGGTAGCAAACTCAGAAGCGTTATGAGTCAGAAGGTCCCCAGTAACCTCAGAAGCATCTAGCTTACCATTGATCTTTGTAGCAAGAGCGTCTACAAGGTCGGTTTCGGCAACCTTATCCTTACTAGCAAGAGCACCAGTAGGAACAGTAACGTCAACAGCTTTGTCGGCAGGAGTTAGTGCAACACCATTAACCTTAACAGTCTCAATGACGTTGGCCTGAGCACCAGAGGCGATGCCTTCTAGCTTGGTCTTCTCGTCAGTGGTATAATCATTGGTAGATAGACCTTTACCTTCTACCTTGTCAACCTTCTTGTCAATGTTGCCCTGAAGGGTAGCCTGTGCGGCATCAACGGCATCCTTAACAGTCTTTGCTACAGAACCAGCGTCAGTATCTTTGCCGTTTAGAGTGGCAATAGCAGTCTTGTTAGCCTGAACTTCGCCAGACAGAGTGCTATACTCGTCCTTATGGTCAGCGGCATAATCAATTAGCTCCTTAAAGGTGTTAACAGTCTGGTCATCGCTAACCTTAGTAGCAAACTCATTAATAGCGTCTGCCACCTTCTTATCAACAGAACCTTCAACTGCAGAAGTGCCATTTAGCTTAGTAATAGCATCAGCATTGGCCTTGATGCCGGCCTTAACCTCGGTATCATTATAAGTTGCAGCAGCCTGAGCATCAGAAATCATTTCAACAACAGTCTTGTTTTCAGGGACTGTGCCCACCTTACCAGATAGAGTGTTAACAGCATCCTGAGCATCAGTGCCAGCCTTCTTAGCTGCTGCAATAGCAGTGTCTTTGCCGTCAGCATAAACCTTAGCATTGTCTTCTGCGGTCTGAGCAGCACCCTTAGTATCATAAGCAGTAGAGTCAGTATAAGCAGCAGAACCTAGACCCTTAACGGCAACATCCTCACCGTTAAACTTAACAGTACCATTAGCAGTGCCAGTAACTAGAGTATATACCTTCTCAGGAATAGTAATAGTGCTTACAGGCGTAGTACCAAAAGCCTCATCACCCTTGGCTTTGGAATATAGATAGAACTTGTGGCCATCTTCAGCATCAGCCTCTAGCTTATACTGGGTATCAGTATCCTGAATCTTCTCACCAATATAAGCTTCTAGACCAGTAATTTCGGTAGCAGAATACGTTGGCTTGGTAGCAGCCTTAGCCCAACCATAAACATCAGCAGCCTTTGCACCAGTAAACTCTAGCTGGCTAAAGTTCTTAGTGCCGTCACCGACCTTAAATAGAGTAACAGGTTCGCCCTGTACAGCACCAGTTTCGGCAGGGATAACTACAACGGCAATTTCACCATTAAGCAGGACAGGATCTTTATCAATCCAATTCGCATAAGTATCAATTTTGTTCTTAATACGTGTATTAAAAGTCTTATTAGCCATATATGTCAATCTCCTTTAAATCATAAAATAATAATTAAGCATTACCGCCGTCCATAACAAGCTCAACGCCATCCTCGACGAAGACCTTGCTAATGCCAACAGCCTTAACACTGAGTACACCGTCGGTGGACTCAATGGTCGCTCCGTCGGCCTTAACAAGACCAAGAGCCTCAGCAGTTGCAGCAGGAATACTTACGGCCTTATCTGCACCAACAGTTAGAGCGGCTCCGCCAATCTTGATAGACTCGATAACGTTGGGCTGAGCGGCATCCCAAGAATTAACCTTATCCTCAGTAATACCGTCAAGAACAGTCTTGTTGGCGTGTTCATGAGTCTTAGCCTTTAATCCATCAACGTCAGATTGTAGCGTCTCTACATCAGAGGCAGAGGCCTTGCCATCAAGTACACCCTGAAGACCAGTGACATTAGCAATCTCATGAGTGTGAGAAGCTAGTGCATACTTTTCAGCACCGTCAACCTTTAGAGCAGAGTCAAGTGCGGTAGAAATCTGAGTTTCAACCTTTGTTTCTCCAACTAGTTCCTGTAGGGAAGTAATCTTGCCATTAGCAGTATCTAAGTCGGCGCTTAATGCATATTTATTGCTATCGCCATCTTTTAGAGCAGCATTAATTTGATCTGCGACAGAAGTATCGCCAACTTTTGTTTTTAAAGCTGAAATATCATCCTTATTGGCGTTAATCTGAGAATTCATTGTAGTCGCATCGGTCTTATGAGTCGTAATCCAATCTGCGATTTCTTTTAGAGTATCAAAACTCTCATCTGCACCGGCAACAATCTGTGCAATCTGATAAGCGACAGAACCAGATACAGTTTTGTCACCATTAAGTGTATCAATAGCTGCCTTGTTGTCAGAAACCTGCTTTACAAGACCACCCTTATCATCACCAACAACAGTCTTTAGTGACTCGATAGCAGTAGATAGACCTTCAACGGTAGTGGTATCTGGTTTAACCCAAGAAATCTTACCGTCTTCAGTCTTTACTAGCTGAGCGCCACCAACTGCATCGGCAAAACCAAGTAGATTCAAAACGCCATTTTCGTCCTTGGCAAAAACATTCTCATTGATAAGAATATTTCCTCCAACCTCTTTCAGAGTCTTATCAGGTTGAATTACATAAAGAGTAGCCTTACCACCCTCAACAACAGCAATAGTCTGACCAAAATAATAAGTAGTTTCAGAACTACCAGCCTCTTGTGCGGAAGTAGCGGCGGCGGTAGCAAGTTCTAAGCTTTCAAAATAGCTTTTAGCATCCAGAGGGAAAGCCGTCTGGCGGTTAAAAGCAACAGCAAAATCAAGTGTACCAAAAGTCATAGCCATAATCTTTCTCCTCCTTTATCAGATTTTCACCGTATAAGAATTAGCCTTTGCAACAGGTTCTGCAAAGTCAGTTACATATACCTTATATTCAATACCAGCATCAGCACCAGCGCCAGCCACAGTTACCGCAGACTTGGTGAAAGCGCTCTTAATCTCAGCATTTAGACCGTTTACGTCTTTTACAGAGCTAACATCCTGTAGAGTAGCAGGATATGCAAAAATTACACGAACTGCGCCAACAGGAATATTAACAGTAAAAGAATTGCCGTTTACAAGAGCCTTGTTGGACTTGGTTAATCCACGAATAATAGTACTCGTGACTTCAGCTTTTTCAGTTACAGTGCCATAAAAGGTATTACGATAGCCAGTAATTGCACCAGAAGTCTTAGTGGCAGAACCAGCGGCAATCTTAACTACAGGGTTAGAATCAGAACCTAAGTTATCCTTAGCAACTGCACCTTCACCATAATTAGCCTTTGCGGTAATTTTATAATTGGTATTATCAGCAACGACTACATCAGCAAAAGAACCAGTAGCAGTATCCGCAGTATTACCTACGGTATCAGTAATTTCCCAAGAAGTAGCAGTAATACCGGTAGCAGGGCCATAGGTATAAGAACCTGCGCTTAGAGTAGCAGAATAAGTGGGAGATACGGTAGTACCAACCTCGTAAGCCTTGGCCTGACCAAAGGTTAGAGTTACAGCAGGAGCGGTAGGAGCACCGGGCTGTAAACGCTTGGAGAAAATGTCAGTTAGAGCCTCAGCAATAGACTTACCCTTCGTAGCAAAAGTAGCGGTGCCATTCTGATTCTTGGTTAAGTTGCCAACCTGAGTATAGTTACCAGCCATTTTAATATCAGCATCAAGGTAAACATTGTTTGCATTATAATTACCATCCATAGCAGACCAAGCAGAGCCAGTATAAACATAAGCAGTATAAGACTTATGAATGTCATCAATGGCTTTACGAACAATAGCGGTATCACCCTGCTTTGGAGAAGTGATAGTGGCTAGGCCATCTGCATCTTCCTGCCCTTCGGTTAGGTCAACATAAGTACAAGCATCGCGGTTTGCATTAATAATAGACTTGATAACGGTTTCATCTGCACCAGCATAGGCTAATTCCTTCCATGCAGTAGCTCCGTCACCAATCTTAAACTTGTTAGTATCGTTTTCGACACCAAATTCACCCTTTGACAGAGTTGGATTCTTAGTAGTCCAATTCTCTGCGGTGTCGTTTCTCATAATAATTCTCGTATTTAGTGTTTTAGTCGCCATATGAATAAAACCCTCCTTTAAAAATTAGGCTCCGCCACCAGAAAGAATAATTTCATCGCCTTCTGATTGCATAATTTTATCAAAAGTTAACGCATTGACTTCAAGTGTTCCATCTTCAGCAATAGAAACTTTATTTGCAGCAGAAGAAGGCGTAATTAGGTCTGAAGCTGCAATAGTAACTACTCCAGTTTGACCATTTACGGACTCTACAGCAGAAGATCCACCGCTTCCACCAGTAGCACTAATAACGCCATCTACAATGGTAATATTATTACCGGCAGTGAGTTTGTCTTGCTTTGCATTAAGATCAGCTTTAGTAGCGTAGTTTGATAAACTTTGTTCAGTAAGATAATTTGCGTCATTCTCAAAAGCACTTACTTTGGTAGGCTTATTTTCGATATCATCCCAAGTAACAGTACCACCACTTGCTGCCGCTTCTTCAATCATTTGGATTATAGTTTTTCCTTCTGGAATATCACCAATTTGAGCTTTTAAATTCTCCAGCTCTTGAGAAGTTTCTCCGGCCTTATTTGCATATTTTAAATCCTTAAAAACATCAGTTCCATTACCAATTTTGAATAAACCAGTATCATTTTCTACGGCAAATTCACCAGGCAGTAGCACCACAGTGGAATTTTGCCAATTGGCGGCGGTATCATTTCTGAGTTGAATTCTAACATTATTCAATGTACTCATTGCTGTCACCTCCGTTTATTAGTGTAATTTCGCAAGTACAACTTATTACATTATTTTCATCAATACTTATTCCATCACCGGGAATTAATACATCCTGCTTTTTATCTATTAAAGCAATGATTTCTGCATAATCACTGGGAGTAGTGCCACCAGGTGTAGATCCAATGCAATAGCAGCCTTTATCACATTTAAATGCCAAAAAGTTTGAAACGATTCTACTATTGTTATCATATACACCAAATACACCAATTAAAAATTCTCCTTGGCCAGTCATAACATCGGCAGGAACATAACATTCCCCTTGCTCATTTAATGGAACAATAACTTTATTTTCATCTTTATGCTTTACATAATCACTCATGCTCTGAAATACTGCCATCTTTTGAATGCCAGCCCAATCGGTGGTTCTAAATTCAAATTTGCACATTAATGTGTCAATAATTCCACTTGTTCCAATAGCACTTCTCACTACAGATAATCTATTATGCTTAACACCAATTATAATAGTTGCAAAAGTTGAATCTTGATTTGCCAATTACACCACCTCCCTTATAAATTATTCAAGTTCATGATTATTCCATTTCTTATATAATTCCCGCAGGTCATCATTCTTCTCAAATACGAAGACTAGCGAGTCTGCCTTTGTATTAAAATAAAGAATATCAAGCAGATTTGCTCCATTACGAAGATACAAATATGACTGTTTCATATTAGCGATATATGCGACAGAATCTGTTTGATATTGTACGCCTGGAATTATATTGCTTTTTGCAATCGACATTGTTCTTTCTCCTTTTAATCTATGTAAAAAAATAAGGTGTTGAGTTCCACACGAAACTTCAACACCTTGTTATTTTATTTGCAACTACTTCGTGTGTGGCTTATTCAGCCTTATCTGAATACTTTACCTTTTTAAAAGAAAAGTTCTCAGTAGAATTCTCTTCTGTCATGATGGCATCTACATCACGTTTTACGCAGTCACTAAAGCTGGCACGATTAGATAGATCGCAATTAGATAGTGCCTTCTTTGCCTGCTCTTTGGTGATTAACTTAAAATTATAATTTGTACATATTTCAAAAATATTCTTGCAGTTCTCATTATGGAAGGAATTCATCCATAGTGGAAGATTGCGATAGTCATAGCATGAAGGGCAATACTCATACGTGGTATTGCAACATAGACATCTACGTGGATATCTCATTAGCTATCACTCCTTTATGTTAGATTGAGTTATAAGAGATAATATTTCATGATGTGTTTCAAATATGTCGATACTAGATTTGTTTAGAATGTATTCACGAAGTTGTTCTGGAGTATTATTATGAGTGCCATATAGATTGTGGAAAGAACCATCTTTGGTAGAGTCGTGGCAGTCTTCACATAGGGTTATGCCGTTATCTACACAGAACCTAAGATTTTCATAATCAGAAAATGGATAAACATGATGTGCGTTAAATCTCCCACCAACTTTACCACAGCACTGACATGTATAATTATCACGTTCATATACTAATGTACGCCAATTTTTATATTCTCTATAATGTCGGACGGCATCATTTTTATCGCACACTCCGCCGTTCCAAAAATAGTTATTTTCACCACGTTTATTTACGCTCATGTTATCTTTCACACATTCATAACATCTAAAATCACATTCCACTTCACTTGTAATTGTACGATAAAAATCTTTATGTTTATGATTTGGACATTTAAACCACGCACTCTTATTAGAACGAGGAGAAAAATCGTATGGAGATTGATCATTTTTATCAGACCATAGCTCTACGGCTTTTGGATATAAAGCTCCTAGGCTATCATATGGATGCGTCTTTTTACCGTTACAATAAGAACAACCACAACCGTTTATAAAATTTTGTGGATATTGCCGATAAATATGATAATCTTTTTTCTCACATTGTAACAATATTTCCACTTTTGCATTCCCAGAAATGTCCCATGGTGACACATTATTCTTATCGCTCCATTTTTTCCATAAATAATCTTCTCCAAATTTGTCAATAATAATTTGAGCAATACTTTTGCACTTACTACAAGAAGCTAATGCGTGCTTGCTATCCGTAAGACGACACAAATAAAATGATTCGCTATCATGTAAACCTCTTGCACATTTAAAATAATATTTTTTATTAGCTTTACACGAAACGTCTTTAGCAGTACATTTATTTATTTCAACATCAAATCTCTCTAATAAATCTTGTCGATCATTTTCGATACACCAATCATAAAATGTTTTTATAATTTTACGTCCCATAAAATATTACCTCCATAATAATATCTCCACTTTAAAATACCACAAGAAGGTAGGGCGTGGAGGCACCCTACCTTATCAAAAGAGCCAATTACCTCTCTTCCTATCTTGTGTTTATATTATATCATATTAATTTTGTATTGTCAAGTGCTTTTATAAATTATTCCTCACTGGGGATTACGATATTAAATAATTTCTTCTCCTTGTCACAATAAGCCTGTTGTGCTTTACCAGAAAATGGATGAGAACCATCGGTAGCAATGCTCCAATCGAAATCAGGGCTTAGCTTAAAGTTGGGGAAGATTAAATAAGCATGGATTAGAGAGGTTTGGTCACATACGTCACAGCCCAAAATCTCCATAATAAACTTACAACCAACAGGGAACTCGGTAGCAGAGTTGACAACCTCAACAGCACTATCGGTTTCGTAATCATACATTACAAATAGCTCATCATCAGCGTTTAGACCAGTAGGTAGCTTCATTGTCTTATCGGCAACGGAGAACTCAGTATCAGAAGCGTTAGTACCCTTCATAAACTTCTGACCAAAGGTGCTATCACCATTTAGCACATAAATCTCATTTGGAGCAACCTTTGGAGTGTGCTTTAGCTCATAAGTACCGGTGCCATAAGTAAAGCTCTCCATAGCGGGAGCGGTAATCTTAGAACCAGAGCTAGCAACTCTCTTAGCAGTACCTAGCTGAGTAGCCATTAGGTTCATATCAAAGATAGCGTTCTCGGCAGAAAACTCTGCACTCTTAGCACGATAGAAGGTAGCAATAGGAGTACCTAGTGCATCAACAGCATCAGTAGACTCAGAAGCACAGTTTAGAGAAACGTTCTGCATCTGGTTAATAGAGAATAGTACGCTATCATCCTTCTGAGATAGGGCAACGCCACGAATTACTCTATCAATTACAAAGTTATTAATATCAAAAGCCATGATAAAATTCCTCCTATAAAAATATTTTTAATGTAAAAAGAGACTAATTAATCTCTTTCATCCAATTCAATTCTTGCTTATTTATTTTCTTCATATCTATTGTTCCTGCATAACATCCAGCAAGAAGATGGTCTGCGTTGTGGATAATCTGTAGACGACTTACATCATCAAAAAATTCAACAAAGCCCTCATTTCTAACATATTCCTTCGTATATCCCATACGAACTTTTACAGAAGAAATAAGCGGCAATAAATATGATTTAAATGGTTTTTCTTTATTTAACCTAATCTTCATTCTGTCTTCATCAATGAGAATTTGTTTTGTTGTTTTATTTGCTGCGCGTTCAATTTTTGGCGTAATGTTATGAACCTTTCTTAAATAACTTACAATTCTCAAATAAATCAATTTATCAATCTTTACACCAGATTCTAAATCCGCCAAAACAATATCGCCATTTTCACGGTTTCTATATGGTTTCAATCTAGTAAAATCTAAATCACCAAACAACAATGCCGTTTTTTCTTTTGGCAATGTCGGTGCCAACATTATAAACAAATCAAAATCTTCAATCTCCATCCAGTCAAGACCAAGATCCCATAATTGGGACTTCATGTCTGACGGGATCGCAGTAATTGTATGTACCATACTAAAATATTGAGCTTCTCCAAACTTTACAATATCACCTATAGTTGGTTGCCTAATTTTGATATTATCATTGATAATATAGTCGTCCCCAAAATATAATTGAAGTTGATCTACATCAAACATATCAGAATTCATACTTATTCCTCGTTATAGCCTTATTTAAAGAATTAGTTCTAGTAAGCTCAAATTTTAAAGTACGAGTAGAGTATGCAGTATCAGTAACGCCCTCTCTATCATATACAAGTTTTGCTTGCATACCAAACATGTTCGACCAATTAAAAATGTCTCTGATAATGTACCCCAACAAATCATGTCGTTCTATTCCATATGGAGTTTTGATATCATCCGCATGACAAAACACAACAAATTGTATATATTGAATTTTCATAACACTATTATATTGATGGTCTTCCATGTCATCTACGCTAAAACAAATAAAATTTCTAGCAACATCCTGTACGTTTGGTACACGTATATATGCAAAGATGTTAATATTCAAATAATCATCAGGACTAGAAGGGTCTAGCTCATGATTATTTAACGCCTCAATAACATCTGGATCAGACGTGAGTTTTTGACGAATCAAACGTTTCATACTAGACACATCGTCATCAATATTTTGGATGTCTCTAATCATTAGCTAATCACCTCCATAACCTTTTCTATTGCATATTTTCCATCTTTATTAGCTGCTGATACAACTATTTTTTTACCAACCATACTATATAATTGCAAACAACGTAGCTTAAGTGCGTTCCAATCATCTTCTGCTGGAGCAACATTAATTTTGAATATCTCTTTACCATTAGAACTACATGTTATATCACATGCATCAACATCAGATGGCGTAGAAACATCATCTTTAAAACTCAAATCAGATATTACAATATTTCCCGGACAATCATCTGATGGCTCAATTTCCCAATCATCATTATGATAATGTAGGTTTATCGAACACAACAAAACATTATCATCCATAAATGACAACTTCCATATTGGTTTATCAGCCGTATATACAAGGTTAAATTCGTCCCAAAACTCTGCTACAAACACCTTGGAGCTACCTCCAACACGAAGGGTAGAGTCCTTACCGTTATATGTAATTCTTCCACATGGATATTCCACTTGTGGTATCTCAAGACCTGCATCAATATAATGAGGTTCTTCTAGCCTACAATATTTACAAACTTCATTTTTAGTAGTAGTGTGGTCCTCGCACTTGCACCATTCTGCAATACCAAATTTACCACAATCAACATGCAATGACGTTTGTTCCTGTGTAAATGTAACTTTCGTAACGCCTTTTGATTGAAGATCTTCAATCTTAGAAACTTTCCAACGTATCGGTATCTCTCTGCCGTCATCATTCATTAAAACAAACTGTCCATAATTAAGTGTCTGAGAAAAAGGCGCAGTAGGCATCCAAAATTTATTTTGATTCTCTACAGATTCAAATATATAATCTTGCCACAAACCAGAGTTATAACTATTCTGATTTCGTAAAACACCTAAGCACTTATACACTTTTTCATTTACATACCATTTTAATGTCCAGTTACATTTCAATACATAGTAAAGTGGAAACTGTGGTCTATTATCTTTTTCGACTATTAGCCACCTTTCATATTTTCCCTCATCATTAGGAATATCAACATATGAACCTATCGGAACTTTTACATGAGGACGAAATTGCAAATAATAATCCTCATTATCACCGGTAATTGACCGATGTGTATGAATCATAAATTTTGCATCCATCTTCTGTAATTCGATTTTATTTAAAGCATGTGTCAAAAAAACTTCCCTATAAGAAGGATCACGTTTAAATGTTGCATCTATAACCATATCTGCATTTTGCAAATATGCGTTACCCTGAGTTTTACCAAGTCTTTCCATACGAGCCTTAAAAGAATCAAGCATCAGACTCACCATCCTTCAAAGCATTAACTAAATTAGCTGCATCGAGTATTGCCTTACGAAACTGCGATGGCTCCACGCGTGCAGTTTCTAAACAGCTAATAATAGTTAAAACTTCTGGCTGATAGTTAAACAATTTGTTTAATCCACAAATCTGATTGATTAAACTTTGAATATGCGCATCGACAAAAGGACTATTTTCTTCTCTTTCATATAATGTAGAAATAATTGCACCATACAAATAGCGCTTTTGAGCAGATATTTGAGAAGATGGAATTTCTCCATAAACATTATTCATTGGAGCACCTCCTCAAGACCAGTAAGAACCAGAGCTATAAGTATAATCACGACTTAACTTTTGAGCCTCAATCTTTAATTTTTCGTCTAAAGACATAAGACCAGCAAGCATTTCTTTCTGTGAATAAAACTTTGATTCTTTATCTGAGAATACCTGCTTTGTTAAAAGTGCTGAATTTATTTGAGGCTGAAGCCATTGTCTTGCAATCAATACGGCAAGAATTTCCTTTTCTTTATCTAATAAGTCTACATTAAATTGTTTTTCATTCTCATCCCGATCAGAAAGGTCATTCTTGCATTTTCTAAATTGTGCAATCGAACTCAAAAGATAACCATGAAATGTATCTTCCAACTCTTCTTCTGGAAGTAGTGGAAGCTCAACATCAGTTAACTTTCTACTTGCTAAATCATAAATCTCTTCGTAGGTGGTGCTCATTTAAGTACCTCCTATCAGTCAATCATTAACTTTAGTTCTGTACCAAGAATTTCATCAAGTGCATTAATCTTAGAAATACTATCTAAAGAACCATCACGAATTTTTGCTCCAGCAATATTCTTGATTGGCTCCTTAAAACCAACAGGAATCTCACGAAGTCTCTTCTTAAATTGATTAATTGGCAAACTAAATAGCTTGTCAACATCAAGAGCCATAGTCTTATCATATAAAGTTTTTAATTCTGGCCACTGCTCTAGTAGTTCTTCGTCTTCTATCACAAAATATGGATTCATCAAATAACTAGACCTAGTAGATCTCAAAGCCTGAAGGTCTTGAAATTCTACTTCGGTAGTGTCACCATAATTTGACCAGATATATAAAAGCTTAGATTTCTTTCCTGGCAACAATAGCTCTCCATAAGTAACAGACTTGCACAAAATTAAATCATCTTGCGCAAACTTACGTGGGGTTTTCTTCTGTGGTTTCTCAATAGTTTCCTCGATAGATTCACTCTTCTTGGATCTTGTAGTATTTGCCATATTAAATTTCTCCTTTTATCCTTTATAATTAATTTTGTATTGTACGATTAGGCGTTTAGGATCTTCCAATAACCAAACTTCTGGTTGGTGATTACACCAATACCCATCTTGGTCTGAACCTCGTAATCATACGTCATCCGTTATGTTTAACAATTTTTACTTTCAACTTTTATCCACGATAATGGCTCACCGGTAATAGGATGCTTACCAGTATGTTTTAACTTTCCATTTGCACAACTTGCAATATGATGTCTATTAATCCCATATTTATCTTCTGCCTCTTTTGCGCCCCAAAATGTTTCATTTAATTCGGGGCAATATAGAGGGACTGTAGCTCTAGGATTATTTTTACCACTTACGTCTGAATGATTGTCTGACATTTTCTTTCTTGTTTCTTCGAATATAATTCTTTCATGATTAGCCTTCCCAATTTTAGCCCTATGTTCTTCTGTAAACTCTCTTCCTTTAAGAGACTCGCTAATTTTTGTTCTCGTTTGCTTCGACATTGTTTTAATACTCCGAGAACCTCCTGGCTCAATATTATACCCAAAAGTTTCATTGTCAGATTTATAAAGTGATATATAATATCTCTCTCGTTCATCCAAATGAGCAACATCACATTCTTCTATGATGTTAAATGTAAAATTTTCAAGCCCATATTTATTTACTGCAAATTGTAAATGTCTATTTTTGTGTTTATTATGTTTAAGTTTTGTTTTATGCCCATACAATCTATCTTTTAAATTTACAGATTGCCCAACATATTTTTTCCCATTTACCATATTTTCGATACAATAAATTCCTATTTTCTTTTGCATATTATCGCCTCCTTCGCAATAATATTAAAATTGAAAGTAAATATAGGGCGCTACCCCTTGTTGATCTTTCGATCCTCTATCTTTCAATAGAGCGCAGACTATATCTTCACCCTTGCGGGTGTGTACCACTTCCACATATCAATCGCTTATATGTGTACTTCCTCTCGGAATAGTCGTTGAACCTTTTTCCATATCAATTTTACACTGTTATATTAATATGAAAACTTGGCTGCTGATTATCCATTATAATAGTGTTTAGGATTTAACCATGCACCATCTTAATACTTTTTTCTGCTTTCGCTGCATTCACGTTTAGTGTTTAAACTTCCGTTGTAGCGTACTAAGCTTTAGGAGTTTCCAGCAATTCGATACATTATTTTTCATACTCATTTCTGAATACGTGGACTATTTTGTTAATCCATATGAGTACCGGCATCCTGAACCTGATAAGTCTGAGTGTCGCCCTCATATACTAGCTTAATCATTGGCTCAATACCAACAGGCATAATGAATAGAACATCATTAGCAATTAGATACTGAGTAGTGTCGTTTAGCTTGAAGCCCTGCTTTAGCTCAACTAGTCTGATACCCTCCCAGTAACCAAAACGACCAGTAGTATACTTCTCGTTCTTCATGTCACCAGAAGCCCAAGAAACATTAGTTAGGTCATAAACCTTGGATAGAGCAGCATAAGTACCCATGATAACTACCTCGCTACCAGTAGCCATGCTAACATCCATAACTAGAGTACGTAGAGTTTCCTTGGTGGTATCATTAATGGCGGAAGCCTTGTACCACTGAGAACCTAGGGTCGTACCAATACCAATTAGAGTCTCATATAGAGCCTGATTGACATAACGGTCAAAAGCCTCGGTAATCTTACCAACTAGAGTAGAGAAGTCCTCAAGACCAGTAAGTAGTCTCTCGAACTCGGCGTAAACCTTACATTTTATGTTTAACATTAAATATCATTTTTCTAATTTTTGCCATGTTAATGGCTCACCGGTAATAGGATGCTTACCGGCATGTTTTAATTTCCCACTTATACATGAAGCAATACTACCTCTATTAATTCCATACTTATCAAATACCTCTTTTGCTCCCCAAAAAGATTCATTTAATTCTGGAGAATAAATAGGAGTTGCTCTAGGATTATTTTTTCCAGAAGTACACTCTTTATATTTTGATAATGTTTCTTCACTTAAATTATCACGAGAATGTGCTTTACTTAATTTTTCATGCATAAATGTCGTCCAGTCAAAATTCTTATAGTAATCTCTTTGATTGTTATCCATAGAATTATATGTATCCAAATACATGAAATTATAATATTTGCGACACCAATCTATCATCGTTATATCTGCGACATTATTATTCCTCGCTGCATCTTTTACAGATTCATAGACCGTACCAGACAATAAACTTATAACTATTTTATTAGTGGTAGATGCATTTTCTCCACCTCTCGTCAAATTATAACCATTTTCATGAGATAGTGTATGATATTCTGCAATATAGTAACGCTCTCTATCGCAAACAACAAAAGGGTCGCATAATTCCACTATATTGAATTCAAAGTTGTCTTCGCCATACTTGTTCCATGCATTTTGCAAATAAACATTCGCATGTGTGCCTCTACGAAGTTCGCTTTTGTGCTCTCCCCATCTTCTATAAATATCTCGTGACAAACCAATATATTTTCTATTGTCAATAATATTTTCTATACAATAAATTCCACATAGATACTTTTCCATTAATCCATACCCTTATACAATTATTTTAGAAAAATGATATTGGGGCGCTACTCCCATGTTGACTTAACGTCCTTTAGCTTTCACTAAAGATCAGACTATATCTTTACCCAAATCTATGGGTATGCACCACTTCGAACGCCAATCGCTTGCGTCCTACTCCCATTACGGGATAGTCGTTGAACCTTCATCTTAACATTAATTTTGTATTATATATTATACCATAAATTTTTTATTTGTCAAGATGCTTGGCTGCTGATTGTCCATTATTAAAACATTTAGGATTTAACCATGTGTCACCTGTATTTGTTCTTTCTACTTTCGTAGCATTCACGCTCGACTTTACAGTCCACGTTGTAGCCAATACAGTTTTAGGATTTTCCAGCAATTCAATGCATTATTTTATTCAAACAGCTTTCACTGTAGGGGAACTAAAGTTTAATCCCATACCAACTGGTCTCGACGGAGAAGGTCTTACCAGCACCTAGTCTCTGACGTAGCAAATCATGGTGATTACCAGAGACCTTCATTACAGATAGAACACTATCATCAGGAACATAGAACTCATTCTTGTCATGCATAGCTAGGTTACGAACCTCAACAAACTCCTTGAAGAAAGGATTCTCCTGCCAACCACTAATTAGAGCGTCATCAATAACAACCTCAATTAGATCAAAAATTAGATTCTGATTTCTACGAATACCTCTACGAATTTCAGCCTTAGTGGACTTCTCGTCACAACCAATAATATTACGGAATATTTCTACAATCTTATCATTAGCCTCTCTAGCAGAAATGCCATCTAGCATATCATGAGAGTAGTCTAGCATTAGCTTGTTAAAAGAGTCATAATTGCTCTCATCATTTTCAAATACATTCTTTACATTCATATCAAACTGCATAAACTTATTCATAATTATTTTCCTCCTTTCTTAATCCTTCAATTATACGCCAGTCTTAACGACTAGGATTCTGTAAGAAACAGAATTGGTATAATTTACCTTCTCTATAATCTGACCAACAAAACCCGTCTGACCAGGAGTTGCAGCTTCCTGATATAGACCATTGCTTACGCTTACATAGTTCTTAAGAACAGGAGCTTCGGCTAGAGCAGTGATAGCTTCAGAAGAAACGGTAAAAATGTCGCCCTCGCAAAGTTCATAAGCTCTAGCAATCTCGCCAGTAGCATTATAGAAATTGCACTCATCCTGATAACTTCTACGGTCGCTATTGTAACCATAAGGAGGGGTTAGGACGAGTAGGGGCTGCTCACCAGCAGCATAAGCCTTGGCGTTAAAAATTTGATCCTCAACCCAATCACCACGAGAAACAATTGAGCCATTATCAGTATTGGCAATCATCTTTAGAGAATAAATGTGACCAGTGGTAGTGGCCTTAAGTAGAGAACTTTCGCAAACAACATGCTTGTCTACAGTAATCTGATCATATACGTTCATACTATTTCATTTCCTTTCTAATTTTAATTTTTTTATAACAAAAAAGCGACTACTAATAGCCGTTTTAAAGTTTTATGTTTAGCTGTTCTTAAATAAGTTTCCATAGGCAGAAACTTTCTTGTCTTCTTTCTTATTAAAGTTAAAACTAATACTATGGGATTTCTTATCCTTTGCAGCAAACTTAATCTTCTTCTCGTTTGCGGCAAATAGTAGGTCACACTTATCCTGAATTTCCTTAACAGAATACTTTTCTGCATCATTCACAAGTGTCTTAAATTCATCGGACTCACGAATACCATCATAAATTTCATTTGCAAAGATTTCATCTTTCTTTGCTATGATTTCTGCAGTATCATAATTATCCTTAAAAGTCTTTAGCTCATTATACTTTGCCTCAAGTTCAGCATAGTTATCACGTAGCTTATCTACAGCAATCTTTTCAGATTCAGTCAAAAGCATCTGGAATAACTCGGTACGCTCACCGTCGAGAGACACATTGTCACCATCAATAGAGTATCCCTGCTTATAGAACTTGCCGCTACACCAACCTTGCATTACGAAATAATCATCATAAACGGAATAAATACCATACCACTCATTATCGTTTTCTTCGTATTCACCAAGAAGGTTATAAAGAGCATATTTAATATCCTCATGAGAGATCTCAATCTTAAATGTTTTTACGAAGTTATCAAACTTCTTCTTAGGTTCATCGTCATCAGAAGAATCATCTCCGTCTTCTGAATCCTCGTCTTCAGTTGGCTCTGGTTCTGTATCTGTAGAGCCTGTACCTTCGCCATCACTAGCGCCAGGATCAGTTTCGCTGCCATCACCAGTATCAGAATCCACATCGCCCTCATCATCTGCATATTTCTTATTCTTAAATTCCTCAAAAGCTACATCAAGTTCTTCATTTGACATATTTGCATAATCAAAATCAAGCTCAGACTCACTAAACCCATACTTTTCTAATAGTTCTTCGAAATGAGACATTTCGCTTCTCACTCCTTTCTCTGTGTTATTGTTTATTTGAAACGTTGAAAGAGTATTATTTAATCTTTCGAGCGTATCAAGCAATTTTTGGTAATTTTCTTCTGATTTAAAAACGGCATTCTCATTCTTACTGAAAGAATCAATGGTAATATTACTACCAGCCATTCCTTCTTGAATTTCTGTACCATCTGGTTCAGAACCAAGAATTGTGACTCCAGTAAAATAAAACTTATCAATGCTTAAACAATTTTCTTTTGCCTGAAAGCTCATCTCTTCAACCGCGATCTCAACAGAACATTTGCACCTTTGCTTTCTCTGTAGAATTTCAGCGGCTTTAGAATAATCTTCGAACACATTACCCTTAACCATCAAATATGTTTTATCTTCTTTTTCATCATATTCTAAATACGGATCTCCCAATTGACTAATTACACCTACAGGCTGTTCAATATAATTTACCTCCACGCCATCCTCTGTTTCAACAAGTTCCATGTCATGCGAATGGAAGTCGTATTCCCCAGAATCAAGTTTAATAATAGAACCTAAAATTGGACGACCTTTAAATGTGTCTTTATACTTATTCATATTCTCTTCAGAAATAGCAGAACCATTTCTATTACGCCCAATATGACAAGCTGCAAGCTTTACCGGCAATAGTCCTTTATTGTCATTGTCTTCTTCAACCTCAAACGTTTCAAAAGATTGGATAACTAATGGGGCACCATATTCTTCAGAACTAAAATGACTAAATTTATTGTTTTTACAAAACAGAAGTAAATCATCCATAGTATAAAACTTCTTAGCCATTCATCCTACCCTCCTTTCTATTAAGATGCATATCTACAACTCTCAAAAGAGGTTATAGGCTTAAAATATTAGTAAACACAACTTTTTTATTGCATTCCTCAAAATTAAAAGACGTGGGTGTTTCATTAAGAAATACCCACGTTCCATTATCATTATTCACTTGTTTAAATGTGGCGGCAAGTCGCTTCGCCACTTCTGGGTCTTTAGTTATTATAAACTTCTTATTCATGACGCCGCCTCCTTATAATTAATTTTGTATTGTGATAGAAATTTTTCTAGAGTCGAAACAATATCTTGGTCATAACGAATACGTAAGAGAGAGATATTATTATCAGCACAATATTGTGTCTTAATTTTATCACGTTCTTGTGTTTTCTTAAAGCCTTCTTCACCACCAAACCATTTTACCGGTTTATAATGTTGCTCTCCATCATATTCAATGCAAATATTATAATCCGTAAGATAAAAATCAAATGGTAAAACATATTTATATTTACAATCGTCAAATGTATATTGAGGATTATAATTAATATTATGCTCCTTTAAATATATAGAAATGATTTTTTCTCCATGAGACATATAACATTGTGGACATCCACTTCCAGACAAAATATTAAATGGAACAACAGACCACTCATGCCCACAAATAAGACACTTATGTCGAATTTTAATACTTCCAATCGTATATTCGTCTAATGGAGTAATATATGGATTTATGTCTAACAATCTTTGCATATACTCCTCGTGCGATAACGAATTTTTTTCACTTATTTTTTCTAATTTACATATCTCACAACCTTGACCGTGTAAAATTGCATCTGGCGTCACATCCCAAATAACATTATGCAATTTGCATCTATGCGAGGTTTTAACACGGGCACCAAAATATTCTCCGACAATTTCTACATTTGGATTTTTAATAGCTAAATCTTGTTTGTATTCATCTAATTGTTTAATTTGTACATTTGACTTATGTTCACCCTCACATAATTTACATCCTCTACCTCGTAAAACATGATCTGGGTCAATGTCAAAATACACATCATGCTTTAAGCACTTATGCTTAATTTTTATTTTTGCCGTAACATATTTTTCAACAACTTCAATATTAGGATTTTTTATCAAAAGTTCACTTACATATTCATCATGTGTTTTCTTTCTCACAATATTTTGTCTCCCTTATAAGCATAAAAATAAAAGTGATAAGAATATAATAAGGGCATATTCAACGGTAGCTACCCGCTGTCCCACTTTTATAACTATATTATAACACATTAATTTCGTATTGTCAAGTAATTATTTTTTATCTCTCGTACTTTGACCTTCGTCGGATAAATCACCATCGTCTTTTTTAGGCGCCCCATCAGAACCGTCTCCATTTTCTAGGTTCCCAGATTGAACATTTGATGATACTAGGGGAGCAGTCCACTTAGTCTTGGCAAGCCCCAACTTATCTTCAAGATATTCAAGAGATCGAGCTTGAGCAGGATTGATATCAAGCAATGAAATAAGTTGATTTTTAATTGGTACACCGTATCCACCCAATTTCAACAATTGTTCAATTTTATCTTCCTTAAAATATTTACTGACGTCAGAAAACTCAACGATTACATCTTCAACTCCAAGATTATTCTTAATATAAAAATTAACCCAAGTATTAAATTGTATTACCGGAGACATTGCCGTCATTGATTCTGCCATCATTGCGTACTTAAAGCTTGTACTATTTGTAATTCTATTAGAATTTAAAACAATATCGCCATTCGACTCTAAAAGGTTTGTCAGTGCCTTATTAACAACATTAGTATCATTAGCTGCGTCAGTTTCAAATGTAATGTCATTAAGCTCCATTGGGGACATTCCGAGTGCTACACCCTCTGGTAATACACCTTGTAACTTTTGATAAAATTGGTTTGCTAACTCTAGATCTATTGCAAAATCATCAACTTCTTGAGAACCAGAAATAGTTGGGATTTTTGCCCAAACAAGTTTATATGCAGATAGTTCATCTTTAATAGCTTGAATTTGGGACAAATCAACAAGATCAATTAAAGAATTAAATAACCCACTTAAAGGAGGAATAGGATAATCCAAATTTTCCTCATTAATCTTTATACAAAAAGTACTCTCTGGTGGTAATTCTTGCCAACGAAGTTTACTATCAGATTTATATGAATTATACATTTTGTTAAAAATAGGGTCGTATACATCAAGATAAAAACTATTTGAGCCATCAAAAAATGAAAAGTTGAATGCGAAATTTATTTTTCCACTATAATAATCAACACTTGAAATTTTACAATAATCTGGATTTAATATATGTATGAAGAAATTATCCTCTTCTGGATTACCATAGCAAAACCCATATACAACATCATCTAACCAAGCTTTTATCAAACATTTACGAATCTGTGTATCTAAATGCATACCCTGAACATAGTTACTTGTCTTAATATAATTCTGATAAGAAGAGTCTTCAACCTCTCCATTATCATTTAATCTAGGGTAAACAATATAACTTTTTGCATCAAACTGATTTGCTTTATTTAAAACCAATCGTCTATATACATAGCTAACAGTAAATAAGAATTCGGACAGATTCCTCAAATTCTTTTGGTTTGCTTCCGTAGATGGATTCTGCAAATATGTACGAAGATTATCCTTAGAATATACTGTATAAGATTGAGTTCTGCTGCTTTCTAGGTCGATTAACTGTAGAACATCCTTAGCTGCAGCAAACCTAGCCCTAGCTCTTTCTTCTTTCTGGAGAGCCGCTATGCGTTCTTCGTCTGTTAATTTCTTCTTTTTCTGTTCAAAACTATCCAAAGGCATCGGCCTCCTTTCTTATCCAAAAATTTTTTCAATCTGTTTGCGTGGTGTAACTGGCAACATATCTATAAGTTTATAATCAAACTTTCTTTTCTTGTTACGAATACGTTCTGCACGTTTTTCTGATAAAAACCACGCACATAGAGCCATACAATATGAACGGTCGTCATGCAGTTTGTTTGCTTTTTCAGGTATTAGTTCAAAAGAATCCTTACCTGATTCTCTCTTTTTACGCATCATGTTTACCATTTCTTCTTTCATGGCATCTATGTTTTTAAGCGCTATTTCTTGATATGGATCAAGATGCACCATCTTTGTTTTAATGCATGAAGACTTTTTCATCTCTTCTTCAAGCTTCATATTAAATTCTGCTTCTGGAACTTTTTGTTTTTGCAATTCGTCAGATATTCTTTTCTTTTCTGAATTATATAATTTATCATCAACTTCAAATAACGTTAAATAACCCTTATTATCATAATCAGATGTAAGACTAATACAATCCAGATTCATCATTTCAATAAGAGCCTCATAAATAATTGACTTATATTGAGTAGGAGAGACCAATTTAAGTTTGTCAATAGCATTAGGATACTTGCTTACATAATCTGCACTATATTCCTTATCTATCAAACCTCTATGCTTGTTTCCCTTATTATCCACCCAATCTTCCATCAAATAGTCCGCGATATTTACACCACCACCACCAGAACCGGCATCTATTAAAATTGCCTCTATATTTTCATAATCAGGAGCATTACCGTTATAATCCAATATAAGTTCTTTTAAATATTTAATCTGATCTGGTGTTTGCATTGGACTCTTACGTTTTTTACCGACATCAAGTAGATTAACGCAATTTACGATACGACCTTTATAATCACCGTGCTCGTCAATATAAAGTTCCATTACAAGAATGACACTGTTATCCCTTGAACGAGCTGGGTCGTATGCAAATACAAATTTCTTTTTATCTGTGTCATTAAACAACAATGGCACACGTGTTTCACTATTACGCGCAATTGTGCCACGCTTAATGATTGCATTCAATCCAGCATCTGTTGTAAACTCACAATAATACTCACGACGTGCCTTTTCTGGATTTGTAGCCATTTCTGTCTCAACAGTACTCTTCATCAATAGCGGGGCAATAACCTTGCCATGCATAGTTGGTCTAAAAGCTACCTCACAATCTATATGTGCGACAAAATAATCCTGATCACCAATCAACTGTCTCTTTGAAAATTCCCTATATAAACGATAAAACTCTGTATCCGTACTAGATGCAGAGCTGATATAAAACTTTTGGTTTGGTATATTTGTTGGGAATGTACGAAGTCTAATTGGGTCGATAAGATTACCATCTCTGTCCTTACCGGTTTTAAAGCTTTTATTTACGATTGCAAATGCGCCGTAAACCTTCATCATTTCAGCAGATAGGAAGCCGGACTCATCAAATATTACAGTACCACGCATACCACGCTTGGCATCTATGTTACTATTTAACGTTTGAGTCATAGAGCCATTGTATAAAGAATATGTAAATCCATTACTTGAATGACTAAATCCATCTCCTGCAGCATTCTTAATTTCAACTTCGTGTTTAAATATATATCCAGTTGAGCCAACCATCTCGTCAATGTTATCATTAGCAAGACGTTCAAGAGTAGTAAATGTCTGCTCTGCCTGCCCACCAGAACCAGATGCTATATAGCTCCAAAAGTTATTAAATAGCATTCCTTTACTCATAATAATTAAGTCTATGATAGTAGATTTACCGAGACCACGAGTAGCAACAACAAGAACATTAGGGCAGTTCCAAGACCTTTGAACAATCCATGCCTGAGCGTCAATCAGCTCTATGCCGAAAAAATCACTTATAAATCTAACTGGATTACATTGATAGTATTTCTGCAATTCTGCAATCTTTATAAGCGCTTCTATTTTACGAGTTGACATTGCGTATATGCCTGGTTTAACATAAACAGTATTCCCACCATTTATCAAATCAGACAAATACTCGTCATTCATCTCCTCGACTATCTTGATTTTCATCTGACTGTTCATCGTCTTGCACCTCCTCATCAGTTTCAATATCACTGAATGCGGAGAATAAATCATTCAAATCAGCGAGATCATCTGGCGGCAATAAATCATTCTCAGACAAAACATCTTTTAAATCAAGATTTTCTCTAAGCAAAATTCTGACTATCTCTTTATAACTATCTCTTTCGTTAGTAAGTTCAGTTACAAGCTTTCTTTGCTCCGCTACAATATCAGAATACTCGGATTCATCTAATGCCAACTGCTTCAATATGGAAGCATTACTTAAATCCATAACTTGGCGCATACCTTTGCATGTAGCAATATCAAAGCCATTGACCTCTCCTTCTCGAAGATTCAGCTCTTTTATCTTCTTAATCTTACCAGTCCAAGTATTTTCTCCTTTAGAAGCATTTTTATTATGCTTTAAACTCAAACAGCTTTGTTCGGCCAATTGAGAAATTGTAGAACTAACTTTTTGCTTTGCATCAAGATATGCTTTTATTTCTCCTGATTTATTAGAAACATTTGGAGACGCCATGGCTTTTGCAATCATATCATCTAACTTTGCCTGTTGTGAAAACCCACGAACAATAGTAATGGCAGAAGATGTCCTCATCATGTCATCATTATCTCCACCAAGATCCAAATATCCAATTAATTGAGAGTAGAGGAGTGGTTTGTCTTCTTCTTGCTCTTTTTCAAATGGATCGTATCCAAGTAATCTAATTACATCTGCGCGGTTCTTTTCGTATTCTTCATTTATTTCTTGACTTTTCGCTATTTCTTCAGCGGGAGCAGTACCAACTTCCTGTTGGGCTTGCTTTAATGCAGTTTCTTTATAACTAGTAAATAAATCTCCATCTCTCCAACGAAGCGTTTTATACTGTGGCAATCCAATGTTTTTTATATAAGATGCCCATATATTTGTACGCTTTTTAGGATTATTATCATTGATATATTCAAAGTAACTAGAATCCCAGAGTTTATCAAAATATGGCTTATCTAAACGTTCAAGCGCCTCTTGAACTGATGCTTTTGTACAATCTCCAAATTCACCAGTTCTTCCGTCCCAATTTCTTGCTATCTTTTCTGCGCAATCCTTGCACATAGTTGTTTTGCCGGTCATAACTAGTGGGTCAGAAGACATATAAAATTCAGAAGCTTTTTTCTCTTTATTACAATATGGGCAAAGATACTTAGGCTCCATTTCTTTCTTTGTAGTTTTCCTACTTGGACTTTTTGCGGCCATAACCACTCTCCCTCCCTTCTTTTAGAATTTTATAAAATGTGATTACTTCTCCTCAGTATTATCCTTTGCCTTTAGCTCTTCGTTTAGCTCGGCAAAAGCCTTTTCAAATGCCTCATCACGCTCAAATACAACAATCGTCTTATCATGATTGTCTCTATCGGGCTTTACATCAATTACCTTTGCGCCCTTCTTTAGTAGGGATCTAGCCACTCCCATGTTAAAAATAAGCTTTGCTTCCTTCTTTTCCATAATTTAATTCTCCTTAATTTTGTATTGTTTATAGTTTGATATTATATGTACACTGTCTACCATCCTCTGGCGTAAAAATTACCAAAGTCTGACCTGGTGCGGAATACAATCTTTTATTATTTGAATATTCATCTGCACCACACAAAGAACGAACTAAAATAGATTCAATTCCAAGCTGCTCAAATTCTTCAATATGATGCTTATCCGCAAGAAATGCGTAGTCAATAGTCTTTCCATAAAGCTTTGAGAAAATAGTATTCGCAACAATACCAAAGTTCTTAACTTTATCAAGGTCCCCATGACATCCAACAATGTTGTATCCACACACACTAAATGCAATAAACTCATAATAATCGCTATCAATTATTTTAACGCGGTTATTATTTTGTAGTCTTTGTTTTATCCACCATGGAATAATACGCTCCATGTTGTCAGAATGAATACTATCATCTTTATTTTGAATTGTTCTTGCATGATTTCCGTATGTTGAATATACATCAATATGATTCACTTTTGATGATAACTCATCAATAAATTGTGCTATAATTTCAGACACATGTATAAGTTGTTCACATGTATCTTCTTCGGACATAACCCTACAGCTAGAATGAATTGCGCCATGAATTTCATCTCCGAGAAGCATAATGTGTAGCTTCTCAACATGATTGTGTCTTAAATATTGAGATACCTTTTCATAGAGCTTTTCAACTCTCTGTTTGCATATATCCGTATTGTATTTGTTCCAAATATTATCTGAAACTTCTCCGTAGTGCCAATCTGCAAGAATCAAGACTGCCTCTTTACCAGCTTCAACTACTGGAACATCCGAAAAATTATTCAACTGTCTTGTTGGTAAAGATTTCGCAACCTTAATCAGCTCCTCAGTTAAATGATCAGAACGTGCATCCATAGTAAGGATTTTATTATATTCACGTCTTTGGTCTTGGAATTGCTTTTTCGCCTTAAAAAGTTCTTCCTTCTCTTCACGGATTTTCTTTAAATACTCATCATCTGTAAAAAATGTACCCTCATTGGCTTCCATCATTTTATTGAATGATTGAAACTCTTTACGATATTTGCTCTCTCCGTAACTATACCCTAAAGAATCATTTAAAATATTCGCAATATCTTGCCAAGTCCAGCTATTTTGCTCCTTCATTGAGCATATACGCAGTATATATTGCTGTTCGTTCTCTTCGCTTAACTTTTTATATTCCATATCATACCTCACTCGTTAATTTTTTGCCTAAATGTATATGTAAACTTTGCGAATGGTATTACCTTCTCAGGAGTTGTTATCTTATCTTGATTTCTAGGATCTCTTACTTCACGCTCTGGGAATCTACGAGCACCAATTGTAAGACCCTTTGCCAACTGAATTTCTGCATCTTCATCAAAGGTTGCTTCACCCATATTTTCAATAATTATATCCTCAAGAGCATCAACGACTGCCTCCATTGAATACTTATAAAAATCACATCTCTTGGCTAATTCATTGGCGATATCCTTCTTTTTAAGCACTCTCTTCATTGTTACCAACTCCTTACTCATCAGAGCCATAATCCTCATCATAGTTAATTGATAGAGATACGGGTCTATCTGCAAAATCTACAAATAGTCTTGCCAACTCAATTAGCTCTCCAGTATCGGCGTTCTCGATTGATACAATATTATCTTCAATACTAAGAATGCCCTTTGCATTTAACTTATAACTCTTATTAATGCTTGCCTTTGCCATATTTTGTTCCTCCTATTATTCTTCTAGTTCATTTATTCCAACATCTTTCCACACATATCCTCCAGCGGTTTTACGTTCTCCTCTAACACACTTTCCGATACACTGATGCTGAATACCAGTTATCTCTTCTGCTTCAGTTCTACTTCTAAATACTGCAAGCAGTTCTCCATCCTCATTATATTGAGCAACAGGTTTACTATTACTTAAACCTATCTTATGATTCCATTCCTCTGTGTGGGGAATGACGACACCGATTTTAGACATGCTTATTTTCTTTTTAGTTTCATCAGTGTGATTTTTCCCATACATTGGATTATTCTCTCCACGTGTAGCTTCAGAAATTTTACGTTTAGCCTCAGCAGTATGATGTTTTCCATACATTGGGTGATTTTCACCAGAGCCAACACCTTGTCCTCCTCCGGCTATATTATAAAAGTCTTCATTTTTTACTGCATTATAATAATTAATGAAGACTTTTTCCATATAATCAAGTTCTGATTTACTTTCACATTCATAAATAATTTCTCGTGTAAAATTTTCTTCACCATATTTTGCAATTGCCATATGTAAAGCATCTCCAGAACCAAGATACCAACTGTCATCAATATCTTTAAGATTCATAGTTCTGGTATGCTGACCGATATATAGTTTGCCGTTAATATTATTCTTTGTCATATAAATAAATCCATATTTCGGCTCAGTATATTCTTCCAACATTAAATCAGCCCATTGACTTATTTTTCCTCTATGGTTAGTTAATAAATTAAATGCTTGACACATATCTGGATGGTGCTTAGTTTGATAATCAATACACGCCGTAAAACCAGATTGCCTTTTATCATACATATCACATTGACCAGAATGCCCTATTACCATTGCCATACTATTGTCATTGATACGACTTATAACTTTAGCAAGAGTTTGTAAGTCTGCATTTTCAGATTCATCAATAATAACAAATGCATTATTAATATTGATTCCTCTCATATATGTAGATACAGCACATTCAATATATGCCGTTCCATTTTCTATTGCATCAGTAGATGTATTACAAACATGATCTGGCAATTCTCCAATAGTCACTAAAGCATCATATAGCGGCTGAAAATATGGCTCGGACTTAGTAAGTAAGTCACCAGGTAAGAAGCCTTGAGTCTTCTCGTATATTCCAGGAAATGTTATATAAACTATTTTATCATATATCCCATACTGAACCATTAATACTCCTAATGCCGTTGCAATAAGAGTCTTACCCGACCCAGCAATTGAATCTACTAGAAATACCCTTTTTTCTCTCTTCCAAACAGCGTCAATAAGGGCTTTTTGCTCTTTATCTGGAACTATTCCGAAAAAAGGGTGGTCGTCCAATGTCATGGGTAGATTTTTAGAATATTCGTTTGTAACTGTTTTCTTTTTTGCTGCCATATGGGGCCCTCCTAGTTACATAATCTCTTCAAAGTCAGATATAATACTATCAATAACATTATTCTTTAAACATTCATTCTCATCCATATATAGGTCGGAAGAAGCCTTTCTCTTATAGACCTTCTGATCAATATTTGTGTGAGAAAATAAAAACTCGTCAACTTTCTTATCTAGCGCATCAAAATACTTCTTCATCGACTCAACAACACTTTGCTCTCCACTATAGTAACAAGAACCACGATGGAACATTGCACTTGTACCAGGAAGAGCAAAACGCTTATGCCCAGCGGTTAATAAGATTGCAGCGGCACTATAAGCGCCACAGTAATTGATTGTATAAACTGGTGTCTTGCTAATTTCAATTGCCTTAATTGTAGTGTACAATGCCTGTACATCACCACCAGGAGAATCAATAAATACCTTGATTGGCATTCTTTCTTCAACTGGCTTGTCTTCATCCTCTTTGTTACAGTGCATAATCATCTTCACCAAGTCGAGTAGGGAAGAGTCAATTTCTCCATCGACCCAATAGATTCTTTGCTCTTCGTCTCTATAGTAATCACGAAGCACTGGATCTGGTAGTTGTAGATTTGCTGCATTGTTAGGAATTACAACAGCTAGATTTTCCATATTTTTGTACCTCCATTTGTTTAAATAAAAATATAAGCAATATCCTTATATCATTACTATTTTGTTCCACTTTATCTTACTAAAGAGCAAAAAACACAAGGAAATTCCTTGTGTTTTCGCATTAATTTTGTATTGTTTGTTTTAAATGGTCACTTCACACCTCTTAGCTTTGCCATAGACAGCCTTTGATATTCTAATTGTTTTTCATGCTGACATTCTTTACATCTGCAACTTCTAGAATTGGACGATGGAACCTTAAAGATTTTTCCACACTCAATACATTCTAACTCTCTTTCAACGACTGGCTCATAGTCATTCTTATGTATACTACAATATTGTAAGGCGTTATTTTTCGCCTTAAACCACCTTCCACATTCTTTGCACCTTTTATATCCGCCATTCTTATAATTTAAATACGAATATGCAAGTTCCAAATAATCATATTCGTCAAGAGTAAGAACAACCTCATCTTTGTCATGATTTACAAAAGCAGCAGTCAGGGCATTATATCCTATACTAAAATTCTGCTTAAGCAATCCTTCTCTATATGCAAACCCAAAATACAAATCTCTTTCTTTTGCTGGGATAACAACCCTTGCAAATTTAAATATCTCGGAAGTTTTTGCATAAAATGTATCGTTATCTCTTTGACTTTCAGCATTTTGATATTTTGCCAAGGCCAAAATAACAAACGCAATCTTTTCTTTTCTTATATCATTCAAAGATATAATCTTGTTCATTTCTTTCTTTGTTATATTGATAGAACTTACATCCTTGATTTTATATTTATAAGCCTTATTTATATCTCTATTTATAGTAGAAACATAGCTTTGATACATAAAGTCATTATAATATTTGTTTATAAACTCAACAATTTTCCAAAAAACATCATTTTTATCAACTGGATTTAGTTGAGTATAATAAATTGCGGCATTCCAAATGGCTTTATTTACAGTCAAACCATTTATATCTCCATCTTCTACAATACTATAAATTTTACTTTTTTCATTGAAATTAAACCTCATCAGCTTTTTCACCTCCAACTTTAATGGTTTTACTAAAGAATTTTGTCCCACAACAAGAAAACTCTGCTTCTAAACACTTTTCTGGATAAGTAAGTACATTGTCGTGCTTTTTTAACATATTCTCGATAATTTGATTGCCACAAACATCCCAAACAACACTTTTACTCATTTTCCCAGTATAACAAATATCTAAAAGAATATCACAAAGAGTCTCTTGATTTGGGCAAATAGAAGTTATATCCTCTATAAGAACTTCAAGCAATCTATCTTTATCTGCTAAAAGTATCTCTCGCTCTTCTTCATTGTTAATTTTTCTGCTATTTAAATTCTTTAAATCCATTAAGTAGTGTTCACACAAAGATTTAATTTCAAAATAAGAAGTTCTTTTAACTTCATTTCCTGACTTATAAATCCTGTAATCAAAATCAACATCATCACAAAGAAAATTCCTACTAAATTCACTCTCTATTTTCCAACAAATACGATTCATAGTAGAAGGAGACATATCAATCGGGCATTTTATGGTACAATATTTAACAAATTTCTCTGCATCTTCACTCAAATCATCCATTTTTATCATATCTTCAAACGAATATCCATATAAACCAATTGATTTTGAGTTGGCTTCTTCGATAAATTTCTGATAATTAATTCTCTCTGCATCGTAGTTGTACATAAAGAAATATGGCTTTTTGTTTGCACAAATGGCCTGATTAAACTGTTTTTTCACTTGAATTTCATCAGAATCTTCTGGTTTTATAACATTTGCTCCATACTGATACCATTCTTTTGGCATTGGAATCGGCAAAATACCTTTGGCTTTATCTATTTCACGTTGCTGCAAAGCTTGACCACACTGTGTTCTATATCTTAACACTTCATATTCCTCGCTATCTTTATCATAGTTGGCCATCAAACTAGTCATTGCAGTAATTTTATTTGTTATGGACCCAATCTTACTACCAAATCCCGCTTTATTAGAGGCAATTACATCTTCATCTGTAACGACTTTCTTAGGAGCTTTGGTTTGTATACAATTTAAAGCGGGGAGGTTAGTCTGTCTTCTCATTAACGGCGCATTATTCGTTGTAAACAACAAGTCTCCATCAAAATCAAAGCCATTCAAAGCAGCAGGCATAGTGTCCCATCCATTCACAACTATGCAAGTATTGATATATTGAAACCAGTCAAGAGCCTTTTCGTTTGTACAAATGTTTTGAGCAACTATAGAATGAGCATTGCTCATTGGTGCTCTAAAACAAAGAACCCTATCTACTCCCTCATCATACCAATACTTGCTATAAATTTCACCCGCCTTTAAGATTCCATGTGGATTTAAACCAAACATACTCTCACAAAGGGCATATAAATCACCAGAAAGGATTTGAAAGTTCCCATGTAAATCTAAAACACCAATTTTGGCATCTTTTATGCGTCTATTTATCATTTTTTTAATTTTTGAACGAATATAAGGATCATTTATGGCTATCTCATCAATCATAAGTGCCTTTGCAACATTATCGGCAAATAATACATTCTTTTCATTCAGACCTTTTCCACATAAATATGCAACACTTTTTCTTGGATCTAGTTCCATAATATCCTTGATTTCATTGACCGTAGGAGCAACAAGCTCATCTATATCTTCATTTGTGAGGTCTAAAGACTGAATAAACTGATAATTCAACTGTCTTATATCATCATTTTCTTCTTCTGAGGTCTTCGTAACCCTTAAAGTATAATGATTTTCAATGCATTTCGTATAATAATCTTCCCAAGAACTATAACTACCACATAATTTAAGTTGACTTTCAGTTAAAATTAAATCAGCATCACGAACATCTCTTTCTTGCCCCCAATAATCCTCAATTAAATATTTTTCAGGATTTTCTTCGGAGGCACCAACGACTTCTTCTGCAAATCTTATGAAATCAAAAGTAAGTGCCATACCCTTTGTGAAAGCACAACGCATATTACACCCACTCATAGTATGCTCTGAATCTCCATTCAACTCCCCATTCCATCTTTTAGACAAGTGGGGGAGCATCATAGAACATCCATCCGACATATTATTTTCAAAATCAGCATCGTACTTCTCAGTAACTTTCGGTTCTGATGTTGGATCACTATCGTCTATTTCAATAAAATTGGCCTTAAAATGAACAATACAGTCTTTTACGACAATTATTCCGCCTGGAATTTTATTCTCTTTAGATCTTGGCCAACTAACTGGGATAGAAGCACTTGCTGCAAGTGATTCATAAGCCCCATATTTAGCAGGGGAGAGCTTTATACTCGTGTTTCTGCCATTTTCTATGCGTCTTTTCAATTCATTATGAATATTTATCTTTTGTCCTTTGTATTCAACAATTCTATCTGCGGCATATACAACACTAGATGTTTTGACGCCATTTGTAGTACATATAAGTCTTTTATACGCTATTCCATTAACCTTAAAGCCTTCATTTGCTCTATCATAATCGGACTTTTTATCTATAATCAAGCATAAGTAGTCCTTTTTAAACTGCAAATCATATAATTTTGAATACTTTTCCGAGATTTTCGTCTTATTTTCTGCGCTATTTGGCTGTTTCTTTATATTTTTTATTTCATCTTTTATCTTTTTTGCGTCATTATCATAATTTTCAGTACCATTTAATTCGTTAATCCATGTTAAAATTTGTGAATCAGCCAAAGAAACAACGACCCCTGGTATTTTTCTTGCATCCGATAATGGTAATTTTAAGTCCCAATTATTTTGTCTGAGTAAACTTGAATTTATTTTATATATAAACTGTTGTGTTTTTTGTGCTTTTGCCAATAGTCATCACTCCAATCATATTGGAACTTAGTCCTCTATATCTTTCAATTCAAAACATCTGTCACAATAAACCTCATGACTTGGAAGAATTTCAACAAATTCTCCATCTATCCATTTTTCACATCCGTCACACTTACGAGCCTCTGCATAAACCCCTCCACAAGAAGGACATCCATTCCATTCTTCATAAGGAGGGGAGTCAAGCCCGTGAGTTTCTACATATTTGCGAGGATTTTCAAATATACATCCACAATCCAAACAAATATACATACTATCACTCTCCAATCAGTTTAAATCCATCATCCAAACATCATCATAAATATTTCCAACTACCTCCATATACTCCTTTAATGAAAGAAGATAGAAAATATTTTTATCAATTTCTTTTGCACAAAACTGTGGAGCTTCAAAAACTACAATAAACAACCTATTTTCGGCTCTAATAATGTCTCCCTCGTACACTTTTGTGTCATTTTTATCATAAGTGCCAGTCCATTGGCCTACAGTTGTAGCAATTACATCATAATGAATAGCATTATTAGGATAAATCTTGCAAAATGAATCATTACAGACTAATGATCCATATACCCACGCACCATCTCTATTTTTTGCTCTATATTCTCTAAAATTGTTCAAAATTAGTACCCCCAATCGTTATTTTCGCTCAATTTTCTGCGCAAATACTCATTTTCAGTGGCAAGATCGTCAAATTTACTTGTTGTTAGCATTGAACAAAGCACAAAACCAAGAATTGTGCCGCCAATAAAAGTCAAAATTAAAGCCATAATTTCAGCCCTCCAACTCTTCAATTTTCTCCAACAGAGCATCATTTGTTTGCAAAGCACTTTCTAAAGCACTTTTATATGTATTCCTTTGATGGATAATTCTTTCAATTTCGTTCTTAATTGTTCTCATAAAAATCTCTTCTGTAGTATTCCCAGTTATTTTTGCCGCAGAAATATGAGTGTTCATTAAATTTAGCACCTGTTCCATATCAATCACCTACTATGATGAAGTCATTCATAAAAAATACAATTCTCATACATTTTCTCCTTATAAATTATTTATCTAAAAGAATCGTCCAAATTTAAACGAAAATTTTACCAATGAAATTACACTCAGCAATCTCTATCTTAAAAAATAGAGCAGTTTTTATAGATTATTTATCTATGTTTTTTTTAGCTGCAAGTTTCCTCATTCTTTCTGCAGCCGCCAAACGCTGTTCTTCGGTCATTTCACGCTTAACTTTTGGTTTTGGTTCACGGAACCAGCTTACTGGAACATGAACAACCATTGAATTTTCATCTTCGGCAACCACTACAACATCATCAGGATGTTCATTTTGCAGTTTCTTGATATGCCTAATGGTTGCAAAATCATCACTATACCATGTTAGATATTTTTCGCCCTTTATAAATTCTACAGAAATTTCTGCCATAAAGCACCTCCATTAATTTTGTATTGTTATCTTTTATCTAAAGCTCTTTCGCAATTGAGGCATATCTGTCTTCCCTCTGGAATTACTGCTCCACAGCACACACAAGTTTCAGCACCAGTATTGTTTTCTACCTCTACATTACACACACAAGTATCTGTTCCGTCATCCTTAATCTCACACTCTAACATGCAATCCTTACATTTATTCATTTATATCCTCCTATCAAATATTACTTAAGATCATCATCTAGTTTGTCAATCACTGCAAGACCGACAATAAAAACAATAAGAATCAGAAAAATTTCATAGCACATAATAAACCTCCTTAATCCCAAAACCTACCAAAGTTCTCGCAGAAAAGATTGAAGAATTCTTCATTCGCATTTTCTCTCATTGCATAATGGTCCTCAAAGTTATGACAATCATCATAAATAGGGTTCCTTTCATCCATAAAATCAAGGAGTTCAATCATACGATTCAAAATTGAGTCCCACTTTGCCTTGTTCCATTCATCACTTTCTTCAATTGAAAAGACCGGAGTACCATAGCTCTCATCTCTGTGCCATTCCAAAATCTCCTTCATGATATCAATAAAATATTCATCAAATTCCCAAAGAGCCATAGGGAAGTACCCGTGCTTAAGAACAAAGACAATGCGTTTAAAGAAAATGGGAATATCCTTAATGTTTCGCCAGAAATTTTTGCCACGGTACATAAATAGACCACAAGTAAGTTTATTAGTTTTCATCACTCAACCTCCTGACTCCAAAACTTACGGCGACAGGTTACACACTGTACTCCGCCACACCCATCTTTCTGCCATCCGTTCAGTCGTATCTATAACCTCCTCCAAACTTGCAAATAGTAGTGATAGATCTAGTAAATCCTTTTGTTTGAACCTACAAGACTCCATATTATTTAGAAGATTACACCCTGAACCTTCCCAGAAAATATCATGATGTATACATTCAGTGCAGTTTTCTTCATTAACATATTCAGTCATTGTCTGCGCCTCCGTCCATTTGTTTGCCACACATAGGGCAATATTGAAAGTTCTTTTCTGCCACATCTGTTGCCCAATCACAATTTGAACAGCATATAATGTGTGGAATTTGGTATTCTATCCAATGCCCATGCACCTGTAAAGAGTCCTTATATTCACGATACTCGCACCTATCATACTCAACCCTCTTTGTGCAATTACCATCAAAACAGTATCTGCATGACTTAAAACCGCAGGTTGGTAAATCAATTCTCATTCTGCACCTCCGTCCATCTTTGCCCCGCAGTTGGGGCAGTAGTTCTCATGCGCATCTCTGGATGTTTCCGCACACTCAGAGCAATAGTAGTGCCCAATTTCGCACTCCGTGGTTGACCAGTCAGGTGTACAATGTTCGCAAAATGCCGTATGGCAAATTTGACATTCCGGCCCGTTGTGAAAACCGTTGTCAACTCTCCATTCGTCAATGTTTCCGTTTTCGTCCTTGTACCACAAATGTCTCTTTGTGAATATCCACCGCCCATGCACCACCGGGGCCACATCAGCGGCGGGAGCGGCTTCAATCATACGGAGAACAACCGCAGCATCCGTCTCTGTTTCCATAGTATATGCCATTTCAAGCATTGCCATTTTGCGGATGTAACTCCGCTGAATGTATTCAGCCATTGTCATTCCTCCTGTTCCACGTATCAATAATCTCCTTGCTTAAAGACATATAATAATATTTGTCATCTTCATCTGTTATTTGAAATCCATATTTGTCATAAACATGTTTTGCTATAATGCTGCTTTTCTCTACGGCCAAATTTCTAGCACCACATTTTTTCGTAGCATAATTTAAAAGTTGATAGGATAACCCAAGTCCTCTATACTTTTCACTAATTTCAAGGTCGCTAATGTTTTTACCATCCCACCAATCCCAAATTTTAAATTCAGCAACATGATTGCCATTTCTTGTATGCCATGTATATTGGATTGATGGAGTTTTTCCTAACATTACATATTTTGTTGTCATATTAAGATTTCTAAGTTCTCTTATAATCTCCATTTTATGTAATGTCAATTTTTTGTTGTTTATCAAAAAGATTAGCGTAATTACTAACTCTGCCGTTCCATGCTTCTATTGCATTTTCGATGGTAACATAAACTCTACTCGTAGCCCCACAGAGTTTGCATTGAATGTAGACATAGTGAGTGTTGTAAGGAAAGCGCATAGAGGCGAATAACTTCTTTCTCTTAATATATCTTTTTTCTGCATCTCCGCCACAGAATGGGCATTGCTTTAATTCATTCATGTTTTAACTCCTTTAATTTCGTATTGTAATTGTAACATAAATTGGTAAATTTGTCAAGAGGGAATTACACCATTCGTTATGAAGTATTCATAAACATCTTTGCATTTTGCAAAAACTTTTTGGCACATTATTGATGCCTTCTATTAGTTCGCAATCAGGAAGGTCTTCTATTTTATCAAACCCAAGACCACAAAGGTATAGGCCGTCAACTCTTTTTATATGACCACATATGGAGCATTTGGCACATGGGAATGCAGTCATGGAATTATCCGATTCACGGCCAGTAATGTTATATGTTGCATAGACGATTACTGGGGTGTCATATTGGTGCTTATGTTTCATCATAGTTCCTCCAATAATTTTGGATTATCATAAATATTACCAATTACTTTTATTTCTTTAAAATCACCCCAAGGATCTTGCATCATAAGACAAAAATCAGAGTATGTAAATTTATGATACTTGCCATTCCAATAATCATACCCATTGAATTCAATACCATCTAGTGGAATGGCGTCCATCATATTCATCTCTTTGATCCACCAAATTAAATATCTGTCTGTATATACTCCGTTAAATTCAACAATGTCACCTTCAAAAATTTTTTTACCATTACTATCTTTGAAACCCGTGCTTTGGCTAATGGTACTAGGGTTGACTTCTTCATCTTCTGATAATAGGCAATAGTAGTCTAGCTCATCATAACTATGACATTTAACCATTTCAATGCGGCCTGTTTTGGCACAGTTAATTTCAATTGGTACTGGAACGCCATAAACCCATTTATTGTTAGATAGGCTTTTGCCACGAAACAAAATTTCACGCATCATAATTCCTCCTCTGGTTCTTCATAAAATTCGTATCCATCACCACAGTCTATGAGGTAGCCTTTTTCTATGAGTTCAGCCATTGCTGTATGATATGCAGATTTTGATATGTGTGCAATACTTATAGCATAACTACGATGCAGCTTTAATGTGAAGCCATCTCGATTCTGCATGAAGTACATATAAAGAGAATATGCTGATTTGCTCAAAGTTTTAAGTGCCTCTTGATTGGCGGCAAGATTTACAATGAAATAGGGATTATCCTGGTCGGCTTGTGCTTTATTGATTGTTACTTCCATTAGACACCTCCTATTCTGCGACTTTAATTTTGTAGTGTAATCATAACACGGAAGTTTTTATTTGTCAAGAGGAAAAGTCCATTTATTGGACTCTTTTTAAAAAAGTCCAAAATTTGGACTACCAAAAACAAAAAAGTCCAAAATCTGGACTCTTGTGGCATGAAAAAGTCCAAAATTTGGACACATAACATTATATAATATTAACAATATAATATTTAACATTATAATTTAAAAAAATAGATTTAAAATGTAGATTGGGCAGTGGGTATATATATATT